>Ga0157380_10000054_pt1 | contig 65705 bp, 46 predicted proteins | sample S35metaG_FD_119757 | JGI IMG/M metagenome (GOLD analysis project Ga0157380, IMG submission 119757) | Switchgrass rhizosphere microbial communities from Kellogg Biological Station, Michigan, USA - S3-5 metaG | ecosystem: Host-associated > Plants > Roots > Rhizosphere > Soil | place: USA...
CCAAGGCAACTCCATGGAAAGTTTATGCTTTAATTAATAATAGTGGTGTAAGCCAAAATAAAATAATCCTAAAAAACACCTCAAAAACGGTCAAGGCTATTTAGGATTGCACTAACTAGAAACTAGAAACTAGAAACTAGGAACTAAGGAAATTACTACTTTTATCAACCAAATTGGCATTAATTCCCTTCCTATGAAAAAAACATACCTTCTTCTGCTATGCTTCCTTTGCACTACTGCGATAGCCCAGCGCAACCTGACCATGGAAGATGTTGTGCTCAACATCAGAACATCACTTGCACCCAAAAAAGTGGCTGCCCTGACCTGGATCAAAGGTGAAGATGCATACAGCTTTGTGGATTCAACGCAAACCCTGCGCCGGCAGGACGTGGTAAAAAAAGATGCTAAAAAATCCCTGCCACTGGCTGTACTGAATGCCAGGCTGAAAAGTCTGAAGGCCGATACCCTGCTCAAATTTCCCGAACATGCCTGGGAAAATAAAAATGCTTTCACTTTTACTTCTTCAAAAAAATTGCTCCAGTATGATTTTGAAAAGGATTCTCTTCGTATACTGGCCGAAAGGAATTATACAGCCAGTACCGAACGCCACGACGAAGAGAAAAATACAAGAGCCGTGGCGTATACCGTTGGCAACAACCTCTACATCCTGCACCAGGGAAACATTATTACTGTTACTAACGATGCTGAAAAAAACATTGTCAACGGACAATCCGTGCATCGCGATGAATTCGGCATAACCAAAGGAACTTTCTGGTCGCCTAAAGGCAACTACCTTGCTTTTTACAGGATGGACCAGACCATGGTAACCGACTACCCGCTGGTTGACATAACCAAAAAGCCAGCTGCCGTTGAAATGATCAAATACCCCATGGCAGGCGAAAGAAGCCATGAAGTAACGGTTGGTATATATGATATGAAATCAGCCAAAACCGTTTTCCTGCAAACGGGCACGCCTGCCGACCAGTACCTGACCAATGTAGCCTGGAGCCCCGACGAAAAGCATGTGTTTATCGCCGTTGTCAACCGTGATCAGAATGAAATGAAGTTCAACAGCTACAATGCACAGACAGGCGCTTTTGAAAATACCTTATTCACCGAAACCGATCCGAAATATGTCCATCCACAGAAACCCATGGTATTTGTTCCCGGTCACCCCCATGAGTTTATCTGGCAAAGCAGGCGCAATGGATACAACCACCTGTTTTTGTATGAAACAACAGGCAGGTACGTTGGACAGCTCACCAGCGGAAACTGGGAAGTGACAAGCTTCGACGGCTTTGATGAAAAAGGGACCAGGGCCTATTTTACAAGCACGGTGGCCGGTCATCTCAACCGTGATTTTTGCAGCGTGGAAATACTCACAGGCAAAATTTTCAGGTTCACTTCCGGTGAAGGAACACATACCTGTTCCGTTAGTACGAGCGGGAATTATGTGATTGACAAATATTCAAGCACCAGCAACCCGCTAACCACCTCCATTATTAACTGGAAAGGCAAAGTAGTCAGCGTGCTGCTTGACTCACCAAACCCGTTAAAGGATTTTGCATTGGGCAAAGTGAGCCTGTTCACCATTAAAGGGGCCAATGGCATCGAACTACAGTGCAGGCAGTACTTCCCGGTGAATTTCGACAGCACAAAAAAATACCCGCTTATCATTTACCTGTATGGCGGACCCAACGTCCAGCTTCTTAAAAACTCCTGGTATACCAGCGGCGATCTCTGGATGCAGTATATGGCAGAGCGTGGTTATGTGGTGTTTACACTTGAGAACCGGGGTACTGCTAATCGCGGAAGCGAATTTGAGCAGGCCACCTTCCGCAACCTGGGTAAAATTGAACTGGAAGACCAGCAGCTGGGGATTAATTACCTCGAAACACGGCCTTATATTGATCAGAAGCGAATGGGCATATACGGGTGGAGTTATGGAGGCTTCCTCACCACTTCCATGATGACGCGTTATCCCGGAATTTTTAAAGTGGGGGTGGCAGGCGGCCCGGTTATTGACTGGCGCTATTATGAAGTGATGTTTACCGAACGCTATATGGATACACCGCAAACCAATAAGGATGGATATGATTACAGCAACGTCCTTAAATTTGCCGAAGAGCTGAAAGGCAAATTACTGGTTATTCACGGCACGATGGATACGACCGTGGTCTGGCAGCAAAGCCTGCTGTTTATTGATAAATGCATCAGCAAGGGTGTACCGGTTGATTACTTTGTTTATCCCGGTTCCGAGCATAACATGGTGGGCCATGACCGGGTTCACCTGTTGAATAAAATTGCCAGCTATTTCGAAGACAACCTTTGAACCAACCGTGAACACTGCCGGAACTAATGACATGGAGAAATACCGCCACGACCTGGAAGTGGTGAGGGATACTGCCGCCCAGGTGATAAAAGATTTTGCCATGATCAGCATCGATTTTAAATTCAGCGGCAAAGAGGAAACGGCTTATGAAGAACTGAAAGCGCAAATGATACCGGCATTGCAAAGGCTGTACGAAAATGATTCCACAAGGCTTAAATCACTGTACTACCGGGTTGATATTTCTGAAAAAAAGCTCCATGCTTTGCCTGCTTCAAAGGAAGAAATGATTCCAGCCCTGGCCGACCTGATCCTGGAAAGGGAACTGATTAAAGTGATCACCAGGAAGTTGTTTTCGAATAAAAAATAGATGATGGTCGCCGGGAAACACCTTTTCATTTCAGTCCTTTTTATTTTTTTCATCTCACCACGGATCATTGCGCAGGAAGTGCTGAAATCCATCCAGCTCGACTCAGTGATGGTGCAGGCGGTGAAAGGAGGCTTTAAAGTGGAAGATTTTATTGAGCTGGTGAAAAATGATTCGTCTTTTTACAAGTCATTTAAAAATCTTCACTGCTATCCGTACACATTTAAAACTAGCCTTGTTGTTTTTAATAAAAACGAAAGTGAAAAAGCAACGCTGTACCGGGAAGCATCCCACCTCGTCAATGGAAAAAGAGAGTGGACAGCCATCACCAAAGAAAAAACATCAGGCAACCTCTATAAAAAGAACGGCGAATTTAAATACTATACGGCCGAGCTGCTGGACTATACGTTTTTTCCCAAAGATACAGGCACCTGCAACAACATCGTGAACAGCAGCGGCGATGGCAGGAAAAAAGATGAAAACAACGACAACTATGAACGCCTTAAAACACTCATTTTTAACCCTGGCTCTGAAGTGGAAGGCGTTCCGCTGATCGGGAAAAAAATGGCCATATTCGATGATGAAATGAGTCAGTATTACGACTATTTTATCAATGCTGAAACTTACCAGGACAGCATCAGATGTTATAAGTTCATCTGCCGAGCCAAGGTCGATGCGCAGCTGAAAACCAGCGATAAAGCGGTAATCAAGGAGCTCGTCTCCTGGTTCGACAGAAAGACATTCAACATTGTCTGCCGCAAATATGTGTTGTCATACAGCTCCGTCTTTTTCGATTTCGACGTCACCATGAACATCAGCCTCCAGCAGATCAACGGCGTACTGGTACCCGTAACCAACACCTACAAAGGCTCATGGGATGTGCCCTTCAGAAAACCGGAAATTGTCGGGTTCAGGATGGATTTTGACGGGTACGACATCAGGTAAAATAGGTTTAAAGTTTAAGGTTTAAAGTTTAGGGTTGACTCACCTCCTATTGTGAATTGCGCGTTGTCCCCTTTAGGGGATTAAGGGGTGTGCGTTGGAAATTGTCGGGTTCAGGATGGATTTTGACGGGTACGACATCAGGTAAAATAGGTTTAAAGTTTAAGGTTAACATCTGCGTGTGGTTGGTGTTTTCCACCAACCACCGAACTCTGCGTCTGGTTGGTGTTTTCCACCAACCACCAAACGGATAGTAATTCCAACTTTAAACTTAAAACTTCTGCCTGTGGTTGGTGTTTTCCACCAACCACCAAACGGATAGTAATTCCAACTTTAAACTTTAAACCTTAAACTTTAAACTAATCCACATTAGCTATCAAAAATTCTCCCAACTCATCACTCACAAATCCCAACTTTAATTACCTTTGCGCATGCATCAAACCATCTTAATAGTCGATTTCGGCTCCCAATATACCCAGCTTATTGCTCGCAGGATCAGGGAGTTAAATGTTTATTGCGAAATCCATCCCTACAATCATTTACCTGAATTTACACCCGAGCTCAAAGGCATTATTCTTTCAGGCGGACCGGCTTCGGTGCGCGACAACGACGCACCAATCATACAGACCCAGAACCTGCGCGGAAGATATCCGGTGCTTGGTATTTGTTACGGCGCACAGCTCATTGCCCAGCAGGGTGGTGGTGAAGTAAAGCAGTCGTCGAAAAGGGAATATGGCAGGGCGCATTTAAAGCTGGCTCCGGGATCGGATATTTTATTTTCAAGCATCTCCCCGCAAACACAGGTGTGGATGTCGCACGCCGATACCATTGCACGCGTTCCCGAAAGCTTCAATGTAACGGCAAGCACAAACGATGTAATGGTGGCGGGCTATAAAGTGAATGGCGAAAGCACTTATGGCATTCAGTTCCATCCCGAAGTGGTGCATACCCCCGAAGGCCTGCAGATCTTGCGCAATTTTGTGGTCAACGTATGCGGCTGCAACCAGGACTGGACACCCGGTATGTTCATTGAAGAAACGGTGGCAGGCCTGAAAAAGCAGCTTGGCGATGACAAGGTCATCCTCGGCCTTTCAGGCGGCGTGGATTCAGGCGTGGCTGCCATGCTTTTACACAGGGCCATCGGTAAAAACCTGTACTGCATCTTCGTTGATAACGGCCTGCTCCGTAAACATGAATTCAGCCAGGTGCTGTCAACATACGAACATCTTGGCCTGCAGGTTAAAGGCGTGGATGCTTCAGCAAAATTCTACGAAGCGCTGAAAGGAAAAACCGATCCGGAGGAAAAAAGAAAAACCATCGGCCGTTTGTTTATCGAAGTGTTCGATCACGAGGCGCATGAAATCCCCGGCATTCAATGGCTTGGACAGGGAACCATTTATCCTGATGTGATCGAATCGGTTTCCGTGAAAGGGCCTTCAGCCACCATCAAGTCGCATCACAATGTGGGCGGTTTACCCGAAAAAATGAAGCTGAAGATTGTGGAGCCTTTGCGTTCGCTGTTTAAAGATGAAGTCCGCCGTACAGGAAAGGCGCTGGGCATGCACGACGATCTCCTCAACAGGCATCCTTTCCCCGGGCCCGGCCTTGGAATACGTATACTGGGTGACGTTACTCCCGAAAAAGTACGCATTGTGCAGGAAGTGGATGCCATCTTTATCAATGGCCTAAAGGATGCCGGGTTATACGGCAGCGTCTGGCAGGCCGGCGCCATCCTGCTGCCGGTGCAGTCTGTTGGTGTGATGGGTGATGAACGGACCTATGAAAGCGTGGTGGCTTTGCGTGCCGTTGCGTCAACCGACGGCATGACGGCCGACTGGTGTCACCTTCCCTACTCATTCCTCTCACGCATCTCCAGCGAAATCATCAACCAGGTTAAGGGCGTAAACCGCGTCGTATACGACATCAGCTCCAAGCCTCCTGCAACCATTGAATGGGAATGATCCGGACCATGAGCAGCAATCAGCATCAAAGCAAAAGAAGAAATGGCTTCAGGGTCGTTTATTTCACACTGCTTGTATTATTCATCATCTCCTGCAGCACTTCGAAAAAAACAACGGTACCAGCCACGGAAGCCTATCGTCCGCATACGGTTCAAAGAGGTGAAACCATCAGCAAAATTGCCAATACGTATGACGTTACACTGGTGCAGATAGCAGCCATGAATCCCGGTCTTGATCTGAACAGGATTAAGGCGGGACAGGTTATCAAAATTCCTTTTAAGAAAGAAATCAAAAATGAGCAGGTTGAAGAGAAGAAGGAGCCCGAACCGGTAAAAAAATCGGAGACCATGCATGTGGCGTTGCTGCTGCCTTTTAATGCAGCGCATAACATGGAAAACCAGGTTGACAATGCCATCAGTGTTGATCCCGTTTCAATACCCTGGATACAGTTATATGAAGGCGTGAGGCTGGCGCTTGATTCACTTGCTGCTGAAGGAAATAATTTTGAGCTCAGGCTGTACGACACCTGGATGGATTCCACAAAATTATCCCGCCTGATTCGTGATACGTTATTCACGAAGAACGACCTGGTGATTGCCGGATCGGTCACCGGCTTTCTTCCGCAGCTTGCAACAGCAGCTGCTTCCGCGCACAAGCCGCTCATCATCACCCAGAATAATTCGGCAACCTTCCTCGACGGCCATCCGGAGCTGCTTCTCGCCACGCCTTCGGTAGCGCTGCAATGCAAGCTCATGAGTGATTTTATTTATAAAGAATTCGAAAATGAGAACCTGGTCATCCTTCACCAGGATACAAAAAAGGAAACCGATCTGGCTTCAATTTTTTCAACAGCGCTGCAAATTAACAGGCTCAGCTCGGGAAGCACTGACTCACTGAAAGTAAACAACAAAATATATTCCGACAAGCTGTTCGACAAAGGCAGCACCATGCTTGACAAGAACAGGAAAAACGTCATCATCATCCCATCTTCCGATGAAGCATTTGTATCACCCATCATCAGCCGCCTTGACAGCTTGGACGAGATGAAGTTCGTCGTGTGCGGATTACCGACCTGGGAAAATTTTGAATCCATTGATCCGAAAATGCTGCAGAAATTACAGACCCATATTTTCACGTCGTCATTTATTGATTACAACAACCAGCACGTAAAAAACTTCCGGAGAAGTTTCATCGAAAAATACAAAACCGATCCCGTGCACAATGCCTTCCTGGGCTTCTCCATCACATACCTGGCTGCAACAGCCATGGAAAAAGGAGAAAAGGAATTTTTCCACCAGCTGGAGAAAAAAGAGAACAGGGAAAACAGGGAACTGCCTGCAAAATTTGATTTCATATCAAAAAGCAAAAACGACGGAAAGGAAAACAACCGCATCACCATTCTGAAGTTCGAGTATTTCAAGCTTGTTCCGGTGGAGTGAAGACCGATGACAGAAGACGGAGGGCTGAAGGCGGAGGGCTGAAGGCGGAGGGCTGAAGATGTGATTCCAGAATATATAAAACCACATAGGCACATAGGGCACATAGAAAATATACTACTACTACTACTACTATGTGTTCTATGTGCCTATGTGGTTCCAAAATATAATTTACCACGCAGGTGCGAGCGTCTTCGCTCGTGCCTGTTATCATTCAGGTCTCCGGCCGGACCAACAGCAAAAATTAATCTCCTTTTATTTTTGAATTCACAATAGCAAGAATTTCATTCTCCATTTTTATTGCATCCTTTTCAATAGCCGCACCTTTTGCAATCACCTCATTCACATAAGTTTTATCATCGTATGATCCTGCATTGATCTTTACGTTCAGGTATGCTCCCATCACAGCCGTACGTGCACATAATGCGCCAACGCCTGCATCACTGGCTGAATTGGGGTTACCGGTTTCAGCCATGGCACGGATCACGTCCATGGTCTGCAATGAAAGCTGCATCACTTTAAAAGGAACTTCAATAGCATATTTCGTGGCTTCCTGGATGGCTGCTTTGCGCTGCTGCTTCTCAGCATCGGATACTTTCGGTAATTTGAAGGCATCCATGATTTTATTGAAAGCATGCGTATCTTCATCCACCATGGCAAGCAGCTGGTTTTTTAACAGCTGTCCTTTCGCTGCATGATTTGAAAATTCTTCCCACCGGCTTTCCCATCCCGATTTGGATGCACTCAGGTTGGCCACCATTGTGCCCAGCGAAATGCCCAGCGCACCGCAATAAGCGGCAATGGATCCGCCGCCGGGGGCCGGTGATTCCGAAGCGGTTTCATCGGCGAAATCATTCAGCTTCATATTAACGAGCGGCGACTTTTTCGCATCATCCATCACGTATTCGATAATGCGCTTTTGCGGATCGAATGGCGCAAGCTCATCAAGTCCCATGGATTTAACGGCAATATGGATCAGTTCCTGGTCGCTAACACCAACCGATAAACGTTGTTTGTGAAGGAAATACCTGCCTGCATCCAGCATGGCCGACAACGGCACCAGTCCCACCAGCTCCGAGCCTGTTACACGGTAGCCTCTTTCATGTGCGCTGTTCACGCATTCATCAAATACCTTATGCAGCGGTGTTTCCCTGAATTTCGTGATGTTGATGGAAACCTGTGCAATGCCGTACTCTTCAATATACCAGCCTATGGCTTTCACACCTTTCAACTTACCGGGAATGCGTATCTCGTTACCTTTTGCATCCACTGCATTCTTACCGGTCTTTTCGTCTTTCTGAATACGCCCGGCCTCGCGGATGTCGAAGGCAATGGAATTGGCCCGCTTTACCGACTTGCTGTTGAGGTTCACGTTGTAAGCGATAAGGAAATCACGTGCGCCGATCACTGTAGCGCCATGCTTCAGCGGCAGTTCGGCAGGCCCGTGATCTGGCTTCCATTCGGCCAGTTTTATTTTTTTTGCAAAGCCTTCGTATTCGCCTGCACGTATAATGGACAGGTTACTCCTTTCCTTGTTGCTTTGCGCTTCTTCGTATAAATAAACAGGAATGCCCAGCTCCTCTCCCACTCTTTTGGCCAGCTTCACCGACCAGGCCGCTGTTTCGGCCATGGTGATGTTGGCTACGGGTATGAACGGACATACATCCGTGGCGCCCATGCGCGGATGCTCGCCTTTGTGCCTGGTCATGTCGATGAGCTCAGCGGCCTTCTTAATGCCTGCAAAAGCCGCATCCACCACAGCCTGCGGTTCGCCTACAATGGTCACTACGGTCCTGTTGGTGGCCTTGCCCGGATCCACATTCAGCAGCGTAACGCCTTCCACCGCTTCCATCGCTCCGGTGATCTGGTGGATGATGTTCATGTCATTCCCTTCACTGAAATTGGGCACACATTCGATAATCTGTTTCATGTTTTAATCTGGTTCTGGTTTAATGTTCTATATTTTTTCCTCAGCTAAATTAATTTCCCGTCAATAATCACTTGTTCTATTTCATCGTTTCCGTAACGGTATGGGATATATGCAAAAGATGGCATGGAAGAGGTGATAAAGAAGTTGGCTCTTTTTCCTTTGGTGATGCTGCCGCATTCCTTTTCAAGTCCCATGGCATAGGCGCTGTTAAGCGTGGCCGCCCGGATGGCTTCAGCGGGCAGCATTTTCAGCCTGATGCATGCCAGTGAGATAATAAAGCTCATCCGTCCCGAAGGGGAAGAACCCGGGTTGTAGTCGCTGGCAAGTGCAACGGGTAAACCCGCATCAATCATTTTACGTGCCGGCGGATCATGCAGGCCAAGAAAGAAAGCGGTTGAAGGCAGAAGCGTGGGCATGGTTTCAGATGCAAGCAAACATTTAATCTCGTCATCACCGGTAAACTCCAGGTGATCCACTGAAAGTGCATGATGCTTCACTCCCACCTGAATACCTCCTGAATAATCCAGCTCATTGGCATGTATTTTCGGCTTCAGTCCGTACTTTGCACCAGCTTCGAGGATGCGATCAGTTTCTTCAACGGTATAAAATCCGCGGTCGCAGAATACATCAATAAAATCGGCCAGCTTTTCCTGCGCGATGGCAGGCAGCATTTCATCCGTCATCAGCTTGATGTAACCGTTACGGTTTTCTTTAAATTCAGTGGGCATGGCATGTGCGCCAAGGAAATTTGCTTTGATCTGTATGGGAGAAACTTCTTTCAGCCGTTTGATTACACGCAGCATTTTAAGCTCCCCTTCCACGCTCAACCCATATCCGCTTTTAATTTCAACCGCACCCGTTCCATGGCTGATGATTTCCATGATCCGCTGAAGGGCGCTTTCAAAAAGCTCCTCTTCACTGGTGGCATTCAGCTTCTTTGCAGAATTCAGGATACCGCCACCGTTGCGGGCAATGTCTTCATACGAAAGTCCTTTGATCCTGTCCACAAATTCACCTTCGCGCGGACCTGCAAATACCAAATGTGTATGGGAATCGCACCAGGAAGGTAAAACCATTTTGCCTGATGCATCGATGGTTTCTCCCTTTAATGCACCCAGCTTTTCAGTTTCAGTTCCATCATGCTTTCCAAAGTCGCTGATCAGTCCGTTTTTGCAGATCAGCCACGCATGATTGATGGCGTTGAGATCGGCCATGGCATTGCCTTTCAGGCATCGTATTCCGGGTTCCGAAATGCCGACAAGCGATTTGATATTTTTGATCAGCAGGCTCATGAAAAACAGTGCGAAAGTAGTGATTTGTTATGAGTTGGGAGTTATGAGTTATGAGTTATGAGTTATTGGTGTTACCTATAGCCCAGGGTTTAAAACCCTGGGCTATAATTGGGATTTTCCCGCCGTTGTTGATTCCTGCCAGATTTGCCGCCGTTGTTGGTATCCTTTCCAACAACACTTGGGACTCTAATCCTTTCCGCCGTTGTTGGAATCCTTTCCAACAACACTTTGCCGCCGTTGTTGGAATCCTTTCCAACAACATTTGGGACTCTAATCCTTATTTATGAAAACACCACACATGTGGCTGGTGTTTCATATAGCCCAGGGTTTAAAACCCTGGGCTATAATTGGGATTTTCCCGCCGTTGTTGATTCCTGCCAGATTTGCCGCCGTTGTTGGAATCCTTTCCAACAACATTTGGGACTCTAATCCTTATCGTGAAAATACCCCACGTGTAACTGGTGTTTCCTAAAGCCCAGGGTTTAAAACCCTGGGCTTTAAGCAATGTACTCACTTTCCCATTCCGCCGTTGTTGGAATCCTTTCCAACAACATTTGGGACTCTAATCCTTATCATGAAAACACCACACATGTAGCTGGTGTTTCATATAGCCCCAGGTTTAAAACCCTGGGCTGCAAACCGGATTCCTGCCAGGTTTATAACCTTCAAACTTTCTAACCTTCCAACTTGCTAACTAACTAACCTATAAACGTGAATTTTGATTGATGGAATAAGTTTCATACTTTCGTCAGACTACATACTAAATGAATCTAATGCAGCTGAAAAAAATGGCCCTGCTTGCCGTCATCTTATGTGCCTGCCTTGTTATTTCCTGCTCCCTTGGAAAAATAGACGGCAAAGAAGCCCTTGCCTGCGCACAGGGCTACCTTGATGCCATCAAGGCCGGCGACAATGATAAAGCGCTGACTTTTTATTCAACATCCTTTGATGATGCCACTCCTGAAAACCGAATGGAAAAAATAAAGAAACTGGAAGAAGTGATGGGACCCGTTTCAGGTTATGAGTTGAAAGACTCCGCAAGGACCCAGGCCGGTGACCTGAATGCCATGTCGTTTACATACCGTGTGACGCACAGCAGGGTCAATTCAATCGAAAAATTTGTCATCATCAACGATGCAGGTGAATATAAAATAAGCGCCCATGAAGTGCAGTCTGAAAACATGACCAAATAGTATAGCATAACAGTTTCAAAAACATCTTTTATGAAAAAACTTCTTCTCCTCATGCTTGCAGCCGGTGCTTTGTCAGGATTCTATTCCTGCAAATCGTCAAAATCCACTACATCAACTGCAGCCGTTAACTGCGGCGATGCCAAGCCCACCTACACCACCGATATCAAACCCATCCTCGATACCCACTGTGCAGCCACCTGTCACAGCGCCAAGAACATGGCCGACGGCATTGACCTGAGCAGCTATGAAGGTGCTAAAGCCGTTTCAGGAAAGAAAAAATTCCTCGGCGCCATCAGGCATGAGTTTGGTTACCCGCCCATGCCCAAAAAAGCCGACAAGCTCGCTGATGCCGACATTACCAAAATCGCCTGCTGGGTGCAGAACGGATCAGCCGAATAATTACGAAATATTTTTTTTACAGCCTGGCTTACTGAATCAGGCTTGCTTCACTGCCTTCGCACTTTCAAAATCAAAGCGGGAGTGCGCGTGAATGCAACTTTAAACTTTAAACTTTTAAACTTTAAACTGATTTTAATGCGGATATTCAATCCGTACATGGTAAATGCTCATCAGCATTTTCTTGAAAAGCTTTTTAATCACGGTGATGTCCCTGAAGGTAATGTCGCAATTGATAAACTGCTGCTGCGCAATCTGCCTGTCGATCACCGATTCAACAAGCTCATCAATCGATTCCTCATCAGGGTTGGGCAGGCTTCTGGAAGCTGCCTCCACTGAATCAGCCATCATGAGGATGGCCGTTTCCCTGGAGAACGGAATGGGGCCCGGATACTGGAAGTCTTCTTCATGCAGTATTTTCTCGGGGTAATTTTTCAGAAACGACTGGTAAAAATATTGCACCATCGTAGTACCGTGATGCGTGCGGATAAAATCAATGATGAGATCGGGCACGTTGTGCTTTTTCGCTTTTTCAATGCCCTTGATCACGTGGCTGATGATGATCCTGGCACTCTCGTCAAAAGTAAGCTCATCATGCGGGTTGACCTGCGTGGTCTGGTTCTCGATAAAATACATGGGCATGTCCATCTTGCCGATGTCGTGGTACATGGCTCCTACCCTTACCAGCAGTGTATTCCCGCCAATCCTGTACATGGCTGCTTCGGCCAGGTTGGCCACCTGCATGGAGTGCTGGAAAGTGCCAGGAGCTTTTAAGGAGAGCTCGCGCAGCAGCGGCGTATTGACATCCGACAGTTCAATCAGCTTCACATCGGAAATCTCGCCGAATATTTTTTCATAGATATAAATAATCGGGTATGCAAACAGCGTAAGCACTGCATTCGCAAACAGCCAGGCCGTATTGGACCACTCCACGCGGATCACGCTGCCTTCGTGGATGATGCTTTGTCCTATATAACAAACCAGGTAAGCGATAAAAATAAATGCCGTGGCTATGAACAATTGCGAACGGTTGCTCAGGTTCACAATGCTGAACAGCGCCACCATGCCGGCAATGATCTGCATGTAAACGAACTCAAAGCTGTTAGGCGCAACCGAGCCAAGGATCAGGATGGTGATCACATGCGTGAACAGGGCCACCCGGGTGTCGAAAAAAGCGCGTATCACAATGGGCAAAATGCAGCAGGGTACAATGTACAGGTTATCGCCTCCATGCGTAACGCCCTTGAGTATACGAAAACAAGGATGATGACCGACAGGAAGATCATCGTCAGCTTCCTGTTATCATTAAACACATCTTTCCTGAAAAGCGCCACAAAGATCATCAGCACGGCAATGGCAATGCTCACCAGCGCCAGGTGGCCGGCCAGCACTTCCTTCTTGCTTTCAACAGGCTCATCACGCCGCTCGAAGGTGGCACGAAGCGATTCGATCAGCAAACTCCTGCGTGCATCAACCACTTCTCCTTTTCCAATGATCACATCGCCCTTGTTCACCACGCCCCTGGTCAGTGAAATGCTTTCCAGCAACTGGTCCTTGAGCTTGTTGGTTGATGGTTCATCAAAATAAATATCCGGCTCCAGCACGTTGGCCACATGCTGCTCCAGCCTGTCATTGTATGGTGCGGGGTTCGAAAACAACCAGCTGTTGAGGTAATCCCTTGCCGACAAGATGGTATAAAACTCTTCAGGACTTTTATAGGAATAGGAGTTACCCACGATCAGCATCACAGGCTTGCCTGCTTCTGCAATATTCTTATGGGTGTGCATGATGCCTGTTGCATACAGGTTGCTCAGGATCTGCAGGCCTGCTGCAATCATTTTATCATCTTCGGTTTTTTCACCTTCTTCAGCCGTCTTGTTCATGCTGTTAAAGGTGCCGCTCACGCTTTTCCTGAAATTGTTGATCACCCGCTTTTTTACCAGGGTATCAAGGCCAAAACAAACCGGTGCATCCGACATCAGCTGGCGCTTTTCAGCATCCAGCGAGTCTTTCGATTTCAGTATGGCAAAACGGTAAGGAGCTGTCAGCGACTCTCCGGTCCATGGCTTCCCTTTCGTATACTCCAGCCGGTAGCGGATGCGGTGCGGCATCAGGTTGACAATGATAAGCACCGACACCACAATGATGATGCTGCGGAGAATCATCTCATGGCGGTTGGAAAGGTAAATAAGTAATTTGCGCATGTTGACGGATGCAAATTAAGGGAAAAAAATATTGAAAATAGAGGAGGAAAAAGTGAAAAAAGGAATTCTTATGCAAATGTGCCGTTTTTAACGGCTTCCATCATGAAAAAAAGAAAAAAAGCAAACCTGTAAGCCGGGTTCTGTTTCCGGTATCGTGCAAGCGGTGAGCCGGAATTCTATCATTTATCTGCGATGACTGTCGCCAGCCACCTGGATCAACCTACCCACCGGGATGTTCTTTGCAGAACGGGGGCGAGCAGCCCCGCTACCCCGGCTTATTTGGTCTTTCAACCCACAAGGTTTACCCCGGGCACATGTTGCCATGCACCCGCGTGAGCTCTTACCTCACATTTTCACCCTTACCCTTCCGCAAGCGGAATGGCGGTTATTTTCTGTGGCACTGGCTGTTCCTGTCAGCTAACCTGACAGGACCTTCCCGTTAGGAAGTGTGGTGCTCTGTGTTGCCCGGACTTTCCTCCCCTCCCGCTTAAAGCGGAAGAAGCGATAGAACGGTTTACTTTTTTTCTTTTAAAGAACTTTAGCCCGCAAAGGTCAGCATTTCCGGCGGAAATTAAAAAACGTGCTGTTTCCGGTTTCGTTTTTGAAAACAACCTGCAATGCTTCGGTCAGGCACCTGTCCCGTCTTTCGCTCGCAGGAGCTCACTACAGCCGGGTTTAGTTTAGTTGCGGCTGTGTTTCATGGCAACAGTTTTCTGAATCACTGATTTAATGGATTTAAGGATTACACGGATTTTTATCTAAAGAATTCCATAATTTGCTTACAGAACTAACCTTTTAAATGTCAGACTTTTTGATCCAAAGTTCAAAAGTAATCCTACTTCCAGTTTATATGCTTTCAAATAATTAAGTACCTGCGCTAAGTGCACATCATCCAACTGAACTATTGCTTTTAATTCATCTGCCCGGCAATAGCCATAAACTCCGCATTCGATTGCAGCGTTGAAAAATCAGGTTCGTTCAGCATCCTTTCCTTATCCTCAAAGCCAAGCTGCACCGCTTCCTTCAGCGCTGCAATGGCCAGGGCAGTGTTGCTGTATTTCATCATCAGTACAGCGGTCAAATAAGGCTGCTCGGCATTTGTCGGATCAACCAGCTTGTAGATCTTCAGGTAATTGTTTGCCTGGTCAAGCTGGTTTGCCTTTAAGGCATTGGTGCTGTACATATAAGCCAGCAGGCTGATGTAGCTTGCCAGTCGCTTTTTAAACAGTTTCTCTTCTTCTTTTTTATCCTTTCGGATCGATTCGTTCAAATGCTCAAACTCACTCGTCCACCAGGCAAGCGAACGGGATGACATGTTTTCAGCGTATAGCTTCTGCAACCTGGTTTCTTCCGATGCAATGCGGTTGAGATAACTTTCATAACTTCTCACCTTGTCCGAATTCTGATACAAAAAATATTTCTCCTTGTAGTTTGAAACATCATAAATGCCATCGAGGTAGTTGACAATTTTTTCATACGCCAGGTAAATGCCATAGACATCTCCTTTCTTCGTCATCACATGGATGGCACTGTCCTGTTCATCGAGGTACGCACGGCACAGGCTGTCGCTGGCAGTCTGGAGCTGTGCCCGAATGGCATTGAACGTGATCCAGTAAAATGCTTCTTTCATTACCTGTGCACTGCTCCAGTCATGCTTTCCGTTGAATATGATGAGCTGGTGACGCATGGCCGTTTCATTCAGCTTTTCGTCAAGCTCTTTCATTTCCTTCAGGTTAAAGTCTTCATTGCCGGCAAAGCCTATGTAATTGAAATTATTGGTAAGCGGCTGGTCCGATTTGGGAAAGCCGGCACTGCAGCCGATCACGCCGTTCACGCCGCCATTGCTCAGGGCAACAGCAGTAGCTACCCTGGCCCCGCCCGAAAACCCCATGGTGTAAATGCGCGCCCTGTTGATCGAAAAAAGCTGCGTGGTTTCCTCCACCAGCAGCTGGTAAATGTAATTGGAAGTCTCAGGCTCCTGGCCGTTTTTCGAATTGTTGGATGCAACCAGGATATATCCGAATGCCTCCGCAAGCGCACCATATTTTTCTACCGGCAAATGTCCCCGGGCATGTGCGTCAAAAATGTAAATAACCGGGAAGCTGCGATTGTCACTGTAATCAGATGGCAAATACAAATCGTATGTTTGCCTGGTATCATGCATGCACACCACATTTTTGGAATGACCGGCTGAAAATGCTTTTTTTACCGCCACCGTATCTGTTCCCGAAACTTCTTTGTTTTCGTTTCCTGTTTGCCTGCAGGCAACAACCAAGAGCATGGCTAAAACCATTAAAAAATGCAGGTGTCGATTCATATCGGTAATTATTTCATTTGCAGCGGCGACAAAAGTAAGAAAGGTTTATATATAAAAATGTACCTCCTCCTATTCCATAGCCAGGGTTCCTCCATACATAATCAGTCATTTCAACTTTTTCGTATATTTGTAAAAAAGGCCCTTTGTCCTGTATTTTTATGAAAGCAAGGTCAGCTGCCATCATTTTAATTTTCATTGCCATCCTTTGCGCTGCATTTTCCTTTCACAAACCGGAAGAAAGCAGTGATTATTCGAAACTCTATTTTCAGAAGCTGAAATCCATCGACGAATCGCTGCAAACGTTGCTTGACAAGATCAGGGAATCTGATCCTTCATCGCCTGCCGACGTGGCCATGCTAAAGCTCCAGGTTGCCGTCTGTCGTCAGCAGGTAAAGGACGCCGACCTCTGGCTCCGGTACCTGGACCATGCTTCCTATAAAAAAATCAACGGACCGCTGCCGGTTGAATGGGAGACAGAAGTATTTGAGAAATTTGAAAGACCCTATAAACGCGACGGCGCCGGCCTTACGCTAGCATGGATGTACCTTGACGAAGGAAAAGCAGGAAAAGATTCCCTGTACTCCCTCATCAGCATGGCGAAACATGCAGTGCCTGCTTTTTATGCCGATTCTACGGCAGGCCCGGTTTCTACCTACCATCACTTCTTTCTTTGCAACAGGCTGTACCTGCTCAACCTTGGCGCCATTTACACAACGGGCTTCGAATGTCCCGATGCCATGGCCATTATCCCCGAACTTAAGAAAATGATGAAGGATGTGAGGCAGATTTATGCCGCATACAATACCTCTTTTCCTGATCAGAAAATCAATGACCAGTTCCTGGCGCAGTATGAAAAAGCGTATCAGTTTGTCAATGGGCAGCCCGCCAACTTCGATGCGTTTGACCACTTCACTTTCATCAGGGATTATGTGAATCCGTTATTTGCATTAAACCAGCGGATGATCCTGCAGTATGGAGTTGTCTCGCATAACTTCAACGACTATACGCTGAACGACTCCGGCACGAGCATCTTCAACAAAAATCTTTTCCGCGGACAGCAGACCCGCGGCGTATATTTCCAGGTGAAGGATGCAAAAACAATGGAAGAAATAAAACACATTGGCAAGCTCTTGTTTTATGATCCCATCCTGTCTGAAAATAATGAGAGAAGCTGCGCTTCCTGTCACAAGCCCACTGAATTTTTTACCGACACCACGTCAGCAACACCCTTGCGGTTCAACCGCATCGACAGGTTACCACGCAATACACCTTCGCTTATCAATGCCGTATACAACCACCTCATCATGCAGGATGGTAAACATATTTCACTGCAGGGCCAGGCAAAAGATGTGATGCAGAATAACATTGAAATGGGAAGCAGCGAAAAAGCCATCATGGAAAAAGTGCTCAGCTGCAAAGAATATAAATCAGCGTTTAGAAAGTATCTGCCTTATGCAAAACCCGAAACCACCATTTCACTCGACCAGGTTGTTGCCAGCATCGTACTTTACTACAGCGACTTCAGCAACTATTATTCACCGTTCGACAACATGATGAACAATACGTCAACAGCTGATCCGGAAGTCATACGCGGGTTTAATCTCTTCATGAGCAAGGCGCAATGCGGAACCTGTCATTTCCCTCCGCAGTTCAACGGCTCCAAGCCACCCTACATTTCATCGGAGTTTGAAGTGCTTGGTGTTCCATCCGATACCGGCTATACGAAGCTCAGCAGCGACAGCGGAAGGTACCTGATAAATCCTGCCAGGGAAACGCTGCATGCTTTCCGTACTTCAGGACTGAAGAATATCAGTCACACCAAACCCTATATGCACAATGGGGTATTTGCAACACTGGAAGCGGTCGTTGATTTTTATGATGCAGGCGGCGGATCAGGTAAAGGATTACCAGTGGATAATCAAACGCTGGCAGCCGATTCACTGCACCTGACTCCCGCTGAAAAAAAAGCGCTTATTACCTTTATGAATGCACTCAGTGAAAATGTTATCTTTGATGTACCTCCGGCAAAGCTGCCGGTTTCTTCCATCAGCGCATTAAATAACCGTAAGCCGGGCGGCACTTACTGAACATGAAACAAACAAAGCTTTTTATTTTTTTTATTCCTGTTTTGCTGTTTTTTTGTATACAATGTGCTTCACAGAAAACGAAGTACATTTTTCCGTCTGCGCTGAGTCAGCACAAACAGGATAGCCTTATTATTTTATGTGAAAAGGGCCGGCTGGTTTATAAGGAACACTGTACCGGCTGCCATGGAATTTTTTCCAAAGGAAAGGATGATGTTCCCAATTTTTCAAAGGAACAGATTGACATGTATGCCTCACGTGCATCGCTCCGTGATCCGACCAACCATGCCGTCATGCTTGAAATGCCCATGGATCAGCTCGATGCCATCCAGCTTTTTTTGTTGTACCGGGAAAGAAAATAGCCGTTAAAAAACAAGACGCTGTCTGGATCCGAATTTCCTGCCGCGCATCAGGTCTATTTTCAATCCTGATGAAACTAAATAATACTCAAATGTAGGATGTAAAGGGCGGTAGGCATACCTGATATCCCTTACCGGAATATTCATACTCACGGAACAAAACGCCTTGACATGTTCCAACCCAGCACTAATATTGAATGCAGGCTGGAACAACAGCATGGTAAGGTCATTATTCTTATAGGTGTCGGTAACAACGGGAGTATTTTCATTTGGAAACCAGTAGGAATACTCGGTTTCATAACGGGAATACATGACGTAGGATACCCTGCTTGCAAATCCGATCTCAAAATTTTTTAATCTGTAACCTACTCCCGGCTGACACATCAGGCTGGTGTACCGGGTATGATTCGTCCACCGCTCCTGTAAATCACTGGTAAGCCATCTGGGTGAATAAATTTCATGTTGCCCTGTTGTATTCGCAATTCCTGCACCTGCATAAAATCCGGCACAGAAACCATTGGGGGCACTGTAATAATATCCGGGCATCAGTTCCACTGAATAGCGTTTATCGAATCCTTTCCAGATATCTCCCACAACACCGAAATGCTTAGTGACTGCATATGCACCCTGGAGTTCCACATGATTGGAGCCAAGGTAAAGCGTCCCCTGCTTTTCACCGGCTTCTTTCAGCATGGGCTCATTTACCGTAATTGGAATGTAATTGCTGTAAGAGCAGGAAGCAAAGAGGGTTACCAGCACAATCATTCCGTGCAGGGAATTGCTGTTTTTTTTCATGATGAGGTTTTTAAACAAATAAAAACTCAGCTGCTGTTACTTTCCTGTTTCCTTCTTCCGGAAAAGGTCTATCTTCAATCCTGATGAAATTGAATAATAGGTCCATCCGGGAGGGTCGTTGTTTACGGTGTGGCCGTATGTCGGGTTTCTTTGATGAATAGGTATATTTCCACCGACAGAGAAAAACGCTTTTACGTGTTTCAACCCTACACTAAGGTTGATTGCAGGCTGAAACAGCCACATATTGAGGTTATCGTTGTGAAAGGAATAGGAACGGATGGGAGTCTGAGAGTCGTTATTTTCCCAGGATTCATACATTGTATTATACCTTGAAAATGCAACGTAAGAAACCCTGCTTGCAAATCCGATCTCAAAGTTCTTGAACCTGTACCCTACTCCCGGCTGCCACATCAGGCTTGTGTACCTGGTATCATTAATCCAATGCTTCATTTCACCCATACCACCAATGCCGCTTGAAAAAACTTCCAGTTCACCGGTTGTATTGGCAATTCCTCCGCCAGCATAAAATCCTGCACAGAAACCATTGGGTGAGCTGTAATAATATCCCGGCATCAGTTCAATTGAATAGCGTTTATCGTATCCTGCCCAGATATCACCCACAACACCAAGATGTTTGGTGAATGCATAAGCGCCCTGGAGTTCCACATGATTCGAACTGATGTAAATGGCTCCCTGCTTTTCACCGGCCTCTTTCAATAAGGGCTCATTTATTGTCATGGGAATGTAAGTGCTGTATGTGCAGGAAGCCAGCATTGTTACTATCAAACAGCAGGCGGGCAGTAATAACTGATTGTTTTTTTTCATGATGGGGCTTTTAAAAAATTTAACATGAACCGGGATACTGTCTCCCTGATGAATGTGCAAGGTATATATAAACCTCAAAATTTCAAATTTTTTTTATATATCATAATCAGACCGGTTCAAAAGCAGAAAGCAGCGTATAAAAACGCTGCTTTCCTGATTTAATAGCTATGGTAATTATCACTGCACCACCAGCTGCTGCGTTCCTGCTGCTCCTGATTCAGTGATAACCCGGATGAGATAGGTGCCTGCCGGCAGGTCACCGACCGGCAGCTGCATGTCGTATGCATCCATTGTCTTTGATTTTACCTGGCGTCCGGCTGCATCGTACAGGGTCACCTGCAGCGATCCGTTCCATTCTTCGTTTAGGCTAATGGTTACCTGGTCGCTGGCAGGGTTCGGCATGACCTGGAAACCTGCTTTTTTTGTCACTGTACCAACAGCAGCTGTCCTTTCCTGCAGGCCAAGTGCAGCTTTGATCTGCTGTATCTCGTTTTTCAAGGCTTCATTTTCCGATTTGAGCGCTGTGATTTCCGATTTCATTTTCACTGCATCCTGGTCCATTTCCTGCATCCCTTTCACCATGGGCACCACAAACTCGGCATAACGCAACCCGTACAGGTCATCGTCATTTTTGGGCCTGTCAACGCCGCTGAAATCGTATCCGGTTTCCTTTGCAGCCGCTTCCACTTCCTGTGCTATAAAACCGGATTGCAGCATGGCTGATTTTTCGTTTACACCTTCCGTTTCGCTGATGTTGAGCTTTTTATTCAGCCCGGCCACATCCAGGTTATAAACCACCGGACGCAATTTCCTGATGAAATCCATTCCTTTTACATTTTCCTTCACGTTTAGCTTGAAACGTCCGTCGCTCAGGTTGGTCCAGCCTGCATAGCCGCCGATGGATGTTACTGTGGTGTTACCAATTCTTACCTGGTTACTTGCCGTGATGCGGCTGGAGCTGCCAAGGGCTGTTGAATTGGTGTAATCGGTAACGGAAGACTGATCGGCATCATATCCGAAGAATGAACAATAGGTGTTATTGTCATTCATGGAGCCGCTTCCCCAACCCATGGCTGTATTCCTGGAACCGGTGCTGTTGTAATATAATGCTGACCGTCCAACAGCTGCATTATAAAATCCTGTTGTATTGAATAGTAATGCAGAGTAGCCCACACCTGCATTGTCGTATCCTGTTGTATTATCATGCATAGCGCTGGTGCCTGTGGCAACATTATTATATCCCGATGTATTGGCATTTAAGGCAGCATATCCGGAAGCAGTATTGAAATCACCTGTTGTATTTTTATTCATTGCATAATAACCGGTGGCTGTATTTTGGGTTCCGGAAATATTATTATAAAGCGAATTCGAACCTATAGCCGTATTGCCAGTGCCCGTTTCATTGAGGTAAAGCGCTGAAGCACCAAAAGCTGCATTGTGCGAACCGCTGCTATTGGTGTACAAAGAAAGATATCCAAAAGCATTGTTATAAGCACCATTAACATTTGAAGTCAAAGCGTAAACACCAAATCCGCTGTTTGAACTGCCTGTTGTATTGTCGTTCAGGGCGCTATAGCCGTATGCAGAATTGTAAGGGCCCGTGGTATTATCAGTAAGTGTATGTGAACCTACTGCAGTATTATACTGCCCTGTGGTATTATTAGTAAGCGCTCCGCTGCCGATAGCGACTGTGAAGTTACCTGAGGTATTGCTTTTCAGCGCCTGGTCTCCTATGGCAATATTTCCGTCGCCGTTAATATTCTGCTTCAACGTCTGGGCACCAATAGCCACATTGCTGAAACCAGTTGTGTTTTCATATAAGGCCTGGTAGCCATATGCAACATTGTTGCTTCCGCCTATGTTGTTATACAATGCATGTGAACCCGTTGCAGTATTATAACTGCCGTTGATGTTTTTGTTAAGCGCATTTGCTCCCGTAGCAGTATTATCATTACCTGTATTATTGGACTTTGCCGACCCGCTGCCATAAGCCGTATTATTGTTACCGGAATAATTCCACATTAATGCATATTTTCCGGTTGCCGTATTATTGTCGCCTGAATAATTGTTTAGCAATGCAGCATGACCAATAGCAGTATTCGCAGCTCCTGAATTGTTCGAGTACAAAGCTGAATCACCAATAGCAATTAGTCCCGACTGAAGCGTGTTGTATGTTAGTGCATAATGACCAAGAGCTATATTGGAAACTCCCGTGTTGTTGGCTGCTCCCGCACCCTGCCCGATAAATAAATTATCATTCAAACCTTTTACGCTGTTTGAAGTCGTAACGGCTTTCCACACATTTCCGTCGAAATGGTAGAGGCCTTTTGTATTGTCGGTCTGGTAAATGATAAGGCCGATCACCGGTGATACAATTGCGTCGCGCTGCGCTTTGGTCATACGCGGAATCAAAACTCCTTTGGAAGTACTTTTAACATCCAGTATGGCTGCAGCATTGGGTGTGCTTGTCCCGATGCCGGTGCTGCCCGAAGCCGGAAAAACATTTTGAGCCTGTACATGACTCCCGGTTAAAGTCAGGCCAAGTGCATTGAGACAAATGGCAATGGTAATTTTCAGATAGTTTTTCATTTTTCTGCTCTTTTTTTGAAGTTTTAGAATTTATTAATGACGGAGCAAAAAAAATACACAGGTAACACTTTAATGAGTGTTTCTTAGAATTCAGTCTGAACAATTAGAATTCGGTAAAAAAAAGGTGGAGATCGGGATTATTTTCCCGCCGTTGTTGGAATCCTTTCCAGCAACATTTTTTCCCGCCGTTGCTGGAATCCTTTCCAACAACATTTGGTGCCGATATTCTTTCCCGCCGTTGTTGGAATCCTTTCCAACAACATTTTTTCCCGACGTTGCTGGAATCCTTTCCAACAACATTTGGTGCCGATATTCTTTGCGTGTGGTTGGTGATTTTAGAAGTGAGAACCTTCTAAAGCAAAATATCAGAACTTATCAAATAGTCCGAAAAACTCTTCACGTCTCGCACGGGCAATGGTGATCTGCGTCCCGTTGTTCATCACCACATAACCGCCATCACTGCGGACAAATTTTTTGATCTGATCAAGGTTGACCAGGTATGAATTGTGAATGCGGAAAAAGCGGTCGCCGGAAAGTGTCTCTTCAAATTCTTTCAAAGGACGGGCAAGAAGTACTTTATCCCCGTTCACGAGGTATACATAAGTATAGTTGCTTTCCGACTGGCAGTAGATCACCTCTGTTGTATTGACAAACATCAGTCCGTCGCCGGTGGAAAGTGCAATGCGTTGCGGACCCCCGTCTTTCTTTTTCATCTGCTGCATCATCATGCTGAGCTGCTCTTTCAACGGAGCTCCCTGGTTTTTTTCAATTCTTCGAACCGTTTCTTTCAGGTCGTCGGGATCGATGGGCTTGAGCAGGTAGTTTAGTGCACTGTACCGGAAAGCTTTAATGGCAAACTGGTTGTAGGCTGTTGTAAATACCACATGGAAAAAAATGTCATCAAACTGTTCCAGCATGTCAAAGCCGTTCATTTTCGGCATTTCAATATCCAGGAACACCAGCTCGGGCCGGTGCTTGTTAATCGCCTTGATGCCATCGGCTGCACTATCGCAGGTAGCATCAATCACCAGATCCGGGCAATGCTTTTTTACCATCAGCTCCAGGGTATTGATGCATTGCTTTTCGTCGTCAATGATAATACAATGAATCATGGGATAAATATAAAAAAGTTTATTTGAATAGTTTGGAAGTTAGAAAGTTAGAAGGTTAAAAGGTTAGAAAGTTAAGAAGGTTAAGAAAATGAATCCGTGCAATCCTGTAATCCTTTAAATCCGTGATTCAGACAATTGCCGCTATGAAACAGAGGCGTCTCCAATCAAACCCGATTGCAGCGAGCTCCGCCGAGCGCAAAGCGGGACAGGTGTTTGAACAGTGTGCTAAAGCCTGTTTTCAAAAAAAAATAACAGCACTGGGAAATAGTTAGAAAGTTAGAAGGTTAGAAAGTTAAGAAGGTTAAGAAAATGAATCCGTGCAATCCTTCAATCCATTAAATCCGTGATTCAGACAAAAAAAATGGCTGATGATTACACCAGCCACTGTCAGATTATAATCTGCATTTTAATTAGTGCTAACCGTCTCCAGCAGCTCGGAATTAAAAATATCCGCCGGAGAAATTACTGTTTCATCAAAAGGAATATCATTTCCGTACCGTTCCTTCAGTTTCATTTTCACTACCGGGTGGCTCAGGTCGCAGTCGCGGAGCTTCTCCGTTTTGCCTACTTCCAGGCCCGTTGTCCGGCTGTAAATTTTCCAGACCAGCTCGGAACAATAGATTTTTTCATCGTTCCAGCCGAAGTACAGGTCGTAAGGTTTGTTGTAAAAAGTCCGGTAAAACAGGGTTTTCATGCTGTTTTCCAGTTCGGCTGAAAGCAGCGTGTCGCGGCCTTTGAGCCGTTTGACCACATAGTGGCTGTTTTTTCCTCTTTTGATAAAATCATCCAGCGGCGTGATCATCACCACCGGCCCGGCTTCCCAGACAAAGAGCTTTCCTTCATCGCTCCAGATCATGCCGCAGTGTGTGTATTTGGAATGGGTGGCAAGCTGAATGGCGCGTCCCTGGCCCATTTCATTGACCTGGAAAATAACATCGCCGCGTTTTAATCCTGATGTATCGGTTTGGCTTTTATGTAACCGCTTCATCGCAGGCTGGCCAATACATACAGCCGTTGCAAGCAGAACCGGCAGCAGCAGCTTCCGGGACAATCTCAGCTTTTTCATAAAGGTTGATTTTGGTGAATTAACAGCAGGCGTCATGATTTATTTTATTTAGGATTAACAATTACTCATCAGGATGTTTTTGGGGTTGCCGGAAGGAATTTTTGATGGTGACAGGATGGACTCCCCGGTAGGAAAACCTCCATTTTATCTTGGGTGAAATATGATTTTATTTGGGCAAAGGTTATTTTTTTAATGGCCAAAATCAGAGTTTCCAAATTGTTAACAACGTATCAAGCTATTTTTCAACTACTTGTAATAATTCAGGCATTTTTAGCCCTTTTCATGCATTCAAATTCCTATTTTCGAACCGGCCGGAAGCCGAAATACCTGTTACGAGGGCAGGTTCCAAACGCTCCGCCATACATCATTACTCTAATTAATTAATACGATTACATGAAAAAACTTATTACCCGAAGGATCAGCAGGGCATATGCCATTGCCTTCGCAATGACCACCGGCATGCTGCTGATGCTGCTTACCATTATCGCCAGGGCTGGTGATAGACAAACACCTGGTACAGTTGCTTTAAAAGTAAACGAAATGACTGCACACCAGGCATTCAAATCGCAACAGGTTTATACCGTTGCAGGTTACAACAGCAGTTCGAAAGTATCTGAGACTGTGCGTAACTATTCATTGCTTAAATTAAACAACGGTTCGCAGCAGCTCAGGCAGTCAAAACCTGAAACGGTCAGGATGATTATTCCATCGAACAAACCGAATGAAACATTTACCCTGCTGCTTTATAAAACCGATAATTCACCGGCAGGTCTAACTGTGATTACAAGCAGCGGGAGAAAAGAAGCAATGCCTGATTTTGTAAACTACCGCGGAATTATTGAAGGTGATGATTTTTCGATTGCAGCCATTACGGTATCAGGGGATGAAATCATGGGCCTGATCAGCAATAAGGATGGGAATTTTGTAATGGGCAGGCTGGAGAACGATCCTGAAGGAACGCATATCATTTACAATGAAAAAGATCTGATTCCGGTTATCAATGCCGGCTGCAGCACCAATACAAGCGGCTTGCCATTGAATCACTCCAAAGACGGCGGATCAGGCCAGATGAAACTGGGCTCGCTGAACTGTGTGAACTGGTACTGGGAAACAGATGTGGATATCTATAACGGCAAAGGCAGTGTTGCAGCGGTGACAACCTATATGAACGGTATATTTAACCAGGTATCGGCACTGTATGCCAATGATGGCATGACCATTAATTTTCAAACACTGTTTGTGTGGGATACTACAGATCCATATACCGGACCGTCAACAAGCAATTACCTGACGCAGTTTGGCGCCAACCGGACATCATTTGCCGGTGACCTTGCCAATTTATTCGGTTACCAGGGCGGAGGAGGCATTGCATGGATCGACGGATTCTGCAAATCAACAAGTCACAGGATGGCATACTGCGGCATCAGCGCAAGCTACCAGAGCGTGCCAACCTATTCATGGACAGTGGAAGTAACAGCGCATGAAGAAGGACATTTATTCGGATCGCCGCATACGCATGATTGTTCATGGAACGGTAACAATACAAAGATTGACGCCTGCGGTGATGTGGCAGGATATCCGAGCGGAAGCTGTGCGCAAACAGTTCCTCCCACACCTCCGGGCGGCGGGACCATTATGAGCTACTGTCACCTGACGGGTGCAGGCATCAACCTTTCACTGGGATTCGGTCCTCAACCCACTGCGCTGATGCTCGACAATGAAAATACATCATCCTGTCTCGGCGCATGTATCAGCTGCCCCGTTCCGTCCCAGCCAGGTACGATTACCGGTGATGCAACAACATGCACATCATCAAGCCAGGTCTATTCCATTTCCGTGGTATCGGGTGCAACAAGCTATACCTGGAGCCTCCCTGCAGGGTGGACAGGGTCATCCACTTCAAATACGATAACCGTTACAACAGGCGTTTCAGGCGGGAACTTATCGGTAACTGCCAACAATGCATGCGGCAGCAGTCCGGCCAAGGTGCTTGCAGTAACAGTGTCATCACTGCCTGCGCAGCCTGGCAGCATCACGGGAACCACGGCACCATGCCAGTCATCGCAGCAGACCTATGCTGTCAGCACCGTTTCAGGCGCAACAAGCTACACCTGGACATTGCCGGCAGGCTGGTCGGGATCTTCATCCACCAATTCGATCGTTGCCACACCGGGAGCTTCGGGAGGCACCATTTCAGTGAAAGCAAACAACGGCTGTGGCAGCGGGACGGTGCGGAACCTAACGGTAAGCGTAAACGCACTTCCTGCAGTTCCGGGCCAGATCTCTGCAACGGGAGGAAATACAAAAGTTTGTCCCGGCGACGTGAAATCTTATCATATCAGCCTGGTTTCAGGCGCCACTTCCTATACCTGGACACCTCCTCCGGGAGCCACGGTGATTTCAGGACAGGGAACCAATAATGCAACGGTCAGCTATAATGCAGGATTCACCGCCAGCGACAGCCTGAAAGTAAGTGCAAACAACAGTTGCGGAAGCAGTGCAAAAAAAGGAATAAAAATCACCAGGAACACACCGGCAACGCCTTCAGCAATTACAGGAAGTGCTAATAATGTATGCAGCCTGCCAGGTTTACCATATTCCGTAACAGCTGTTGCAGGCATGACCTATAACTGGTCGCTGAGTACCAGCACCGCTTCGGTTTCAGGCGGTCAGGGAACGAATGCAATTACTGCCAGCTTTGGCCCCTCGTATACAACGGGGCAGGTGCGCGTCACTGCATCGAATGCATGTGGTGTAAGTCCGTTACGCACACTTACCGTGAAAGCTGTTCCTGCAACGCCGGGAAGCATTTCAGGTGCTGCAACTGTTTGTGCAAACCAGCAAAATGTGCCCTATTCCATCGCTCCGGTAACTGGTGCGGTTTCCTACACATGGACAGGTCCAAGCGGCGCCAGGTTTTCAGATGGCGTGAACACTTCATCCACAGCCGTCTTTACCACTCCGTCAACTGCAGTGACAGTTAACTATAAAACAACAGCCGGGCTCATTAAAGTTAAAGCAAACAATGCCTGCGGATCGGGCAATAATAAAAACCTGACCGTTACATTCAACTGCAGGGAAGCAGGAATTCAGGGAGAAAACATGCTTTCGCTCTCACCCAATCCGGCACATGATGAAATCAGCATTTCATTCCTTTCATCTGACAGGAATTATAAAATAGAAATCATGGACCTTATTGGAAAAGTGGTCCATTCATTTGAAAGATCAGGCAGTGAAGGAATAAATACAGAAAAAATAAACGTTTCAGAATTTCCAAAGGGAATTTATATGGTCCGGATGACATCCGAAGGAGAAAATGTCGTAACGAGGTTTATAGTAGAGTAGCATTTCCTGTTTATTTTTTTTCCCGGACACCGCACACCCTGGTGTCCGGGTTTTTTTTGAGGCACGATGTTCCTCTTATAGGTCAGCCGGACCAGCCGGGTCTCCGCAGTAACAACTGGTGTTGCCGCGAAGACACGGAGGAACAGCGATAATTTAAATTGGTGTTACTATTAGTTTTTTACAACTTTCATGATCCTGGAAACCTGGTCGCCATTGACCAGCCGGATGAAATAAATTCCCGGTGTAAGGTTGTCGAGGTTGCGGATGGCATGTTCACTTTCACCTGACTCCGCCTGTATTTGTACCTTTCTTAAAATGGTTCCGCCGGTATTCAACACCTGAACTTCAGTTGTTCCCGCCGATGGTGCGTTGATCTTAACGGTAAACTGATCATGAAACGGATTCGGGAAAATTGTTTTAATCTCATTGGCGTCTGTCTGTGCAACGGTTTGAGACTGACTGGTACCATTCCTGATCGGAACCAGTTCGAACGCTTCTGTTTTTCCGTTGAAATCAGTCTGACGAAGCCTGTAGTACGACAATCCTGTAAGCGGTTCCTGGTCAATAAAGCTGTACGCCACCGGTTTGGAACTGTTACCCGATCCTTTGACTTTACCAACAGGAGTAAAGTTTTTCCCGTCCGCACTGCGCTCCACTGTAAAGTAATCGTTGTTTTTTTCCGAAGCAGTTTTCCATGCAGTCATCACCCGTTTGCCATCGAGGCTGGCATTGAAATAAACCAGCTCAACCGGAAGCGCCATGTTCCAGTTAAAGAATGAATGGAAATACAATGCATTCTGTCTTGTTTCAGATACGCTTTGTTCATTGATCATACCGGTTCTGTATACGAAATTGTTTACGTCACGGTAGTTGATCTGGAACATGCCCTCTTTGTCGCTGGTATCAATACTGGAAAATGTCTGGTAGTCTGAAACAGCCCTGTAACCTGTTGCTGTGTTTGTTATTGTTATGTTTGTACCCGGATAGCTGGCATAGCTGTAGATGGCCGAACCTTCAATGACTTCACGGATGTTGGCGCTGCCATCCACATCCACAGCTGTAATTGCAACGATGGAAAGCGTGGTATCGACAGCGGTTCCTGCAACTTTAAAAATCAGTCGCCAGGTAATGGAAGAAGCTGTATTGGCGGGCCCTTCCACGAAAGGCTGCCATGCTTCACCATATCCTGAACTGTTATTGTCCACATCGATCAGAGATGCTCCGTTTTCGATGGCCTCAATCTTAACCCATACATCCACATTCTGCATGGCGTTGTCAAAACGATAAATTGCATCCACTTCCCCATACTGTCCGCTGATCAGCGTGGGGTCTGCAAATTCCATATCATCATTAAAGGCAATTGCAAAATCCGAAAAGGAGGTTAAGCCTGAACGCACTGCTGTGACCACACCTGCACTGACAGATTGCGTATTGATGTTATGAGTTCCGACCGACGACCATGGAAGAAGCGAGTTGGCGCGCTTAAGCACACAGTACTTGTTGGCGCTTGTCATGGAATTGGAAAATCCCTTCTCCTTAACGGTTACACTATATGAACCTGATAACATGACAAGGTTTGGTGTCAGGGTCCAGTAACCATAGTTCAGCATTTTGTCGATGGTGAAACCGTTGATCACTATTCCCAAAAGTGAAAGAACACCGGTAAGCGGGTTAGTGTTGGTGAATGTTGCCAGCAGGGTGCTGAAGCCGGATGTGCCAGAAAGTGTTACACTGATGAATTCATAGTTCGATGAAGTACCAATTGGAAAATCATACGTTCCGGAACTGTTTACCGATCTGCGCAGGTTACCTACGACATAATCAGTAGCTGAATGACTTGTAATGGCTGCGGATGCCGTATTGGTAACCCTTATCTCATTGGAGCCGGTGATCAGCCTGCCCGATGAAAGTGTGAGTATACCGCTCACCGAAGTGGTGGCTGTAAGCGTTACACCAGCCGTATTACTGATGGTCAGGTTGCTTATAGTAGCCGGCAATCCGGGACCTGTCACCTGTGCAACAGTACCGCTATATGTATAGTACGCCCCTGCGTTGAAAGACCGGCTGGTGGTCTGGATATTTCCGCTGGAGCCCGTTGCGTAAATGCCGGCTGCATGACCCATCATGAGCGTGGCACCAGCCGGAAGCGTGAAGCTCCTGCCTGTCATTACACTGGTCGCCACATTCAGCGTGGTGCCCGTGCTAACCTTGAAATCAATATTTCCGCTCACCGTATTTCCTGATGCGGTGAATGTCTGGGTGCCGCTTCGTTTGAAATTAATGGTTGTAGTGCCAGTACCACCGTTCAGACTTAACGTACCACCTGTATGCGACCAGTTGCCAGTCATGTTGATGGTGCCTGTGCTGCCGGCTCCGGTAACAGTATAAAAGTTACCGCCCGACTGGTTGTAATTGCCGGCTACATTCATGGTGCCTGTCCTGCTGCTCTGGAAACAAAGCAGCATGGTACCACCGGTCTGAATATAGTCACCACCGATATCCAGCGTATAATTGTCCTGGTCCATCTGAAGCACAGATGATCCTGTGCTGGTAACGGTAAAGTTTCCATCAATAGTGGAAACATTTCCGCTTAACAGGATAATTCCGCTCTGGGAAGGACAGTTCCAGGTAAAGTTCTCAAAAGTCTGGTTGATATTTCCGGGTACAGAAGTGGTGGTGCCTGTTACTTCACAGGTTGAGTTGGTATTCCAGGTTAAGTTGGGTATGGAACCGCCGTTAACGTTATGCTGGTATTTGCCGCCGCTTTGTACAATCATGGTTGGGTTGGAGCTCGTCCCCAGTGTTCCTGTACAACAAAGGATACCTGAAATATCCAGGTCGTTTCCTGTTCCATTCACCACCTGCAGGGTCTGGCCTGCATTGATGGTAACCTGTCCGCCTGTACTGATCACCAGCTGATCAACCGTTACGCCAGCTGTAACGGTTACAGTATGTCCGTTTTGAACGGTAATGACGCCGTCGGTGCTGGAAGGAGGCGCCGTGGCTGCCACCCATGCTGTACCGTTGTATCGCTGCCAGGTGGCTGTACTGTTCCAGTTACCCGATGCGTTTGACCTGAAGTCGCCGGCGGCAGCTGCATAGGCTACGTATGATGAACCGAGGTTAAAATATATTATCAACGTTCCTGACACAAGCAGGAGCAGCAGGCATGAAGCAACAATTGCACGCTGACGGATGGTTGTAACCGTCCGTGGCCTTTGTATCATTCTCATTCTTGGCCCTTTTCCTTTCATCTTAAAAATATTTTTAAAAAGTGAATATACTTTTCGGTCGAAATGCATAGCATGTTTTTATATAAAGCGTTGTATACGAAAAGCTTGAAGAAAAGTTTGTAGTATTTCCCCAAATGGGGAAAATTGAGGTAAACGGGCAAAAAGATATACCGGAACCGGCTTTTAACCCTTCCGTAAATCACTTAACAAATAACTATTTGTTTTCCCTGATCACTGTTTTGGTGACCCTTGCACCATTGACAGAAAGGGCGAGTACATAAGAGCCGGCGGCAAATTTGGATCCTCCTGCAAAATCAAACTGGTTTTTTCCTGCTGTTGCCTGCAGTTTCTGGATCAACACCACCTGTCCATTGCTATTGATGAGTTGCAGCTCAACAGTACAGGCCGTGGAAACGGTATACGAAATGTTAAACCAGTTGTTAAATGGATTTGGACCGAATGCTGTGATTTCAATTGGCTTTAGCTGGCTTTCTTCAACAGCAGCCCTGTTAACCGTCACCACATCAGAATAGGTAATGCTGCCATCAGGCTCGGTTCTTTTCAGGCGGTAATATGATTTGCCCGGTAAAGGCTGATAATCCTTCGAAAGATACCTTTTCGAAGCAGGAAGGTCATCTTCACCGTAGAGGTGGTCAATTTCTTCAAACTCCTTTCCATCTGATGAACGTTCAACAATAAAATAAGTATTGCTTTGCCTTGCTGCGCTGTTCCAGCTCACATCAACGGCATCCCCCTTGTCATTTGCATCAAATCCTGTCGACTGCAATGGAATAACGCCTCCGGTATACGCAATTACAAAATCCGAAAAAGAGCTGAGGTCTGAACGGGCAGCAACCACCATGCCGTTGCTTTCACTTTGCGTATTGTTGTTATGCGTTCCTGCCGATTCCCATTTAAACTGTACGCCTTTCCTTTTCAGCACACAATAGCTGTTCACGGCCGGTCCCTTGTTGGTATGTCCCTTTTCACGCAGTGTAACCTTGTATTTGCCTCCCGTCATGGCCTGATCGGGAAGCAGCGTCCAGTAGCCGTAATTGAGCACATTGCTGATGGCTGCATTATTAACTGTTAAATTAGTCAGCGGCAGGCTGACAGGACTGGCCTCTGTAAATTTTGCAAGCAGTGAATTCAGGCCGGTTGCATTGGAGAAACTCACTGCAACAAGCTCATCGTGGGCAAGCGTGCCTACGGGAAAATCATAAGTGCTGTTTGGGCTCACATTCCTGCGCAAATTGCCAACCACATAGCTCGTTGGAGAGTATCCCGTGATGGCTGTGGGAATGGAGCTTGTAACCGTCAGCTCTTTGGTTCCCGTGATGATCTTTCCTTTTGTAAAGACAAGCTCACCGGTAACGTTTACGCTGTTTGTCAGTGTAAGATGATGGCTGTTGTTCACAACAATTCTTTCAACAGCGGCAGGGAGTCCGTCTCCGGTGACCTGTGCAACAGATCCGCTATACGTATAGGTTACAGCCGGGTCAAAGTTACGGCTTCCGGTAACCTGAATTCCCCCGCTCACACCTGTTGCCGAAAGACCTGACGCTTCGCTGATGATGATGCCGCTTCCGCTTAAGGCAGAGAAGGAACCGGAGCCTGTAAACTGGCTTTTACCCAGGTCAACTGTGGCACCGCTCAGCAGGACATAGTCAATCGTGCCGGTAAGGGGGATGTCACTGTCGAACTGCTGGATGCCCGCTTTTACGAAATTAATGACTCCTTTTCCTGCAGCCGCACTGGTTTCGGTGAATGTTGCAATGGCTGAAATATATACGTCCCCTGAAACATTCAGCATGCCTGTACCATTATTGATGGTGCTGCCGCTGTACCGGCTCATGTTAAATATTCCTCCGGTCTGAATAAAATTGCCGCCAACCTGTATGGTTGAATTGGTGGTGGCCGTGGAATTTCCTGCTCCCGTCATAAAAAATGTGCCTCCGGTCTGTGAAACATCTCCTGTAATTCCAAGCACGGTGGATCCCGTATCACTTGCCAGTGTTAATGTTCCGCCGGTCTGCGTAAGGTTTCCTGTTAATGAAGCGGTTGCTGATCCGCCGGTTCCTGAAATGAAAAAAGTCCCGGCCGAGATATCCATGTTTCCGTTAATGGTAATTCTGGATGCATGCGCACCGGCCGATGATCCGTAGTTCCATCCGCCGTATCCGCCATTGATGGAAATATTTCCGTTGATCAGGAAGGTTTCTGCGCCTGATGCTGCCGAGCTTGTAAAGTTTGCATTGGGATTTCCGGAGATGGTCATATCCCCGTCAACCACCCAGTTAAAGCCGCCATTATTGGTTACTGAACCCAGCTTGGTCAGGCCCTGGCCCCTGAAAATGCATGCAGCATTGGGGTAATCAATGGTTACACCTCCCGACACGTGCAGCGAGCTGATGCCGCCATTGGTAACGCAGCCATAATGGGCCATAAAAATGCCGCCTGTATAGCTGAGGCTTCCCATGTTTAACGATACCGTGCCTGCATTGGTGGTGGTGATGTTGAAGATCGCCCTGAAATCACCGGCCGTTTGCGTATAGGCTCCCGTTACATTGAGCATGGCATTCCCGTTTCCGGTTGATGCCACACCGTCATTCTGAATCAGCCGGATGATTCCTGAATTGGTCAGGTCACCGGTTACATTAAGAATGACGTTGCCGTTTCCGTCGTATATGCCATTGAGTGAGCCTCCGTTGTTTATAATATTTGTTGTGGTTACGCTGAACGTTCCCGGGTGTGTCCCGCCATGCAGGTCGAGGAATGAATTTGCACCCAGCAAACTGATGTTACCGCTGCTGGTGGAAGTGCAGGTGCCTGATTTATCGAGTACGATCCATCCCTGGTCGATGGTGAGTGTTCCGGTGATGTGATGCTGTGCAAATTCGTTGTTCTGGTTCCACTCCTGTATGGTTATTCCCTGAACAGAATTGAGCGTGAGGTTGCCGAAATTCCCTGAAATCACCGATGCGAGCGGAATGCTATAGTCGTACCATTTTTTTATGATGAGTGTGCTGCCCGGTGAAAACAACTCTGAACCGTTTGTGAAAAGTGATGCTCCGGCCAGCGTGTTCGTTTTAGGCTGCCAGGTAAATGATCCTGCTGATCCGATAATAAATGAAGAATTCGGGATGGTAAAAGTAATGTCTCCGCCATTCATGGTCATGGTCCCGTTCACTTCCAGCGTTCCTGCAACTGTAAATACCTTGTTGGCCATGATGGAAAGCGCTGCACCGGCTTCCACAGTTACACCGGCAGTTGTATAGCTGTTGTTGACCGTGATAACATGGCCCGCTGCCACAATTACAATGTCGTTTGATCCGGGAGTTCCTGCAGGAATCCACGTTGCCGGATTGTTCCAGTTACCGCTTCCTGCTGAAGTCCTTACTAAAGCATGAGCCTGACCGAAAATAAGTGCCAGTGAAAACACCTGCAGCAATCGTAAAAATAATTTCATCTTCATGGTAATATGGCTGGTTTTTCAGGGTAATTAATATCAGCGAAGCTTCCTGTAGGTTGCAATTTTACTTCCGTTTTTTCGCGCTTCCGTCAGCTCCGGAATAACTACAGGCTGCGGAATATCGAAATCATGATTGGCAGGTATGTCCTTCAGCTCATATGCTGCAACAGCTGCAAGTGAAACCTGGATGTTTGAAAAATTAAAATAAATCAAACCGCCCGCTGTGATCAGCAAGGCTGATGAACCTGCTATGATTAACATTCGCATGGATGTTTTTAATGACATCCGCTGAGCAGGTCTGTAAGAAAGTCTTAATCGATTGCCTTTTCTCATGTTGGTTGTATAATTTGGTTCTTGCTGCTGAAGGGCACAACAACCAACTCATACGAAAGCAACATGGAAAAGGTTAGTGATTTGAAAAAGAAGATATTGTATAAAGCCAGCCTGAGAATTTTTCGAAAACCACCTGCATCACCCTGATCATGCTGCAGTCCCGCCTTCCTTCCCTTTCCCGCCTCATGCGATTCTTCATCAAAGTCTTTCGCTATGGCGGGAAGGGTCAGTCAGTCGGGTTTATTTTGAAACGCCTGTGCTGCTGCATGAGCTATTTCTGCCGTTGTAAACGAAAGCTTAATGCAAAGCAGCCCCGGATCTCAAGGCAACAAGCGATGAAGCAGGTTCCGTAATGATGAGTTATAGCTGATAAACAGCATACGATGGAACACAGGAGAATGTAACATAAACCTGATGAAGCAAGCCTGCCGGGTGGCCGGTGGGCAGGAAACAGGCAGGCGCAGCGCACAGCAGGACTGGCGTTTAATTGAAATACTGAAGTTTGTTTTCAAAAAAACTGCAGCACTTCACTGGCTTATACTGGCGCGCGCTTCCAGCCTTATACTGGCGCACGCTTTCAGCGCGTGACAAACCACACGCTGCATATGGCAATACATTCCTGCTGGCACTTTCAGTGCCTGACGCAACCAATAAAAATAATAACAGTGGCTTCTTCCCGATAAGATGCTGCTCTTTAGCTCTTCTTCTGCCCCAGCGAAAACCAGTTCCCTGAATCATCCTTAAAAAGCGCTTCAAAGCCGTAGAATTCTTCTTTGGGTTCCTTCGTGAATACCACACCTTTGGCTTTCAGCTCTTCGTATGTGGCAAGCAGGTTCTTGCATTCAAATACACCGAATCCGAAGGTTCCCTTTTTTACCAGCTCTTTCATTGCAGCGGCAGTTTCCTTATTGAACATCATTCCTTCGGAAATGGCCATCAGGGTAATCTCCAGTTCGGGCTGATCGGGAGGACAAACAGTCAGCCAGCGCATGCCGGGCCCCATGGGTGCGTCGGTATGCACTTTAAATCCAAGCTTGTTTACATAAAAATCAAAAGCGGATTCCTGGTCGAGCACAAAAATGCTGACGTGACTCATTTTATTGATCATATCGTTTAGTGTTAATGGTTATGCATGCAAAGCTAAACTGCATGTTTCTGACTGCATTCTTCAAAATTGCTTTTTTTGTCATACCGGTCTTCCCGCAAAGCAGCCGGGGATAAACAGCAAAGGCGTTGCCGCCTGGGCCTGCTTTCGCCTGATCCAGCATTCCCGGTAAACCGCAGGGGTTTGCAGGTTAAAACGCCTGAATAATCCTGTAAATGAAGTGATGCTTTCAAAACCTGAATCAAAGCATGCATTCCGGACCGATGTTCCTTCTCTTAATAATTTGCCTGCATTTTCGATCCGTACAAGAACCAGGTACCTGTGCGGGGTGCAGTGATATGCCTTTTTAAAAAGCCTGATAAAATGAAACCTTGAAAAATATGCCTCCCCTGCTATGTCGTCCAGGTTAATCGGTTCGGCGAAATGCTCATCAATAAACATTTTCGACTGAACAATCCTTTTATAAAGGTATAAACCCGGAATATTATCAGCTTTTGATTGCCGCATGTTTTAATGTTGTTACTTTCCTTCCGAAATGTAAAACTGCATTTATTGTTCGTTTTGCTGCACAAATTAATTAATTTAAGAACAGGGAACGATGATTTTTGCATTGCAGACTTTATCGCTGTTTCTCCATTTCACGCAATTGTTTTATTTTTTTCCGGATGAAGAAAAGCGGGAAAAGACCAATCGCACCAAAACCGCAATCGATGAGCTGGTGAAAAAAAGGTATATACCGGATGGGGCCCGCAATAAAGGCCGTTATAAACGATAAGAAGCAGCATAAAATGGACCAGTCGATAACCCAGCTGTTCTTAACCGGATCCATCAATGGTCCTATATATAACATGGCAATAATGAGATGGGCGAATGCCAGCCAGTCTGTTCCGTAAAACAAAAACGGATATGTTTCATCTGTATCATGCAGACCTGAATAAACCAGGCGTATCCACGCTGCCATGCTATCAGGGAAGATGCCGGCATGGCTGCTGAGCCATTTTAATTCAGCTTCAAGCGGAAATGTGGTAATTCCAATAATAAAAATGGATCCCATGAGAAACAATATCCAGCCGCGGATCTGTTTCCGGATTTTTTTTTCATCCATCAGGTTTTTTTGTAAAAATAATCCTTTTTTGTTTCATCTGTCCACTGCTATTTAATTCATCATGGCATGCTGAATGGCACGGTTTTTTAAAAATTCAAATGGTTGTGTATATACTTTTAAGAAAAAGTAAAGTGATGGTGCATTGATATACGAGCAGTTAATATATGTTAAATCAATTAAAATTAATTCTATGAAAAAGATCGTATGGGCTCTTTTCCTGTTAGCAACCGCGCAGGTAGCAATAGGGCAACAACCTGAAATTCAGCAAACAGAACAAAATCAGAAAGATAAAACTGTTTCAAAAAAATCCGAAACCAGGGTTTCGAAAAAAGATGATGCCGCTCCGGCCACGATGGATGGCAAAGCATTTAAGATAACATTCATTGCAAAAAACAAAGCTTCGGCTCCCGAAGAAGTGAATGTTGAAAAGAATGCTCAACCAGGTTCAGTAACACCCGATAAATCAGACAAAAAAGAGATGAATTTAATGGGCGAAACAAAAACTGAAAATAAAATGCCTGATCAGGCCACTACAAATGCAACTGCGACCGGTCAGGATCAGATGACGATTGCTTCACTTGATAACACCAAAGGAAGGCTTTCATTTGAGAACGGCATGATCAGGATCGATATGGCCAAAGACGGAAGGCATCTTGAAGAATGTAACTACCAGGTAACCACAGGCAGCAAAGATTTCGGAACCTTCTCAGGCAACTGTTCCAAAGGATATGGTATACCATCTGACCCTGTTGGACATTCCGCCCCGGTTGACAAAACTGCAGCACCTGTAGCAGCTCAAACACAGCAACAGCCTGTTTCAACACAAACAGATATTTCAACTGATCAGCCCGGAGGTATAACAGGGGAAAAGGATCCGACGCTGAAAGGCAACGAAACAACTGATCCTGAAATGAAGAATAAAGATGCAGCTGCATGGCCTGAAAAAGCCACTGAAAACAACCAGATTAACCAGGGAAATAACCAGGTACAGCCTGCAGCTCCCGCCACCACCGCTCAAACGACGATGCCATCAGAAATGCCAACCACGGCAATAATCACCGGTTTTGTGGACGGTAAAAGCATCAAGGGGACCATCATCATTAAAGAAAATGGTCAGCGTGTAATGTATTCATATACGGGTACGCTTGACACCAAAAAAGCGAAGCCAGCCACTGAGCTTGGTATGCGGTAAGAATAAAATTGAATTAAGAAAATCCTCCTGTGATTAACGGGAGGATTTTTTTTTGCTTTTAACTTTTTTTTTAGAACAACTGAATCCGGCCTTCTCTTTTCTTTAATCAGGCTGAACCTTACATTTTTTTCTGTAAGAATTTCCGGTTAAATGACCAATATTTTTTTACCGGATGCTGTATAAAGGTAATCGTATTGAATTCAGCTCATGCTGTATGTATGCAAAAAAAAAATTAAATTTTATGAAAAATCCTACCCTGATCTCGCGTAAATGGCCGGTATGCAAAGGCATATTCATTGCCTGGCTGCTTTCTTTAACTGGATCTTCAAACACCCTGCTTGCTGAAGGTTCAAAAGAGTTCAAGCCTGATTCAACGAAAACCTCCTCCATTATGATCTTGAACACATCATCGTCATATGGAACGTTTGCCAGCTACTCTGCCGGCGACACCAACAGGCTTTTCATCCGGATCAATAACCCGGCTACTGAAAAAATTTATTTCGGAATCGGGCAGCGAAGCTCCAATACCAATTATTATTTCCGCATAAAGAATCCCAACGGCGTTGTAATTGCTGGCCCTACCCTGTTACCTACCGCTGCAGGGCAACAGGGATATATAGCCTATAATAAGCAGGCAATCAACGGGCCCGATGTGGTCAACCCGCTCGGTTATAACGGCTTTTCCATAACGCCGACTGCTGGGCTGCCCGGAAATTATTATATTGAATTTAACCAGGGCCATGCCAACAATGAGGCATTTAATACCGAGATCAGCTTTGGTATTTTTGATATTACAGTGGTGAATACCGGACTGCCCAACACGGCCATCCCGGGAAGGGTCTTCTCCTATAACTGGAGCTTTAATACGGACTCCTATTCCAACCCGTTTTATGGAAGCTTCTATATATACGGATCCGACAGTTCTGTAACCATGGTAAATATGAATGGAATCAAACCATATAAGTTCCGTGCTTCATGTAACAGTTGGGGATGTCAGAATACAGGAAATGCCACCAATGACAGGAAATCGAGGCTGGGATTTTATGTTCCGCCGGAATTGAAATTATTTCTCCGTGATCCTGACCTCATCGCTTTTCCAAGCGGTTCATTGCAGTTTTTAAATGCACCCATTTCGTTATCACGGTGTGTGAAAGATTCACTTTGCATCAATGTTAACCTGACAAAAAAATCGGACGTAACCATCGTGATTGACAGGAATGGAAACGGCGTATTTAATCCCGGAACCACTGACAGAAAGCTGTTCTTCCCCGGAACACTGGCTGGTCCGAATTGCCTGCACTGGAATGGTAAAGACGGACTTGGAAATTATATCGCTCCCGGAACCAGCCTGAGCATCATTGCAAGTGTCGAAAGCGGCGAAGTTAATTTCCCCATGTTTGATATCGAAAATCATGAAAATGGCTTCTCCATGAGTGTGATCCGTCCCGGATCAGGCCTTGCTGTTGATTCGCTTTTTTATGATGATATCTCTCTTGGAGGAAATGCTAACCTGACGGGCTGCGCCTTCCCGTGTCACACGTGGGTTTCAAATCCTGCCAACACGGATAAATCCTATGGAAATGACAACACGGTCAACACCTGGTGGTTTGCACATAAGCAAAGTGTTACTTCCAATCTGACCATGCCTGATTACCTGGTTACTACTGCCGGTGCTGATCAGTCGAAGTGTGCGCAGGGTTCCAATAAAGACACCATTCTGATATCCGGCGGTATTGCCTATTCAACTGCTGTATACAACGGATCCAAGAAATGGTGGTCATCCGGATCGGGAACATTTTCTCCTAATGATACATTATATGGCACAAAATATATTCCTTCAACTGCCGACATCAACAATGGAACAGTGATGCTATTCCTTGCTCCACGCCTGAATTGCAATACGCCCATAGATACGGTGATTGTCACATTGAAAAAAGTTCCTGCACTTTCAACAACCACAGGAAATGTAAATTGCTTCTCACAAGCCACTGGCAGCGTTAACCTGACTGTAAACAACAGCCAATCGCCCTACACTTACAACTGGAGCAACGCAAGCACCATGCAAAATCTTACCGGAGCAACTGCCGGCACCTATACCGTAACCGTTACGAGTGCCAACGGCTGTACAGCAACCACATCAGCAGTGATCACACAGACAGCCACTGCGCTTTCGGCTTCAGCTTCAACAGTAACTCCTGTATCATGCTTCGGTGGAAACAACGGATCGATCAGCCTTACTGTAAATGGCGGAACAGGTCCTTACGGCTATCAATGGAGCAATGGAGCAACGTTCCAGAATATCAGCAACATACAGACGGGAAATTACACCGTTACAGTGACCGATACAAAGGGCTGCACAACCAGCATTTCAGCTGTAACCATTTCTAGTCCTGCAGCAGCGCTTAACCCCGGTGTGACCTCCAAAACTGATGTGGCCTGCAATGGCGGCAACAGCGGGTCAGTGAACCTCACAGTGACCGGTGGAACTGCTCCTTATTCCTATTTGTGGAGCAATGGCATGACCACCCAGCAACTGAGCGGGGTTACAGCCGGAAATTACAGTGTGAACGTGACTGATCAGAATGGTTGCTCGGCCGCAGTATCAGGCATTGTGATCGCCCAGCCTGCAGCTTCGCTGAATGCTGCTACAAACAGCTTAACCAACATCAGCTGCTTCGGTGAAGCAACCGGCCAGATCAATCTGAACGTCACCGGTGGAACAGCACCATATACGTACGCCTGGAGCAATGGCAACCTTACTCAAAATCTCAACAATGTAACTGCAGGTGCATATACCGTAACTGTTACTGATGCCAATGGCTGCACATTTATTTCATCAGCCATTTCTCTTTCACAGCCTGGTGCCGTACTGTTCGGTTCAGCCACAACTACTGCAAATGTTTCATGCTCATCAGGAGCCAATGGCGCAATCAGCCTGAATGTCAGCGGGGGAACAGCACCATATACGTATGCCTGGAGCAACGGAGCAACAACACAGTCGATCTCCAGCCTGTATGCGGGTCATTATGTGGTTACTATTACCGACAACAAAGGCTGCAGTGCAAGCTCATCATCAGACGTAACACAGCCTGCAGGTTCCCTCAACAGCACCATCAATTCGTCACAGGAAGTGAACTGCTACGGCGGCTCGAACGGATCTGTTGACCTGGCAGTATCTGGAGGCACTCCTCCATACCAGTACCAGTGGAACAACGGGGAAACCACCCAGGACCTCAGCAACCTGTCGGCAGGCAGCTATACAGTGATAATCACGGACGAAAACGGTTGTATCAATATGTCGGCAGCCGTTATCACCCAGCCGTCCGCCGCACTCAACACGGCCATCACCAGCCAGTCAGCGGTTTCATGCTTTGGCGGAAATAATGGTTCGATTGACCTTACCATCAACGGCGGGTCCGCTCCTTATACCATCAACTGGAGCAACGGTTCTTCAGCTGAAGATCAGTTCAGCCTTGCAGCCGGAAACTATACGGTTACCGTTACTGACACAAAAGGTTGCACCGTTTCAAATGCAGCATTAACAATTTCAGGTCCTGCGGCTGAACTCCATGCGGCGCTGAATTCTTCGGTCAATGTTTCCTGCTTCAGCGGGACTAACGGTTCCCTGAACCTGAATACCTCAGGAGGCACATCACCTTACAGCTACAACTGGAGTAACGGGGCAACAACAAGCAGTGCAGGCAGTCTTTCAGCCGGGTCATATACCGTTACAGTTACTGACGACAACGGCTGCACACAGGTGCTGAATGGTCTTACGGTTGCACAGCCTCCGGCTCCCCTTGCAGCTTCTGCAACAAGCCAGAATGCGGTTTCATGCTTTGGCGGATCCAATGGTTCTATCAACCTTGGCGTGAGCGGAGGAACAGCTACATATACCTATCAATGGAGCAACGGCGCCACCACGCAAAATCTTACCGGGCTCCAGGCAGGTACTTACACGGCAACAATTACTGATGCCAACGGCTGCACGGAAGTTGCAACCGGCATTTCAATCAGTCAGCCTGCTGCAGCGCTCAGCAGTGCAGTGGCGTCAACGAATAATGTATCCTGCAACGGGGGAACCAATGGAAACCTCCTGCTGAATGTTTCCGGCGGAACAGCACCTTACAACTTTCAGTGGAGCAATGCAGCCACAACGCAAAATTTGAACAATGTAATCTCAGGCAACTATGCAGTTACCATCACCGATTCCAAAGGCTGTACAACGGCCAAATCTGGTTTAATTATCTCACAGCCAGCAGCAGTACTTGCAGGAAATGTTGCATCATCGAATGAAGTTTCGTGCTTTGGCGGAAATAACGGAGCCATTAACCTTACTGTAACAGGAGGCACCTCACCTTACACTTACGCATGGAATAATGGTGCACAGTCACAAAATATTTCCGGACTTGCCACAGGAATTTATGCAGTAAGCATTACCGATGCCAACGGATGTACAACTGCTGTATCAGGTGTGGCAGTAACGCAGCCGGCAGCTTCACTTGCAGGAACAGTTTCTTCAATAACTCCTGTAAGCTGCTTTGGTAACAGCACCGGCTCCATTTCACTGAATGTGAGCGGCGGAACTGCACCATATACATACGCCTGGAGCAACGGCGCCACAGTGCAGAACATTTCAGGCATAGTATCCGGGACGTATAATGTATCTGTTACAGACCAGAACGGATGTACAGATTTTGTTTCAGGAATTTTAATTGAGCAGCCTGCCGCTGTTTTAAACGCCAATGTACTGGCATCAACCGATGCCAGCTGCTACGGAAACAATACAGGATCCATTTTGCTGAACGTAAACGGCGGAACAGCGCCTTATCAGTATACGTGGAGCAATGGCACCCATTTACAGAACCTCCTCAATGCAACAGCAGGAACTTATGCAGTGAGCATTACAGATGATAACGGATGTACCTTTAATATTTCCGGCCAAACCATCAGCCAGCCTGCCGCACCGCTCAATGGTTCAGTAAGCCAGTCAACAAATGTTTCGTGCTATGGCAACAATACAGGGGCAATCACTCTTGCTGTTAACGGCGGTACTGCACCATACAGTTACCAGTGGAGCAATGGCGCGGTTACCCAATCCCTTACCAATATTGCTGCAGGAAATTACGCTGTAACAGTTACCGATAACAACGGTTGCACAGTTGGGGTAGCTGCCGTATCAATCAGTCAGCCGGCTGCAGCTTTAAATGGTACTGCCTCAACCACACAGAATGTTTCCTGCAATTCAGGTGCAAACGGAACGATTAATTTAACGGTTACAGGCGGTACGTCACCATATGCTTATCAATGGAGTAATGGCGCAACAACACAGGACCTGAACAGCCTCTTCTCCGGCACTTATGCAGTCAGCATCACCGACAGCCAGGGTTGTCAGTTTGCAGCGTCGGCAACGGTTTCACAGCCGGCCGGTGCCCTGAGCACTGCCATCAATGTTGCACAGCAGGTCGACTGTTATGGAAACAACAACGGGTCCATCGTGCTTTCAGCTGCCGGCGGGACTGCGCCTTATGCATTCCAATGGAGCAATGGTGAAACAATTCAGAATATCTCCGGTCTCGCTGCTGGGTCGTATATGGCCACCATTACTGATGCGAATGGTTGCATCAACATGGCCTCCGCAATTGTTGGTCAGCCTGCAGCAGCATTAAGCGCAGGCACCAGTGCAACAGGAGACGTAAACTGTTTCGGCGGAACCAACGGAGCGATCAGCCTCCAGGTAAATGGCGGAACAACACCCTATCAGTTTGTGTGGAGCAATGGCGAAACAGTCCAGGACATCACCAACCTCACTTCAGGAACATATACGGTATCTGTTACAGACCTGAACGGATGTAAGACGATCGTCCCGGGAATTATCATCAGCCAGCCTGCCGCAGCGCTCAATGGCAACATCAGTGCTACTACCGCTGTCAATTGTTTTAGTGGAAATGACGGCGCCATCAGCATTACAGTGAACGGCGGAACAGCTCCATATGCTTACCAGTGGAGCAATGGTGCCAATACACCGGTGATCACCAACCTTGCTGCCGGCTTTTATGACGTAACCGTAACAGACTTCAATGGCTGTGTGACTTCTCTTTCAGGTATTACTGTGACAGAGCCGGCGGCTGCGCTTTCCGGAAATGCATCCACGGTAACCAATGTAGGTTGTTTCGGCGGATCCAATGGCGCTATCGGGCTCACCATTACCGGCGGTACCATGCCTTACACCTACCAGTGGAGCACAGGGGAAAGCACGCAACAGATCACCAACCTTTTACCGGGATCATATATAGCGACTGTTACTGACGGTAACGGATGCGTTGCCCAGTTATCAGGAATTGCAATCAGCCAGCCTTCCGCACCGCTTGCCACTGCTGTCTCGCTGCTTCAGAACGTGGATTGCTATGGCGGAGTTGACGGCTGGGTTGACCTGACAGTAACCGGCGGAACTCCGGTTTATACTTATAACTGGACCAACGGTGCCACTACGGAAGATGTAAACAACCTTTCATCGGGAACTTATACCGTATACATTACAGATGCAAATGGCTGTATGGACTCCACTTTTGCCAAAGTGAATCAGCCCGATACCCTGCTCTCGGCCTCCATGGTAATCCACCAGATTATTTCATGCAATAACGGCTCAAACGGGATGATCAAGATCACGGTATCCGGCGGAACGTACCCATACACCTATTTATGGAGCAACGGATGCACAACGGCAACGAACCCGAATTTGCCAACAGGCATCTATACGGTTGTCGTTACAGATTCAAAAGGTTGTACGCTCAGCGGCACCCAGAACCTGACACAGCCTGCTACTCCGCTGGTGTCAGCAATTAATGTTACACAGCCGGTAAGCTGTCATGGAGGAAACGACGGAAGCGCAGACTTTACCGTAAGCGGCGGCGTCCCGCCTTACATCTACAGCTGGAGCAATGGCTCAACCAAGCAGGCGGCCGGCGGACTTGCAACGGGAACTTATACCGTAATTGTTACTGATGCGGCGGGTTGCACGCAGGTAGGAACTGCAGTGATCACACAGCCTGCAGGCGCACTTGCAGCCACACCGCTTGTATCAAGCCAGGTAAACTGCTTTGGCAATAACAACGGATCGATTAATTTAACCGTACAATTCGGGACGGCACCTTATACCTTTGCATGGAGCAATGGAATGACCACAGAAGACCTTTCAGGACTTACTGCAGGTTCATATACAGTAACTGTTGCAGATGCCAATGGCTGCACAAAAATAGTTTCTGCAACTGTCAGTCAGCCTTCAGCCACGCTTGCCGTTTCAGGAACGGGCATTGCATCCAACTGCCTGTCCGGAGTTTTAGGTTCGGTACATCTTGCAGTCAGCGGTGGTACTGCGCCTTTCACATACCAGTGGAACACCGGAGCTACAACACAGCACCTGAATAACCTTGTAGCGGGAAGTTACACTGTTTCCATAACCGACTCAAAAGGTTGTACAGCCATCGGATCATACCAGATCACAGATAACTCCTCCTTCCAGGCCGGCGCCAACGGTCCGACTGATATTTGCATGGGAGATCTCCTCACCATGTCTGCAGATTCATTCCCAAATATCCATTACCAGTGGTATATGAACGGACAGGCTGTTAACGGTGCTAACGGATATTCATTCACAACACCGGCTTCAGGCAGCTATTTTGTGGTGCTTTCCAGCGATTGCGGTAATTATACATCCCAGCCCATTGTAGTTACCGTTCACCAGGTTGGTAATGTAACTACCAGCGCCAATGCGATCATCTGCCCGAAGGAATTCCAGACAGCTCAGCTGAATGCCACCGGCGGAATCAGTTATGAGTGGACACCGTCGAATGGATTGAACAATCCGCTCATTGCAAATCCGGTTGCAAATCCGACCCATACCACCATCTATACCGTGACTATTACCGGAGATTTCGGATGTAAGAAAACAGCCACAGTTGAAGTGGGAGTTGTATGTGACACCCTGTTCATACCCAACGGATTCTCACCGAACAACGACGGGATCAATGATGGGTTTACCATTGTTGGAATTGATAAATATCCCGGTAATAAGATATGGATTTACAACCGGTGGGGAAATCTTATCTATAAAAAGCATGATTATGACAACAAATGGAACGGTGATTCAAATGTCCCGGGATTGTATATCGGTAAAAAAGTTCCTGCAGGAACCTATTATTACCTGCTTGACCTGAATAATAATTCCAAGCCAAAGCAGGGATACATCATCATGAGATATTAACACCTGAAATGTAAGAAATCAGTGCAAATTATAAAATCAGTCACCTCACAATACGCTATTTTATACATCAAATACCAAATCGTATGAAATTAAATTTACAAGTCCTGAATGGTTCTGTTTTAAAAACGCTGCTGTTCATAACAGTGGCGCTGACCGGCTTCCGTGCGGAAGCGCAGTATGAACCGATGTTCACACAGTACCATAACAATGAAATGTTCATCAATCCTGCCTATGCGGGTTCCAGGGGCTACCCTTCCATGGCGCTACTCTACCGCGACCAGTGGGTGGGTATTGAAGGCGCACCCAGAACAGGAACTTTCAGCATTCATGCTCCCTTTTTTAATGATAAAATGGGACTGGGATTATGCATTATGAATGACAGGATCGGTGTCACCAACCAGACTTCCACATTCATTAACTACGCCTATCATTTACCCGTAAGTGAAAATGCAAAGCTGTCGTTCGGACTCCAGGGAGGAATCGTCAATGTAAAAGAAAGACTCTCCGACGTTATCACCATCGATCCCAACGATCCGGAATTTGCAAACGACATCAACAAGACGATGCCCAACTTCGGATTCGGAACCTATTATTCTACCAGGAATTTCTATCTCGGGTTTTCCATCCCAAGGTTCCTTGAAAATAAAATTGATCCGTATGCAATGAAAATAGTATCCAACAGGGTTAAAATGCAGAACTGGCACTATTACCTCTATTCAGCTTATGTGGGTACGCTCAGCCCTTCGGTGAAAATGAAACCCTGCGTCATGATCAAGACAACAGACGGTGCGCCAGTGGAAGGAGATCTCAGCCTTCACTTCCTGTTTAAGGAACTGTTCTGGCTTGGTGCTTCCTTCAGGACAGGTGATGCAGTAGCACTGATTACCCAGTTCCAGATCACCAAGCAATTGCGCTTCGGTTATTCTTATGACTATACATTTACCAAGCTATCTAATTATAACAATGGCTCACATGAGTTCACCATTGGTTATGATTTTACATTTAACAAGGCAAAGATTGTGACTCCGCGATTTTTCTGATAAAACCAGTTTTTAATCCCATACTATGAAAAGCAAATTATTTCTCCAATTAGTCATTTCTGTCATGCTGGTGCTTGCAGGAATGGCTGCTACTGCACAGCAGGCCCATCTGCAGAAAGGCGATGAATTTTATAACCGCCTTGCATACAGTGAAGCCATTCCGGAATATGAAAAGGTGCTGGAAAAATATCCTGACCTCACTGCCGTCAAAATAAAGCTGGCCGATTGTTACCGCATGACGGGAGCAAGCGAAAAAGCCGAGCGCTGGTATGGACAGATCGCTGAATCAGCTGATGCCAAGCCCGTATACACTTTTTACTATGTTCAGGCGCTGATGAACAACAAAAAATATGAAAAGGCTAAAGCAGTGCTTACCGAGTATCAGAAAAATAATCCAGACGACAAGCGGGCGGTATTCGCCATGAAGAGTATTGAAAACATGCCGGTGTATTTTAAAGATACGGCAAGCTATAAAACAGCAAAGCCCAATATCAATTCGGAAAACGGTGACTTCTGTCCTGTGGTGTTTGACCGCGGAGTTGTATTTGCTTCATCCCGCGAAACGCAGGCCATGGGCCAGAAAAAACATGAATGGACCGGCCAGCCTTTCCTTAATTTATTCTACGCTGAAAAAAGAGGGAGTGTATTTGCCAGCCCGGTGCCTTTTGCAACCAATGTACAGATCAGGTACAACGACGGACCGGTTTGCTTTAACAAAAAAGGAAATGAGATCTACATCACAAGGAATAATATTGAAAGAAGTAAAGCGCTGACCAGGAAGTCTGAAGCTGTGCGACTCAAGATCATTCATGCAATTAAACAGGACGACAAGTGGAAGGAAACAGAAACCTTTAAGTACAATGACGATAATTACAGCTGCGTACATCCTGCACTGAATGAAGACGGAACGTTACTGTTCTTTTCTTCAGATATGCCTGGTGGTTACGGCGGTATGGACCTGTATGTATGTGAGAAAGACAGCGGCGGCTGGGGCAAACCGAAAAATCTTGGTGAAAAGATAAATACAGGCGGTAATGACCTGTTCCCCTACCTGCATGAAGACGGTACGTTCGTATTTGCTTCGAATAGCAGGGATGGTCTTGGCGGACTTGATATTTACTGGTGCAGGATGAAAAATAATGTATTCACCACTGAACCTGTAAATATAGGTGCTCCGGTAAACAGCAGTGAAGATGATTTCGGGGTTATATTCGACAATACTTCAAAAACCGGTTATTACAGCAGCAACAGGGAGTCGAAAAATGCAAACGATGACATCTATACCTTTAAAAAGATGCTGAAGCTGAAAGGTTTAGTTGTTGAGAAAAAATCAGAAAAGCCGATCCCGGGAGCTACCGTAGTGCTTAAGAATAAATCAGGTGCCGATATTCAGTCTGTTAGCAAAGAAGATGGAAGCTTTGAATTTCAGATTGAATGCGGGATTGATTATGCCGTAGAAGCTACTAAAGACGGATGGTCAACAGATAATTATACTTTCAGCACGGTAAACTATTTTCCTGTTGAGGATCTGTTTGCTACCCTGAGGCTGGAAAAAGTCGCACCGAAAAAAATCTATCAGCTTATTGTAAAAGTGATCGACAAAGAAACCAGGCAGCCGATTAATACAGCTGCCATCGGGCTGGATGAAACGGATAAAACACTCGGTTATACGGATGCAAAAGGTATTTGGAAACAACAGCTGTTACCGAACACCAACCTGCACATGATCATCACCAAGGCAGGCTACCAGGCAAAAGTCATTTATATGTCGAATGAAGGCCAGACCAGTGAAAAGGATTACGAATTTATTGTAGAGCTGAGAAGGGGGAACGACATTGGTCCATTTGATAAATGGTATAAAATTGTGTACTTTGACTTTGACAAATCGAATATACGAAATCCGGACGCTGCCAAAACCATGATGGAAGTTGTTGAGTTTTTAAAAGCACATCCGGAAGCAAGGCTGCTGATGAATTCATACTGCGATGCCCGTGGCACTGCGCAATACAATATGAAGCTTTCAAGAAGAAGGGCCGAAGGAGCAACGCAGTTCCTGGTTGATCATGGCATTGACAGGAAGATGGTGGAAAAAATGGAATGGGGCGGTGAAAGCATGCTGATCAACAAATGTGCCGACGGAAGACTTTGCTCTGAAGAAGATCATCAGCTGAACAGACGTACCGAAATCCGCGTGATCAGGGTTGAACGCGGCGTTACCATGAAGCAGTGAGCTGCACAATCATTACTCCCTGACGATCATTATCTTTTTTACAATGCTTTTGCCGTTCTCTTCCAGGCGAAAGAGGTAAATACCATCCTGTACCTGATCCTGTCTCAGGGGCAGATCAAAATGATAAAAGCCTGCTTCCTGCTGAACAGGTATTTCATTAAATTTCATGATACAGATACCGGTCATGCCCAGAAGCTCTGCTTTAACCTGGGAGCTGTTGCCAAGGTAGTAATCAACGGAAATTACGCCTTCATCACTTTTATAAAATGTTTTGATGTCATGCCTGCTATCAGCAGCAGGTTCCCTTGAAACGGTTTTTGTAATGGTAAACTGGTCAGCTATCGCACCTGTTGATGTAAGATAAATTGCGGACAGGTTATCACCGTTTATATCGATGACCATAGAGCAGTTGTTATCATCATCACCCCATGCCATGCATGGCATCGGATAACCATTCTGTACTATTCCCGGATTCTGTCCGGAAGTACCGCAAACAGCATACACCGTTCCGTCATAAGGGTTAGACTTGATAAATGCATTGGTGCCTGTTCCTATCTTCATTGTTGCATTGAACGAGCCGGATGTTCCATAATGGCCTTTGATCAGCAGGCTCCTTTCATTCATGTGCGAATGTCCGCACAACACCAGGTCGGCATGATAGCTTTCGAGCAAGGGGACAATATTGGTTCTCATGTTGATAAGCTCTGCATCCGTATCGCTGTTATGCGTACCCTTCGTATAGGGAGGATGATGCCAGTATGCAATGATCCAACGCTGTGTGTTTGCTGCAAGATCGTTTGCAAGCCATGTATACATGGGGCTTGAAGTGGTGTTATAGGCACCGTAGCTGTCGAGTGAAATAAAATGGATGTTGGCGTAATTGTAAGAATAGTATTTCGGTGAGCCTGACGCCACTCCACCTGCTTCCCCGGCCTGTGGCACGTTGAAAATGCTGAAATATGGGAAATTTGTCCCGAGTGTATTTACGTTCTGGTAGCCGCCATTTCCATAATCATGGTTACCCGGAGACGGGTATAAAGGATATTTTTTAAATTGGGCCGGATAGTGATTAAACACGTAGTTTTGAAATTCAGCATCGGTTCCCGTGTTATATGCATTGTCGCCCAGCCAGAGCCAGAGGTTTGTAGGTGTGGTTCCCGTATAATTCGTATAGGCATCCCGTACCTGGTCCTGCTTTGTGCTGCCGTTTCCAAAATCACCCGTCGCCCAGATCCTTACCGGCATAACGGTTCCCTGCACGGGAGAAGTAATAAAATAATTTTCAGCGTCGCCCTGGATCAGCTGCTGGGAAGTGCCTGTTGAATAATAATATTTAGTGGCAGGATTCAGTCCGCTGAGAGTGATGCTGTGCTCGGTAGTTGAAGCCGGATCTGTGATGGATGCACCGTAGCTTAATGTGGTTCCATAATTCACTTTGCCATCGCAAGGAACAGCCGTTCTCCACCTGATGGTAATACCGGTGGGACTAAGCTTTTGCAGGTAAGGTCCCCTGATCAGTGCAGGGACACCGGAGGCATATAACCGGAGATTAAAGCTGATGTCGGTGCTGCTGCCTGCCTGCTGGTGTATTTCAACTGCGATTACATTGTTACCAGCAACCAGCGCTGACGTATTCAGGCTGGTGAGGTTCCAGGCCGACTCATCGGTTCCGCCGATTGCAGCAGGTGACAGCGTGTTATAACTGATTGTACCAGATGGCATGTTGTTCCGGAAGACTTCTGTTCCGTTCAAATAAATAACGATACCGTCATCACGAACATAACCGCAGAGCAGTGAAAGATAAGCCAACGGGTTTTGTACGTTAAAGCTTTTGCGGAAATAAGTGGTGATGTATTTGGCCGATGCGTTTGGTCCATAGCTTACCAGTGTTGCCTCTCCCCCGTCGCCATAACCGAGCTCGGCATTTCCTGATGCCCAGGACCCGTCATTAAATGCTGCCGCCCTCCATGCTGTTCCCTGGTTGGAGCCATTATCAAGATATTTCCAGCTACTGCTGGTATTGACCAGCGTATCAGTTCCCTGACTAACTGAGCCTGTTGTAAAAAAAGCAGAAGCGGAATAAGCGCTATTGCTTCCGCTGCATATTGTCTGCACCTGCCACTCATATGCTGTTGAAGGAGCCAATGAACTGACTGCAACATTTGTCAGTGAGGCGCTGACCGTGGTCCATGTTGCACCGGCGGACGGCTTGTAATGAATATTATATCCCGTGGCCCCGGATACAGCGGCCCAGCTTAACATGGCGGAAGCTGTGGTAATGCTGCCGGCTGATAAACCCGTGGGAACAGCGCAAACCGGCGCCACTGCCGTCGCTTCAAGTTTGAGATCAAATGACAGGTCAGGACCCGTAGTCAAAGACTGATGCACTTCCACAGCGATCACATTGGTTCCGTTTATTAAAAGGGAGGTATTCAGGTTAAAGGTGTAAAAAGTATTTTCAGCAGATCCGCTAACCGTCGTGCTTGCTTTTTTTGTATAGGTAATGATTCCGGTCGGCATATTGCTTCTGGCTACCTCTGTACCGTTCAGGTAAACCACAGCGCCATCGTCCCTGAGCAAATAAAGTTTTAAAGATGAATAAGAAGAAGCAGGACCGGCAGTAAATGATTTTCGGAAATAGGTAGTGATATATTTGTTTGATGCGCTGGGCCCGTAGCTGACCACCTTGGCTTCATCCCCGTCACCATACCCAAGCTGGGCATTTCCTGATGACCAGGAAGCGTCGTTAAACGATGTGGCTTTCCAGGCTGTTCCCTGGTTGCTTCCGTTATCCAGGTATTTCCAGGTGCTTCCCTGGGTTACGAATGATACCGTTTGTGCCAGGCTAAAATGATGAAAGCAGGTAAGCGCAAGTAAACATAGAATTAATTTTCTCATGGTTATCCTTTTAGTACCATTTATCCATTTAAGAAAAGTGGAAGGGGTTGATCCCTGCCAAGTTATGAAAATTTAATCATTTTCAAATAATTTCTTCATGTAATTTTCAACAGGTTCCCGGATTCTGGAAAATTGTACGCCGGAGGCCGGGCTGGATTTGTTACTTTACCATTCCTTTCCTACATTTGTAGAAGTTACCGTATGATGGATAAAATAAATGTTCTGCTGATTGAGGATGATCCGGATGATGTGGAGTTGCTGGAAGCTGCTTTTAACGACCACCAGGTTCCGTTTTTACTGCATGTAATTGCCCAGGGGGATAAAGTCATTCCTTTTATCAATGACTGCGAAAAACTTCCTGATGTTATCGTACTTGACCTGAATCTTCCCAAAATGCATGGCAGGGAGATATTACGCCTCATCAAATCAAATGATCGTTTTAAATTAGTTCCCGTTGTCATCCTCACCACTTCTTCCACCAGGCAGGATTGCGACTACTGCATGGAAGCCGGCGCTGAAAATTACCTGGTAAAACCCGGTACCATGGCCGCATACGGGATGATTATTGAAACGATCACCAGCGTTGCCATTGCAGAAAGAGCCAGGTAACTAAGCGTACAGCAAATAGTAAACAATTATCCTGCTATCCTTTTCCACCTTCTACTTTCCACTATTCACTATTCACTTTTCACTATTAACTATTAACTTTCCCTATTTGTCCCATGCTTATGGGATTGACTTCCTACCATCTGATATGAACTTTACAGGAAATCTTAAAACATATAAAAGATGGAAACAACAGAAAAGACCATTGATCAGGAAAAGCTGAATGCCTTTTTGGGCAAGGTTCTGAGTGATTTCGGAGCCGCTATAGGAAGCACTTTAACGCTTATCGGAGACAAGCTGGGGTTTTTCAAGGCCATGGCATTTGCCGGGCCGATGGACTCGGAACAGCTTGCAAAAAAAACAGGAGCAAACGAACGTTATATACGAGAATGGCTCATTAACCAGGCGGCCGGGGGATACCTCGAATATGATCCTCTAACCAAAAAATACATTTTACCCGATGAGTACGCCATTGCCATGACGGATGAAAGCTCGCCTTTTTATGTGGTAGGCGGCTTCCAGGTCATCGGCGGCATGGTACAGGCGCAGGACAGGGTCATCAACAATTTTAAATCCGGCAAAGGAATGCTCTGGGGTGAGCATCATCATGATCTCTTCCAGGGAACCGAACGTTTTTTCAAGCCCGGTTACCATGCAAACCTGGTTTCATCCTGGCTTCCCTCCCTGGGTGGTGTTGTTGACAAGCTTAATAAAGGCGCCCTGGTAGCTGATGTCGGATGCGGACATGGAATTTCCACCATTATCATGGCGAAGGCATTTCCCAAATCAAAATTTTTTGGATTCGACAACCACAAAGAATCCATTGAACAGGCAAGGAAAATTGCTGAAAAAGAAGGTGTTTCTGACCGGGTAAAATTTGAAGCGGGCAGTGCACAGGATTTCAACACCCATCAGTATGACCTGATCTGTTTCTTCGATTGCCTGCATGACATGGGAGATCCGGTCGGCGCGCTGAAGAACTGCAAATCGAAGCTGAAAGATGACGGAACCATCATGGCTGTGGAACCCATGGCAGGAAAAAATGTAGAAGACAATTTTAATGCTGTGGGAAGAATTTACTCCGGCGCTTCCGTCATGTGCTGCTCACCCAATGCCATGGCTTCAGGCGGCTATGTGCTTGGAACGGTGGCAACCGATGAAGCATTACAGGAAGTGACCAGGCAGGCAGGCCTCACTAAATTCAGGAGAGCAACTGAAACGCCTTTCAACAGAATTTTTGAATTCAGGAAATAGATTTTAGTGAATAGTTAAAAGTTAATAGTGAATAGTAATTATTCACTTTTAACTTTTAACTGTTAACTATTAACTGTAATTTGGAGCGAAAGACGGGAATCGAACCCGCGGCCTCAACCTTGGGAAGGTCGCGCTCTGCCAGCTGAGCTACTTTCGCATGTACACAATATTAACAGAAATTACGGAAATATAAAAGTGCTTTTTGAGCTTCAGTAATCCCACCAGATATCAAGGACACGCTCCAGTTTTTTGAATTCGATGAATTCAATTTTCATGTCATCCACGTAACAATTCATGTCTGAATTGTTGAAAAGATAAAACTCAATTTTATTTTCATTGAGCGGCTTTCCGTTTCTGATCCTGGGCATGACCATTTCAAATACCAGGTACTGCCATTTTCCAAAATCGGTGCTGAAACCATCAAGCCCGTAAGGATTAAAATTAAAGCTTTTACCATCGTGCGAAAAGCTGATCGCAAAATATGAACCACTGCCCTTTCCAGGAATGAAAAACCAACCGGATGCCCTGATGAGCACATTCCTGTTATAAGGAACTTCCGACATGGGCATGATCCTGCCACAGCTGTACCATGCATCTTTATTGACACGGCTTGCCGTATTTCCTGAATGTGCAGTTCCTTCAGCCAGGGTATAGAGGTTGATCCAGCTGCTGTCGGGCTTTTCCATATCATTAAAATAAACCGTGGTATGAACCAGGTTGGAAGCGCTGGAATCAACAGGAATCCGGTAGAATTTTCCGCTGTATCCCCTGTCGTTCCTGAAAAAAACATTCCAGTATCCTTTCCTGTCCGTCCTGAAATCCAGGTCCAGGATGCCATGTTCGGCCTGGTAGGTCTGGAACAAATTCAATACTGAGAAGAATACAAGCAGTATAACGTATGATATATGTAAAAACAGCTTCTTCGTTTCACGAAACAGGATTGCAAGCGGCAGGAAAAAGAGCGGAAAAAAATCGATAAACGGCCTCGAACCGAAGCACCAGCCATAGTTCCAGCACCACCATGATGCCATGACATAAATATTCACTGCCAGGCATAGGGTCAGTCCCAGGAAAAGCCGCCTGTTTTCCCTGAATAAAAAAATCAATCCTGCCAGGGAGAAAAGGCAAACAGGGGTATATACGAACAATCCTTTGGCGTAGCTGAATAACAGGTTGCTGATTTCAGGTTTCAGGAAATTGAACCTGCCTTCGCCGGCATACGACCAGACAATAAAATGTCCTGTTTGCAGCCAGTACATGATCAGCTGGCAGATCATCGGTACAAGGGCAACAGCACAGCCGGCTATAATAGTAAACCGGTTATTAAAAACATTTCTTAAGGTGTTTTTAAGCACTTCCCAGTTTCCTGCCAGGAATGGAAAAATGATAACGATCAGTATATCTGTTGGTCTTGTCCAGAATAAAAACGAAAGGGTAACTATTATTAAAAAAAGGCTTTGATTGCTATAGTGTGTAAAAATCCTTTTTACCTGGAAAAGGAGGAAGCTGATCATGGCAAAAGCCACAATATGAGCCCATCCCGGAGCGATCACTGTAAAGTAAAAAACATTGGTTGCCAAAACACAGGCAAGCAGTATAGTTACAATGATCCAGCTGCTTCTGACATAAAATTTCAGGAACCTGTTCAGGAAATACAGTCCGGCCAGCAAATAAAATAAAGTGGCAATGGAAATCATCACCTGGAAAGGGAGGCTCATACCGTCGGCCGGAAAATGAAATACGACGGATGCCAGGTAAGCAGCAGCAAAAAAAGGAAGGTTAAAAAGTGCTGTTCCTATATAATGTTTGATGGGTTTTGGCGCTCCTGTTTCCTTATCTTTTGTAACAAAATCATGGTCAATAAAAACCATGGGCAGGTAATGATAGTAATGATAGCCATCGGAGTTTATGGCAAACTTCCATTTTTCATTCTTCCACCGGAAATGATAATCTGATGCGAGCAAAGCCAGGCAAAGGAACAGGAGTGTAATTCCAACCGGAGTTCTGAGCCTGGAAATAAAATGCATGGCGTTAATTTGCGGCAAAATAAATATTTAATCGCAATACCGGTAACGCCTGAAGACAGTGAATAAAAATGTTTTGCTGAATCAGGCTATTTAGCCTTTTCATCCTGGTGCCAGAGCCCGAGGATGACATTGTCGGGGTCTGTAAAAAAAGCATAAGCGCCGACTCCCGGTACAACTGTTTTGGGTACCACAATTCTCCCTCCAAGTGATTCCACTTTTTTAATTGCCGAATCAAGGTCAGGAACATAAATATGATTGGTCAGCGGTTGCTGGGGATGGTTGCGCTTCATGATGGCGCCATTGATGCCGGGTGATTTTTCATCGCCGGTGGTTGCAATCCAGTAAGGCGCATCGCCCATTTTATTGAATTGCCACCCGAAGGCTTCCTTGTAAAACTTCATTGACTGTTCCGGATTTTCAGCCGGAATTTCAAAATGTACGACTTTGCTCATGATACTATCTTTTAGGGTTAATAAAATAAATCGGTGTTCCGTCCGGGTCCTTGAAGTGAATAAAGCTGCCACCCATTTCCTTCCTTTCTTCATATAAAACCTTCGATCCGTCAAGCCCGGCTCTGGCATTTTCAAAGTCATCCACGGTAAAGCCAATTGAAATATTTTCAGATGCATTGGCTTTTGCAGCTGAAGGATGCAGCCCAATCACCACACCCGGACCTGATACCTGTGCATAGTGGTTCCCATAGCGGTTCAGCACTTTAAATCCCAGTACATTGGTATAAAAGTCAATGGCCCTGTCCATATCTGCTATGTTGATGGTGATATTGGTGTTGGTGATGGTGAACATTTTAATGCTTTAATATTTTAAAAAGGCTGAAGATAAAAAAAATAAAAGCATCTCAACCATAAGCAAAGCTTAAAAGATAGTTAAATAAATACAGAAGTTCGATTTACCTGATCAGCTTTTCCACTGTTTTCCTGCCATCCTTTTCTACTTCGACGATGTACATCCCTTTTGCAAGAGTCTGCAGGTCAACCAATGTTAACCTACATAAAAACCGTCAAATACAAGCGAGGCACAAAATTGGCAAAAAGTTACGGGCTTAATTTCTTCTATTTTATTTTTCTTATGTACGCTATGCAAAGCAATCGGCCAAGGTAGAAGGTTAGGCAATAAATGCCAATTATTACAATCGCTAATGCAGAAGAAATTGGATCAATATATGCTGGGTTCAGGCTGTGGATGGTTTGAATTAGCATCAAAAATGTTGGAGAAAAAATAAATGACAATATTGCCGAAGGAATAAATAAGGGCCAAACTTTGCCATGTATTACAGAATTGATCGTAGGTCTCCAAGACTCAATATTTGCTTTAGCGACTTCCAAGGTCACTTTTTTTTGATCTTCTAAGGTTATGAAAAACCCATCGGAAATTTCCTTGTAAAACATCCCTAAAATCCCAAAGAGGATTGCCAAAAGTATACCGGCGCTGTTTAATAACTCATCCATTATTCGTTTTCTTAACCACATACATTTTATTCGGCGAAATCCCATTATTCGTTAGTGTCTCAGTTTGAATTTAAACCCTAACTCCAAAATGTCGAATAACAAAATACGCAATAAACACTACCATAGCCGCTATTACTCGAATTGCATTTGATTCAATGAATTCTATTATGAGAAAGCCAAAAGCAATAGCGATGACCGCCATTATCAATTTCCAGATTATGCTTTTATATGGCATTATTACTTCTTCTCGGTTAATTTAACAATATCCCCAATACTCCAAATATCATCCGTTAAACCTACTTTCATCACCGGAGAAACTCTTAATGAGTCAGCCATGGTTTCATTAATATTGCATTTGGAATGTCCAAATTTAGCAACTTTGTTCAGAAATGGAAATAATCGAACTTTTTGACCAGAATTATTCTGAGAAAGAAAAAGACATTTTCACAGATGCCTTGCATCGGAAAAATCAAGTGCTAATGACACACCTTAACCAGGACAGCTCTGTTATTGTTACCAAGGTTGAAAGTCTGGGCACCTATTGCACGGTTTACATGGATTTTGACCAGGTTTATTATAAAAATTTCCTGGTGCTTGCTGATGCTATCCGGTTGCATGACAAGATCGTAGACCTTTACGAAAAGGGGTAATTACCAGTTTTTGAGCTGATGAATTTTTGTATTTATAGCCTGGGTTTGGAATTTACTCGGAGGATTATCTTTGTCTAAATGTGGTATATAAAGGATAATTAACTCCTCTTGAGCGCTAACTACTTTTCGGGCTGAATCTCTTTGCCCCTCTGTTGCCATTAATTTACTTTGTAAATCTGCTCTAGTTGTTTCATACTTAGATGTTAATTTTGCTTCCTTTTCATGGCTTAACTTCTTATTATTCTCAAAAGCATTTTTTACTTCAATGTATAGTGTTGAAATGGAATCAAGTTTAATTGAATCTATTTTCACCAAATTTTCAAGTACGGCCCTTCGAGACTCAAATTGATTAATGTCATACTTTAGATTTTCGACCTGATAATCAAGTGTCGCCTTTCTTGTATCAAATACTCCGTTTACATAGGCAAAAATTAATGTTCCAATAACAGCAATAGCTGAAATAAAAATTTTAGCGACATTGAACCACCTTTCAAATTTATGGGTTCTTATTTCTTGCTCTAGTTTTTTCCTTTCAATATCTGAATTGTCCATTGAAATTGGTTTTGATGATTAACGAAGGTAAAATAAAATTCCTGAAAATGAATCCAATCCGGACAGATGAAAAGTTTTGATTTGATAATCAGTTCAAGTGATTACATTGTAATCTTTAAAAAGACTGCATTACAATCATGGATTACAAACCCTTTCTTCAGACCGTTGATATTCTTATTACTAGAGCAAAGGTAGATCAACGCCCCCCGGATTACGATTTACTACTTGCCTCACTCACTATTTTATTGGGCAAGTATAGCAAGCTTGCGTCCATGAAAACACCACAGCCGGTGAAAGATCAATTGGCCAGGATCATTTATCAGCTCCAGGAGTATGAAACAATGTTGAGGGGTACGCCCTACAAAGATTACTGGATGAATGAGGCAACAGCTTTTTTATCTGTGCTGAGGGTCGATCCGTTGAGGTTTCCTATGAATTAATAAGATCCTCTGGCTTAAATAAGGGGTTTACCGGAGTTGCAACTGCACCGGCCCAATGGTTCATTAATTGTCCCATGAAATATTTTAATTCTGTGATACTTCGTACAATTAAAAGAAAATTAATATAGTCAAATTTGTCAATAAATCTACACCCATAGTCTTTGAGATTTAGGCTAATAAAATCTTGTATTACTTTCCTGTTTTGGAGTGTGTTTTTAAGGCCCTTAATCTCTATGTAATAATTATCATCGGGTAAGGAGTTCTGCATCTCTATATTACTGGGACGTAGGTTCATCTGATTATTTTGAGACCTGACTATTTGTAAAAGTTCTTCCAATAAATCACGATCCGTTCTAACTTTTGTATCGGGAGATATTTCATTTTTCAGAATATCTTTTAGTTCAACTTCCAACTTGTTCCAGTTATCATCAAATAATTCTCTTAAATCACCATCTGAAACACCATGTGTGTTTAGTTTTTTAACTTCTGAATTAATTAATGAAAGAAGTCTAAAAATATCCTCTTTAATAAATTGAGTTCCCTGAAAATGTCCTAATGGTGGCTTTACATCTCCCGGTGTTATGTCTAACAAAAATGTACAAACATTGGAATCCCTTATTTTTGATAATGCCCCAGCTTCAAAATTAATCCACTCTGATTTTAGGTTTGTCCTATCAAGGCAAATAATTCCAAACTTCGTATTTTCAAGTTCCTCGCTTAATTTAAGCGGCCAGTTTGTTCCCTTATCAAGATCGCTTGAGATAAAGGGGCGCACAGCCTGAATGTGTTTACTTAACCATTTTTTTAAAACAGCCCCAACCCTGTAACTTTTCTCTCCCGAACAGCTAATGAATACTTTCATAATGGCTCATTTTGATCAATTAAAGTTCATGGCCGACCCTGAGTTGTCCTCCTTCGTAGTCATGTCGCCACCAATCATATGCTTTAAATGCCTTAAAAAGGTTTTGTTGAATCGGCATAATGAATTCTTCGTTAAAATACTTGCCTATAAATACTGGAATTTCTTTCCCTTTTGCCTTCCGCCATACATCCCTCGTTTTACCGTATTTATAATTTACCCACATAGTGGTTTCAAAAATCTTGTCATCGATTTTTCGACGAAAAGCGCAGGCGTATCGGATGGCATATTCTTCCAGTCCAGGTTCATCCGGCAGTCTTTTGTCTTCAACGAAGTCAACCAATACAGCCTTTGAATTTGACCAATTCCCATCCCGAGTATAATCCGGGTTTTGTTCCGCCAATATTTTAGAAAGCTCTGATTCGGTCATGCTAGCTATTTCTTCAAAAGTATATTACATTCTCTGAAAAATCAAAAAACAGCCGTAATTTGGACTAAATGTGGACTATTAATAAAAGTAAAAATCCGTAAATAATTATCATACAACTATTTACGGATTTTAAAAGTGGAGAATACCGGAGTCGAACCGGTGACCTCTTGCATGCCATGCAAGCGCTCTAGCCAGCTGAGCTAATCCCCCATTATAGCCCCTGTTGGGGCAATTTCGTTTTAGCCGTGGTCCCGGAGGGATTCAAACCCCCAACCTTCTGATCCGTAGTCAGATGCTCTATTCAGTTAAGCTACGGGACCATTTTTTAGAGGCGCAAAGATACTTTTTTAATTTTAACTGTCAAACGGCATTTTCCAGTCGCACTTTCCCATTTTATATTATTCATTCATTGGAAGAATCATGTGATTGGAAACAGATTTAATGGAAATGAAAAAGCCGCTGCAGAATTGCAACGGCTTTTTTCATTGATATGGTTTTGGTTATTTGGTTATCACCATTTTCTTCACAAGCCTGCTGTCGTTGAACTTGAGCGAGTAGAAGTAAATACCAGGAGTGAGCTTCTCTGTTGAAATTGTTATTTCATGCGCTCCTGCACCCTCGATACCATCAACAGGTGTCATTACTGCCTGTCCCATGATATCAGTGATCTCAATGGTTACAGCGCCCTGCTCAGGCAGGAAGTAGCCAAAGGTGGTCGTGGTGTTGGCCGGGTTCGGATGGTTCTGACCAAGCGCAAGGCCGTCTGTTCCATCTAAATCATCTATACCAACAAAACATGGCGTGCCAAGCTCTTCGAAGCAAACGTCGTCAATTTCCCAGCCTTCTTTGCTGAAGCTGAAGTCTGATCCGAAACGGAACCTGAAGATAACCGTAGATCCGATTGGCGACTGATACTCATGATATCCCTGGGTCCAGTTACAGTTAGTTCCTGAGAATCCTCCACTTGGCGGTACGCCACCAAGTCCGGTTACGAATGAAGAGTTATACCAGTTTGGTTCACCTCCAAATCCAAGCAGATGCCATGTATTACCACTGTCGCTGGAGAATTCAACGTTACCGCCGTCCTGGAACTGCTCCGTATCATACTTGTGCCAGAAAGTAAGCTTGTAGCACTTCAACGGATCAATATTAAACACAGGCGTAAACAGGGCCGATGTATCCCTGTTCGGATAGTTTGCACTGATTTCAGTTGACCATGCATTTACACCGCTGTGAACACTGTTAAGACATGCTTTTGCAGGTGTGCCCAGCGTCCATGACAATGGATTTGGATTGTTTGGCGGAGCAAATGTCAGTGCATTCAGCACCACCCATTGTGGTCCTGATTCAAAGTCGCTGCAGTATGGATTTCCTGTAAGAACAGAAACAGAATCAAATACTGACAGACTGGTACAGATGGTGTCATCCGACATGTCCTGATCTGCGTTTGAATTCGGAGAATCGGTATACACGCAAACATTATGCACACCCGGACTTGCATTCCATGGTAATGAGAAGGTATGGACTGCATAGCTTCCCGGAACTGCATACGTGGCTCCAGATAATGCAGGCGCAAACGTTACTGCATCCGTAACAATCGGAGTTCCGTCAACCATCAACGTGACATTGGCCGTATTAACAGTATTTGTTCCTTTGTTACGAACCCTTACAGTCATAAACTGCGGGCCGGGAGTAAGCAGCTTATTCACTGACTTAATAACCTGCGGAGCGATGGTAAGCGCTGTTGGAATGAACAGCTCAAAGTCATCAATACTGTAACCGTCTACCTGGGTAAATCCATCGGATGTAAATATAAACCTGAACTGGGCCTGCAAACCGACTGATCCGTCAAAGACGTTGGTATCAAGCACGGCAAACGTAAACAGCCATCCTCCTGAATTACCGTTCCATCCCGGCATGTCGGAAGAGAATATGTTATTGCTGTTATACCAGTTCAGTGAATTCGGGAATCCGGTTCCTGTTACCAGGTGCCAGCTTGTTCCCCCGTCAATGGTATATTCACATCTTACACCGTCGCCATTGAAATTATCCAGGTTCCTGTTGTGCCAGAAACGCAGCACGGGAGCCTTTTTATTGGTCAGGTTGAAGATGGGTGTATACAGGAAGCATGAATCATTTGGTGCATAGGTAATATTGAGGTTCACATCCCATGCATTGGGTGCCGAATGTGCACTGTTGGTTAATCCCCAGGTTGGTGTTCCAAGCTCCCAGTTGGTTGCGGCATTCACCGTACCCGGAACATTTGCAAAGGAAGTGGTACCTGTATCAAAATTAGTGGTATATGTTGGTACTACAACCGGTACCACCTGTGAAGTTCCGCAAATCGTATCATTGGTCAGGTCGCCGTCTAACGCCAACTCAGTCCACGCGCAATAAGAGAAGGTTGCACCGGGTACAGTATCACCGGTAAGCGTAACATCCACGGTTGCGTTTGGTGCAAGGCTTCCTGTCCATGTGGTGGAGATTGGAGTAAATGGCGGACTGAACTGTGTGTACACCACAGGTGATGTGGTTTCCGTGCTTGATCCGAAGTTCTTGATCGTCACTACCGGTTGCAATGCAGAGCCGATTCCTTCCAGTGGTCCCGGGCGGATGATCTTGATCACACCAAGGTCATGCGGGAATGGGGTACGGATACAGAAGTCGTCAATGGAGTAACCATCATTGGTACCGAATCCGTCGGAAGTAAATACAAAACGGAACTGCACTTCGGGTTCTCCATTCAGGATCGATAAATTATGGGAAGATTTCACCCACTGTGTTCCGAATACACCCAGTGACGATCCTGACCAGCCGGGCTGGTTGCTGGAGAACAGGTTGGCAAAATTGTACCAGTTTTCAGCATCGGGATCGGTCGGACCAGTACCAAGTATAGTCCAGCCTAATCCTGCATCGTACTCAATTCTTACACCATCCCAGTTGTTTTCAGTCTGGAAGTTATGCCAGAAGGATAAGGTGGCATTGACTGCACCGGTGAAATCATACTTGGAAGTATATAAATATGCTTCAGCATTATTATCATACATGGTATTCAGGTTTATATCCCATGCATTGGGTGCAGAGTGCGGGGTATTGGTCACACCGAAGTTTGGCGTGCCAAGCTCCCATCTGGTATTTCCATTGGGAGAAGGAATCGATACCCAGCAACTGGCGCTGTCAAAGTTATCACAGGTAGGTCCTGAGGTGGGCAACACCAGCACCTGCACGCCGACTGAATTAATCATGCTGGTATCGTTGCTGAAATCTGCTTCAAGCGGAAGCTCCGTATAGGCATCAAATACAAATGCACAGGTTGGAACGGTAAATGCAGACCAGCTGTTGAATTGTGCAGAATCGCCCGGATTCAAATTACCAGTCCATGTGCCTGTACCGGTTCCCGATGCACCACCATTTACCCTGTAGGAAACAGGAATCGATGTAAGCACATTGTTTCCATAATTTCTGATCACTACGGTTGGTACCAGTGATGTACCTGCATTAACCTGCGCTGTTGGAGAGATGATCCGTTTTACACCGGCATCATTGGGCACAGGAGGTTTTATACAGAAATCATCAATTGCTGCTCCTTCGGCATTCTGGAAGAAATCAGATTCAAAATGGAAACGGAAACGGACTGATGTGAATCCATTTAAAGTCGGAATTTCAACATCACAACGTATCCAACCGCCCGTAGTTCCATCCCAGCCGGGTCCAACAAAATTGGGCCCAACAAAGGTATTATTGTACCAGTTAGTGTTGATAGGGAATGTCGCCAGATCCATATTACTCCAAACCCCTCCATTGTTTGTCGTATATTCAAGCGTTAGTCCGTCAGAATTGGCCTGAATGTTCCTGTTCATCCAGAATGAAATAACAGAGTTAAACGTTGCAGGTGTTGAGAGATCAAAATAAGGTGACCTCAGCTCGGCATCGCCATTATCACCATAATTACTGGTGAGGTTGGTTTTCCAGGAATTGGGAGGTGAATGCGAAGTTGTGATCTGGCCC
>Ga0157380_10000055_pt1 | contig 64653 bp, 52 predicted proteins | sample S35metaG_FD_119757 | JGI IMG/M metagenome (GOLD analysis project Ga0157380, IMG submission 119757) | Switchgrass rhizosphere microbial communities from Kellogg Biological Station, Michigan, USA - S3-5 metaG | ecosystem: Host-associated > Plants > Roots > Rhizosphere > Soil | place: USA...
CCTGCCCGATCATAATGTTGAAATTCGTTAAAGACTTCTACCCTGCTCAGGAACTGTGAAGGATCGTCAGCTGATACAATACGTGGCACCGGTAGCGATGTCAATGTATCAGTATTGTTCTGAGCAAGGATGATACCGCTGAGATGAAGTACCAAAAAGGTGAAAAAAAGCCTTTTTGAACCTGTCATTCGTTTGGAGCTTCGCCAGCTTTGGCTGCAGCTTTGCCTTTTCCAATAGGTATCCCTACATTGACGTAGAGTGTTCTGTTAAATTCCTCTGGTGAGGCATCTGATATGCGTACATCCACCATGCCGAGATAATATTGAAGGCCAAGGTTCATGCCATTTCCTTTGATAAATCTATAACCTAAGCCCATGCACAACCCACCATCCAATGGATGGTAATCATTTTTGACATTGGCCTTGTACGATAAGTCTTCATCATCATTGACCGAGTTGAGAAATACATCCGTCCCCTTGTATCGTAAGCCAACTTGAATTCCAGCCTGCGCGTACAAATGATTTTTAAACATGTATTTCATCATGAACGGCACATTGAAGTAACTCAATTTACGCGTAATCGATCCTGTGGCGAACACATTATCCAGGTTTTCATTGTCGAGTGAATAAACTGGAATGCCTGAAGCACCCATGGTGGATTTAACACGAACTCCAGTGCTGACAAACCAGGATGGATCTTTTGTGGCAAAATCAAAATAAAAGCCAAGATTAAAATTGGAAGCGCCCTTTGATGGATCTATTCCGCCTAATGATGCAAGACTATAGCCACCATCCAAACCAAATTCAATTTTCCCTGAATTGAGTTTGTCTCCAAGGAGAATTGAAATCAGTACTTGTCCATTAGATGACAAGCTGCATATCATGAATATTCCGATGCAGCAAATGGTATGCAGCAAATATGTCTTCATAATCCAAACCGGTATTGAAGGCCTCCGATAAATTGGTTACGGGTGCCGAGGAATCCATATTCAGCCCGGATCATGAAGCTCTTACTCAATTGTAATTGTGAGCCCACAATAAAATTCCATGGATCCTTCAATTTTTTATCCAACGTATACTGAACTGAAGCTGTTTGCTCATCATTCAATGCAGCATCTGCAGCCGCAAATACATTACCAGCTGTTTCTAGTGCGCGATTGGCTGTTTCATACTTGGCTTTATTGACAGGATTCTGTTGCTCTATGGAGGATAATCCGCTCCACCATTCATCAACATTAACTTGTCCCTCTCCAACTTTTATGATACCATTGTCCACTTTTTCCTGAAGCAACTCAGTATCGACAACTTCATTTAATGGCAATGAGCCGGAAGTCTCTGATGAGAACTTCACTCTGAAACCGCCAACCCAAACGGCAATGTTTTGTTGAGGCTTTTTAAGTTTAAATGATTTTCCAAGACGAGGTCCGAAAATGAAAGTTTTAACCGGTTTATCTAATGCGTTTACATCAGTCCAAACATAATTCATATCCAGTGCAAGCCATCCTCCGCCAACACCCATGGTTGGCGTCATACCAAAGCCAAATGAGGTAGCATTAAATTCAGCTTTGGTAGAGAAAGTACTTATCTGACTCCATACACCAGAAGTATCCGGTAAGTAAACACCTGCACCAATTTCAGTAGAGGTATTGGCTACAGCAAGGATACCATAGACATTGAGAAAAGGGAAAAGCCAAATATCAGGGCGAAAATTGAGCGCGCTAGCTTTGGCGGTCGCCTGGTTGAACCGTATAAGCTGGTCCAGGTCATATAATGGGCCGTTATTAAATCCGACCATTAGATTTTCAATGACGAGTTCAGATTCTTGTGCCAGGTAATTAAGGCCAAGTCCCGCGGAATAAGGCAGATCAAATCCGAGAGCAGCAGCTTTGTCACCCCAAATAGGTAAAGCGTATGGATATGGGGTCGCCTTGAGACTATCCACATACTCTTCGTTTTTCTCCCCAACAGGCTTATTGGTGTACACCTGGGCATCCAGGCAAATAGATAATGTAAAACAGCACAAAAAGGGGATCAGGGCCTTTTTCATATCACTCGATTTTGCGCCCAAAATAGGCATTCCCTCACCAAAAACCTGAATTACGGATAGCCTATAAAAAAGCAAAGGCTGCACAAGTGCAGCCTTTGCTTTATAAGTTTCTCCTTGCCTTCTTGTTTATGGCTTCGCTGCATGCGGGATCTAAGCTGCGCTTCGATATGCCCTCCCGCTTTATGGCTTTGCTGCATGCGGGATCTACGCTACGCTTCGATATGCCTCCTTGCTCCCTGCCCCTTGCTCCTTGCCTAACCTTTGCCGATCTGATTCTTAATCGCCCGTATAAGTTGGCTTGAGTCGCCGGGACGATAGACATGTTGTTTTATTCTTTCGCGGATCGCCTGTTCGTGTTGAAAGGCTTGTTGATAAGTGGGGTCAGTGTTGACCTTTTGAAGAAATTCATCCCTGGATTGAGGGTCGAGTACCTGGTCAAAATACATCCCGACCAGTTGCATTAATTCTTCCTGAGGGTTAAATTGCTTCATTGATTCCGCTGTTTACTTTCTTAATAGGTTATTAGGACACAAGTATGAACAAATTTAATGACATCCGTTTGTTTTCTTGCGGTGTTATTCTTCTTCCTCTTTATTATCTTCTGTGGGGTTACTCTTGATCTTTCTTTTTAGTCCCCGGACATCGGCGTAGCCAAATTTTCGGGCATAATCTGTCAATTTCTCTTTCAACAAGTTTCGTGCCCTAAAGAGTCTTGACCTGACTGTACCGATCGGGACATCAATGATGCTTGCGATTTCCTCATAGGTAAAGCCTTCTATATCGCAAAGCAGGATGACCGTCCGGAAATCAATAGGCAGGCTATTAATCGCCGATGTCACCTCATCTCCCATCATGTTGGTGAAGATCTCTTCTCTCAGGTCACTATACCCGGAGATCCGGTCATCATCTGTATCATGATAGGTTACAATATCCTCAAAATCAACCTTTGTGGGCTGCTTTACCTTCTTCCTATATTCATTTATATAGGCGTTCTTGAGAATTTTAAACAGCCATGCTTTGGCATTAGTTCCTTGTTCGTACTTATCAATAAAGCGATAAGCCTTCATATAGGTCTCCTGGACGAGATCATCTGCATCTTCCTGGTTGTACGTCAGGTGATAGGCAAAGGTCTGTAAAGGGCCTACATGAGGCAATAATTCCTTTTCAAAAAGGGTATCGTTGGTTGATTTGGCTGGTTTCTTTGGCATCAGTTTCCTGGTGGTGTAAATCAAAGGTGAATTTATAAAAAAACGGTTGCGGAATGATATCAATTGCATTGGAAAGGTAGGGGTTCAAAATCTTGAACCCCTACCTTTCCAATGCAATGATGTTTCTACGTAGTTTCGCGCCATGGGGAGAAAAAGCAAACTTAGACGATTTGCGGAGGTAGCTACATTTCCAAATGTGTATGAAATTGATCCGGCACAGGAGTCCTTTATATCCAACCAAGAGGGCTTAAGCAGGGACCTCAGGGGTCAATGGGCTGATGTACATTTTCATAATCATCATCCGGTCATTCTTGAGCTGGCATGCGGCAAAGGAGACTACACAGTTGCTTTAGCAAGAGATCATGCTGATCATAATTATATCGGTGTCGACATCAAAGGAGCACGGATGTGGAGAGGTGCCCGCACTGCTCTTGAAACGGGACTAAGCAATGTGGCATTCCTGCGCACACGTATTGAGTTTATCGATCGCTTTTTTGCTCCTGGAGAAGTATCTGAAATCTGGATCACCTTCCCTGATCCATTTGAAGGCAAAATCACACGTAGATTGACTTCAGCTCCATTCCTTGAGCGATACCGTAAGTTTCTTAAACCCGGTGGCATAGTTCATCTCAAAACCGATTCATGGTTGTTGTATGAATTCACACTCGAAGTCATCCACAGTGATCCACGGTGCAATGTTCTATATGCACATCCTGACATCTACAGTGCCCCACTCGATTTTGAGGAATTGAATCACAAGACCTATTATGAGATCAAGCACTTGGGTGCGGGGCGGACGATAAAGTATTTGAGGTTTACCATCTAATCGGCTTCCAGCTACCAGCTTCCAGCTTCCAGCTACCAGAAAAGGGCTGTCGGCTATCAGTTTATAAATAGGATGATTATTTACTAATTGGAAATCACAAGCCTGAAGGCTTTAAATAAAATTGCTCCGGGCCGTGCATATTACTTTGTAAAAATCACAAGCCTGAAGGGCTTACACTCCAATAGCCCCGGGCCGTGCCCGGGGAATTTGCGAAGGTGCGTTATTCCGACCCTGAAGGGGTCGCACAATGATTACGTGGATCTGTCTTCAATTTGAAAATCGTTGGGCGTCGGTTGACCGACACTCAACATTTGTTTTTTATTTTGGAAAAATAAAATCAAGTAACGATGTACTTTTTACTTCAACTTGGTTATTGGGTACTTCAGACTTTTCCTTCTTACTTCGATATTCGCTATTCACTATTCGAAATGTTTCCACCCTTGCGCTGTCACCGGGTGTATCTGCCCACCAGATGTATGTAGTGTAATGCCATCTTCCTTCGGTACCATCTCGCCGATGATGTATACACTTTCCATAAATCTGACTTTGTCAAGATCCTTTGGATCAACGGTGAAGAGTAATTCGTAATCTTCACCTCCACTCAAGGCACAGGTGATTGGATCCATTTGAAATTCTATGGCTTGCATACGTGCTTCGTCGTTGATGGGGACTTGTGCTTCTTCAATGAAGGCACCGACACCGGATGCTTTGCAGATGTGCATGAGGTCTGATGCAAGACCGTCTGATATATCAATCATCGCTGTAGGTAGCAATCCGCTTTTTTCAAAATAACGCACTGCTTCAAGCCTGGCTTCCGGTTTCAATTGCCGGCCGACGAGATATTTTTTTTCAGTGAGCTGTGGTTGCATTTCTGGGGCAGCGAGAAACACTTGTTTTTCTCTTTCTAATATCTGTAGTCCTAAGTATGCTGCACCAAGATCCCCGGTGACACATAATATATCGCCTGCCTTTGCACCACTGCGATACGTGATACGATCAGCAGCAATACTTCCTATGGCCGTAACGGATATCGTCAAGCCTCTTGGGGAAGATGTAGTATCACCTCCAACAAGGTCAACTTCATAAGCTTCACATGCTATACGTATACCTTCATACAACTCATCAATAGCTTCTACTGAAAATCGATTACTGATCGCTATAGATACTGTGATGTGTTTTGGAATCGCATTCATCGCACAGATATCCGATAGGTTGACGATGACAGCTTTATACCCAAGATGTTTCAATGGATGATACATCAGGTCGAAATGAATTCCTTCGACAAGCAGATCCGTCGTAACGATCACCGGTTCACCACCATAATCAAGTACGGCCGCATCATCGCCGATCCCTGTCAAGGTATCACGACGATGTAATTTAAACTTCGAAGCGAGATGTTCGATTAATCCGAATTCGCCGAGTTGACCTATATCCGTATGTGGTGTTTCCATTCTTTTGTTTGTTTAATCTTTTTTATTCACAATACCCACCTCACGACTGACGACTCACGACTGACGATTAAATACCCTTGATCAGCTCCTGATCAACATGCTGCCACAGCCCTTCCTCCGGTAGCGGTGCAATGATCTTCTTATACTCTGGTCTCGATGGATGTTGAAGTTGCAACTTATATGCATGCAGGTCAATCGTGCCATCAGGGTTTGTTCGTTTCGAACCGTACTTGATATCACCTCGGATCGGAACACCTAATGCAGAAAGTTGTGCACGGATCTGGTGCTTCCTGCCTGTGATGAGATCGATACGGAGCAACATAAAGTTGTCGAATTGTTGAAGCACCTGGTAATGTAATAAGGCTTCATCAGCACCAACTTTTGGTTCGTTGCTGGTGTAGGTGATATTGAGTTTGTTGTCGTAAGTCAAAAAGTGACGTAGTTGTCCTGATGGAGGAATCTCTGCAGTCGGCACAATGCCTAAATATATTTTCTTGACTTTGTTTTCTTCCCATTGTTTGGAGAGTGCAGCTGCAGCAGGTTTTGTTTTCGCAAACACTACTACTCCACTTACTCTGCGATCAAGTCGGTGTACCAGGTAGAGATCACGATGTGCATATGCCATCGTCATCCGATGAGCAGAAGGATCGCCCGTTTTATCATCCTGCACAGGAAGGCCTGCGGGTTTATTGAGTGCGATGAGATGGTGATCCTTGTAGAGGATCAGTTCACTTATTTTTTTCATTTTCTTTTTTTACCTCCTCATGAGGAATAAAGAGGTCAGGCTCCTGGGGAGGCGGAAGCGGCTTTTGCTCGCGGAGGAAGTAGCGATAAAACAAGTAAACCGCCAGGAGAAGAATAATAAATTTCATGTCTTGTCACGTTGCTGACGGCGCAAAGTTACAACTTTCCGCGGCATGGGGCAGAGGGCATAGGGCATAGGGCATAGGGAAAGGAGAATTTAATATCGTAACTAAAAAATGGTTGGTGGAGATACTTCGACTACGCTCAGCACAAGAAACTCTCCCGCGTCAAATGCCTTGCATTTGGCGGGATCTCACTTCGTTCGACATCCAACGGCTAGATCTCTGTTTACTTCGTAAACGAGACCCATACATCTCACGTTCTCACGTTTCACACGCTCTCACGTTACCCACACCTCTTACCGTCTCACTTTCTTACTTTCTTACTTTCTCACAGTACTCACACCTCTCACGCTTCTCACGTTCTCACGTTCTCACGTTCCGCGTATGCTTTTGTGAGTGTCTCCAAAAAGACCTTGCTATCCTGCGCACCAGAAACTCCATACTTCCTGTCAAACACAAAAAATGGAACACCTCTTAATCCTAACTGCTCTGCTTCCTGGATATCCGACCGGACTTCATCAGCATACATTCCACTTTCGAGAACAACTCTCAGGGCGGATGGATCAAGGCCAATTTCTATACCTAGTTGAATCAATACTTCATTATCGTCAAGATTTTTACCCTCGGTGAAATAAGCTGAGAAAAGTTTCTCCTCTGATTCATCTTGTTTGTCAAAAAGTTTAGCAAAATGACTGAACCGATGAGCGTTGAAAGAATTGGCAACAACTGTTTTTTCAAAATCGTAAGTTAACCCGACATCGGCAGCCATTTGAGTTACATAAGCATTCATCTGGTTTGCTCTTTCTTCAGATATTCCTTTATGCTCTGCAAGAAATTGGTTTATGTTTTTAGTAGGATCTGTTTCCATACCAGGGGAGAGTTGGTAGCTTTTCCAAATCACCTCTACATCATTTTTGTGTTCAAACTGGGATAACGCAGCTTCAAATTTTCGTTTCCCGATATAACAAAACGGGCACATGATATCGCTCCAGATTTCGATTTGCATTTTTTGCAGTATTGTGTCTTTGAACGTTGAATAACGATTGACCTGTTTGTTCTCTTTCAATGGTGGCATTCCAATCCATTTGCACTTTCGTCGCTTCAAGCGAAAAAAATGAAACATCATAATAGCGGATCACTTCCGGATGAGACAACCCTTTGAACACATGTTCGATATCAGTATCCCTGATCGGGCGCAACAGCAGGTTATTTGTTTTTATAGTCAATGTCATTTTTCTTTTTTCATTCTTCTTTTTGATGTCCTTCGCCTCAGCCTTAGCCTTAGCCTTTTTGTAATTTCAAATTACAAAAATTTAATATTAGAAGTTTGCCTATATTTCGCTTTCGTTTCACCCATGCCCATACTTTCCATGACTCAGCATACCATCATTCCATCCCCTATCGGCCCCATTTATATTGAAGGATCTGATAAAGGGATCAGCCGGGTCAGTTTTCGCCCTGAAGATACCCACGGAGAGCAAGGTGAAATTCCTGAATGCTTAAAAGAGTGTGCTGATCAACTTACAGCCTATTTTGCCGGAACCCTAAAAGAATTTGATCTCAAGTTTGATTTCGGCGATGCCCCTGATTTCCACAAAGAAGTCTGGAAAATGGTCAAACTGATTCCATACGGTCGTACACGCACTTATTCAGATATTGCAGAAGTCATCGAACATCACAATGCATCACGCGCAGTTGGCCATGCCAATGGCCTGAATCCATTACCGATTGTGATCCCATGTCACCGTGTCATTGGTAAAGATGGCAGCCTCACAGGTTATGCTTATGGTCTCGAGATGAAGAGATGGCTCCTCAGCCATGAATCACCAGGACAGTTTATGAAGCAATCTGATTTGCTTCATGCTTTTGATGCAGTGTAATTTTCCGTACGGAATAGCTTTCGTTGCACGAAAGGCTTTTATGTTACTTTTTTCATCGCCAAAAAAGTAACCAATTCGGAGTGGGTGTGAGTGTCGGTGTGAAGAGTGTATCCTCTATTCCCCGTTTTCAATATTCAGCGACATGATTTATCTCTATTCGAAATGATTTTTAATCCCTATATCTATATACTTGAGAAACTGCGAGCAAATAACATAATTCTGTTTCCTACATACTGACAGCTGAGAGCTGATAGCTGATAGCTATTTTCTGGTAGCTGGTAGCCAAAAACTGACAGCTGAGAGCTTACTGTACCACTAATTTTTCAACATAAAATCCAAGGCGGTCAAACACCCTTATAAAGTAAGTCCCTGGTTGAAACCCGGAAAGATCGATATCATAGGGAATAGTTTGATTCAATCCTTCCATGGTGAAAACTTTCTCTCCAACTACCGTATAAAATTCAATCAAATGAATTGGGTCTGGGCTACTAATTGTTACTTGGTTAGAAGCAGGGTTAGGGTAAACACTAACTGATCTGTTGGATGTCATTGTAAGATCGGAAGATGAAACAATGATATCAATTTTATAAATGCGTGAGGATTCTAAGTTGAAACTGGAGTTTGTGCCCCAAAAGTAATTAGCGGCCCAAGCTATACCCAATGGATATGAAAGACACCATGGAACTGAATCAATTACAGCACCTGTCTCTTTATCAAACTTAACCAATTGGAAATCTCCTGGCAAATAGTCCGGAAATTGAATACCATATAGGTCGCCTTTAATTATTTTGAGTGGTAAGATTCTTCGATTGATATTAAAGGAATCTACTAAAGCACCAGTGGTGGCATTGATTCTCATCAACGTTTTATCTCCATATTCGGTGACCCAGATATAACCATTATCATAGGCACACCCAAAATTGTCTGGATCTTCACTATCACTCGATGGAAGCTTAAATGAAGTAATAGTATCTCCATTTGATGTATCCAACTTAATTATCTTACCCTCCTGTTCATTCACTAACCAGAGAAAGGTGCCATCAAAATCCATATCACCACCGTCCTCTTCAGGGCCTAGATTAGGATAAGGAATGGAATCTATGATATCTCCATCCAGGGTATACTTATAAATCTTGTAGCTCACGAAACTAAAAGAGTAAAAATGAGATCCATCATAAGTGAGCCCTACAGGAAAAGGATAGGTCGTGGAAAAAGAAAAAATAGTATCACATTCAGCGTTGAATCCAGGAGTCACCGAAACATCAATTGGATCAACTATTCGTCCATTAACCGTTTTTTTCTTTGTGGTTTGACTTTGCGCCATGATGGCAAAGAATAAAAAAGGAATTAATAATAATTGGGTCTTCATCTTTATAAATATTGGATGGTTAAAATATTGAGGTTACGTCGTAAAGGACATAAAAGTAGAATGGCCTTAAATTCAAATTAAGGATCATTTCATCAGCCGATGAATACTGATTTATAATGATTTTCCAAGTAAGCAGATTGAGAAGGCAGTATTTTATCCAATTCAAAAAGTTCTTTTTAAATCCAAACCTTTATGAACAAGAAAAACTGTAATTGAAGAAAAGAATTCTGTTGATCCCTACTGAAAGCTGACAGCTGAGAGCTGACAGCTCATTTCTGGAAGCTGGTAGCTAGAAAGGAGAGTTCAATAGTTGGCGGAGATACTTCGACTACGCTCAGCACAAGAAACTCTCCCGCGTCAAATGTTTTGCATTTGGCGGGATCTCACTTCGTTCGACATCCAACGGCGAGTTCATTGATGCAATAAATTGAGATTTCTTACTGTCTTACTTTCTCACTGTCTTACGTCAGTTCAAAAGGTCTGGCATTACCAGATCGAATGCCGGAATATCCACATTGAAAACATCTCCGGTATCGATACGGATCATGGTGTAATAACCGGACATGCGGCCAATCGGAAAGGCAAGCACACAAAAACTGCTGTAAGCGTGCATGGCATCTGGTTCGAGCACGGGTTGCTCTCCGACGACGCCGGGGCCATCAACTACTTTTTTTTCGCCGTCTGCTTCTGTGATATCCCAGTGACGAGAAATCAGTTGCACCGCATATTCATTGTAGTTTTTGATGTGGATGGTATAGACATGCAGGTACTGGGAGCGATGCGGAAAAGAATGCCCCGGGCGGAATTCACTTTCCACCCCAATTCGTACGCCATTTGTAGTTAATGCCTGCACAAGTGCTAAAGTAAAAAATTCCTGACAATCTCTTCTGCATTGATCAAGGTATCTTCCAATATATCATTGACCAATACGACATCAAATTGTGGCTCAAAGGTGAGTTCAATGGTAGCTTTATCCAAACGCTTTTTGAGGTTTTCCGCATTGTCGGTGCCTCTGGCGATCAACCTACGTTCGAGTTCTTCCATAGAAGGCACTTTCACAAAAACGGTGAGTGTCTCTTCAGGATAAATCTTTTTGATATGCATCGCACCTTTGACATCCACATCAAAAATGACGTGCTTGCCTTCCTGAAGCAAACGTTCTATCTCCGCTTTGAGAGTGCCGTAAAACTGGTTGGGATAAACTTCTTCCCATTCTGCAAAGGCTTCAATATAGATCCAGTGGGTGAAGGTCTCTACGGAAACGAAATAATAATCCTTTCCATCGACCTCATGAGACCTACGCTGCCGCGTGGTGGCAGAAACTGAAAAAGAGGTATCCGGAATGGCAGACAGGATGTGCCTAACAATAGTTGTTTTTCCCGAACCACTGGGCGCAGTAAAGACAATAAGCTTGCCGGGACCGGTCATACAATATTAGCCAGTTGTTCTTTGATTTTTTCAAGCTCATTCTTCATCCCAACGACCAGGTGTTGCAAAGGACTCCATTGTGCCTTAGCTCCGAGGGTGTTGATTTCACGACCGAGTTCCTGGGAAATAAAATTGAGCTGCTTGGATTTCATATCGAGGTCGCCCTTAAGGGTCTCCATAAAGAAAGTGCAATGTTGTTGTAACCTCACCTTCTCTTCATTGATATCCAGTCGATCGAGATAGTAAATCACTTCTTGTTCAAACCGGTTATGATCGATCTGGTCACCGTTCATATACTCCTCCAGTTTTTGCTTCATCCGTGTCCGAACATAAGCGATGCGATCTTTGTCATGGGCATCGATCTGATTGCACATATCATGGATCGCACTGGTTGATTGGTATAGGTCATTATATAAGCTACGACCTTCATGTTCACGAAACACGATCAACTGGTCGATGGATTTATTGACCGCTTCGAGGATTGCATTCCACAAGGAATTATCAATCGTAGCGTCGCTATGCGATTTCAGGATATTAGGCAACTTCAGTACTTCATGTAAGACCTGGTCAGCACCTACTCCTAGTTCTGTAGCGATAGAGCTTAACTGCTTAAAATGTTTCCTGATCAGCGCCTTGTCATAATCTATATCATCCATGGCCATATCTCCTTCGAAGGAAATGGTCATTTCGATCTTTCCCCGCTGGGTCCGCTGGAGCACCAGGTTTCTAAGATCTATTTCTTTTTCGCCGAGGCTTACCGGCAATTTGATCCGGAGGTCCGTAATTTTTGAATTGAGGGATCGTATTTCAGAAAGCACTGTCACCTCATTGTAGCTGGCACTGCCTCTGCCGTAACCTGTCATGGATTGAATCATGGGGCGAAGATAATTTATTAAAGGCGATGCCTTTAATCGGGAGCAAGGGATGAAGGGAGTAAGGGATAAAAGGGGAAAGGGAGGCCAAAATGGAATATTGATTTGTAGGGTTAAGGATTTTAACCCCTGAAAGGGTAATTAATCATTGGGTTTTGAAATCCTGAGCCAGACCAATGAATCATGGCCCTTGCTCCTTTGATTCTTTGCTCCCTTGCTCCCTTTTGCCATTTTTGTCTTGTCCTCCAAGGGGTTATAAACGCATAATCAAAATAAAAATGTGTAACCCTATGATTCATTATCCAAAGTATTTTAGAACTTTGCCCTCCCGAATTGCCGGAATATTGGCATAACTTACTATAAATCAGAGTAATGAGAAAAGCAGATTTAGTCAACATCATTGCCGAGAAAACAGGCGTACCCAAAGTGGACGTCCTGGTGACCATGGAAACATTTTTTTCTGAGATCAAGGCATCCTTATCAAAAAATGAAAATGTGTATATCCGTGGTTTTGGCTCTTTTATCACAAAAAGAAGGGCTAAAAAAGTCGGAAGACACATCAAAAACAATGTTTCGATTGAAATTCCGGCCCATTACATTCCATCTTTCAAACCTGCAAAGGTATTTGTGGATGAAGTAAAGGACGGTGTAAGACCTGGTGAGGAATAATCATTCGGGTGAAAATAAAAGAACAGGCCTGGTATATCATAGGCGCCATTATTTTACTCGCCGGGTTATATTTTGGGTTTGATATAAAACCTTCTTCACAAAAGGCCCTTGAAAAGTCAAGAGCACTTAATGCACAGGAATACGATATCACTACTTATCAGGCCGAAGCCAAAAAAAGCCTGAAACCAGAGGATATCCAATACCTGGAAACGCTGGAAGCCCAGCTTCAACATGCTGGTCAGGATACTGCAGAGGTTAGTCTTTTGAAACAACTGTCAGGTTATTGGTATACAATGAATAACCCGATCATGGCTGGACTTTATGCCAAAGAAGTTGCCGAAAAAGAAAACTCAGGCATGAGTTGGTCCATCACAGGAACGACTTTCGCCTCAGGACTCCAACAGGATCTCGACGAAAAGCAAAAGCTCTATCTGAGAGACCAAGCCGTTGAAGCATTTGAAAAGGCAATCTCGCTGGAACCACAAGAAGTGGATCACCGGGTCAATCAGGCACTCTGCTATGTAGATATGCCTGCAGCCGGGGAACCAATGAAAGGTATCCAGATGTTGGCAGGACTAGCCACCAGTTATCCGGAATCTCCGGCTCCGCCTTATCACCTGGCGAAACTGGCAGTAAGGACTGGCCAATACGAAAGAGCATTGACACGGATAGAGCAAGCTTTAAAACTCGCTCCTGATGATCAGCGGATCGCGTGTCTTGCAGTAGATATTTATACGGCTTTAAACAGGTCAGAAGATGCCGGGAAACTGGCAGACCAGTGTGCCGGAAAAAAGTAGACATTCATTTATAAAAACATAATTTTTAACACATGCCTTGCGGTAAGAAAAGAAAAAGACATAAAATCGCTACGCACAAGCGTAAGAAGCGTCTGAGAAAAAACAGACACAAGAAGAAGAACAGATAAAAGCATTCATTTAACCGGCATCAACGCAGTCCGATGTCCAAGATTTTAGCTCCCCTGATGCAGGGGAGCCACCGGCAGAACAGAGCCGCAGAATGCCCCCTGTCTTTCTTAAGTGTCTGAAGGAATACCTGTCAACCTGTCCTGCCAGTGAATCATCGCTGCATTATTAACGATATACCCTATTGCCGTCAATCAATGCCTGATCCCCTTGTATGCGTACAGGAGCGATAAGCGAATTGTTTTGATCATTGCCTTCAGGACAAAGACTGCTGATGTGCCATTGAGCATATAGGGTAGTTTATGGACAAAGAATTAATCGTCCAGGGGACTCCCACCAGGGTAGAAATAGCTCTGGTGGAAGATCAGAAACTGGTGGAACTGCACCAGCAAAAAACGAAGACCAATTTTTCAGTAGGTGATATCTTCCTGGGGAAGATCAAAAAGATCATGCCCAGCCTGAATGCCTGCTTCGTAGACATCGGTCACCGTAAAGACGCCTTCCTCCACTATACAGACATGGGTCCCAAATTGAGGACCATCATGAAGTATACGGAAGACAGTATCCAGGGAAAGCAACAAACCGCGTTACTCGACAATTTCGAGTTTGAACCGGAAATCATCAAAACCGGCAAGGTTGACCAGGTCCTCAAGAAAAATGAGAACATCCTGATCCAGATCCTAAAAGAGCCAATCTCTACCAAAGGCCCGAGGCTAAGTTGTGAAATCACGATCCCAGGAAGATTTATCGTCCTGACCCCTTTCACTAATACCATTGCCGTTTCCAAAAAGGTTAGCAGCCAGGAGGAAAGAAAACGCCTCCAGTTATTGGTTGAATCCATTCGCCCAAAAAACTTTGGGATCATCGTCCGCACTGCTGCAGAAGGTAAGAAAGTAGCCGACTTGCATGAGGAATTGAAAGACCTGATGGACAAATGGAGCCAGATCCACAAACAACTTTACAAGAGACAGCAACCAGCCAAACTATTAAGCGAATTGGATAAGACCAGTTCGATCTTAAGAGATATGCTCAATGACGATTTCACCAATATCATCGTCAATGACAAAGAAATCTATGACAACATCCAGGACTATCTAGAAAATATAGCTCCTGCGAAAAAAGATATCATCTCCCTCTATAAAGGCAAAAAACCAGTGTTCGATACTTACGGTGTCAACCGCCAGATTAAATCTTCTTTTGGAAAAACAGCTACGCTCCCAAGTGGTGCATATCTAGTGCTTGAGTCTACAGAAGCTATGCACGTCATTGATGTGAACTCCGGTCCAAAAATGCAACGCAAAGACCAGGAGAGCTCAGCTGTCGCTGTCAACCTTGAAGCCGCTGAAGAAATTGCACGTCAACTTCGATTGAGAGATATCGGTGGATTGATTGTCATTGACTTCATCGATATGCGCAACCCCGAAAACAAAGCGGAGTTGATGAAACAAATGAAGGATTTAATGAAGCGTGACAGCGCTCAGCATACGATCCTTCCGTTAAGTAAATTCGGGTTGATGCAAATCACTCGCCAGCGTGTTCGCCCCGAAGTCAAGATTGACACCACAGAAATGTGCTATACCTGCAATGGTACCGGTAAAGTCAATCCAACCGTCCTTATTACAGATGATATCGTCCGTGATATTGAATATATTCAGCAAAGCCGTCCTAAAACAAGCCTTCGCCTGGAAGTACATCCATATGTGCATGCATTCCTGAAACAAGGTTTCCCCAATTTCCAGCAAAAGTGGTGGTTAAAAAATCAAAAATGGATCGGTTTAAAACCAAATACAGATTTCAGTTTGCATGAGTATAAGTTTTATGACAAGAACAATGATGAGATTAGGCTGTATTAATTCTTGTAGCTAAAGCTGCAAGTTTTCGTGAGGCGTCAGTCGAGAATAGTGAGCAGTGAGCAGTGAGCAGTGAGCAATTTCTTGCAGCTAAAAGCTGCAAGTTTTCGTGAGGCGGCAGTCGAGAATAGTGAGCGGTGAGCAGTGAGCAGTGAGCAATTTCATGCAGCCTAAAGCTGCAAGTTTTCGTCAGGGCGTCAGTCGTGAATCGAAAAGAGTGAGCGGTGAGCAGTGAACAGTGAGAAAACCCCTCTGGAAGCTGGAAGCTGGTAGCTGGTAGCTAAAAACAGTTTGATCTACAATGAAAACAGATATTACTACTTCCGAAGACATCAAATCCCTCGTGGACGGCTTTTACGAAAAAGTGAAGGCTGATGAAGTGATTGGGTTTATATTCAATGATGTGGCTCATGTCGATTGGCCAAAACATCTACCAAAGATGTATGCCTTCTGGGAATTCCTCTTGCTTGGAAAAGATACATACCAGGGAAATCCAATGGAAGTGCATAGAAAACTGCATTCCATCATTCCATTGACAGAGGCGCATTTTACAAGATGGTTACAATTGTTTCATGAAACTGTGGATGAAAACTTCCAGGGATTGGTCGCCGAGGATGCGAAAAACCGGTCTAGATTGATCGTGATGACCTGGAAGCCAAAATTTGTTTAGCAGTGTAAATTCCTGTTCGTCGCGCTTATCAGCAGGTTCATCTTTTATTAATTTTCTTTTTACCTTAGGAATACAATATTGAAGGTAGAATTGCATTTCCTTTACAGTTGTCAATGCAATAGGTGTGAAGATTTTTTTTCCTGTACTAAACTGGGGATTAGGCCATGCGAGCAGATCGCTGCCCCTGATCAGAAATTATCTCGATCTCGGTCACGAGGTCATCTGTGCTTCCGACGGCGAATCGCTGACAATGTTGCGAAAGGAACTCCCTGATCAACTTGTCCTCCAGTTACCTGGCTACGATATTCTCTACGGTTCCCGCTTCATGCCATTGAATATGCTGAAGCATGGACCGAATATGCTCAAAACAATTCGTACAGAGCATGAACTCACCAAAGCGATTGTCGCACGCCATGATATAGATTGTATTATCACTGATAATAGATATGGTTGCTACCATGCTGAAATCCCATCTGCGCTCATTACGCATCAGCTTCAAGTTTTCACTGGTCAGAAATTATTAGATGCATATATCCGTCGCCAGATCAGGTCGTGGTTTAAAAAATTTAATGAAATCTGGATCCCTGATCAAGCACCTCCTGGTAATATCACTGGTGATCTTTCTGGTATTAATACTGAACCAGTTCCAAAATTTTATCTCGGTGTAATTTCTGAGTTGAGTTGTCTACCTACTGTAGGTCAATACAAAGCAGTTGCTGTGATTTCCGGTCCTGAACCGCAGCGTACTCATTTTGAAAACATGGTGACCAAACAACTCTACACTATGGAAGGAGAATTTGTTGTGGTACGTGGAAAACCAGATGCCCAGGAGCAGGTTACGAAAGAAGGTAACCTGACCATCTATCCATACTTGAAAAGAGCTGAACTATCTACGCTACTTGCAGAAACAGAAATAGTCATTTCTAGAAGTGGATATACAACTCTAATGGATCTTGCGCATACAGGGCATAAAGCTATCCTCTGTCCTACACCTGGTCAGTATGAGCAGGTTTTTCTCGCAGACCGATTAGCCAATCTTGGCCAATGCGTATATATGCGCCAAGAAAATCTAAACCTGCATCAAGCCCTTGAGGATGTAGAAAAGGTTAAGCCAATTGGGTATGGAACTTATAATGTGGTTGAAGATCATCTTGAAAGGTTGATGCACCTCACCTCTTCAAACGCTCAATCACAAATGGTTGAAGTCCCCAACGGATAGTTTACGGGGTATCCGGTTTTATTTGTTTTGCTGTAGCATTCACCTGGTCCATCGCTCTTTTCAAACCTATTGAAACAAATGTTTTGACAGCATCTGCCCCGGCTTTCAATACGTCTTGCAAAACTTTTGTTTCATCCGATCCCCAAGTACCGAGAACATAGTTGACTTGTTGCCCAGGATGAAAATTTTTTCCTACCCCAATACGCAGTCTTGCATATTCTGTGGAGTTAAGTTGTAACTGGATATCCTTTAATCCGTTGTGACCACCATCTGTTCCTTTACCTCTGAGACGTATGGTGCCGAGATCTAGTTGGATCTCATCCAGGATAACCAATAGATTTTCCACAGGAATCTTTTCTTTCTGCATCCAGTAGTTTATTGCTTTGCCGCTGAGGTTCATATAGGTGTTTGGCTTTAGCAGGATAAGCGTCCTGCCTTTATGCTTCACTTCTGCGATACTTCCGAGCGTGACATTCTTCCAAGTTCCCTCCAGCGAAGCTGCCAACTCTTCTACTACTTTGAAACCAATGTTATGCCTGGTTTCTGCATACTCTGCCCCTATGTTGCCAAGACCGGCGATGAGATATTTCATGTTGGTTGCAAATTTAGAAGATTTAACGTAGGCTAGGGATCAATGGAGCAAAGGATCAATGGAGCAAAGGAATTTGGGAATTATTCACATGCTTGTTGAATCATTGAAAGAGTACCCTATGCTCTCTGCTCCTTGCCTTTGCTCCTTTCATCCCTTGCTCCTTTGCTCCCTACACTATGCCCTCCCGCTTAATGGCTTCGCTGCATTGCGGGATCTTCGCTGCGCTCCGATATGCTCCTTGCCCTTGCTCCTTTGATCCCTTCATCCCTTGATCCTTCTTATATTTGATCCATGAAAACAACCCCCACATTCCCAAGGCCTGAAAATGATGACAGTCCTGAATACTATTTCACTTACATCAATCAAGTCCCTGATGTAGATATCCTCACTTATCTACACACACAACGCGACTGGTTTGGTGACTGGATTGAATCACTTACTGAAGAACAGGTAGCCTTTCGATATGCACCCGGTAAATGGTCTTTGGCTGAAATGATAGGTCATATTCTTGATTCAGAGCGGATCTTTACTTATCGGATGTTGGCTATTAGCAGGGGAGATGATGCGAAACTGCCTGGCTTTGATCAGGATGTTTATGTAGCTAATTCTAATTATGAAGGTGTTAGTCCTACTGATCTGGCTAATGATTGGAGAGCTGCAAGATCATCGTCCATCTATATGTGCCGTTCCGTAAATACAGAAATGGCAGCGCGGATGGGTACTGCTAACAACGTACCATTCAGGGCTTCAGCATTTCCATACATACTTGCTGGCCATGTGTTGCATCATTACAATGTTGCCAAAGAGCGTTACCTCGGAGGAGAATAACCGGATATGGCTCATCTTGCCGATACATCGAGATTTTTTTCCAAACTGACTTTTCAGAAGCTTGTCAATGTTGGGTTGATATGGTCTTCGTATCAATGGACCAAACTTACGGGTAAGCCAACCCAATGGGGAGTACCCATGACGATTTCCATTGAACCAACTACTGCTTGTAACTTGAGATGTCCTGAGTGTCCAAGCGGTCTAAGATCATTTACCCGTGAGACTGGTAATATGAAACAGGATTTTTTCACCAAGGTGATTGATGAAATGCATCAACGCCTGATCTACCTGATCTTTTATTTCCAGGGCGAACCATATATCCATCCCAAGTTTCTTGATATGGTGCAGTATGCGCATCAAAAAGGCATCTACACCATCACCTCTACGAATGGTCATTTTCTTCATCCTGAAAATGCAAAGAAAACAGTTGCATCAGGTTTGGACCGAATCCTTATATCTGTTGATGGCTCCACACAGGAAGTATACGAAAAATATAGAAAAGAAGGCACACTCGAAACTGTACTCGAAGGAGCACGAAACCTGGTGAAAGCAAAACGAGATGCCAATTCATCTACACCACACATTGTTTTCCAAATGTTGGTAGTCAAACCAAATGAGCATCAGATTGATGAAGTGAAAAGGCTTGCAAAAGAAATTGGTGTAGACGAAGTAAAACTTAAGACTGCTCAAGTCTATGACTACGAAGACGGAAACGATCTTATTCCGGAACAATCAAAATACAGCCGGTATCATAAAGGAAAAGATGGTCACTGGCATGTCAAAAACAAACTACTCAATCAATGCTGGAAACTCTGGCATGCCTGTGTAATCACCTGGGACGGTATGGTTGTCCCATGTTGCTTTGACAAAGATGCCATTCATCGCTTAGGCGATCTCCGTGAAAATTCATTTGCCTCTATTTGGAAAGGTGCTTCTTACCAACAGTTTCGCACGCAACTACTACAAGGAAGAGATAAAATTGAAATCTGTACAAATTGTACAGAAGGCTGTAAAGTTTGGGCCTAAAAGGGCAGAAGGTCTGCCCTTTATCTTGTCAAACTGTAGAGAATATCCAGCCACTTATACCTGGCTTTGAAAATCTTCATTAGCGGTTCTGGTCTTGCACCAAATTGTCTGCGAATTTCTGTGATGGATTCAAGCATGCTTCCGCAAAAATCAAAGGTGTTGACTTTTCTTTCTTCAAAAGCTATTCGTAATGCTTCTCTGCATAGGAGTATACTTGCTCCGGATGTACGACCTTTTTCATTATCTCCTGCGATGAGATAGTACGCGCGATCTGCATCCCAAACCATGCATGCCACTGCAACCAATTCACCAGATGCTGTGTAAGCTCCGAACTTAACTCCTGCTTGATGAGCTTGTATGGCTTGGTCAATTTTAGTTAACTGGTCTAGTGAATATGGCATTGACATTTTCTGTCTACGATAGGTGTCTTTACAGATTTCGTAAAACGCATTTGTATCAATATCTCTTTTGATTGTGACATCTCCAATTGCTTCCTTCAGATTACGTTTGAGATTTCGGTTGATATGTTGTTCCAAAGAAGTTTCATCCATGCGGTCGATCACAAAAGTGTAGCGCATCTCCTGTCTGAAACCTTTCCAATGAAAAGGAAGCCAGTTGTTAAAACTACTCTCTTCAAAAACCATGGAGAAATATCCATAAGCAGGAAGATCATCAATCAACAACCAAATAATTTGTTTCTCACGCGTCAACCACTTGTGATCTGATATATCCGGTGGTTTGTCCATCCAGATCCGAAGGTGATGCGTAAGGGCGGGCATTCCTATTGTAGCTATTCCCCATTTACGCCCACGTGCAAATGGCATTGCGCCTACAACTTGTCCATTGCGTATTGCCAGTGCCGGCTCCCAATCTCCTACCGCATCAAGCCACCATGGCTGCATAAACAAACCAGTGATCTTTCCCTGGTCGCATAATGAAATATAGGTTTGCTTTCGTTCGTCCCGATTCATCCGGTCAGCATATTACGAAACTTCCGCAGGACATAAAACCATCCGGGATAATAGTGGTAGAGTTTCTCTTCTTTTCCACGTGTTCCTGCCTTCCATTGATAGATACCTTTCATCACCGGGTTTTTTGTTTCGGGTTCATATCCCATCAGATCCATGGTTTCAATCCCATGCTCCCTAAGAAACAAACCGTCCTGCCAGAGTAAAAAATAATGTGCACGGCCAGTGAGAGACGAATCATCTGTATGATATTGGTTACTTGCATTGACAAAGAGCAAAGCCCTTTTCTCTTCCTTATCCATCAACCATACATGACTACATAACATAACACCTTCATAAAAAACAGCTGAACATTCGATGTTTGGAAATTCTTTAAAATCTTCAGGTTTATATCCCTTAAGCCCTTTGATCTTTACGGTTGTTTGAAATAGTTTCAAAATATCCGGTAGCAGGTAGTTCCCTCTGTCTACCGTCAAACCTTCACGTACAACCTTATTAATTTTTGTACGCGTAGACGAAGACCAAAGGTTGATAAAATCAGGATTCGTCAGATCAACAGCAATAGTTGGAAACTTGACACGTACCATCAAGGGAATATCCTTTTTAACCATCGAAAAAAGATGCGTTGTGCGGTGATTCCAACCGGGATTTCGATTGAAATAGGTGTAGGTCATCAGCTTTTTCTGCTGTGTGATCATGCAAGCACTGATTTATAACATTCGATCCACTGACCGGTTACCACCTTGCGGCTGAACCTCTTTTCCATAAAGGTATGAATGAGGTCTCCATTGTAGGATGCATAATCCGTGAATACTTTGCCCATGGCGCGCATCAATGATTCCGGGCTTCCGACTTCAGCAAGCTCTCCTTGCTTTGGAGAGCTAATAATATAATCGGCTCCATCTGTTTTCGTAGCCACTACAGGCAGGCCGCACGCCTGGGCTTCCATAATGGCTTTGCCAAACGTTTCAACCCTACTGGCCGAAACGAGCACATGGCTCTTGTGTAATATGTCAGCAATTTCTGATTGAGTGATCAATCCTGTCCAAACGATTTGATTTCCAATACCAAGCGAATCTGCAAATTTGATTAATTCTTCTTTTTCCGGTATCTGATCAATTAAAATCAATTGCATTGGCACATCTTTCAATTTTTCTTTCAAAGCAGCATAAGAACTAAGCAGGATATCTAATCCTTTGACATGTGCTGGCTCACCAATAGATACCCATGTAAACGCATCATTTTTTTTTGCATTGGGCTCAAGATGAAATATTTGCTCATCAAAGAAATTAGGAATGACCTTTATTCTCTTGTTAGTATGAGGTTGCATCCTATCTAACAGCCCAGGACTGACACAAGTGATCGCTGAAGCTTTTTCAAAACAACCCTGCAAAAACGGATAATGATGTTTCGGAATTTTTTCGAGGATAAATGTCGACAACCGTTCTGTGTAGATAAATGGAATGTTGATTTGCTTTTGAAGCACTGCACAAACAGCAGCCGCAAGATAACTTTGTGCGTGGATCACATCCGGTTTGCCTTCCTTCTGAATATAGTTCAGAATGTCACGGACATACTTATTGATCCACATATTCATTAAAAAGGAATTTCCCTTTGGGGGGAAAAACTGGGAGGTGCGCCAGGTTGGGACTTCTTCTTCCACAACAAATGTTGTCTTCTTGAAAATTCGGCCCCTCGTTGAATAATCCGAATACAAAATGCGTGCGTCTATACCTTCATCCCGCAATCCTTTTGCAAGGTGATGAAACATACGGCCTGAAATCTCCGGTGAGCCGGCTGGGAAATACCAAGATGGCAAGATTAGGATATGCATAGGTTGATCGAAGGTTTGGTCGGTAAAAATGGGGAAATGTTTCGAAAAGGGCGGAACGGCAGAAGGGCAGAAGGCAGAAGGCAATCCAAGTTGACTGTTCTTTGCTATTCTATTGCTGTTTTCATTTTCGGAATGATAGGAGAAATTGGATTAAGGATTCCGTTTGTTTGAAACCCAGCAACCTATAAAGGAAAGTATAGCATGGCACATGGATCTCCTTTGGTGTGAATGGTTCTTCGGAAAAATATTTCTGATAAATATCCAGTGCTTCAATTTTGTCTTGTCGGTAAAGGCCACGCAATTGGCGGAAGATGTATTGACGGAAAGCTTCAAAACGATCTGGAGTATCTTCTCCGTTGGTTAGAAGATGATTCCACATCGCTTCTCTCAACTTGATGCCTTGTCTTACTCTTAAGGATTTAGTGTTTGTTGTAATTGATCCAACCTTTCTTTGCCGGACAGTGGTTTCATAGTGATCAACAGCGACTATTTTCTTTCCAACAGCTTCGAGGCGAAAGAGAAGTTCATACTCCTGGTGACTTTGATAATCAGGATTCCATCCTCCAACCTCTAACAAAGCCTGACGTTTCCAAAGCATCGATGAGGTAGAGCCAAGGCCACTGTTTAACAATCCACTCCATATATCCCCAGTTAGCCATTTCGAATTTTCCCTTTTTCCGTTTAAAAAGAGAAAGGTGTGTGGGGAGACTATGACATCAGCATCAACCGAGTTCAATTGGTGTTGAATTTTCTCAGGTGTAACTAAATCATCAACATCGAGGTATTGTATCCAATCTCCTTTAGCGCGATGCAGCCCTGCGTTTCTTGCAAAGGCAGATCCGGTTTTTGGCTCGTGGATAATTATTAAATCCTTAAACTCACCTGGTACGACTGGATTAACCGAAGGAGCAGTTTTTGCATTGCATACCACGATAATCTCTTTTTCAATTCCCTGCTGCCCAATAGCACATCCTATAGCCTCTATAAGGTAGTCGTGCTCGTCGATGTAGGGGATAATGATGGATACCATAAGGATTGTGCAAAAGTAACAGAATGTAAGACAGTGAGACAGTGAGACAGTGAGACAGTGAGAGGTGTGAGCATGGGCATGGGCATGTAAAAACTCAAATTGAATATAAACGGCCATCAGGCCGCAAATAGTAACTGAGCGCAGCGAAGATTGAATTGCCGCGGCTTTCAAGCCGGGGATCCGTGTGGTGGTGGGCCTTATAATGGTAAACCACACTGTTCAAATAAATCACCAACTTTGCGTATATAATATAAACCGTGAAACCTTCCTTCGCCTCAGCCTTAGCCTTCGCCTTTTTCATTTCCTGCTTGACTGTTTGTTATGGTCAGCAGAGTTCCCTGCTGCAGGAGATAAGGCAAGATTCTGCATTGGACCTTTACATTACTCAAGATTGGAAGACGCTGGAGAAAAAGAAAAAAGAAAAAACATACCAGCCCGCAGAAGTACGCTTCGTCACCAAAACTTTCGACACAAAAATTATTCCTGCAAGTGTTCGGACCCGAGGTAATATGCGCCTTGAAATATGTTCCCTGCCCCCACTCAAATTAAAATTTGAAAAATCTGTCCTCGAAGCGCAAGGACTTTCCCCGATGAATGAAATGGATATTGTTCAACCTTGTCATGAGGACAAAGAATATTATCAGCTCATCCTGAAAGAATATCTTGCTTACAAACTCTGGGAACTTGTCTCTCCCTATAGTTTTAAAACACAATTGATAAGAATCCACTATACCAATCCAGATGGATCTTCTGCACATGATCCTTCTTATGCTTTCCTCGTTGAGAATACAGAAGAACTTGTGGAACGACTTGGTGGTCGAAGAAACAAAACCACAGTCATCAGCAGCAATGCATGCGATAAAGACCCCTATCTCAATATGGTAATATTCCAATTTATGATAGGAAATACCGATTGGTATATCCAGAACCGACACAACCTGGAGTTTGTAGTATTGCCAGGGCATAATTTGCTGGTCACCATCCCGTTTGACTTTGATTATTCAGGATTGGTTGGCGCCCCTTATGCTGTCCATCATGAAAGCATTGAATTGTCATCGGTCAATACAAGATATTACCAAGGCAAGTGTTACTCTGAAGCAGAAGTGCAAGCCGCATTGAAAGTTTTTCAGGAACAAAAGATAAACATCCTCAACATGCCTGGCCGGATCCAAGGGCTTGATGAAAAGGAAGCCAAGGCCGCACGCGCTTACCTGGGCAATTTTTTTGAGATTATCGAGAATCCGAAAAAGCTGGAGAGCCAGGTGATTAAGCATTGTGATATGTGGCCGAAAAACTGATCTGCGAAATGCTGCGCATTTCGGATTGGTTAATGGGTAATGGTTAATGGTTAATGGTTAATTCCAGTAGTCAATGATCATACTTTATGTTGTTGGAGCAAACAGTTCGACTACGCTCACCGCACCGCTCCAACAACGGCAAAGGCGAAATGCTTCGCATTTCGGATTGGTTAAATGGTTAATGTTAAATGTTAAGTTGATATTTACTAACCATTTACCGTTTACCATTTACCGTTTACCATTTACCGTTTACCATTTACCATTTACCATTTACCATTTACCATTTACCATTTACCATTTACCATTTACCATTTACCAATCACTCTTTAAACCACTGCGCATACTTGACATAATTCTCTGCCGTGCGGGTGATAAAAAACTGTCGATTGTCCGGATCAAGTTCTTTCAGCTTGCGGGCGGGTGTGCCGGCGTATATCCAGCCTGATTCCAGGATCGAATTTTCCAGCACAACTGCTCCTGCCGCCACGATGACATGCTTTTGCACCACGGCAAGATCCATCACGATAGCGCCCATGCCTATTAATACTTCGTCTTCAATAGTGCATCCATGCACAATCGCATTGTGACCGATGGATACATCATTGCCGATGATCGTCTGAGATTTTTTATACGTGCAATGAATGACTGCACCATCCTGGATATTGACTCTATGGCCTATTCGTATAGCATTTACATCACCTCTCACCACAGCACTCCACCATACTGAACAATCATCCCCCATGACTACATCACCGATGACCACAGCATTGTCAGCGAGGAAGCAGTTGGTTCCGAAGGAAGGACTTATGTTGTTGACAGATCTTATTATTGGCATTGTTGTGAGCGGTGAAATAGTGAGCAGTGAGCAGTGAGCAGTGAGCAGTGAGCAGTGAGCAGTGAGCAGAAATTACGAAACTTGAATTGTGTTAGTTACTTTATTGAAAATAATTTCTTTCAAGTTTCTTGATTCTTCCAGAATCAGATTGGCTTGAGATTTTATTTCTTCAGCAGCCGTTTTATTTTTAATACCGCTAAGATTGATCATTACATTCAACCAGCCGCCTTCTACTGCGGCAAGTGCTAAGATGGCACCAACTCCGGCATCAGAAACAGAATTTGGATTTCCTTCTGTGGTCATGGCATCCAACAATGGAAATTGCTCACTGGCAAGACGCATCATGTTGAGAGGTGAATGGGTGGCTCGGAGTGTAGCTTTTTCAATGGCTGTTTGTCTTGCTTTCTTTTCAACATCTGTTTCCTTTGGTAATCGGAAAGCATCCATCAGGGAATTGAATGCTTGAGTGTCTTCATCGACCATGAGTAAAAGTTTTTTTCTTGCATCCTGCCCTTTTACGGCCCATTCAGAAAAATAATCATGCTTCTCTTCCCATCCGCGTTTATTGGCGCTGAGATTGGCAACCATAGTTCCTAATGAAGCTGCAAGGACTCCGGCATAAGCTGCAGCTGATCCGCCACCAGGTGCTGGAGAGTCTGCGGCAAGTTCTTCAGAAAAAGATGCCATGGAAAGCCCAGTTAATAATCCTTCTGCGTCCTGTAACAGGTATTCAATAATTTTCTTCTTTGCATTAAACGGTGCCAATTCATCAAGGCCCATACTCTTTACGGCAATATGTATTAACTCAGCATCTGATACACCTTGAGAGATACCCTGCTTTTTTAAATAATGCATTCCTGCATCAAGCATCACTTGCAAAGGAACCAATCCAACCAATTCAGATCCGGTCACCCTCAATCCTCTTGAAGTCGCACTCGTCACACATGCGTCAAAAGCGGTGTGTAATGCTGTCAAACTTGTATCTGTTATATTCATGGATACCTGTGCAGTACCATATTCAGCAATGTACCAACCAATCGCTTTCACACCTTTGCACATTCCTTCTTCACGTAAAGGCTCACCATCCTTATTACGTATAATTTCACCAGTGACAGGATTACCTATTCTTTTGATTCGTCCTTTTTCCCTGATATCAAATGCTACTGAATTCGCTTTGCGTTCAGAACGTGTATTGAGATTAACATTATAGGCGATCAAAAAATCCCTGGCCCCAATGACGGTTGCCCCGGCTTTTTCATTAAATACGGAAGGACCATAATCGGGTTTCCAGTCGGGTTGTTCCATTTTCTTTGCATAGCCCTCATATTCTCCTGCTCTAATGGTTGCCAGGTTCTTCCGCTCCGGCCGTGTAGCTGCAGCTTCATAGGTATATACCGGAATCCCCAATTCTGCGCCTACGCGTTTTGCAAGCTGATGGGCATACTTTGCTGTTTCCTCCATAGTAATCCCTGAAATAGGAATAAGCGGACAAACATCGGTAGCTCCCATTCGAGGATGCTCCCCGGTGTGTTGGCGCATATCAATCAACGAAGCGGCCGTCAAAATGGCCTGAAAAGCAGCTTCAATCACCCTGTCCGGCGCCCCAGCCATAGTCATGACCGTTCGGTTAGTCGCCCGGCCCGGATCGACATCCAGCAGTTTAACACCCTCTACCTGGCGGATGGACTGCGCGATAGCCTCAATTACTTCCGGTCTCCTCCCTTCACTGAAATTGGGAACACATTCAATTATAGATGACTGAGTCATGTTGTCTTGATTTTTACGGGGTAAAAATACAGGTTCAGGTCTAACCGCCATGGATGTCCTGAAAAAGTCATCCTTCTGTCGGTTTCTGGCTTGTCATTTACTCAAAATGGGGCTACCTTTCCCATATTAAAGGGCACCGTTCATATTACCCTACAAAGGCATTGTTCCGTTTGATCACGGGATACAGGATGCTCGTTTTCCTTTCGATTTTTTGCTGCATCATTCCTCAATTCGGAAAGGCACAAGTCATTGCCATATCTGAAGAGCTCTTGCTTAAAAATGATTACGCCTACACGATACTGGGGTGGGTTGAAAAAGATCTTCTGCTTTTCCGGGATAGAGGACATGCTTTTTATGTCCAGGCATTTGACGAAGAGCTTCATCTGAAATGGGAACGTGAAATTTATTTAAGCGACAGCAGGGCAGACATTATTGGAATCGTAGCTCATGATGATCTTTTCCATGTCATTTATGGCACACGTGTTCGGGGAGACTATTACGTCAAGCATTCAGCTTTTTCACATGAAGTCAACCTGGTAGATACTGCTACACTGGCTGTGTACAACAATATTTTTATTGTACCCCGATTTCTGATGAAGGAATCAGATGATAAAACGAAAGTTGTCCTGGTAAAGGAAGACAATGAAGGGGTGTTGATGTATAGTTATGATTTGTTGACACTGGAAACCCTTTGGGTGAAATCCATCAACTTTGAAGGAAAAAAATTACTTCAGGATTTCAGGCCTTTGGTGGTTACCAATGATGGTGAGTTTTATCTTCCCATGAAGTCCCAGAATCCACAACAGAAAATTCAGTATCTGCACATTTTTAGTTCTGCCTCTGCAGCCAACCATGTGGTCTATGATACAGTCCGGATTGGGGATTTGCAAGCCTTTGATATTTATGCGGTATATGATCATATACAGCAATGCCTTGTGATAACAGGTTTAGCAGGCGAACGAAATACAGCCAGGGCAAAAGGTTTTTACTTTGTTCGTTATCGGAAAGGGGTGATTCAACAAGTGAACTTACTCCCCTTTGATGAAACTTTGCTAAGCGAAGTCAGCGGACGAGATGTGTCTGCATCGCGAGGGCTCAGTGATTTTACCGTGCAGCAAGTTGCCCTTCGTCAAGATGGAGGAGTAGTGATCATTGCTGAGTTGATCAAGGAATTTTCACGTCGCTCCAGCCTTCCGATGGCTCGGGATAATGGCGCTTATGCACGCGATGGTTGGGTTGATTATTATTTTGAAGATATGATTCTCTTTGCTGTGCATCCGGATGGCACTCCGCACTGGAAAGAGGTGCTAAGAAAACGACAGTATTCGCAAGATGATGGTGCGATGTATTCATCGTTTCTCCTTTTTAAAACACCTGAACGTTTACGTTTCCTATTTAATGATGAAATCAAACAGGAAAATACTGTAGGTGGTTATGAGGTAACAGGCAATGGATACATAGAAAGGAAAACGGTCTTCAACACAGACTACCAAAAACTCAAATTAAGATTCAGAGATGGTGTTCAGGTGTCTAACGAGGAATGCATTATTCCAAGCGAGCGGAGTAACCGGTTAAATCTTGTCCGTATCGTATTTAATGAAGGATGACGAGGACCAGATTATGGTAACTGACCTAACAACTCTCCTTTTTGTGTGAATAGATATTTCACATCTCCGATTTTGACTTCCCAGGTCACTGTCCCAAAGCCATCAATCACACGCAAAGCTTCCTTGATGCTTCTTCCCGCTGCATATTTGGTAATCCCTTCAGGAACACTGGATATTTCAGCTTTTGTCTTCGTCCTTTCTACGGATCCGTCTTCCAGGAAAAGTACTTTGAATTCGGTTTGCTTGAAAGTAAAAGCAACCTCATAGGATCTATCCTTGCTTGTCCATACTACATTCGTTGCACCTGGATAAATAGCTCCAAAACGCGAAGTAATAAATGCTGGAATTTCAGACTGCACGGTGGCAACCGGCTGTGTAGCAGTAACTGGCTGGCTAGTAGTTTCAGTTTGTGGAGCTGCTTCGGGCTTTGAGGGAGCAGGTGCACAACCAGTCAAAAAATAAAACAGGAATGAAATAACCAGAAACTTATGATTAGCCCCTGTCATCATCGGTCTCAACATCATTATCATCGTCATCTTGCTGGCTCAGAAACACACCTTTGTGATCAAAGAGATAATCGATGTCATCTACTTCCACTTCATACTTAACCCGGCCTTTAAGGTCTGTTATTTTAAAAGCTTTCATTGTGGAAGATCCTGGATGGTGCATACTGACATAAGAAATAACTCCGCCTGGTAATGCTGATTTATCGATTTCAGTTTCTGTAGAAACTAATGTACCGTCTATGGATAAAATAAGTGAAGTTTCCTTTTCATCAGTTAGAAAAGAAGCTTCATAAAATCCGTCTTCCTCTTCCCAGGAGATTTTTGTGGCTTGTGGATAGAGTTTGGCGACCTGTGTCTTCACTGGGCTAGGAACTTCACGCTCCTTTAAAGCCTGGGCATTGAGTTGAAAAGCAAAGAAAAGGGTGATTCCAATAAGAATAAGCTTATTCATCTGATTTAGCATTTAAATGGAGGTGTAAAATACGGCAAAAGCGGCAAATTATTGCGCTTTTTCCTGACCACTCAGCACCACGGCATGGGAAGCCATAAGTTGTCCTGAGGCATCGAAGGTGTAATCCGTCTTGTCTATAACGGCTGTGAAGGTGATAACTCCTTTTGCATTCTCGGAGATCATCGCCTGGTCAATTTTTTCTTCTGCAAATTTGTCGGCCAGGAGACTTAAGGCCGGCTCTGGAAGAGCCGTGATTTTTATTTCAGTACTTGTTTGCAATAACCTGCCTTCGGCATCAATCATGGCCATGGTTTCCATCTTATTGTTCTTAAAATCGGCTGTATACCGGTCGGCCGTATACTGCCATTCAATGCTTTTGGCATCCGGGTACAATAAGGTGAACAAATCAGTGACTTGAGAAGGAAGCGTGAGAAGTGCTGATTCCTGGGCACGAGTTTGGGAAAGGCATATTAAAAAGCCCAGAAACATTAAAACAAGTTTCATCTGTGATCTGGTTGGGTGAGCAAAACAACATCCCTAAGGTACAAAAACATAAAAGATGTTAGCGTAGGAAACTAAATTATTTGTTTGCCGCTAATAAAGCCATCAAGGTCATCCCTACAGACCAAGCCTGTTGTATACATCCTTTCCCTTGCCCCGGGTTCATCCCATCAAAATTTTCGGATATGCCGTAGAGCCCATCTTCATTGTAAAAGTGGGCTTCTAGTTTAGAAGCATGCGATTTCACCCATTTCCTGGACTCAGCAGAATATTTGTGAACATACAGATGTGCCAAAGCATATTCCCCCCAAAGAAATCCCCACACAGTGCCTTGGTGATATGCATTGTCCCTGTGCCATGGATCTCCTGTAAACACTGGGTGAAAACCTGGATGAGATGGTGACAAGGATCGAAGACCATACCCTGTGTAGAGATGATCATGAACAACCTCCAGAACTCGTTTTGCTTCAGATGATTTGAGAGGAGAAAAAGGAAGGCTGATGGCATAGATTTGATTGGGCCGTATGGCTTGGTCTGGTTCACTTCCCGGAATGACAACATCGTTCAGATAACCTTTCTCATTTATAAACTGCTTACGGAATTCGCTCTTCAATGCTTTCACTTTACTAGCATAGCCTTTAACCGGATGACCAAGCAGGTTTCCAAAAGCCACATAAATAGAAAGCGCATTAAACCATAAGGCATTGATTTCAACAGGGCACCCTATGCGAGGAGTAACTACATAATCTCCTACTTTGGCATCCATCCAGGTTAACTGTGTGCCAGGCTGACCTCCATAAAGTAATCCTTCAGGAGTTATATGGATATTGTACCGTGTGCCTGCATAATGCGATTCAATGATTTCTGTCAATTGATCGAAGACACTCCGGATAAAATCAAGGTCAAGGAATTGTTCATAATAATCATGAAGCGCCAAGAACATCCATAATGTCGCATCGATCGTATTGTATTCCGGTTTTTCACCAACATCCGGAAAACGATTAGGAATCATTCCCTTGTCTAAGTATTGCAAGAATGTTTCGAGAATTGATCTCGCCATTTTTCGTTTACCTGTCGCAATCACTAGTCCACGCATAGCGATCATGGTATCCCTCCCCCAATCTGTAAACCAATGATACCCGGCAATGAGCGTATGACTATCTGCAGAATGTCGCCTGACCAGGAATTGATCCCCGCTTATGATAAGATCCTTTACAAAGTTGTCCTTTCGCTTTGGGGCTAATCCTTTCAACCGCAATATTTCTTCTTCTTTCCATGCTTCCGGATCTCCTTCAAGGTCACTAATGGATGTACTGAATATCAGGTATGTACTTTCTCCCGGAGCCAACATGCAACTCACTTTACCAATGCTCTTTGCATCTTCTGCAAAATCAAGTCCGCGTTCTTTCTCCCATGCATATTCAAAATGCCTGTACCAATATGTTTCGGGATAAAATATACCAGCCGTAAAGCGGAGATAAACTGGAGGATTGTTTTTTCCTGGCTGGATTTCTATACTTCGTTCTTCAAGATGCCTCGTATTGAATGTCCATTGGTCGTCTTCATGAAAAAGCTGATGATGATCACGGCACACCATTAGTGGTGTCAATTCCAGCAACAATGCTTCATCACCTTCATTGGTATATTCCACCACAGTGGTGTTTTTACCATGACGCATGAAAACCGTTTTGGTAAAAGTATGCTTCCCACAAGAAAATACGCTGGCAGGTAAGGGCATTCTTTCAAATGACACCAGGTATTGATAACCTTCCGGATGGATAGTACCTGTATAGGTATTTGTACTGGCAAAAAATTCTTCTCTTGCAGAGATGACCTTTTCTTCCAGCTTAGATACCAATACTCTCCTGTCTGTTGGGGGTTGAAATGAAGCTACCAGGAGCCCATGATATCTCCTTGTATTGGCCCCGCATATGCTTGAAGATGCGTAACCACCTATCCCATTCGTAACCAACCATTCCTTATTGGCAATGGATGGATAGTCAGGTTGACTAAACTTGAGTTTCCGATGCAAAGAATAGAGGCTTAAAGATTTCGGGAAGTATGGTTTCTGCCGCAATGTAGGGACTATTCCTTGGGTTCTCACGCAGAAAAACCGGCCGATCGTAACGATTTACGATAAGCCGGCATGATGGAAGTGATGGGGCAGTCAAAGAAGCAGTCACCACCTGCTACTTTTTATTTGTCGGCCGATTCCAGTTTTTTGAAATCAGACACAACGATATCGGTATAGTTCTTTTTGACATCATCCTTCCCGGTGAATTCGCGGTATGAGAGCTTGCCTTCGATGTAGAGGCGCTGGCCTTTGTTGCAAATCTTTGCCATCATTTCGGCAGTTTTTCCCCAGGCGACAAGATTGTGCCAGAGGGTGACGGTTTCCTTTTTGCCGTTTTCCTCTTTTCCATTCTCGTGCGTGGCCAGGGAGACACGAGCCATTTTTTTGCCTTCTGCATACTCTTTGAGTTCGATTTCCTGGCCGAGGAAACCGATGAGTTGTACACGGTTGTCAACAGTTGAAAACATGGTGAAGTAAAATTTGATTGTGAAACATTCTGACATCCTTCCCTCTTTGGAAGGTTATTCAAATATGTGGGTGTTTCGGAGAATTATCCGTTTGTTTTACGAATACTTACGTAAGTATACGTAAGCGTGTAAGAGAGTAAGACAGTGAGAGAGTAAGACAGAACGTGAGAACGTGAGACACGTGAGAGGCGTGAGAGGCGTGAGAACGTAAGAGGCGTGTCGGAGCGCAGCGGAGATCCCGCCATCATGTAATGATGCAGCGGGAAGAACGTGAGAAGTGTGGGTATTGAGCATGGGTAAATGTGCCGATTACACAATTTTTAAAAAGCAAGCAAAGCTTGCTTTTTAAAAAATAGAACGTTGAGCGTAAGTTCACTTACGCTCGTGCGTCGGCAAGTTTTAACTTGCGGAATCCAATGTATAAAACGCAAATTGAAATTTGCTGACACGAAAACTTACGCTTAACATTTGTACATGATAGTATGCAAGCTGCGCTTGCATACTATCGGAATACGGTCCTATTGATTCCTTAGCCTAAGCCTTCGCCTAAACCTTTCCAATTGATTCCTTCGCCTTCGCCTCAGCCTTAGCCTTCATTTCCGCCTTTCAATAACCAATACTTTCCTCACAGTAGTATTCCAGGCTTCTTTCTTCTTCCTCACGTTACGTTTGAGGCATAAAACCAGATGCTATGAAAAGATTTTTATTTCTGCTCTCACTAAGCTTATGTTTTCTTCAAAAAGGATGGACACAAAATGTATCCATTAATACAACTGGTGATCCTGCTCATCCTAGTGCGATCCTCGATGTCACCAGCACAAACAAAGGAATATTGGTTCCCAGGATGGATTCTTATCAACGATCTATGATTGTCAATCCGGCACAAGGACTATTAGTGTATGATACGAATACAAGATCCTTCTGGTTTTATGATGCAGCATGGGAAGAAATTGGTTCTTCTGGTGGTCCTGCCGGTGTTGCAAGCGGTGATCTGACCGGGAGTTATCCATCTCCTACAGTAGCCAAAATCCAAAATCTTGATATCGCCTTTGGTGTACCTTTTGATAAACAAGTTTTGAAATGGGATGCTATCAGCAATAACTGGAAAGGACGTAATGATTCCCTTTTTCTTCCTTACAATGTTGCGTTTGGGAGCCCGACCAAATTATTTGGCATCACCAATAACAACACCACAGCAGGCTCAAGCGCTATCTATGGACGCAGTGGTACGATCAGTGGTATTGCCCCTGGATTTACAATGGGTGTTTGGGGTGATAGTGGTAATGGACAGGGTGTTGTTGGAACAAGTAGTAATGGAAACGGAGTATTCGGATCATCTATTTATCAACATGGTATAATGGGTTATTCGGGCAACACAGGTTTTGCAGGTGTTTATGGTTCAAATGCAGAATATGGAGGAATAGGTGTAATGGGAGAAATGGAAGACATCGATGGTATTGCTATGGTTGGTTCTATTCTCGGTGCAAACGGAAAAGCAGGCGTTTTTCAGACACCAACCACCAATCACTCGGATACAACTTTTGTAGTTACAACAAATGGAGTCGGCATGCTAAGTATGTTGAATGTATCAAACGTAACCAATAATAAACCAGCTCTCGATATAGAGCATGCAGGTATTGGTTCCGGACTTAAAGTTCGACTGAATAAAGTGGCTTCTTCAGGAAACGGAGTAGATGCTATTGTACAAGGCGGCGGGATAGCTGTTTATGGAAAAAGTGTAAATGGAATTGCGGGAAAATTCGAAAATACCAATGCGGCAAATTCAAACCCACCATTGCTGGTGACTAATCAAGGTCTTGGTACTTCCTTATATGTTTCTTCCATCAACACAGGCGTCACCGGACCAGCACTTGATGTATTCAGCTTGGGTGCAGGAGGTGGTATCAATGTGTTTGCTGAAAAGGGAAAAGCAGGAATCTTCAATACCACAGATCCTAATGCTTCAGCTGAAACTTTCAGTTCAACAACTGCTGGCAATGCCCCTAATGCGATTTTCAACTCCAACAACACCGGTAGTTTTGAACCAGGTGTTTCCATTAACCAGGCGGGAAGAGGAAATGGTTTAAAAATAAATTTAACCAATCCCAGCAATACTTTCGCAGGCCTTTACGTGAATACACTTGGAAACAGAGGCATGGACGTCATCAGTGCAGGCACAATTGGAATGACTGTAAATGCTTCTGCACACAACGCTATTGCTATTAGTGCCAATACAGGTCAAACTGCAAATAATGCAATTGCCATCAAGGGTGTGACAGGTGCCAATGTTAGTAATGGTATTGGTGTTCTTGGTCAAGCCGGTGTCAATGACTCAAATGGTATAGGTGTCAAAGGGATTGCGGGAGGCAGTAATGATGGTGGCATCGGGGTGTTGGGAGAAACAACTGCCAATACACCTCAGGCCATTGCCGTAAAAGGAATAGGTTATTCTCACAATGAAGATGTTGGTGCAATCACCGGTATAAATATGGTCGATGGTGTCGGTGTATATGGTGAAGCATTAGGCTTTGATGGAATTGGTGTAGCGGGGACAGTTGGGAATGCAAATGAACATTCCGTAGCAGGCGTTTTTACAAATACGTATACAGAGAATAACAGGGCTGTCGTGGAGGTCATCACTAATGGTAAGGGTAACGGTATCCTCATTGATCACAACCACCTGACCAACACAAGTCCATTGCTTCGAATGAGCAATTCAGGCAATGCGCAGTTTCTTCGCCTGGAAAGTGGATTAGGTGATATTAAAACGACCATTTCTAAAGAAGGGAATATTGCAACCGATGGCACAATGACTGTGAACGTTGACAAGGGGATTGTTCGTAATTCAACAAGCACTCAGTTACGCATGGAAATAAAGATTGTCAGTTTTCCAGCTGGATCAGTAAGTAAATATAATGAGTTCAATGTCCCTCTCACGGTTGAAGTCGATTTTGGGACCGCGTATCCAACTGCTCCTGCAGTAAGCCTTGCCAATACTGTTTCTGGCGGATTCGGTTTACTAACTCCTTCCATTTATGATGTGACGACGACAGGATTCACTTTCCAACTTTGGAATTATTCTGGTTATGACTGGCCCTATCCAGCGACAACACTTAAGTTTATTGTTGTTGGATCGGATTAACCTTTTGCCGATAAATCACCAGGAATCACCGCAGAATAATTTCTTACTTTGCAAAAGCTTCAATTCCAATAGTTTACCACAGATTAAACCCCAGGAACCCACGGGAAACGATTGAAATTGGACGAGGTGTGGAATAGCATTTCCCACCGGTGCATATGATAAAAAGCATAACCCTATTCCTCCTCATACTTACAGGGTGCCTGCAGGCATTGGCCCAGGGCAATATCACATTCAGGCATCTCAATACAAGTCATGGGCTTTCCTACCTGGGCGTAGCGGATATGTGCACAGACAAGAAAGGCAACCTATGGATCGGCACCGCGAATGGACTGAATATGTTTAATGGAAAAACGGTTGAAAAATATTTTGCAACAGAATACCCACAACTGCAAAACAGCAATATCGTGCATGTAGCCTGCGATAGCATGGACCGGATATGGGTACTTACCGCAAACGGTAACTTAACCCTCGTGGATGAAAAGCGAAAGTTTCATCGCATCGGACTATATGACCAGGATAAGATGATCAAAACAAGATGGCTTGTCGAATCGCAGGAAGGAAATATTTACCTCTTCACCAATAACGGACATTTCACGCTCACCCCAAATACCCCAGTGACCGAACTTGATTCCATCAGCATGAATCAATTTACACCAGTAGCGATTGCAGGTTTTGACACATTGCAAAAGAAAGTGTTTAAACAAGTGTTCCAGTATGACGATGACCATTACTTCTTTGTACAGGATGAAGCTTATTACTTTGTGGATTACAGGGAGAAAAAAGTGGAGAAAACAATTCCAATTTCTCACTCAACCGCCCTTTCTAAAATCGGAAAAGAGGAATTGATGATTTATGACCGAAATACAAATGAAGTCAAAATCATCAACCTGGATAATTTCACCATAACGTATCCTTTCAAAAATATAAAAGACCAATTTGGAAAACCTGTTTCGGCTACATTCTTGTTTGCTGAAAAAATAAAAGATGATCAATACATACTGACCACGCTTGAGTCAGGCATATATATTTATGATCATAGTGCACATCAACTATTTAACCATCAGCATCATTATGCCAATAGTTACTCCCTGAGTAATAACCGAACCTCCACGATCGAAATCAGCCCTTCTGGATGGGTCTTTGTCAATTGTTACAATTATGGCATCAGTTATTACAACAGTCATGAAATAGTCAACAATCATCCAGTTTTTATCGATGATAAAGGTGATGGGTATGATGGATACATTGCCGGTATTGCTACTAAAGACAACATCACTTACTATATAGGTACAGCCGATGGTTTGCTGGAATGGAATCGAAACACAAATGCAACATATTTTCTACACTTCCGTGATCAACATGGTGACTCTTTGCCATCGCCACAGGAAATGGCTTCTATTGTCATGGATGATGAAGATAAAATATGGGCTTCGACCATAAAACAGGGCATTATCGTATTCGATAAAAACAGGCAGCTACTCAGACATATCACCAATGAAGGACCCAGCGATTATGCATTAAAGATGGAACGTGTTACACGCATGGTCATTGGACCGGATGGATTCGTCTGGGCCTGTGGTAAAAATGGTGTTTGCCGAATCAACCCAAAGTCATTTGAAGTCGATCACTTTGAAGAATCAATACTTTCGAGTTTTGATACAATTCACACATTACTCCTCTTATTTACAGATAAAGAAAATCTCTGGCTTGCCACCTCCGGTGATGGCGTGACGCATTGCAACCTGGCTAATCAACAATTAAAAAAGTATAACGTCAAGGCAGGATTGATTGGCAACGCGGTCTTTGATATTGGTGCTGATGAGGACAAGAATATCTACGTTGGAACCAGGACAGGGCTTTCCATTATATATACAAACGGGAGGATCAAAAATCTCCAACAGAAAGATGGCTTGCTGATGGACCGGGCTGAAGGACTGCTGCTTGATAAACATAACCGTGTGTGGATTGGTAATGATATCGGGTTAGCATGCTATACACCGGCTGATTCAAGTCTGCAGACATTTGATGCAAGGCATGGGCTGAGTGTGTATGGTTTTCGGGTGGGTTCTTATTTTCAAACGTCCAATGGTGAATTTATTTTTGGTACACCTCGTGGCATCCAGTACTTCCAACCTGATTCACTTTTTAATAAAAAAATCAACCTCAATGTGTTGATCCATAAAATTGAAACCAGGGATATAGTTTCCCCGATCAATGATATGGCGACCTTTCATCTCTCTCCTACAGATAGGAATGTAACTTTTCATTTCAGCTCAGTTGAATATTCTCCACCGATTCGAACCTATTATGAATATCAACTTACCGGACTGGAAGAGACATGGACAAAAGTGGTTGATATAAATTCGGTAAGATATAACTCACTTCCTCCGGGAAAATATGTGTTCAAGGTGCGGATCAGTCATGACAATAAGCATTGGCAAAATGCAGAAAATGAAGTGACGCTATTGATTGCTGCACCAGTGTTTGCAAGATGGTGGTTTCAAATTGGTGCATTATTGTCTCTATTGACCATTGTTTTCCTGTTTGTCCGAACCAATCGTAAAAAACAGCAGAGTCAGCGTGAATTATTGGAAACCGAAGTGGTCATCAATTATTTCGCTTCGCAGATCAATCGGCATAAAAACATAGACGAGATGCTCTGGGATGTGGCGAAAAACTGCATTAGCAAACTCAACCTCGATGACTGTGTCATATACATGATAGATCCTGTACGAAATGTACTGGTTCAGAAAGCAGCTATCGGCCCCAAAAGCCCCATTGGGAAAACCATCCTTTCACCTATTGACATTCCGGTTGGACAAGGAATCACTGGAACGGTTGCTCAAACGAACAAGGCCGAGATTATTGCAAACACTGAAAAAGATCCCAGATATATAGTTGATGAGGAGCGACGGTTTTCAGAAATCGCGGTACCAATTAGTATCGACGATAAAGTGATCGGAGTCATTGATAGTGAACATCCCCTTAAAAACTTCTTTACGCATAAACACATGAGTCTTTTGACAGCCATCGCTGTATTATCAGCCAACCAAATTCAGCGCATCCTCGCTGAGGACGAGAAACAAAAAGCGGAAATGGAAGTGCTGCTCAACAAACAAAAAGCTGCAGAATCTCGCCTGCAAAGTTTGCGTCTGCAGATGAATCCACATTTTCTTTTCAATGCACTCAATTCCATCCAGCAGATGATCCTGGCTAATGAAGAAATGGTCGCCACAAAGTATTTGTCGAGGTTTTCAAAACTGCTCAGGATGATCCTCATACATAGCGATAAGGAAACGATTTCTCTCAAGGAAGAACTTGACATACTTAAACTATATGTAGAGTTGGAATCCGTCCGGTTTAAAGAAGCATTTACTTATGAAATTAACTGTGACGAGGAAATTGATACAGATGAGGTTAAAATTCCAACGTTACTTATCCAACCCTTTGTTGAAAACGCGATCTGGCATGGTTTGATGCATAAAGAGGGAATGCGTCATTTGAAAATAGATTTTTCAGACAAAGGAGATTATGTGGAATGCGTGGTAGAAGACAATGGGATCGGTCGCCAGAAAGCAAAGGAAATGAAAGTCCGCACCGGTCAGGATAAAAAACATACAAGCAAAGGGATTGAAGTCTCGCTGGAAAGATTAAGTGCAATGCATAAAAACGGTGGGGCAAAAGGATCTCTTGAAATTATTGACTTAACAGATAGAGCAGGAAATGCACTTGGAACCAGAGTTGAAATACATCTTCCGATTCAAAATTAAAGCGACATGTTAAAAGTATTATTGATCGATGACGAGCAACGCGCAACTGATGCGCTGCGCATGATGATTGTCAAGACTATCCCTGAAATTGATGAAGTAATGGTCTGTAATGATGCGCGTCAGGCTGCAGAAAAGATTCATCAATTTCAGCCCGGGCTGGTTTTCCTGGATATCCAGATGCCTCATCTCAATGGGTTTGAGGTGTTGGAGAAAATTCCTAATAAGAACTTCAAGATTGTATTCACCACAGCATACAATGAATATGCGATCCAAGCGATACGATATAGTGCCTTTGATTATCTTTTAAAACCAGTTGACATCGAAGAATTGCAAGCAGCAGTGCATCGTTTTCTGGAAGGGCAGGAAGATTATCGTCAGCAATATGATCTACTCAAAAACATCATGCACAATATGTCTGCCCCTTCAGCCGAAGATTTCAGGTTGGCATTGCCGACTAGAGAAGGAGTACATTTTTTACAACCGCAAGACATAGTCCGTTGCGAAGCTATAGGCAACTACACTAAATTTTATACCACCTCAGGAAAGAGTTACCTCATCTCCAAAACGCTTGGAGAATATGACACTTTACTCACCCCCCAACAGTTTATCCGTACGCACAAAAGCCACCTGGTCAATATGCGATACATCTCCTTTATTGATCACGATGGATTTGCTGTCTTGAAAGATAATTCGAAGGTGGAGGTCAGCCGTAGGCGAAAAGAAGAAGTGATGGCTGCGCTAAAGTAAGACAGTAAGACGGTAAGAAAGTAAGACAGTAAGAGGTGTGGGAAGCGTGTCGTAGCGCAGCGGAGATCCCGCCATCATGAAATGATGTAGCGGGAAGAACGTGAGAAGCATGGGTTTTGAGCATGAGCTCGTGCGTGGGCAAGTTTTAACTTGCGTAATTAAATGCATAAAGCGCAAATTGAAATTTGCTGACACGAAGGTTGTAGAGACGCGATTAATCGCGTCTCTACAACCTTTGCTGATCTTGTTTCAATCCCTTAAAGAATCGGTACATTTGATTAAAGCATTCCGGAGATTTACATCTTGAAAAAAGCAATCCTTCTTGCAATAATCCTATCGATCGGCTTGACAGGATATGGCCAGCACCGCATTGGTGACTTTATGGTGTATGGCAATAACAATGGACTCCCAGCTTCCTTGTATTATTCAGTTTGTCAAAGCAGTGACGGGTATCTCTGGATCGGTAGTAGCTCGGGGTTGGTGCGATTTGATGGTAAGCGATATGAGATTTTCGTTTCTGATTATGCGGATACCAATACCATCGCTGATAATGTCATCATCGATCTTGTAGAAGATAACGATCACAACCTATGGATGGCAGGGCAATACCAGGGACTCTCCAGATATAATTTAAGAACCGGGATCATCAGGCGATATCCTAACCTTGCTCATCCCAATGACCCTGCCTATGGTGTCACTAAAATACTAAAGGATGATCAGGGAGAAATCTGGATTGGTACTCGTGGCCGCGGCCTGGCTCATTATTTAAAAGAGGAAGATCGGTTTGAATTTTTTCTACCAGATGGTTCCAAACCTGTTGATAGTTCTTTGCGAGGACCAGCTGTTGTTTCAGATATCGCTGTAGATCATCAGCAAAATCACATTCTCTGGCTTTCCGGCTATGATGGCCTTTATGCATTCAATACCCAACAAAAAACTTTTGAGCGCTTTGTATATTATGATCCTGAAATAAAAAATCAAATCATCCCTTTCCTGGCTATCGAAACCGATCAGAGCTCAATGATATGGTTAGGCACCTGGATTAATGGGTTGATAGGCTTTGATAAAAACACGCTTACTTTTAATTCCTACCTGTATGACAAGGCTGAACAGCCTAATAGTACAAAGTACCAGGTGATTGATATAAAATCTACAAACGACTCTACCCTATACCTAGCTGCACGTAATGGAGGTCTTCTTACTTTTCACAAAGGAAAGAAAACGATAAAGCCTTTATTAACTAATGACATGTTGCCTGACGGGTCATCAGGAATTGACATTCAACAAATAAGTATCACACCCGATGCAGGTATTTTTATAGGTGGCAACTATTATTTGTATCAGCAGCATCCTGCTTTCAACCGGTTTAGTAGTTCCAAGCAAGACAATTATAGTAACGACTTCAATCTTCAGCAATTGGTGTTTGATCCACAACGACAAGGATACTGGATAGCGGCAGTTGATGCTGGCGGTATTTTATTTCTTACTGAAGACATGTCACATCAGCGAATTTATACAACGGGCGACAAACGTGATTTGCATTTTCTGGATGTTGCCATCGGACATAATAAAGATATCTGGGTCATCAGCCTTTCTTCAGGCTTATTGAAACTTGACGAACAAACTGAAACATTTAAACCCGCATGGAATGCATTTCCCGGAGCTGATACGCTTTCAAAGAAAATAATAGAGATCGAAAGTGACAATGAAGGAAATCTTTGGTTAGTATCAAATCATACTCTTTATTATTGGAAGGATGGAATAAATCAACTCCAGGAATTCCAATTAACTGAAAAAGGAAAAACACCTCTTTACCAAATCGACCTCCGTGCTGGTATGCACCAGGATGCATGGGTAAGTTCAGACCAGGGATTGTTTCACATTGAGATCCCACATCATAAAACAACTCATATCGTTGCTGGTACAAACAGGCAAAAGAACATAGCCAATGCTCTTGTAAAATCCATGACCATTGATCACAAAGGAAATGCATGGGTGGGTTTTGAAAGCGATGGTATCCAGGTGGTGAGCCGAAGAGATCATTCCATCATCGTACAGTATGGTCTTAAAGATGGACTCCCCGGAATGCAAATCAATCAATTAGTTACGGATTCTTCTGGCAGTATATGGGTTGGGACTTCTGCAGGGCTGGCTTTATTTAATCCGAATGCAGAAGCGAGCATATGGCAATTGTTTAACCGCGAGGACGGCATTAAAAGAGATTATATAGATCGGTCCATTGCGACTACTACAGATGGCAAACTCTTTTTTAATCTTGATAAAGGATTTTCATGGATTGATATCGGGGATAAACGTGCGGTTTCTGATAAGGCCCCTGTAATACATTTTGTTGCGTTACATGTCGATGGAAAACCATTTCGTGAAAAAGAAGCAGTAGCTGATCTTACCGAGTCACTCGAACTTCCCTATGCCACTAAGGAAATCAGGATAGAATATGCAGCCATGGATTGGGTGCATCCTTTTCGTACCAAATATTTTTACCGGATCGAAGGCATCAGTCAACCCAATGAGTGGACAGAAAATCACCAGGCTACAATTACTCTTACTGGAATAAGGCCGGGCCAATATCTTCTCAAAGCCTATGCTGTAAATGGAGATGGCATTAAAAGTAAAGTGATCGAACTACCCATTCTAATGCATGCACCGTTCTGGCAACGATGGTGGTTTATCACGATCTGTGTTTTGAGTGCAATGCTCCTGGGGTATGCTATCTACAGGTATCGGATCGGGCAATTTAAGAAAATGCAAGCCATGCGCAACACCATTTCAACAAACCTGCATGACGATATTGGAGCATCGCTAAGTAATATTCACATCCTCACTGTGTTGACACAACGAAATATTGCCAACAGTACTGATGCTACTTCTTACATAACAAAAGCTGGTGATGAAATTCAGCGCATCAGTGAGTCACTCTCCGATATCGTCTGGAATATCAATCCGAAATATGATGATCTGGATCAATTATTTATCCGGATGAAACGATATGCGGCAGATATGTTTGACGGAAAAAATATCCAGGCAGATTTGATATTCCCTGACTCCGCTATTAAACTAACCATGCCGATGGACCAAAGGCGGGATTTTTATTTGATTTTCAAAGAAGCCGTCAATAACCTTGCGAAATACTCGGAAGCAACGAAGGCAATCGTTAAAGTTGCAACCGATCATCAAATGATTCACCTGGAAGTTTCTGATGATGGAAAAGGATTTGATCAGGACACCACCCGATTTGGCAATGGAATCGAAAACATGAAACAACGCGCTGAAAAATGGAATGCGACCTTATTGATCGTATCCGAGCATGAAAAAGGTACCAACATCGTTTTGGACATGAAAGTCAGTCAAGGGTAGCCTTACCTGATTGTGTAATACTTTGCAAGATGTTAAAGAATTAGTTTTACATCCTATGGCAGTCTCCCTCGTCATCTATGAAGATAATGCCCGACTCCGTGAGTCGTTGGAATTACTATTGGGTACAGATACAGGATTTAGGATAGCAGGTGCCTTTTCCGATTGCACATTGGTAAACAGTCAGATGGAAGCTTTGCATCCCGATCTGGTGATCATGGATATTGACATGCCTGGCATGAGTGGGATCGAAGGTGTACGGCGGATTAAAACTGCTTTTCCGGACATCAAGGTCGTTATGTACACGGTTTTTGATGATGATAACCGGATCTTTGATTGCATTTGTAATGGAGCGGATGGCTACCTTTTAAAAAACACCTCACCCTTAAAGCTCATCCAGGCATTAGAAGATTTAATTGCAGGCGGCGTACCAATGAGTCCCTTTGTCGCCCAAAAAGTTTTTCAATATTTCCGTACCTCAAAAGAAAATACCGAAGCATTCAATCTCACCCCAAGAGAAACCGAGATCCTTGAATTACTGGTCAGAGGCAATTCGTACAAAATGATCGCCGACAAGTCAACCATCAGTATTGACACCGTCAAGAAGCATCTTCAAAATATCTACCACAAACTGCATGTCAACTGTGGCACAGAGGCCGTGGCTATTGCGTTACAGCACAAGATTGTGCGAATTGATTGAGGTAGAGGGCAGGGGTTAGATGCCAGATGTCAGACGCCAGACGCCAGACTAGTTTTTCCTTTGCCTTAGCCTTTGCCTTTCTCTTACCCAATTGTGTAATTGACACACCCTCTTTTTCTTGCCATGTTTGATGTATGATGTTGCCCAAACTTAAATCACTTCAAAATCAATTCTTGTTTTTCAGTGTCGTGTTTATAAGCCTGCATAACATTGCAGCACAACAACGCGTCGGCATTGGAAGTGTAGCACCTGCCGCGAAACTGGATATCACAGGACCAGGTGCCATTCCGGCGATACCGGGAGCCATATCAAATGGAATTTTGCGCATCGGAGTGAATTCAATTGAAGCAATTGATATTGGAAAAATGGTTGATTCCACATTTGCCGGTTGGATCCAGTCGGGATACAATGGTTTTGTTCCAGACCCACTCAGTTTGCAACCAGCAGGAGGCAATGTGGGTATTGGGACCATAAACCCTTCCAATAAATTATCGGTATCAGGGAATGCTAATATTTCAGGAAATCTAGGTATTGGCAATACAACTCCAGGTGCTAAACTGGATATTATCGGAACGATCAAGATAGCGGATGGCACGCAAGGAGCAGGAAAGGTCCTCACAAGCGATGTCACTGGTTTGGCGAGTTGGCAATCGCCTCCTCCACAAGCTCCGCAGACTTATTATAATAGCGTCTCTATATGCTGTCAAACCTGGATGACAAAAAACCTTGATGTGAGTACATATCGAAATGGAGACCAGATACCCAATGTTACAAATAATGCGGAATGGCAGGCCTTGACTACCGGTGCTTATTGTTATTATAATAATGATTCAACCACATATGCCGCAACTTATGGAAAGCTTTACAATTGGTATGCTCTCAACGATCCCAGGGGACTAGCTCCTGAAGGATGGCACACACCATCCAATTTCGAATGGACCACATTGAGCAACTGTCTGGGGGGAGACGCGGTGTCGGGAGGACCTCTGAAAGAAAATGGCACTACCCATTGGTCAAGCCCCAATACCGGAGCTACCAACGATACTGATTTCACAGGACTTCCAGGTGGGACTCGTTCCTTTGATGGCTCATTCTCCTTCATTGGCACCCAGGGTATCTGGTGGAGTTCTACAAATTACCATGCAACTCTCGCCTCTTACCAAACCCTGACCTATAATAATGATGACCTTATCAGAGTCGATGCCAATAAGCGTAGAGGCACTTCAATTAGGTGTATAAAAAATTAACTATCATGTATAACTTTTACCCGGGGGCTGACAAAGCACCATTCCGTAATCCATAAAAATCATCTTCATCGCTGCGCGATAATTCCACCCTTACACTTTTCTGCCTTTTGCTCACCCGATTGTGTAATTGACATGCCCCTCTTTACTACCGAATTTTGAGGTATGACAAACGCCAATATTTTATCACTCAAAAAGAGTCTTGCATTATGGCTCTGGATACTATTATTCACAATACCAGCCGGAGCCCAAAAGGTAGGTATAAACACAACAACACCTCTTGCTGCACTACATGTTGATCTTGGTGATGTATTATTTAGAAATAATACAACCGTATTAGCTGATCCTGGTATCGTAGCAGTCCCTGTTACTGGACCTGGCACAAGGATGATGTGGATTGCCGAGAAAAGTGCATTTCGGTTAGGAACTGTTCATAATAATGATTGGAATGCAGATAGTATCGGGACATGGAGTACAGGTATTGGATATAGTACAAAAGCAAAAGGTCTATTTTCTTTAGCCCTGGGTCTTCAGACCACCGCGAGTGGGATAACATCTACTGCTTTAGGATATAATACTAGAGCTTCTGGTGAAAATTCGATCTCTATGGGATCAGTAACGATCGCCAGTGGGCAGGTTTCAACGGCCATGGGGAGCGGAACTTTAGCCAGCGGTATCACTTCGACAGCATTGGGTTATAGCACCATTGCATCAGGTGAAAATTCGATTGCTGTGGGTTCCGTTACGACAGCTAGTGGTGCAAATACAACAGCAATCGGTTTCAAGACATACGCCGCTAGTTATGGGAGTTTTTCATTGGGAAGATATAATGACACTATTGTCAATGCAAACAGAACTTCCTGGGTTGGAACTGATCCGTTGTTGATTGTTGGAAATGGGACCTCTGATGTTGCACTTCATAATGCCATGGTAGTGTACAAAAATGGTAGTATGGTATTGAAAAATCCATCCACCGTTATTGTCAATCCAGGTTTCTTGTCTCCGCCAATTTCAGGGCCAGGAACACGGATGATGTGGCTTCCCGAAAAAAGTGCATTGCGGATTGGAACTGTTCACAACAATGATTGGAATGCAGATAGTATTGGGACGTGGAGTACAGGTATTGGATACAGTACAAAAGCAAAAGGACTATTTTCATTAGCCCTTGGCCTGCAGACAACAGCAAGTGGGGCAACATCCACCGCTTTGGGATACAGTACAAAAGCATCTGGTGAAAATTCAATCTCCATGGGATCAGTCACAACCGCCAGTGGTGCAAATACCACCACCATGGGTTTCAAGACCTATGCCTCCAGTTATGGAAGTGTTTCAATAGGAAGGTATAATGACAAAATTGCTTCCTCCAATTCTACTGCCTGGGTGGAAGGAGATCCCTTGTTGATGGTAGGCAATGGAACCTCCGATGCCGCACTTCACAATGCGATGGTGGTGTATAAAAACGGAAATTTAGTTTTGAAAAATCCAACTCCTGTTTACGATGCTCCAGCCACGTATGATATATCTGTTTCTGGACCAGGTACACGAATGGTTTGGCTACCTGGATATAGTGCTTTTAGCGTAGGGACCTATGATGAGGATTACGAAGCATTAGGCATAGGGCTCTGGAGCTTTACCTCAGGTTACAATACACGAGCTAATGGAAATGCTTCAACAGCATTTGGATCCGGATCAGAGGCTCTTAACAACTGGACAACAGCTATGGGTTTGCTATCCAAAAGTGAAGGGCTGGCTTCTGTAGCCATGGGGGCTTTTGCAAGAGCAGTTGGTGACGGATCAATTGCCATGGGAAATTCAGCGCTTGCATTTGGTGAAACTTCTATTGCCATGGGAAATGGTTCGATAGCAAATGGTTTCAGATCAACTGCATTTGGCGATTATACAATCGCAAGCGGAGCATTTTCAACTTCAGGTGGACATTATAATCTTTCAAAAGGATTTTCATCCACTGTATTCGGAATGTTTAATGATTCCATCCTCACCACTAATCAAACAATTATAGATCCTATAACACCTCTTTTTATTATCGGCAATGGTGATGGTACAGGAGTGGGTCAAAGAAGAAATGCCATGGTGGTGCGGAAAGATGGACATGTAGGCATAGGCACCAACACACCTGCTACCTTCCTTCATGTTGATGTAGGTTCAAATTATTCAGATGGTATTATAGTTAGTGGAGTATATAATGGTAGTTCAACCGTACCTAATCTTGGTGCAGGGAGCCGGATGATTTATTTTCCAGGGAAAGCTGCTTTTAGGGCGGGAAGTGTAGTAGCCGATCAATGGGACAATAGCAATACAGGTACGCGTTCGTTTGCAGTCGGATATAATACAAAAGCTAGTGCACAGGAATCTGCTGCATTTGGATCCTATTCTATGGCAACAGGACCTCAAGGATTTGCTTCAGGGTTTTCTACCACAGCAAGTGGTACTGCCTCAACAGCTATGGGAAGTGAGACCATGGCATCCGGTGACAGGTCAACATCAATGGGTGGGAATACTAAAGCGACCGGAGAGTATTCAACAGCAATTGGCAACAATAGCATAGCAATCGGAGCTAATTCAATTGCCGCAGGTTTTGAATCCAAAGCAAGGGGAGGCAATGCAACAGCCATCGGTTATAGAGCAGCTGCCAACAGTATTTATTCAGGTGCCTTTGGTTTCAATACGATTGCCAAAGGTTATGCCACCACTGTGGTTGGCATGTACAATGATTCTATGTTCCTTGTAAATCAAGTCGCACCTACAGCAACCAAAGCCCCGCTATTTGTAGTTGGAAACGGTGGTGTTGCACAAAGGAATAATGCCCTGGTCATCTATAAAGATGGAGACGCGGAAATCGATGGATATACGCGATTAGGCGATTCCACAGCAACATCCTTTGTGCCGAGAATCAAAATGAAAAAACTCACCGGCACAAGCGCCAATATTCAAAACGGTTTTGTCTTTATCCCTCATGGTGTAACAGGGTCTAAAATACTTTCAGTGGATATTATCATGATCATTCCTGGCTTCGTCAATCTGCCACCTTCTTACACTTGGACGCCAGGATATGAATATAATTTTCAGGTTGGAGACTCGAGTATTGTGGTGATTAATTCGGCTGCGAATAGTAGTAACCTCATAAGTAGAGCTTTTACGATTCTAATCGTGTATGAAGAATAGAAATACATAAGATAATTCTTCAAATGGTTTTTGAGGATGTAGAGACGCGATTAATCGCGTCTCTACATCCTCAAAACCTTCGCCTTCGCCTTCGCCTTCGCCTTCACCTTCGCCTTTTCCTTCGCCTTAGCCTTCGCCTTCACCTTCGCCTTCGCCTTTTCCTTCGCCTTAGCCTTCGCCTTAGCCTTCGCCTTAGCCTTTCTTATTAGCTTTGCTCCATGCATGATCTCATCATCATCGGCGCAGGCCCCATCGGTATGACCTGCGCTATCGAAGCTAAACGCGCAGGTATCGATGCCCTCATCATCGACAAAGCCATGTTGGTCAACACCTTGTTTCATTTCCCAACCAACATGACTTTCTTCTCCACTTCATTACTCCTGGAGATCGGCGATGTACCCTTTGTAAGCCATGATGAAAAACCAACTCGTCGTGAATCACTGGAGTATTATCGAAGAGTTTATGAAAGTTGGGATCTCAATGCTCATTTCTATGAAGAAGTATTGGATGTGCAAAAACAAACTGATCACTTTAAGGTCGTTACAAATAAAGCAACCTATACAGGGAAAGCCGTCGTTGTCGCCACAGGCTTCTATGATCTACCAGTGTTGATGAATGTCCCCGGCGAAGAACTACCCAAAGTGCTGCACTACTATGATGAGCCTCATCCATATGTAGACCAACGTGTCGCTGTTATTGGTTCTGCCAATTCTGCTTGCGATGTAGCACTCGAACTCTGGCACAAAGGCGCCGATGTTACGATGATCATCCGGCAAGCTGAAATCAGCGATCGCGTCAAATACTGGATTAAACCAAATATCGAAAACAGGATCAAAGAAGGCTCGATTAAAGCTTACTTTAACTCGAGTGTTTCAGCAATCACACCAGGCACCATAGAAATCCTCACTCCTGATGGGTCACTTTCATTGCCGAATGACTTCGTTTTGGCTATGACAGGTTATCAACCTGACTTTACTTTTTTAGAAAGAATAGGAATTAACTTGGTAAATCAGCCAGATACTGAGGTCGCCTATAATCCAGACACTCACGAAACAAATGTGCCAGGACTATTTGTCGCTGGTGTGGTTTGTGGTGGCATGTGCACCAATAAATTCTTTATTGAAAATGCAAGGGATCACGCGGAGAAAATCATCAAGCATTATATTTCGACCTAATGGTAATTATATCTTGCTTTAAGATGAGTGCGGAGCACTCACCTTAAAGCACAAACGTTAAGCGTAAGTTCACTTACGCTTGTGCGTTTGCAAGTTTTAACTTGCGAAACCAAACGTATCGTACGCAAATTAAAATTTGCTGACACGAAAGCGTAAGTAAACTTACGCTTAACATTTATAATTGATAATAGGTAAGCTTCGCTTACCTATTATCAACCTACTTTTTAGAAATAAAAATCATCACAGGCTCCAACGGGCGCAATGTCACCAGTGGTTTTTCTGAAATGGTTTTGCAAAGCAATTTAATTTTATAGGTATTGACGATCTCCGTCAATATGAGTTGCATCTCCATCAACGCAAAATGCTCGCCAATACACATTCTGGGTCCGGAGCCAAAAGGCATGTATGCTTCTTTGTTAAGTGCAGGATCATTCCATCGGTCTGGAATAAACTCCTCCGGATCTTTCCAATAATCCGGATGCCTGTGCATGCCGCGAATATAAAGGAGCCACAAAGTGCCTTTGGGAATATGATAGTCTAGAATATGGTCATCCTCAAGCGATACCCTGTCCACCACCCATGCAGGAGGATATAGTCGCATAGCTTCATGAATGATATTAGAAATCATGTTTGGTTGGGCGGACTTATCAGCTGATTTTAATCGCTGTTGTTCATCCTCATGGTTGCCTAACAAATAAATCATCCAGGAAAGCGCATTGGCAGATGTTTCATGACCAGCCACAAACAGAATAAGACATTCGTCAATCAATTGCTCTTCATTCATGCCAAGGCCTGTGTCCTCATAAGTGGAATCAAGCAACATGGACAATAAATCATCAGGCCTGTCACCGGATTGTTGCCTATCCTGAATGATATTCCGAATGACATCTCTTGCTTCACCCGAAAGAAGGAGATGTTGTTGTATTTGACCACTTATCTTAAACCACCATCTTTTATAAGGCTGACGCACTTCCTTGATGATGAAAGATTGCAGAATACTAATAAGCTCACTGAGCCTGACAAGGTTATTTTCTTGTAGTGAATTACTGAACAATGTTCTGGCCACGATCCTGAAGGTGAGCCGATTCATCTCTGCATAAGCATCGAAAGGCTCGGTCATCCCAGACCACCTTTCCATGCATGCATCCACTTCAGTTTTCATCAGAGATTCAAGTGCATCGATTCGGCGTTTATGAAAACCAGGTTGGATGAGACGTCTTTGTCTCAACCAATAATCTCCGGTCGAAGTAAGCAATCCTTTTCCGGTGTATTTCCCAAGAAGATCAGTGACAATAGCAGACTTCTCATAAGCCTTGTGATGCTTTTGCAAGATTTGGCGTATTGCTTTCGGATCAATGGTAAGAACTGCTTTCTCAATACCGCCCATGAAGAACGTATAGGTCGTTCCAAATTCCTGCAAAGCTCCATTCAGGAGTGGGAGTGGATTTTTAATAAACTGTCCTGCTTTAAGAAATCCTTTCAATCGATTAGGTGACCGTGGATAATGATAAGCAGGCATGTTTTAAAAATTTAAACCTGGAGTGTATTAATGATCATAAGATATCAAATGCTTCAGCAATATGCAAAGCTTCACGTCCGGCAAAATCTGCGATCTGGTGTCGGCAACTAAACCCATTTGCCACTATCACAGCATCAGGATGATCTTCTATCGTCGGAATTAAAACACGTTCAGCCATTTTCTGTGAAACGTCAAAGTGTTTTGCTTCATATCCAAATGAACCGGCCATTCCGCAGCATCCACTATCAATCTCCGTGTATTTCACATCAGGCCAAAGTGCAAAAATGGATTTAACTGCATCCATTCCATAGATGGATTTTTGATGACAATGCCCATGGACCAAAATTTCTTTTCCTTTAGGTCTTATGCCAAATTCATTTTGTTGCTTTTGGAGCACCTCCCACAAGATCTTTTCGAAGGGTCTAATCTTTTTGAGTAATGTGGCAGTTCTATCATCTGCAATAAGATCAGGAATATCATCTGTCCATGCAGAAGCACAACCTGGTTCCAATACGCCAATAGGAATGCCCTTTTCAAGCCATGGAAGTATTTTGGCAATAGCTGGTTTTACTTTCACAGCAGCCTCGCGAAGGAAGCCATGCGAAATACGAGGACGTTGACAACAGCCTGCATCAAGCAGCATCACTTTTTGTCCCAATCTCTCCAATACCCGCACACCTGCCATTCCTGATTGCGGATGATGACATTGTGTATACGTATCGACCAGGAGGATAACATCAGGGTCAGTTGTTTTGGATGTTGATTCTTTTATTGACCGTGTCCATGTTTTTGTTGCATAAGTCGGAAGATCTCTTCGCAAATCCATACCCATCATCTTCATCATGAGTTGTTTGATGATTGGAAAGGATTGAACCGCATTGATAAGGGTAGCTTTTTTACCGGAAAATTTTCTGGCGAGATCAGGACTGCGCCCGATCATTTTATCTTTCCACTTCACACCATGACGATCATATTGGTGCTGCATCAATTCACCTTTCAGCCTGGCCATGTCTACGCTACTTGGGCATTCTGCTTTGCAGGCTTTACAAGAGACACACAGATCCATTGCATCTTGCAATTGTGGATTCGCAAGCCCATCTTCCAACTGTCCCGACATAGCAAGCCTCAATGCATTAGCACGACCTCTTGTGGAATCAACTTCATCGCGTGTAACCATGAAGCTAGGACACATCGTACCTCCAACAACTTTCCTGCATGCGCCAAGCCCTGAGCATTGGTGAATCGCTGTATAGAAATCTCGTTGTTCGCGATATTGATAAACTGGTTCGAATGGATGGTCGTGATATGAAGGACCGTATCGTAGATGGCTATCTATAGGTGGTGGATCGACAATCTTTCCAGGATTAAGTAAAAATTGAGGATCAAAGAGTTTTTTTGTTTTTGTAAATCCTTCATTGATGCGCTCTCCATAAAATGCACCCAGGTATCCGCTCCGCACAATGCCATCCCCATGCTCACTACTCCATGATCCACCATAATGCATCACACGTTGAAAAACTTCATCCGCTATTTCCTTGAAAAGCACAATATCACTCTCTAACCTGAGGTCAAGAATAGGTTTAATGTGAATAACCCCTACACTTGCGTGGGCATAATAATCTACACCTACATTTCTTCTTTGACAACTCTGCACAACATCTTCGATAAAGGAATCTAGATGTTCTAGCGGTATCGCGGCATCTTCAATGACAGGCACTCCTTTTTTATCTGTGGGTTCGCCAAGCAATAAACCTAAACCGCGTTCACGTATTCCCCATATATCATGATAGGTTTTTCCTTCTGGATAATAATCATGCGCATAACCAAATCCTTGTTGTTTTAAGTCCACATGCATGGCTTCTGCGCGATTTCGAAGATCTTCAGGATCATCTCCATAAAACTCAATAATCTGTATTGAATCAGGTTCCCCTTTTAGAAACCCGCACATGCTTGCTGTTTCAATATTCTTCCGGCTGTATCCTATCAATAACCTGCTTAAGATTTCTACTGCAGCAGGATTGTATTTAACCATCGTGGTCACCGCCCTGATAGCGTCGCGAGCCAAGGCAAACTGAACAACACTCACTCCTTTATATGCGGGAAGATCAACAAGTTTCAATGTGGCTTCGAGGATGATACCAAGCGTGCCTTCACTCCCTATTATTATTCTGTTGAGGTCACTACAACCTGAAGTAAGAAAATCATCAAATGCATATCCGCCCACACGTCGCATGGTCTTTGGATATCGTTGTTCAACTTCTTTTTGCAACGGCAGCACAATGTCCATCATCCCTGTATACAAATCACGGTCAACTTCTTGACCATCCAGTTTTTGTTGCAGTCGATCGGGAGACAACTCTTTTGTTTCAATAATTCTCCCATCAGCCAGCAACACTTTTAGGGAAATAACGTGGTCACTTGTTTTTCCGTAAATTATACTTTTCGTACCGGAAGAATTATTGGCTACCATACCACCAATCGTTGCCCTCGTACTCGTTGCAGGATCCGGGGCGAATTCAAGTCCCTTTGATTTTAAAAAATGATTTAACTGGTGCCTGATCACACCGGGTTGTACCACTACTGTCTTTTCATCAAGCAGCAGAATGGAATTCATATACTTGGAAAAATCGATGACGATTGCTTCTGCTACAGTCTGGCCGGCAAGGCTTGTACCTCCTCCTCTTGCTAATATGGGAACGTTATGGTCGCGCGCTATTTTCACGCAAGTGACGACATCATTTTCATCACGAGGACAAACTACAGCAACTGGCATGATCTGATATATGCTCGCATCAGTTGCATACATGCCCAGGACCATCGGATCGAGGTAAACATCACCGCGGATATCCCTCTTTAATACTTCAGCATAACCGGAACCTTTTAAGGTCATGGCATCACACGTTTGGCCTTGATCTCTTCAAAGAAAATATCATCATTGGGTACATCAAAAAGTAAACCCGATGGTTTTCCATTATTGTCAGTAGTAATCTGTACAGTACCAAATTCAAACCAAGCTTGTTCCTCTATCCATTCCATCTGGTAAGTATCGTTATGCCAATGGGTAAGTTTTGCTTTCAACTTAGGCGCTATTAAGAAATCAATCGTTAGCTGTCCCTTTTCATCAGCTATTCGAATATCTCCATACATCGGGCAGCGGTACAAACCTGAAATGGTTGCAGCATTCATTGTGGGATGAGTACCGGTGAGACGCGCATCTGTTCTTGCTTTAATGCGTGAATACCTGTCATCCCAATGTGCCTTGTCTTGGTTGAGTCCTCTTGTCTTCCACTCCTTCTGCGGCAGCCCAAGTAATTTATCAATGATTTCATAACTCAATGTTGTTCCGATTCCATCCATAGTGTTGGTCAGTACAACTACGCCGATTTTTTCAGTAGGTAGAAGCGTGACAGCAGAATACATTCCATCATATCCTCCAGTATGTGATATCATTTGTCGCCCATTATATTCTGTTGTGCCCCAACCTAATCCATAACCATTGAAATTTCTTCCTCCATATACTTCTCTTGTCCGGTCTCCTATAGGATAATTTACATGAGGAGTCCACATGGTGATTTGTTCCATTTTTGTAAAGAGCGTATCAGTGCCATTGATACCACTGTTCAATTGAAAGCGAAGCCACTTGAGCATATCATCAGAAGAAGAAATAATACCACCTGCTGCACCCATGTTGTCCCAATTGACCCAATCAATAGGATTATTCTTTTCTCCATCAGGTTTGTGTGGAGAGGCAACATTTGATGTAGAAGGAATGTCATTAGTAGAGGTAATGGTGCGGGTCATGTCAAGAGGTTTTAAAAAAGTCTCCTTCACATATTCCGCCCAGCTTTTTCCGGTGACGGAACGAATCACTTCTCCTGCGGCGAGAAACATCACATTGTTATAACCGAATCCATTTCGAAACTCAAACTCAGCCGGCAATTCAGATGCTCGTTTGACTACCTCTTCAGCAGTATAGTTGCTCCTGTACCAGATTACATCCCCGCTAAAAGTACCCAGACCGGAACGATGGCATAATAAATCCCTTATTGTCATCATCTCTGAAACACATGGGTCATACAATTGAAAATATGGAAGATATTTTTGCACACGGTCATCCCAATTTATCTTGCCTTCATGCACCAAGGTTGCAATGGAAGCGGAAATAAATGCCTTTGTATTAGAGGCTATCGAGTAGAGGGTTTTTCCATCTGCTTTTTGAGATTTCCCTTCTTCCAGCACGCCGAATCCATCTGAAAAAATGATTTCCCCTTTGTTGATGATTCCTACTGACAACCCAGGAACATGATAAGCTTCTCGCCATGATTCGATAAGGCTTTTCCAATCCGTTTCCTGCGACTGGAGAATTTGTACATGTGCCCCTACAAAAAGAAAAAATGCAATTATTAATCTTGTTCTTTTATTCATCCTTATTCTCCTTTCACTTTTTCGCCGCGAATTTTCGCGAATTTCCACGAATTTGCATCCCCCATCATCCTTGTCTATTGTCTATTGTCTATTGTCTATTGCTTAATCTAAGCCCAGCAGTTTCCTATTCGCTTTCTGCCCATAAATGCCCCCTGCAAAATCATCAAACGGACGACTCGTCACCTTGATCATATGATTGCGGATAAAGGGTGCTCCTTCTGCAGCACCTTGCTCACTGTCCTTAATGCAACATTCCCATTCGAGTACGGCCCAGCCATCAAAACCATATTGTGCAAACTTGCTGAAGATAGCGGTGAAGTCCACATCTCCATCACCAGGACTACGGAATCTTCCGGCACGATCAATCCAATCCTGGTAACCACCATAAACACCACTCGTACCATCCGGATTAAACTCAGCATCTTTTACATGAAAGGCTTTGATCCTGTCTTCATATAGATCGATAAATTGGAGATAATCCATTTGCTGTAAAACGAAATGGCTTGGATCATAATTGATGCATAACCTTGGATGCTCATTGCACAAATCAAGGAAGCGATCAAAGCTCGCACCATCATGAAGGTCTTCTCCAGGATGGAGTTCAAAAGCCAGATCAATTCCATGCTCATCGAAATAATCAAGTATCGGCATCCAGCGATGAGCCAGTTCGTTAAAGGCTTCCTCGATTAGGCCGGCAGGTCTTTGAGGCCAAGGATAAACATATGGCCATGCTAAGGAACCAGAAAAAGTAACTTGGGTAGTCAACCCAAGATGAGCACTTGCCCTCGCCGCCATTTTCATCTGGTCAATGGCCCACTCTGTGCGTGCATTTGCATTTCCTCTAACAGAGGACGGGGCAAATAAATCATAAATCACATTATAAGCCGGATGGACAGCCACGAGTTGACCTTGTATATGCGTTGAAAGTTCTGAAACCTCTAAACCATCTTCCTTGATTTTGCCTAACCATTCATCGCAATAAGTCTTGCTCTCGGCAGCCACTGGCAAGTCAATAAGTCGCTTGTCCAGGGTAGGAATCTGAATGGCCTCATATCCAAGGCTGGCAGCCCAGTGACATAGCCCTTTCAGGGAGTTAAATGGAGCTTCATCCGTGATGAATTGCGCCAGGAAAATGGCCGGTCCTTTCATTTGTTGTGGTTTTATGAAACTATGCAACAAGATAGGTCATTCGGAGGAGCAGAAAAAGGGAGGTTTATGAGTTTATAGGTTTATAAGTTTATTCGTTGATTAGTTTAATTTTATTACTCCTTTTTTAAATAAACCCATAAACCCATAAACCCATAAACCCATAAACCCATAAACTTATAAACTTATAAACCTATAAGCCTCCCATGTCAAAAACTCACTACTTCGAATCTGTCTATGAAGTTGTACGATCCATCCCGAGTGGTAGAGTATCTACGTATGGAGCGATTGCCGATTTTCTTTCGTTAGGCTCTGCTAGAATGGTGGGATGGGCATTAAGACATTCAAGTGTAATGGATGGTCCTGTACCTGCTCATCGTGTGGTCAATCGAGTGGGATATCTCAGCGGACGACTTCAATTCTCTGATCCAAAATACATGCAGCGCGCATTGGAAAGGGAAGGGATTAAAATAAAAAAGGATGCCGTTGTAGATTTTAAAAATCTATTCTGGCATCCTGCAGAAAATCTTCTTTAAAATGGAAATGGATCAGCAAGAATTCTTGCTGATCCATTTCCATTATTTTTCTTTTTTCTCTTTTCTTTTTTCTTTTAATCAACTATCTGTTTGTGCACATAAGCTGCGCCATCCTGCATGCGAATGACAACATAATACATGCCTGTAGACCAACCAGCAGTTTGAACTGATGTCTTTCCTTCGCGCATATCACCTTTCACAACTACACCACCTGTATTGGTATACACTGTATAGTTTGCTTTTGCATCGCTGTCAAGTTCAATAAAAAATTGATCCTGTGCTGGATTAGGTGTTATGGACAGATATTCAGGTAACACATTATTTACTGATGAACCTTCAATCAAACCATAATAAAAAATATCCTTGGTTTGAAATTCAAACTCGTGTGTAGTCGGATTTACTGAAAAATATTGTGTCTCATCAATACTTGATCCTTCGAGATCAGGAAGAGTCACTTCAACATCACCGCCAGCCCCACTTAAAACTGCCAATTGTGATGGGAAGGCTACGTTTGCATATGGAAGCGCTGGATTTAATAAATTGATAGATGAATCAATCGCAATCCAGATAGAAGTCACAGGGTCCCATTGGTAGTTCGTAGTTGGATATTCTTCCGTCACATCTTCAATATGGTTAGTAGTCAAAGTGCTGTTTACCCAATTATCTTCCAAATTAACTTTCACTACAGTATTGAAAAGCGTGCCGTTATCGTAATACTCGTAGCTAGTCTGTGTATTGCGTATCCATTCAGGTTCAGCCCAGTAATAGTTTGAGACAGTTTCTATCAAGCCATCACCATTATAAATATATTCGTTCAAATCTGAAGGCTCAACGCTGCCAGTTCCAAAATCTACACTTGAAGTCAGTTGCGAGATGATGTTGTCATTTGCATCATATTCATTATCCGTAATGGATGCTGGAATCCAGCCACCAAGAATGGCCACAAAAAGCCACTGCCTGGTCTGCACGAGGAGGTCGCCATTGTAGACTTGCTTTTGTGCAATGAAAGGGCCAAAGCCACCACCAAACAACGGATCTTCAAGGGAAATGACTGTGCTGTCCAGTCGATTGGAACCATCATAAAATAAATCCATTTCGAGGAATGGAGCTAACTCCTGGGTCTCTTCATTCAATTCTTCGAAAAACAAATGGGAAACTTCTCCAGAGGTTAGGTATTCAAAAGTAACGACTGCCTCCAACCGAAGTGTTGAAGTAACTGAGTCAAGTCCATACTGACGTGATACAGTGGTTTTACCTTCGGCGTCATATTCCATTTCAGCTTTTGCGGTAACGAAAGAATTTCCATTTTTCTCAACAATACTATCCAGGGTATGAGTGATTGCTCCACGACTATGGATTTCGTTGATCGTTTGAGGAGTTGACCAATACTGAGCATATTTCCGGATCAAGTCCTCCACCGGTTTGTAATTGGTTTGCCCAAAGAGGCTGCAAGTAATCAATAAGCTTAAAAATGTGTACAAGTGTTTCATATCTATAATTTTTGCGCAAAAATAGGCTTCTGATTCTTTTTCGAATGATTCAATTCTACTAAAATGATCTGATTTCCGATTTTGGAAAGTTTCTAAATACGAAGACTGAGATTTATTAAAATAAATAGGCTGATAATTCGTCATAATTGTGACGAATTTTTGTACTTTTGTAGTGAAATAAGCCATTATTGACCATGCTAGCACAAAACCTTCAGTTTCTACGCCGTAAAACCGGCCACAGCCAGCAAGAACTAGCTGATCTCCTTGAAATTCCGCGTACCACATGGAGTGGTTATGAACTCGGAAAGGTTGAACCTAATATCGGGATGCTGCAGAAGATCTCGAATTTCTTTCGCCAGCCGATTGACCGGCTGTTAAGTCAGCGGATTGATTTTGACGAACTTGAAATAACCCGGGGCGAAACATTGCGTGTACTTGCTATCACTATGGACCAGGATCAGCGACAAAATATAGAACTGGTCTATTCTAAGGCGGAAGCAGGGTATCTCGATGGCTTTCAGGATCCTGAATTCGTCAGTGAATTACCAAAGATGTATATCCCCAACCTCCCTACCGGAAGTTACCGCGCTTTTGAGATTCATGGAGATTCCATGCTCCCTATGCCTTCCGGATCCCTAGTGATCTCTAAATATGTGGAATCGGTCAAGGACCTCAAGGATGACAAGACTTATATCATTGTGACCCAGAAAGATGGGATTGTATATAAGCGGGTTAAGAACCATTTTGATCAGAACATGCTAACAGCGATTTCGGACAACGAGGTGTATTCTCCATACACCATATCCTATGAGGATATCCAGGAAATATGGCGTTATCATGCCCATATCGTGTTCTCGGATGCCCGTCAGCAAAAAACGGATTGGCTCCAGGAGACAGTGCTGGATATGCAGCGCAAGCTTTCCCAGATGGAAAAAAAGATGTAAAAAGAAAAATGGGCAGGACGGATTTTCCCTTCTCCCTTCGAAAATTGAAAAAAGAGAACGGGCAGGACGCGTCCTGCCCGTTCTCTTTTTTCAATTTTCCATTTAGGGGAGGATTTTCCCGTAATTTTGCCCTCCCATATTTTGATCTCGAACATGAAAGATTTTAGCCACGTATTTAATGCCCACCCTCAATATATAGATGCCCTGTATAGGTCCTATCAAAAGGATCCCCTGAGTGTAGACCAGGGATGGCGATTGTTTTTTGAAGGATTTGAATTTGGCCAGGGAGGAAATGGACATGCCGGGACGGAAACGTTGCCTGGCACTGCTCCAATCTCTGATCCCATTAAGGAATTTGGTGTCATGTCCATCATCCATGGATTCAGAAGCAGGGGACATCTGCTGAGCACCACCAACCCGATCCGTCAACGTAAGGATCGTCGCCCACACCTTGATCTCGCAGATTACAATTTATCAGAAGAAGATCTTGGCAAAACCTTCAAAGCCGGAATGGAAATCGGAATGCCTGAATCTACCCTGGCGGATATCCTGCAAAGACTACGATTGATTTATTGCGGCGATATCGGTTTTGAATATGCCCATATCGAAAACAGGCAAAAGCGTATATGGCTGAAAGAAAAAATCGAAAACAGGCCTGGACTTCTTACAAGTGATGATTATGGTCTTGACATCACGACTAAAAAAAGAATACTTGAAAAACTAAATGGTGCTGTTGTCTTTGAAAGATTCCTGCATACCAAATATGTAGGTCAAAAAAGATTTTCTCTTGAAGGTGGTGAGACTACTATTCCGGCATTGGATGCTATTCTTGAGATGGGCTCAGCGATGGGTGTTGAAGAATTTATTTTTGGAATGGCTCACCGTGGACGCTTGAATGTGTTGGCCAATATCCTTGGGAAAACATACGAGCAGATCTTCAATGAATTTGAAGGCAACATGAATCCAGAACAAAGTTTCGGGGACGGTGATGTTAAGTATCACCTCGGCTTTTCTTCACAAGTGGAAAGTACAAGTGGAAAAACCCTTCATCTCAAACTCGTTCCGAATCCTTCGCATCTCGAATCTGTAAATCCTGTTGTGGAAGGTTTCTCCAGGGCTAAAGCAGATTTGCTTTATGCTTCGGATTATGATCGCATCATGCCTATCCTTATTCATGGAGATGCAGCTGCAGCGGGTCAAGGTGTTGTATACGAGACTGTGCAGATGTCACAGTTGGAAGGATATTATACAGGAGGTACATTACATTTCGTGATCAACAATCAGATCGGTTTTACAACTGACTTTGATGATGCAAGATCATCTACCTATAGTACAGCGGCAGCGAGCCTAGTACAGGCACCAGTTTTTCATGTCAACGGAGACAATCCTGAAGCCGTCATTTTCGCAACAAAGCTTGCTACAGAGTATCGCCAGAAATTTAACAATGATGTCTTCATTGACATGGTTTGTTATCGCAGGCATGGGCACAATGAAGGAGATGATCCGCAGTTCACACAACCGGAGATGTATGAAAAAATAAGTGTACATCCCAACCCGCGTGAATTATACATTCAGAAGCTTACACAACGTCATGATGTGGAGGCTCAACTTGCGGAAGAGCTAGAAAAGAAATATTGGGATGTGCTGCAACAACGCCTTGAACTTGTCAAGGAGCATAAACTTCCCTATCAATACCAGGAGCCAGAAATGGCCTGGCGTAAGTTGAAAAAACATGCCACCCTCGAAGACATGCTTACTATTCCGGAAACCGGTATTGAAAGCAAAAGGGTGACTAGCTTGTTGGAAGGCATACACAAACTTCCGGAAGGTTTTAAACCATTGAGTAAAATCGAGCGTATCAACAAAGGCAAACAAAAACTGATTGCCGAAGGAAATATTGACTGGGCGCTTGGTGAATTGCTTGCTTATGGTAGCATCCTTACAGATGGCCGTAATGTTCGCTTGAGTGGACAGGATGTAAAGCGCGGCACATTCAGTCATCGTCATGCTGTGATCCGTGATGCAGAAAACTATGAAGCCTATAACCGCCTGAATCATCTTGCGGAAAACCAGGGCAAGTTTATGATCTATAATTCCTTGTTATCAGAATTTGCTGTGCTTGGCTTTGAATATGGTTATTCGCTGGGCAGTCCTGAGCATATGGTATTGTGGGAGGCTCAGTTTGGAGATTTTTTCAACGGAGCGCAAACTATAGTTGATCAATACATCAGTGCTGCCGAAAGCAAATGGAATCGCATGAGTGGTCTTGTGTTACTTCTTCCTCACGGATATGAAGGGCAGGGACCAGAACACTCAAGTGCAAGGCTGGAGCGATTCCTTCAAGCATGTGGTGATGGAAATATGGTGATTTGTAATGTAACTACGCCAGCAAACTTTTTCCATTTGTTGCGTCGCCAGATGGCGTGGAACTTCCGCAAGCCATTGGTTGTGATGTCGCCAAAATCTTTATTGCGTCATCCTGCTTGTATTTCTCCGCTAAAAGAGTTGGAAACCGGTACACAGTTTAAACCAATCATTGCTGAAGAGCATACTGCTGCACAGGCTAAAAAGATCAAACGATTGGTCTTCTGCACCGGCAAGATTTATTACGATCTCGATGAGTACCGTCAGAAGAATAAGGTAGAAGGGATTTCGATTATTCGTCTTGAACAATTGTATCCTTTACACAAACCTCAACTCGAAGCCATCGTCGCCAAATATCCTGGTGCAGAAAAATACTGGGTACAAGAAGAGCCTGGTAATATGGGTGCATGGGTATATATCAATACCAAGCTTCCTGAGTTTGCCTTCAAATCCATTGCGCGAAGAATCAGCGCGTCGCCTGCAACCGGGTTTAAGAAGTTGCATGATGAAAATCAGGAGAGGATTGTAAGAGAGGCAATGACATTATAACAATTGACTCATGTCATGGGGGTTGAAAAAACCCCACATGACGTTTTAAGGATTTCCTTAAAACCGATATATAAAATCAATGTCTAAACTTTAATCATGGATGGGCAGCTTGTAGCTGCCATGCAGAAATCTCTTGCATCATGCTTAGCAGCTACAAGCTTTCTGACGTAGGGTTTTTTTGATTGTTGCATGGCTGCTGCAAGCAGCCCAAATTTGATACTGCTTTGGCTCCATGATCGTAATATGGATTTGAAGCAAATGCTTCAAATGTCATGTGGATTTTGAAATCCACATGATGGTCATGGGGGTTTTTTGAAAAAACCCCACATGACGTTTTAAGGATTTCCTTAAAACCGATATATAAAATCAATGTCTAAACTTTAATCATGGATGGGCAGATTGTAGCTGCCATGCAGAGAGCTTTTGCGTCATACATGGCATTTGATTGCTAGCTGACACAGCTCTTTTTTTGATTATTACATAGCAGCTACAAGCTGCCTTCATTGATTTTCATTAGGACATGATTTGGTATATGGATTTGAAGCGTATGCTTCAAATGTCGATTGGATTTTTATAAATCCAATCGATGGTCATGGGGTTTTTGAAAAAACCCCACATGACGTTTTAAGGATTTCCTTAAAACCGATATATAAAATCAATGTCTAAACTTTAATCATGGACGGGCAGCTTGTAGCTGCCATATAGAGAGCTTTTGCGTCATGCATGGCATTTGATTGCAACCTGTCACAGCTCTTTTTTTGATTCTTACATGGCAGCTACAAGCTGCCCATATTTGATCCTGCTTTGGCTTCATGCCCGTTATTTGGATTTGAAGCATATGCTTCAAATGTCGATTGGATTTATAAAAATCCAATCGATGGTCATGTGGGTTTTTTAAAAACCCCACATGACGTTTTAAGGATTTCCTTAAAACTGATATATAAAATCAATGTCTAAACTTCAATCATGGACGGGCAGCTTGTAGCTGCCATGTAGAGAGCTTTTGCGTCATGTTTAGCATTTGATTGCTAGCTGACACAGCTCTTTTTTTGATTATTACATGGCAGCTACAAGCTGCCCACATTGATCCTGCATTAGCTTCATGCCCGTTATATGGATTTGAAGCAAATGCTTCAAATATCATGTGGATTTTGAAATCCACATGATGGTCATGGGGTTTTTAAAAAAAACCCACATGACGTTTTAAGGATTTCCTTAAAACCGATATATAAAATCTATGTCTAAAATTTAATCATGGACGGGCAGCTTGTAGCTGCCATGCAGAG
>Ga0157380_10000056_pt1 | contig 63592 bp, 64 predicted proteins | sample S35metaG_FD_119757 | JGI IMG/M metagenome (GOLD analysis project Ga0157380, IMG submission 119757) | Switchgrass rhizosphere microbial communities from Kellogg Biological Station, Michigan, USA - S3-5 metaG | ecosystem: Host-associated > Plants > Roots > Rhizosphere > Soil | place: USA...
GCCTCCGGCCAGGCTTATAGCATTGACAGCTTTAATTCAGTAAATCGATTTGTACTGCTATATACATAACTTACTGCTTCAGTAACTATCCGTGCGACAACAGGGTTCCTGTTTGCAGGATGCAAACAAAAATAAAAGGCATCGCGCCTGCAATGGGGCACAGCCACTTCCCTCCACAGCCGCCAATAGGCTAAACCGGATTGGAGGGAGCTCCCGCGACCGGAAAGCCGGACAGGTGCTGCCACGAAGCGAGGACGCCCGTTTTCACAATAATATCATCCTTGAGATAAACTGTAAGGCCATCATACATGATGGCCTACCCCACACAATTAATACTTAGGGGGTCTGCTATTATGGCATAAAACCGCTTTGGCCTTAAATCTGCTATGGGCAGGGCCCGAAGACGGAAGACGGAAGACGGAAGACGGAAGACGGAAGACGGAGGACGGAGGACGGAGGACAGAGGACGGAGGACCGATGACGGAAGACGGATGACGGATGACGGAAGACGGATGAACTTCTTTACTAACAAAACTTTATGATCACTTAAAAAATTGCATCAATGCCGGCCCACACCCCTGCCCCCTAAAGGGGAACCCGGCGCGCACAACCCGTTAACCGCTACACTCAAACCTTCTAAACCTTCTTAACATTCGTAACTTTCTTAACCTTCTTAACATTCATACCTTCTAAACCTTCGTAACTTTCTTAACTTTCATAACCTCATTAATCGGCTTGAGCTGTTGATAACCAACCCGTTGACCATTGCTGCTAACTCATAACTAATTCTTACCTTTACCGGCTTAAAATCTGAACCAACCCAAGACACTAATTCGTCCATGTTAGACTTTCTGAATAAAACACTTACCAAGGTATTCGGATCCAAATCCGAGCGGGACCTGAAGGAATTAACGCCCTATGTTCCTTTGATAAACGAATTTTCAAAAACGGTTTCTGCATTGAGCAATGATGAGCTTCGTGCGAAGACTGCTGAATTCAAGGCTACCATCCAGTCGCACCTGGAAGCCACTGAAAATGCCTATAAAGAGCTGAACGACAGGATTGAAAACGATCCGGAAATGGAGGCATCGGCCAAGGAAGCCATTTACACAGAGATTGATGCTTTGAAGAAAGAGCGCAACAGCAAAATTGAAGAAGTGCTGCTTGAAATATTGCCTGAAGCATTTGCCGTGGTGAAAGAAACAGCCACACGATTTACCAATAATGAATTTCTTGAAGTAACTGCAACCGAGCACGACGGCAACCTGGCTGCGAAGAAAAGCAATGTGAAGATTGAAAACGGCAAAGCCCGTTATGCCAACAAATGGCTGGCTGCAGGAAATGAAGTGACGTGGAACATGATACACTACGACGTGCAGCTGATCGGCGGCACGGTGCTTCACCAGGGTAAGATTGCAGAAATGGCAACCGGTGAAGGAAAAACGCTGGTGGCGACATTGCCTATTTACCTGAATGCATTACCGGGGCGCGGCGTTCATATTGTTACCGTGAACGATTACCTGGCCAAACGCGACAGCGAATGGAACGGACCCATTTTTGAATTTCTTGGCTTAACGGTTGACTGCATCGACAAGCACGAACCCAATTCGGTTTCGAGGAGGAATGCCTACCTGGCTGACATCACGTACGGTACCAACAATGAATTCGGCTTTGATTACCTGCGTGACAACATGGCGCACAACCCTGAAGACATGGTGCAGCGCGCCCACCACTATGCCATTGTGGATGAGGTGGACAGCGTATTGATTGACGATGCAAGAACGCCGCTGATCATTTCAGGTCCTACACCAAAAGGCGACACCCATGAATTTTTTGCACTGAAGCCGAAGGTGGAACAGCTTGTTTCAGCACAGCGGAACTATATCAATACTGTTTTATCGGATGCGAAAAAGAAATTCAGCGAAGGCAAACTGGACGAAGCGGGGTTGCCATTGTTCAGGGCGCACCGCGGGTTACCGAAAAACAAAGCCCTGATCAAATTCCTTGGCGAACCCGGCGTACGGGCGCTGATGCAGAAAACTGAAAACTACTACCTGCAGGACCAACAGAAGGAAATGCATAAAGCGGATACGGAGCTTTATTTTGTGATTGATGAAAAGAACAACCAGATTGAGCTGACGGAAAAAGGGATTGAGCACATCACCACCAAAAGTGAAGATGCAGGATTTTTTGTGATGCCTGATGTAGGCGTTGCCGTGAGTGAAATTGAGAAGATGAGCATCTCCGACCAGGAAAAGCTGGAAAGGAAAGACCAGCTGATGCGTGACTTCGCCATCAAGAGTGAACGGATTCATACCATCAACCAGCTGCTCAAGGCCTATACGTTGTTTGAGATTGATGTGGAATACATCATAACCGACGGCAAGGTGAAGATTGTGGATGAGCAGACAGGACGTGTGCTGGAAGGCAGAAGGTATTCGGACGGTTTGCACCAGGCTATTGAAGCGAAGGAGAATGTGAAGATTGAAGCCGTTACACAGACCTATGCCACCATTACGCTGCAGAACTATTTCAGGATGTATCACAAGCTGGCCGGTATGACCGGTACCGCTGAAACGGAAGCGGGTGAGTTCTGGTCCATTTACAAGCTGGACGTGGTAACCATTCCCACGCATCGTAAAGTGGTACGCGCTGATAAAAACGACCTCGTATATAAAACCGTTCGTGAAAAATACAATGCTGCCATTGAGGAGATTGTAGCGTTGACAAAAGCCGGAAGACCGGTGCTGGTAGGAACTACATCAGTAGAAGTTTCGGAATTGCTGAGCAGGATGCTCAAGCTGCGGAGCATCAAGCACAACGTATTGAATGCAAAATTGCACCAGCGTGAAGCGGAAATCGTAGCCGAAGCGGGCCAGACAGGAACAGTTACCATTGCCACCAACATGGCCGGCCGGGGTACGGACATCAAGCTCGGACCAGGCGTGAAAGAAGCGGGCGGACTGGCCATTGTAGGTACTGAACGTCATGAGAGCCGCCGTGTTGACAGGCAGCTTCGCGGTCGTTCGGGACGCCAGGGTGATCCGGGATCATCACAATTTTTCGTTTCGCTCGACGACAACCTGATGCGTCTTTTCGGATCGGAGCGGATTGCCAAACTGATGGACCGTATGGGACACCAGGAAGGCGAAGTGATCTCCCATTCGATGATCTCCAACTCCATTGAACGCGCGCAGAAAAAAGTGGAAGAGAATAACTTCGGTATACGTAAACGTTTGCTGGAGTACGACGATGTGATGAATGCCCAGCGCGAAGTGATCTATAAGAAAAGGAGACATGCTTTATTCGGCGAAAGGCTTTCGCTCGATCTCGTAAATATGCAGTACGACGTAAGCGAAGCGATCGTAAACATGCATCATGCAGAGAATAATTTTGATGATTTCAAGCTCGACCTGATCCGTTACCTCGCCATTGAAAGTCCGGTTGATTCGAAGACTTTCATGCAGATCAAGGCGGATGACCTGGTGACTAAAGTTTTTGAAGCGGCGCACGATAACTACCGGGCCAAGTCGAAGCTGATTGCTGAAAAAGCATTTCCCGTGCTCAACGATATTTTCATGAACCAGGGCAGCACCATTGAAAACATCGTGGTGCCATTTTCCGACGGCCAGCACAACATACAGGTTGTTGCCAACCTGAAGCGCGCGCATGAATCAAAAGGTCTGGAGCTTATATCAGCCTTTGAAAGAAGCGTTACGCTGGCTTTGATCGACAATGCGTGGAAAGAGCACCTGCGTGAGATGGATGACCTGAAGACCTCCGTGCAGAATGCCGTATACGAACAAAAAGATCCTTTGCTTATCTATAAGTTTGAATCGTTCGAGCTGTTCAAGCAGATGATTGAAAAAGTAAATAAAGAAATCCTTTCCTTCCTTTTCAAAGGACATATTGCCGTACAGGAATCATCAAACGTGCGCGAAGCAAGACCGTCGCAGCGCACCGACATGAGCAAGCTGCGTACGAGCCATGCTGACGCCGGTCCCGCGGGACGTCCTCCTGGAATTCCCGGCCCGGGCGGAGCACAGACAGCCACTGCCCCTCCCCCCCCGAAAGTGCAGCCGGTACGCGTGGAGCATAAAGTGGGAAGAAACGATCCATGTCCATGCGGCAGCGGGAAGAAGTTTAAGAATTGCCACGGAATCGGAGCGGAGTAGGTTCAAAGTTTAAAGTTTAAGGTTTAAAGTTTAAAGTTGCCTTTGTACATTGGTCCGTGCGAACTTCTAATTATTCTAATTTCTAATTTCTAAAAAAGTCCATTAGAAATTAGGTCAATTAGAAATTAGATCAATTAGAAATTAGATCCAGGAAAGTTATTTCATTTTCACTTTTACAAGTATATCTTCCTTCTTCTTTTTATACGCTTCGAATACAAATTCGTCCTCTGACACTTTTAATATCCGCCCCATATTCAGCTGGTGCAATTCCATGCCCTGAAAATCATCGCATTCGAGAATGGAAATCCGGCTCATTTCGCCATTGCCGTCATTTACCCTGAATGCTGTCAGGACACCATCGGCGCCGTCAGAAAAGATTTCAGGCTTATGGTTTTCGTTGAGATATTTATTTTTTTTGTTATCCTGAAATACCAGGTAGTGACTGTCATTCATGAACATGTATGCAAAACCCACTCCTCCCCTGCTTGAAGCCGTTTGGCGCTTTGGTAATTTTTTTATCCATGCCATATTACCCTTTGCATCAATTTTGGCCACAAGCATGTCATTGTAATAATAAGTGGTGGTGGTACGTGTATGTCCCTGGCCATCAGTATAAGTTCTTGTCACATAATAGTATTGCTCACCAATGAGCAAAAAACTTCCATCTTCGCCCACCACCAGCCTGCGGAACACCAGGTTGTCAAATTCGGCATCACCCATATCATCTTTCTTTTTATTCCTTTTTTGTGTTTTCTCAGATACATACATATTGAGCACATCCACCGGAATCTCAAAGGTTTTCATATCGGTAATCTTAAGGTCCTTTGTTAATTTGAACATCATAATTCCGTCGGCTGAAGCCAGCTGAGGACTGTTGTTATAAAACCCCGTACACAACATCTCACCCGACGGAGATTCATATATCCAAAGCTTATTGATAAAATTATCCGTAAGCCCGATGGTGGTAATTTCAAATTTTGTGGAATTAACTTTTAGCTTGAATAGTTCAATGTGATAATTTGCATTTCCTTCCCTGTCCTTTTTTTCATGCGATGAATTGTCATCGAACACCGTGGTAAGTATATAGCTGTTCCCATCACCGTCAACGGTATAGTCAATGAGGTCCATCTTTTTCTCTGAATAAGGCATCGATACCATATTGCCTGAAACCGGTGAGAGGTTTTCGTCGAATACATGCACACCGTATTCTTCATAATTTCTCGAATCGTTTCTAACCCTGTCTTCGTCGTTTCTGTAAGTCAGCAGCATTTTGGTTTTACCATAGGAAAACTGGAAATTAACATTCGAGGTCTTACCATTAACTGCAAGCATCATCTTCTCTTTTCCGGCAAAATCGCAATTGGCAAAAGAAATTTCGCGGTTGTAAAACTCCAGCCTTTTTTCAGCCTTATTCCAGAGCTTATAAAAAAAATAATATCTGCCGCCCATCTCTTCAACAATCTCAAAGTCGAACCCGGGAGGCATGTTTTCTATATCCTTTCTCTTGAGCTGTTTCAGGGTTTTCACATTGAACTTCTGAAGGGAAACCGTTTTTCCATGGATTTTAACGCTTAATATTTCGTCTCCATGATGAAAGTAATTCTTGCTGTTGGCGTCAATTACTTCATAAGGCACGCCGGGAGTTGCTGTTGCCTGGGCCAGGGTTAACAGCGGCATTGCTGTTATTAACAGAAAGCAAATAAATGATTTCATAGGTTTAGGGTTTTGATCATGGCAATATAAAAATATTTATAATAAATAAATCTTTATTTTATTCCCTAATTATAGTGAGATATAAGTCATAGTCATATCGGTCATCTATATATCTCTCCTCAATAAGAATATATAAGCTAAAAAAAACCAAAACGTTATATAATAATTTTAAAAAAAACTCAATCTATACAGGAAATGTCAACCTTGAACCATTGAAGCTGCCTGAACTTACTGTAGTCAGGCAGGCAATGATATATAATTCAACGGCTTTTTTCATCTAATTGCTTCTTTATTATTGACAGTCCTTCCATTAACGAATGCGGTTTGTAATCAAGCTCTTTCATCGCCTTGTCAAGAATAAAGCCGGTTTTTGGAGGCCGTTTTGCCGGCTGGTTCAGCTCACCTGATGTAACGGGGTTGATATACGATTTATCGAGCCTGAAAAAATCAGCGACCAAGTATACAATATCAATTATGCTCATAAGCTCCTTTCCGCTGATGTGATAAATGCCTTTGGCCCGCTTTAATGCTGCCGCTTCACATGCATTTGCCAGGTCCTCAGCCAGCGTCGGGGAACGGAACTGATCGGTGATCACGTTGATCTTTTTATGCTGCTCCAGCGACTGCTTGGTCCATAACACCACATTGGAACGCTGCGCATCATCCACCACGCCATAAATAATAATTGTACGCAGGATGGCCCAGGAAGCTTTGCTTTGCTGCAGGATATGCTCCGACTCCAGTTTGGACCATGCATAGTAACTCAGGGGATTCGGCTTGTCTGTTTCCCTGTACGGACCATTTTCACCGTCAAAAACGAAATCAGTTGAAATATGCACCAGGTGCGCTTTATTTGTTTCGGCCCACCTGGTCATGTATGTAACTGCCTCCATGTTCAGCTTCCTGCATCCTTCCTTGTTCTTTTCACATTCATCCACATTGGTCATGGCGGCCGTGTTGATGATGCAGTCGGGCTTTAGCTCATCAAATACCTGATTTACCGATCTTTCGTCCGTAATATCCAAAGACATATAACGATAGCCTTCCTTTTCCTTTGTCCTGTTCTCTCCTTTTGATGTGGCATACAGTTCAATGTCAGGCCTGTTACGCATCAGGTAAATTAATTTCTGGCCTAAAAGTCCGTTGCTTCCTGTGATGACTATTTTCATTGGATGGATATTTTATTTGCTGATGCGGAACACCGGGTACCGGTTGCAGCTTTTTTCATAATAAGGTGAATGCTGGTAAACATATAATAACATGGCCCAGTGATCGGATGCAAATACTTTATCTTCAGCTTTCTTCTTTTCAAAATCTCTTTTCAGGTCAGCATCATTGCGGAGTATTTCTTCGGCCTTTTCTTCGAATACATAATCCGAAAACCATTCCTTCTGCTGCAGCACTGAATCAAAAAAACCCCAGCTGAACCAGGAATCCGGAGCAACCGGTTCCAGCGTTTCCACAATAAACCTGTTGCATGGCTGGTTAACCGGGATCAGCAGGTCGCCCCTGTAAAATTGTATGCGCTGCTTTTCCTTCCTGACTGTTGTATTTTTGTGAAGATAATGTCCTTCATAAGGCTGCTTGCCGGATTCATAACCGGTGATGTAATAACATTCCACTTCCATCAGCGTATCCTTCGTCAATGGTGTCATTTTTATTTCATTCCATTTCAACCTGTCAATGACTTCTGTCCATGCCTGTGGAATGATATAATAGTCGGGACGTACCACTGATGAAATGGAACGGTAGGTATCAAAATATTTTACCGGTTTTTCATAAGGAACAGCGCGGTCATAATAAAGCCTTTCAAGCCCGGTCACCTCGCTTGTTTTATGCTTTGCTTCAAACCCTTTAAAGCTGATCATACTATAAGAAGTAGTATCCATTTGCCAGTGCAGGGGGAATTCCGTTTTTCTTGAACATTCATCATTCGACAGTTTTCGGAGTGATTTAATTTCTTCGGCATTTGAGGAAGTATATTCCAGCAGCGACGCTAAAAGCTGGTAGGTAGCTTCTACCCTTTGCGGGAATGGCTTGAGCATGTGTGTTTCCAATACAAAACCGATCGTATTAAACAGCGCTGTATAACCGGTGGCAAATCGTGGTGATTCGTAAAAGCCTTCAATCCCGCTTTCCGGTGTTTCTCCCCTGGTATTGACATAAGGGCACATTTCATTTCCCTTTTTTTTCATCATATCATAAATGGCCGGCTCCATTTTATCATGGAGATACGATCCCATAACAGGATGCAGCTTGTTATGCTGCGTGGCAATGAGCGTCATCGTATACTGGTAGTCGGCGCCATCGCTGACATGAGTATCAGCAAAAACGTCAGGATCCCAGGTGCGGAAAAAAGAAATGAACGACTGCGTGTTTTTAGCATCGGCCTTGACAAAGTCACGGTTGAGGTCGAGGTTGCGGGCATTGCCCCTGAATCCATATGATTCGGGACCATCCTGGTTGGCCCGGCTGCAGCAGCCGCGGTTGAGCGCTCCGTCGATATTGTAAACCGGGATGATGCATACCACGACCTGCTTTATCAATGGTTCAAGCCTGCTGTTCTCAAGCAGCTCCCTAGCGAGCTTGAGTGATGCATCCACGCCGTCGGGTTCGCCGGGATGGATGGCATTGTTGATCAGAAAAATTGCTTTACCTTTTTTCCGGATCGAAACAGGATCAAAATCCGAATCGCCTGAAATAACAAAAAGATGCAACGGCCTGCCGGAATCGGTTGTTCCGCCGGTGATCATCAGCGCCTTTCCATGCTTTGCATCCAGGGTCTTATACGCAGCAATTACTTCATCATAAGTAAGTGACCTGTTACTTTTGTAATAATCAGCCGTGGGAAGGGTTTGTGATGCAGCCTGTATGACATTTCCAATAAGAAGGCAGGAAAAGCATATGTTCTTCAGGGAGATCACGGTTTAAATTTTTGCAAACGTACGTTTTTTTGACTAAATTAAGGTGATCCTTCACCATTGGTTGCCGGTAGGGACCGGATGCAATTTCATCAGCTAAAATCAGGGAAAGACCGTTATATTTGTTTCAATCTTTATGGCTGTCGCTGAAAAAAATTATTACAGGATTCTCGGAATCACCCGCACAGCCGGGGCAGACGAAATCAAGCGGGCGTGGCGCCACCTGGCCATGAAGCATCATCCCGATAAAAACCAGGGCAACAGCCAGTCGGAAGAGCTTTTTAAGGAGATACAAGAGGCTTACTATATTTTATCTGATGCGGAAAAACGCAGGAAATATGACCTGGCTAAAAGCTGGAACTTTTCATACAGCTATTTTCAACAGGTGCATCATTATTTCATTGTCCATGCCGACAATGACTTTATGAAATTAAATGAAGAATTTAAAATAACATTTACCTATACGGGAGAAGGACGTTTTTTTCAGAAGCCTGCAATGCCTTACTTTTTTATTACCGGCAAGCCGTATGTGTCGTTCAGGCGGATCATCATCGACGGAACGGAAGTAAAGGAAACAAGCCTGGAATATACCGTGGCTCCCATTAAGCCGGGCGACATTTTAATTGAATCCGCAACCATCCGCATCAACCAGGAAGTATATCAGACCGATCCGTTGAAAATACATGTGATGCCTGCCCCCTGTTATTATATGAAAGGAGCCCTGGCAGGCGATCATCCCTTAAAATACCCGATGAATGCAGAGATACAGGCAGGAACAGAAACGCACCAGGTAACCTATTACCAGAATCATACGGTGGTCATTCCAAGAAGTGAAGCGGCCTGGTATTATCATTCCATCGGTTCCGTGATCAAGGTCGGCAGCACCCTGTGGGGCATGTTCCTTTTTTCAAGCCTCGAATTAAATGCCGGGCTGGGCATAATGGCCGGATCACTTTTTGGAGGAATATGCTGTCATACCTTATACCTGATGACGGGAGTGAAGTCAAAGTTTTTTTATTCAACCAGGCATCCTGTTGTATTGAAATACGAAGCGCGGGGTTATCAGAAAGGCCGGTATTCAGGCTCCCGTTATCTTACCGGCAACCTGATCAGCTGGATAGGCGATCTGTTTATCTGATCAGTAATTGCTTCCCGCACCCCCACCGCCGAATTCGCCGCCGCCAAAAGGAGTTCCTTTATCAGCCTGAGCAGGGGCTTTTGAAAAAGTCTGTGCAATCACCAACGCTTCTGCTGCCAGGTTAAAGGAATTGTTCTTTTCCCTGTCTCTTTCTTCCGTAATGCCAAAACGCACGGTTTTGAAATAACGCAACGAAAAAAAGCTTAATGCCATCAACAGCGCACCGCCTGCAATCATGGCAACTTCTATTTCAAGAACATGATAATAATACCGGAAAGTAAGGATGGAGAGTGCAATAAATAAAAGTCCCGTATTGAGCAATGAATAACTTTTTGTTTTTATTCCGGCATAGATGTAGAACAACGGTATAACCGCCGTCAGTAAATAAAAGAAATATGCAAACGGTATGTCTTCACCCGGCATCACGCTGATGCCCATCAGCATGGCACCCGCTTCTCTTACCACATAATAATTTCCAGCAACATAAAACAGGATCAGTGAAACAAGCTGTGCATGGTGCATGCAATCATGCCACAGAAACAGCTTATTGTTTTTTATCATGCCTCTTAACAGGAAGAAAAAAACGGCTGCAGTGGCCATCAGCAGGAAAGGCAAGAGCAGCTTTCCAATATCGCCTGTTTTCAGTGCGACGAGAAAAACCAGTGCAGCAATACCAGCCATGGCCAGTACAGCAAGCAGCCTGTCAACAAATAAAATTGCTGCAAGGATAAAAAATGGCAATGAAGAGCATACGAAGAACAGCATAAAATCGTCGTCGGCATGGTTGAAGAAAAGTTGTATTACTGCAACCAGCAGCATCAAACCGTTATACAGCAAAGCATCATCAACGCCGGTTTTGAAGTGGCCCTTTTCGCGGATAAAAAACTGAAGCAGGAAAAAAACAACTCCTGTACAGATCAGCAGGTAAAAACGCAATGAAGTTTCTCCGTCGAATGATCCTGAAATCAATCCGGCCAATCCTCCTGTACTGAAAATAATAATGGAAGTTAAAATAAATATGCCGATCCTGTACAATACGTGTGCACGTTTGTATGCGTTTATCCTGGCAGACATTATATGCGCAGCCTGATCAGCGGTGATCCAGTCATTGCCGAACCATTTTTTCACCTGCTCATAGATCAGCAGGTTTATCAAACGCTGCTTATTATACAGGGTCATTTTTCTGAAACGATTTTCTGATTTTCCTGAGGAAGGAAATAATTCCTGCACAGGCACCTATATATAACATAAAAACAAGATAAACTGCTGCTGCATCAGGTAAAATAATGAAAATGCTTCTTGTAATAAGATAGATCACCCCAATGGATCCGTACAATACAGCCATCAGTAAAAAGTAAAACGACCGCTCCAGTCTTGCATAATACTGCATGCCAAAAATGGCCAGCAGGAAGAGCGGAAGCCAGATGACAGAAGAGAGAAAAAACAATCCTGACAGACAGGAAATGCCTGCCAGGTGAACGGCAAAGTTCATATACGTAAACACAAAATGCTTCTTGAAATCATTTTTATACTGCATATAAGCTGTCGCACTGAAGATCAATGCAAGTGCAGCGCCCGTAAAAATAATCCGGTCTGAAGAAAAATTATTTCCGCTTAAAATCTGAAGCGGGGTAATGGTAAGACCCAGCCAGGATGCAAACAGGGTAATACCCAAAGTAAGGATTCCCAAATGGTCGAAACGATAGGCCACCAGCAACAGCACACAGGCAGGCACAAAGGTGGCAAGTCCGTAACGGAATCCGAAAACCAGGTACTGCCATTGCAGGTATCCCAGGAAGGTAATGAACAGCAGGCAGCCGAGCAGAAGCACGTAATCGTATGCGGTTCCCGGAGGTTCAGCTTTTGCTTTTGTGAACGGCTGAATGTTTTTAATGCAATAAAAAAAGCAGGATGCACAAAGCAAACCGATAAGTGCAACGATGGCTGCATGCCCGATGGTATCAATATGCTTATAGATGAGGATGCCAAGTCCGCCCGCCAGCACGCTGATGCCAAGGTAAAGGATGGTCCTGATATGCCAGAATACGGATAAGGGTTTTTGCCTTTCCGCTGAAGCTATACGTATACAGGTTTCTTCATCAAGCTGACCATCGTCCTGGAGGATTTTGAGCAGGGGGTTCATAGGGCAGAATTTCCGGAAAGATAAATATTTCCGGAAGTAAACAAATGAAATTTTTACCTTTGAATGAACTGTTTCAGGTATGGAAAAAAAACTTTCCGATTCGCAGCTTCGCTATTTTAATACGCTGAAGGCCGGTGATGTGCTCGACGGACTGGTGAGCAGGATCACCCGTTACGGGGCATTTATTAAAACAGGATCGCTCAGCGGCCTGCTGCATGTAAGCGAAATAACCTGGGGACGTATAAACGACGTGGAAGACTTCCTGAAAATAAATCAGCGCCTGAAAGTAAAGATCCTGGAAAAAGATGATCAGGAGAAACAGCTTAAATTCAGCCTGCGCCAGTTGCTTCCGCATCCCTGGGAAACAATGATAAACCATTATAAAGAAAATGACGTGGTGGTTGGTCAGGTTGTGGATGTGAAAGATTACGGCGCTTTCATTCAGCTCAGGCCCGGCCTGGAAGGACTGATCCACATTTCAGACGTGGAAAAAGAAAAAACCGGCAAAACCGCACATGATTTTTTTAAGGTCGATGAAACTTATGAAGTAAAAATTATGAGCATTGACAAATCAACCAGGAGGATGCAGCTGAGTGTGAACTATAGTTCCTAGTTCCTAGTTTCTAGTTCCTAGTCAGTTGATCCTGGTTTCTGGATGCCAGGATGTTATTTCCTTGTGCCCTGTGTGACTGTATGGTTAAATAGTCCCGCCATAGCGGAATGCCAGCCGGTCAGGCATTTTTTCGTACCTTTGCAAAGCAATAACCACCCCTCTTTGAAAAAGTAGCGTGTCGTCCCACAAAACAATTTTCTTATTCCTTATTATCATGCTTTTTCCCATGCATGTAAATGGACAGTGTGGCATACCCATCAGCTCATTTCCATACCAGGAAGATTTTGAAGCAACTGATGGCGGATGGACTTCAGGCGGCGTAGCTGACGACTGGGCATGGGGCATGCCCTCCAAGGCTGTGATCAACAGTGCCGGAGGCGGATTGAAATGCTGGATCAGCGGCGGACTTGGTGCCCCCTCCTACAATGGTGGTGAACGCTCCTTTGTAAAGAGCCCCTGTTTTGATTTTACCGGTATTGCCAATCCATACATCACTTTTAATTTATTCTGGGAGACGGAAAAACAGTATGATGGCGCAGGGTTCCAGTATTCGCTTGACGGCGGCGTAACCTGGAGCAATGTCGGATCAGTGAACGATGCCGAAGATTGTCTCCATGCAAACTGGTTCAATTTCAGCAACATTCTCAACATCTCCACCATTGCACCGGTCAATGAAGGATGGTCAGGAAACGTACAGCCAACCAGCGGCAGCTGCCTGGGCGGACTTGGCAGCAACGGATGGTTGCAGGCAAAGCATACCATGCCATACCTGGCCGGTGAACCGCAGGTGATGTTCCGTTTCATATTCGGATCAGGCACCACCTGCAACGATTACGACGGATTTGCATTTGATGATGTGGTGATCAGGGAAGCGCCGGCTGTTCCCGTCATTTCTTACCAGGCCACACAGGCCGGATGTGCGGTACCTGACGGCAGTCTCAGCATCAGTATTACCGGCGGACTGCCACCGTTCAATTATGCCTGGTCGCCCAATGTGAGCAGCGGAACGCAGGCCACCTCGCTGGCTGCAGGAACATATACGGTTAACGTTACCGATGGCACAGGATGCACAACTTCGCTGGTCATGCAGGTGCCTGCTGCCCCTCCGGTTGGCTTGCAGGTGCAGGCCAGTGCCGATACATGCGGCCGGTTCCTGGGTGCTGCCACGGCTTTGGCTTCGGGAGGCACACCTCCTTTCCTGTATGCATGGGACAATGGCAGCACAACCAGCTCGCGTACCCAGCTGCAGGCAGGTACATATACGGTAACGGTTACTGATGCAGCCGGCTGCACGCAGGAAGCGGAGGCCGCAGTGGATGATACAGGTTATTTTCCTTTCAGCCTCGGACCCGATCTTGTCATCTGCGGTACATCATCAAAAATATTAAACCCGGGCAGCTTCAGCAGCTACCTCTGGCAGGACGGAAGCACACCACCGTTTTATGAGATCCATGAACCGGGCATTTATTTCGTAACCGTAACCAGTGAGCAGGGATGTACGGCAACCGATACCGTTACGGTCATTGAAAACTGCCTGAACGACATGATCGTTCCTGGTGCCTTTACACCCAATGGTGATGGTTACAACGATGTCTTCTCCGCTTCAGGCACACCCGTTACTTCATTCGAAATGCAGGTCAGGAACCGATGGGGCAGCCTGGTGTTCGTCAGTTCATCGGCCGCCGGTGGATGGAATGGTCAGGTTCATGGCATGGACGCTCCCGAAGGGATTTATGTGTGGAACATCCGCTTCACCATACCGGGAGCTGAATCAAAGGAGAAGATTGGTACCGTATTGCTTTTACGCTGAAAGGCAGGCGGGTGGCTCCCTTCCAGGCTTGTAAGGACCACGGGTGCAGGCGGGAACTATAACCTGATTCTCTTTCATAAACTGACCACTATCAGACAATACAGCAAATTATCCCACAGAATCAAAGTTTATTTACCTTTGCATGTTTATTTTCTAACTCCACTTATTCCCTGCTTTGACTTTTATAGATTTCAATTTTGAACCTGAACTGATGGAAGGCCTTATTTCCATGGGCTTTGCCATCCCCACACCCATCCAGGAAAAAACCATTCCCCTCATTATGGAGCACAAGGACCTGATTGCCTGCGCCCAGACGGGAACCGGTAAAACCGCGGCCTACCTGCTTCCAATCATCAACAAGATCATACAAACAAAAGACGAGCATTTCAACACGCTCATCATTGTTCCCACGCGCGAGCTGGCCATCCAGATTGATGAAGCATTGCAGGGCTTCGCTTATTTTGCTCCTGTAAGCTCCATTGCCATTTACGGAGGCAATGACGGCATCTCATTCGACCAGGAAAAAAAAGCGCTGAGCCATGGAGCCAGCATTATCATTGCCACACCGGGCAGGCTCATCTCTCATCTGAGCATGGGTTATGTGAAAGCCGACAAAATAAAGCACCTGGTGCTGGATGAAGCCGACCGCATGCTCGACATGGGCTTTAATGAGGACATTAATAAAATTATCGGTTACCTTCCTGAAAAACGACAAACCCTGCTTTTCTCCGCCACCATGCCTCCGAAGATCCGCACGCTGGCCAATAAAACATTGCACAAGCCCGAACACATTAATATTGCTGTTTCAAAGCCTGCCGAAGGGGTGATGCAAGGCGCTTACATCATGCATAATGAGCAGAAACCGGAACTGATCAAAGAACTATTGTCGGGAAAGCACATTCCAAGCATATTGATTTTCTGCTCCAAGAAAGACAGGGTAAAACAGCTCGAACGCGAATTGCGTAAATTAAAATTCAATGTGGATGCCATCCATTCCGATCTGGAACAGGAAAAAAGAATTGAAGTGCTGCGACAGTTCAAAAATAAAAACCTGCAGATCCTGGTGGCTACCGATGTCCTCTCCAGGGGCATTGATATTGATTCCATCGGGCTGGTGATCAATTACGACGTACCAGGCGATGCAGAAGATTACATTCACCGCGTTGGGCGGACGGCCAGGGCGGCAACCACGGGCGTTGCGCTTACACTCGTAAATCCCGAAGATCAGTACAAGCTGAAAAAAATTGAGGAGCTCATCGGCGAACCCATCCGCAAGCTGGCCGTACCAGCCCATCTTGGTGAAGCACCTGCATACGACCCTAATAAAAAAATACGGCATCAAGGCGGCGGCCACCGTAAAAATTTCAGGCGGAAAAATAAAGCATAATTATCCTTCGCATTTTTTGAAAACAACCGGCAGTGCTTTTCAGTCGCACCTGTCCTGCTATGTTATCAGGTTTAGCCTGCAACGTCTGTGCGGATCTGAAACTTTTTTTCAGGTTGTATAACACTTCAGTATATGAACAGGAGAAAAATCTGGCGTTTACTAACTTTTTTCAGGACGATACACAGTACTAAATTTGTGAAATCTTTAAATCCGTTTAATCCGTGATTCAGACAATGGTTCCGATGAAACACAGGCGCAACTAAAATAAACCTGATTAAAAAGCAGGACAGGAGTAAAATCAAGGCGATGGTGTTTGTTTTCAAAAAAATTTCATAATGAAAATGTAATTGTGGCGGGTACGCAAACAATTTAATAATTTGCACCTACGTCTTCTGATCTCAGCCATCCGCCCTCCGTCTTCCGTCCACCTTCTTTTCCTTATCTTGCACCGCTAAACATGTGCCAGCAGCCAGACATGATTGAAAAGATTATTGAAACAAGGAATTTGTGCAAGTCATACGGTTCTTTTGTGGCAGTTGACAACCTGAATTTTGAAGTGTACCCCGGCGATGTTTATGGTTTCCTTGGTCCGAATGGCGCGGGCAAAAGCACCACCATCCGCATGCTGCTTACCTTGATACGTCCCAACTCGGGTGAGATAATGATGTTTGGCAAGCCGCTTTCTAAAAACAGGAGCTTCATATTAAGCAGGACAGGTTCCATCGTTGAAAAGCCTGATTTTTATAAATACCTCACAGCCGAAAATAATGTCAGGCTTTTTGCAAAGCTTTCCGGTTACCAGGTGACGGAAAAAAGAATTGCTGAGATTTTTGAGCTGGTCGGATTAAAAGGAAGAGAAAAGGATAAAGCCAAAGCCTATTCACATGGAATGAAGCAGCGGCTCGGCCTTGCCCAGGCGCTCATCCACGATCCTGACCTGATCATCCTGGACGAACCCACCACCGGCCTGGATCCCCAGGGCATCATCGACATCCGCAACCTGATCACGCACCTGAGCAGCGATTTGAAAAAAACCATCCTGCTATCCTCTCACATCCTCTCTGAAATAGAGATCATCGCCAGCCGCATGGTCATTATCCACAATGGCAAATCGATCGTAGAGGGAAAAGTGACTGAACTGCTAGATACTTCAGACCTGGTTGTTTCCTTCCAGGTAAGTGATATGGAGCCTGCCTTGCGGGAAATTGCAGCATCGGACTGGCAGAAATTCCTGTCTGAAAAAAAAGACGGCAAGCTGGTGTTTCACCTTTCACAAAAACAGGTTGCTTTGCTCAACAGCTTTCTTTGTGAAAAGGGCATTGCAGTTACAGCCATTGAATCAAAGAAAAAGCTGGAAGATTATTTTCTTCAACTGATCAGCAAGAATTAGCCATGTTAGCCATCATTCAGACGGAACTGGTCAAGATCGCCTCCCGGCCGCGCAGTTACATCGGTTTTGCAGCCATCACCATCATTGTAAGCATCATACACCTGGCCATGGCTGAGGACGGCATTTCTTACCTTGGTTTTATCACGCAAAGCTTCGAGCAGTCTTTTTTTATGGAAGGAAAAATTCTGAACGGCAACCTCGTCTGCTTCATCATCCTGCAAACCCTCATCATCCAGGTACCTCTGCTGGTGGCCCTGGTAACGGGCGACCTGGTTTCGGGCGAAGCAGCCTCGGGCACCATCCGTTTCCTTACCACACGGCCGGTTTCAAGAACACAGGTGCTGCTTTCAAAATTTGCTGCCGGCGGCATCTATACGCTCCTGCTATTGCTTTGGCTTGGTATACTTGCCCTTGCGGGCGGGCTGCTCATTTTCGGCAACGGCGACCTGGTGGTGCTTAAAAGCGATGAGCTGGTGATCCTGCAGCAGGACGAAGTGTTGTGGCGCTTCATGGCAGCGCTGGGAGCGGCTTTCGTGGCCCTGCTATTGATCGCTTCCTTCTCCATGCTGCTGTCGTGCTATTCCGATAACAGCATCGGGCCCATCATCTCCACCATGGCCGTCATTATCCTCTTCACCATCATCGGCACCATGGATATTCCGCTGTTCGATAAAATCAAGCCGTTCCTATTTACCACGCACATGGTGGTCTGGAAAAGCTTCTTCGACAACCCGGTACCCACAACACAGATCTGGCAAAGCATGATCATCATGGTGCTGCATATTGCAGGCTTTACGTGCCTGGCGCTGTTTCACTTTAACCGCAAAGACATCTTATCATGAAAAAGGCTGTGCTTGCTTTTGTTTTTTTCATATCGTCGATGCATACCACGGCACAACAGGCACAGGAGGTGCTCGATGGTGTTATCAAAAACTATGAAAAGGTGAAGGATTACCAGGCCGATGTCCACATTGTCGCCGACATTTCATTCATCAGGATCTTACCCATGAATGCCAGGATCTACTTCAAACAGCCGGATAAGATGCGCATCGTATCAAAAGGTATTGCCATTCTGCCCCGCCAGGGTTTTGATCTGATGTACCGTTCCATTACCGACAAGAATTCTTTTACTGTTGTACCGCAGGGGAACGAGCTGCTGGAAGGGGTGCAGGTACAGGTCATCAGCCTGTTGCCGTTAAGCGATACGATGGAAGTGATCATTGCCAAGTTCTGGATCGACCCGCAAAGACATGTTATTATGAAATCACAGATCACCACCCGCACCAACGGAACCATTGCGGCCGCCTATTCCTACGGAAGCTTTGCAACCTATGGCCTGCCCGATCAGATGACGTTTTGGGTGGACGTAAAAAAGTTTAAAATACCAAAAGCCGTTGCCGCCGATCTGAATAATAATGAAAAAAAGGAACAGCCCAAAGGCAAAGACCCGAATAAGGGAAAAATAGCAATTACCCTGAGCAACTACATTATTAATAAAGGAGTGCCTGATAAAATTTTTCAGGAAAAATGAAAAAAAGTTTAAAGTCTGAAAGTAAAATGTTCGTTACAACCAGGGAAGTACCTGGTAACCATTAGGTCTGTGGGTGAGCAGACTAATAAAAATCATCCTTTTAAAATGAACGCATCAACATCAATTTCCAAATTCAACTTTAAACTTTAAACTGAAATAAATGCCGGTCAACCTGAACAACCTGAAAAAAATCCTGGACGAAACAGGATCGCATAACGCCACGCTGGTAGCCGTTTCAAAAACAAAACCAAACGAAGAAATTCTTGAAGTGTTCCAGGCAGGTCACCAGATATTCGGTGAAAATTACGTACAGGAACTGCTTGAGAAACAAAGCACACTGCCACCTGATATACACTGGCACTTTATCGGTCACCTGCAAAGCAACAAGGTAAAATTCATTTCTCCATTCATATCGCTGATCCATGGTGTTGACAGTGCAGGTTTATTACAAGAAATCAACAGGCAGGCAATAAAACAGAACAGGGTGATCGACTGCCTGTTGCAGATCCATATTGCAGAAGAGGAAACTAAATTCGGTTTCAGCTTTGATGAAGCAGATGCATTCCTGCAATCGCCCGGCCTGAAAGCTTTTGCCAATGTGCACATAAAAGGGTTGATGGGAATGGCCACTTTCACTGACCAGGAAAAACAAATAAAAAAAGAATTCAGGTCGCTTGCTGATTTTTACAACAGGCTGAAAACCAATCATGGTTTTTCCATCCTCAGCATGGGCATGAGCAGCGATTACCGGCTGGCCCTTGATGAAGGCAGCAACATGGTAAGAATAGGTTCGGCGATTTTTGGGGATCGTAAGTAGTTAGTTCCTGGTTTCTAGTTCCTGGTTCCTGGTTTTTACTTCCTGGTTTCAGGTTGAGTATCCCTATTACCCAACTCCCAACTCATCACTCATCACTCATACCCCCAACTTTAAACTTTAAACCTTAAACTTTAAACTTTAAACTCATCACTCAAGCGGGAAAGTACTTTTCCATGCTCTTCACAAAATAATCAGGCGCCGGGCAGGGCTTCATGGTTTCCCTATTAATAAAGACCAGGGTAGTGGAAGCTTTGTTGAGCAGCTCATTACGCTCATTGTAAGTTTCATATTCAAAGAGCAGTCGCACCGAGGGTAATTTGACAATGGTGGTTAAAATGGAAAGCTGATCGTCATAAAATGCAGGCTTGAAATATTTGATGCTGTATTCAAGCACTGGCAGCACGATGCCATTATCCTCCATGGTCTTGTAGCTGAAACCAAGTCCACGCAAGGCTTCCACACGGGCCACTTCAAAGTAGGTGGCATAATTTCCGTAGTAAACATATCCCATCCGGTCGGTTTCCGCATAGCGTACCCGCAGCTGAATTTCAGTTTTATACATGCCTTAAAAATGCTGATTTAAATTATTGATTTGACGGAGCAAATTATTTTTTTTGATTTCGTAAAATTATAAAGTTTATGCTTATCATTGTACGAACCAACCCCAGCATTATTTTTTTCCTGATGTTTCGCAATTTGCCCTGCATGTCATTCCTTTTATTCCTTTTAACCGCATGCAGCAGCACTGCAAAAATTGATCATGTCGATACAAAAGTTTATTCCCCCGGAACACCTGGAATGAGCATGGTTGATTCGGGCATTTACAATTCCTTCCTTCCTTACAAAAAAGAACTCGACACCAAAATGGATGTCGTGCTTGCATATTCCGAGCAGGTGATGGAGAAAGGACAGCCTGAAGGGGTGCTTGGTAATTTCGTTGCCGATCTCAGCCTGGAAGAAACCAATAAGACGTATTATCCTGCTGATGGGAAAAAGGCCGATTTCTGTTTCCTGAACAATGGCGGATTACGCGCCACGCTGCCCAAAGGCGAGCTCACCAAAAGAAAGATTTTTGAAGTGATGCCTTTTGAAAATGAATTAATTGTATTAACTTTGGATGGCAACACCACTGGCCGTTTGCTTGATTTTATCGCTAATAAGGGAGGTATGCCGGTGGCGGGGATAAGGTTTAAAATACAGCATAAAAAAGCTGTAGAGGTGTTTATCGGAAATGAAATGTACGACAGCACCCGCAGCTATAAAGTGGTCACTTCCGATTACCTGGCCAATGGCGGGGACAATCTATCCTTTCTTGCAGAAGTAAAACAAAAAGAAGCGGTTGGCTTAAAACTGCGTGATGCCATGGTCATGTACCTTGAAGAGCAGCAAAAGCTCAACCACACCATCCGGGTGCAAACAGATAACAGGATTTCAAATGCAAAGTAGAAGGGAATTTATCAGGGGGGCGGCTGCAGGCACGGCTTTTTTAAGCATTGCAGGTATACCGTTTGATGCAATTTCCAAAGCCGGAATGGTAAAAATCGTGGTGCTCCATACCAATGATGTGCACAGTCACATTGAACCGTTTGCAGCCAATGATCCTAAATACCCCGGTCTGGGCGGTGTAGCGGAACGGGCTGCCATTATCAATGGAATCAGGAATGAAGAAAAAAATGTACTGCTGCTCGATGCAGGTGATATATTCCAGGGTACACCTTATTTTAATATGTATGGCGGCGAAGTGGAAATGAAGCTGATGAGCAAAATGGGATACGACGCTTCGGCCATTGGCAATCACGACTTTGACAACGGTGTCGACGGTCTTAGCAGCCAGTTGGTGAATGCCAACTTTCCCCTGCTTTGTTCCAACTACGATTTTACCGGAACCTCCATGCAGGGAAAAACACAGGATTATAAAATATTTGAAAAAGAAAACATCAGGATTGGCGTTTTCGGACTGGGTATTGAGCTGAAAGGACTTGTTGACCCACGCATGTACGGGAAAACCGTTTATCTCGATCCGTTGAAGAAAGCAGCCGAAGTAAGTCACTACCTGAAGAAAGAAAAAAAATGCGACATCGTGATCTGTCTCTCACATCTTGGATTTAAATATCCCGATGATAAAGTATCGGATGAAATGCTTGCAAAAAAATCGATGAACATCGATCTGATCATCGGCGGGCACACTCATACTTTCATCGACACACCATACCGGTATAACAACCGTGACAACAAGCCCGTGATGGTGGCACAGGTGGGATGGGCAGGAATAAAACTTGGAAGAATAGATTTCTACGTAGAAAAAAAATCAGGAAAAATTTTTGCAGGCGGCAGTACAGTAAAAGTTTTGAAAAAATCAAGCTAAAAAAAAATTTTTTTTTATTTTTTTTCTGTGAATATTTGCGTAATTGTTAACCGAACCTTAATCTTACACCACAATAATTTTTTTTATCAGCACCTTGAGCATGGAGAAAACTTTTGAAAAAGTATGGGAAAATTGTCTTAGGCTCATCAGGGATAATGTCTCTCCCCAGAATTACAAAACTTGGTTTGAACCTATCAAAGCAGTAAAAATAGAAGACAAAGTTTTAACAATCGAAGTGCCAAGCCAGTTTGTTTACGAATGGCTTGAAGAGCACTACATAGATCTGCTCAGAAAAACAATCAAGCACGAACTGGGCCGCGATGGCAGCCTGGAGTATAGCATCGTGATGGAAAATGCATTCAACAATGCAAAACCATACACTGTAAAATTTCCTACAAAAAACAACAGCGTCACAAAAAATCCGTCCGTCACAGTTCCGATTACCATTAACCAGGGAATACGTAATCCGTTTATTATTCCGGGACTTAAAAAAGTGGATGTCGATTCACAGCTGAATCCGAATTACTCCATTGAAAATTTCGTGGAAGGTGATTGCAACAGACTTGCACGTTCAGCCGGATTTGCAGTTGCAAAAAAACCCGGAGGCACTTCATTCAATCCGCTGCTCATCTATGGTGCAGTAGGAATGGGAAAAACGCACCTCTCCCAGGCCATCGGCATTGAAATAAAAAACAACACGCCGAATAAAACGGTCCTCTTTGTTCCGTCCGAAAAATTTATTCAGCAGTTTATTGATTCGGTAAAAAATAATACACAAAATGACTTCACTCATTTTTATCAGATGATTGATGTACTTATTATAGATGATATCCAGTTTTTCGCCGGTAAGGAAAAAACACAGGATATCTTCTTCCACATTTTCAACCACCTGCATCAGAACAACAAGCAGATCATCCTCACTTCAGATAAATCACCTGTTGATCTGCAGGGCATGGAACAACGGCTGCTGTCGAGGTTCAAATGGGGCCTGTCAGCTGATCTTCAACAGCCCGACCTGGAAACACGCATCGCCATCCTGAAAAAGAAAATGTATATTGATGGCATTGAGCTTCCCAACGACATTGTTGAATACATCGCTTACAGCATCACCAGCAACATCCGTGAGCTTGAAGGTGCATTGATCTCCATCATCGCGCAGTCGTCGCTCAATAAAAAAGCAATTACGCTGGAGCTTGCCAAGCAAATGATTGACAAATTCGTCAAGAATACTTCACATGAAATCTCCATCGACTATATACAAAAGGTAGTATGTGATTATTTTGACCTCCCGCTTGATCTGTTGAAGTCAAAAACAAGAAAACGCGAAGTGGTTCAGGCACGTCAGCTGGCCATGTATTTTTCAAAGAGCCTCACCAAATCTTCCCTTTCCAACATCGGAATTCACTGCGGCGGTAAAGATCATGCAACGGTGCTTCATGCATGCCGTACCGTGAACAACCTGATTGAAACCGATAAGAAATTCAAAGCACAGGTGCAGGATCTGCAGAAAAGGATCAACGTGAGCTCGAAGTAAAACCGGCTGCATGATGTTGATTCTTATCTTCCCTTTAGTTTAATAATCTTTATTTCTTTTTTTGAAACGCATCCTGTTTGTATGCCTTGGCAACATCTGCCGTTCACCGCTGGCGGAAGGCATCCTGCGGAAAAAGCTGGAAGCTGCCGGACTGCAGGTTCAGGTTGATTCGGCAGGTACCATTTCCTGGCATGCAGGTGATCCTCCCGACAGCAGGTCGGTGGCAACGGCCAAAAAATATGGTATTGATATTTCCTCCCTCCGCGGACGGCATTTTACACCCAAAGACTTTCGGGATTTTGACCTGATCCTGGTGATGGACAGGAACAATGCTTCCGATGTGCTTATGCTTGCTGGAGGTCCGGCCGACGTTGCCAAAGTAAGAATGCTGATGGATTACATTGGCAAAGGCAGCGATGCTGAAGTACCTGATCCCTACTATGGCGGGTTGAAAGATTTTGACGACCTTTATCACCTGCTTGATGAAGCCTGTGATCAGCTCCTTGCTAAGATCAGTAAATCAGCAGCACGATAACAGCTTTACATTTGACTGATTCAAAAAAACGCGGTACGCTTTACCTTATTCCCAATACACTGGGAACTGAAAGCCTGCACGATATAATTCCGCCCGGTGTAAGAGAGAAGATCAGCCTGCTGAAACATTTTATTGTGGAGAACGAAAAAGCGGCAAGACATTTCCTGAAAGCGGCTGGCATCAAAACCCCGCAGCAGGAGCTGGTTTTGAAGGTCATTGAAAAGCATGAAACAAATACACCCGTCAGGCCATTGATGCAGCCTTTATTTGAAGGTTTCGACACCGGCCTGCTCAGTGATGCAGGCAGTCCGGCTGTAGCCGATCCCGGTGCAGCTTTTGTTCAGTTTGCACATGAGAACAACATCAGGGTTGTTCCGCTTACAGGGCCATCAAGCATTTTGCTTGCACTGGCTGCCTCGGGATTAAACGGACAGCAATTTTGTTTTCACGGATACCTGCCCGTTACCAAAGCCGAAAAAATAAGCAGGCTGAAGCAGCTGGAAAAAGAATCAGGAATTAAAAAACAAACACAGATCTTTATTGAAACCCCATACCGCAACAATGCCATGCTCGCCGACATCCTGGAAGCATGTCATCACGAAACCAGACTCTGCATTGCTGTTGACCTCACCCTGCCGGGCGAAATGATCAAAACAATGACAGTAGCCGCCTGGAAAAAAACAAAAACAGATCTGCACAAAAGACCAGCCGTATTCTTAATTTTACAAAGATGAAACAGATTGACCTGATCGCATTCAAGCGCAAGAACGCAAAGAAGAGAAGAATATATGCCGCTTTTCTCCGGAACCTGCCACAAAGGAAAGTTCGCGGACTTAATTCACTGGCAGTAAAGATGACAGCAGAAACGTTTGCTGAAATTGACTGCAGGCGCTGCGCCAACTGCTGCAAGACCATGACGCCAACCTATACCCGGGCTGACATTATCAGGATAGCCGCACATTTGAATATTACACCGGACATGTATAAAGAAAAATACCTGTACCAGGATGACGTGGGCGACTGGCTTCACAAAAGCACACCATGTCATTTTCTGGGGAAAAGTAACCTTTGTACCATATACGAAATCAGGCCGCTCGACTGCAGTGGCTATCCCCATACCCATAAGAAAAACTTCATGATGCAGACCGACCTGAATGTGCAGAACCTCAGCTATTGCCCGGCCACATTCAGAATGGTGGAAAAAATCTATGAAATAGTGGAAGGAAAAAAATAAGCACAGCTATTTGCTTCTTTTCATCGGGAACTCTTCTTTCCGTTCACTTCCCTTCACCAATCCTGAAACTTCTGCCAGCAATGAATCGGCTGAAAGCTGCCTGTAAGAAATCTTTTGCGGAAAGTCATGTCCCGGGTTTTCAAAAATATACGTTTCCTCTGCTGATGAAGTGAGCCTGAATGTTACCGGCTTGCCTTCATTCTGGTCACGTACCATGGGAATATAAAGCAGCTCCCCTTCCCTTTCCTCCAGTGAAACCGTTTCAGCCGACAGGGTATCTTTTCCGCTAATAAAATAACTCGCTCCGCTGTAAACCGAATCATTGATCACTTTCCATGATTCATAATAATTTCCTTCAGGCGTATTGATTTCCCAGTTGCCGATCAGCCATTTCAGCTTATCCATTTTTTCATGTTTGTTAACAGGTGCGCTGCAGGAAAAAAATAAGACAAAGAAAAACATGTAGAAGAATGCCTGGCGAAACGGGTATGGTGTCATTTATATTTTGATTTTATATTAATTCTGCCTGCTTGCAAAAGTATATATTAAATGGAGAAGCGCGACGAAAAAACATGCATGTTGCAGATACGCCATGCATGGCGTCTCTACAACATGCAGGGGCGTCTATCCAATACGTTTCCGCCGCGCTTCAGAAAACCTGCTTCCATGCAGGATTCTATAATTTTAAAATCAAACTGTCAAATCCTTCCTGTTGCCTTACCCGGACTGTCCATAACAGGCTGCATACCGGTCGCATTAGCAATTCAGCCGGATGCTCAGACCTGGTGAATGATAAATACTTTCATTCCGGGATGAGTCTCCTTCATATCCTTTTTAACGGGAGTGCTTTTATCTCCTGCATCAGACTCCCGGATGCTAAAATGATGCACCGGTGATGCAAATTTACTGGTTGAATTATCAGGTATATCCCCGGAAGACAAATTAGGCTCCAAAACCCTGTGTCCGGTGGCAGAGGATCTGGATAAAAAATACCGTGGAGAAAGAAATGCCCGCTTCACGGAAGAAACGAAATCAGCAACCCGCATCTTGAAATAATTAAAATTGAATGTTCGTGAAAATGACCAGAAGGATGCCATAAGGCTGTAAAAAAATATGCCATCACTGACAAATGCATGTCGTTTACATGGAACCCGTCTTTATCACCCAGGGGTGTTGAAATGCCTAAAGCTTATTGTTTCCGGCGATAGAGGACAGAGCGAGTAATCAGTAAGTAATTATTGAATAAGAATAATAATTCACGGGATAAAGCCTGAGCAGGGAAAAATTTCCATCGGGAGGCGCTGGCATTACTTTTATTATAAGACAATCCCTGAAAATAAAATTATATTTCTTCAACCCTGAACCCAATCTGCCGCCTTCACCTGGTAATGAATAATTCTGATTACCTTTGAAGAAAATTAATTACAAATACAAATGAAAAACACATTACTCCTCATCATTTCTTCTTTTTTCTTTTACAACACCACTGTTGCACAGGTGGTGAATGAAGATGTGAATTTTGACTTTTATCAGAGTCCTTCCAACAACGATTTCGTTAATTACTTCGGCAACGGCATTGGCATCCTGCCGTCAGCAACCGGCGGTATCACAGGCGGCAGCCTCATCATGCCTGACTCCATTAACTGGGGAAACGACAACGCCATCTATTGCACCTATTACAAACCGGTTGCCAGCGATACCATGATCACCAGCATCTGTTTCCTGTATGATTCAGCAGCCGTGCATCCGGCCAGCTTCCAGCGCCCGGTCAGCATTTTCCTTCATCCCTGGGCCGATTTCAACCACTACATCATTGGATCGGTTACGCTGAATAAAAAAATTGAGATCCTCAGCTATGGCTGGACCAATACGCAGGTGAATGTAAACCTCCTTAACAACCACTGGTACCAGCTCGTACTCAGCGTCGTTGGCTATCCTGCAACCTTGTCTGTTGCTGTGAAAGCCGAGGTCTTTGATTTGGGAACTACGGGTCAGTCGGCTCCCGTTTCCCTTAATTCAAGTGCCGGGGCCTTCGCTGAAAATATCCTCCCTGTGGATACTGCCATCCGTGTTTCTTTCTCAGGTGCCAAAATCGGCGGGGCCCTGCTTACCGATAATTTCCATTTCCATGGTGGAAAAGGTTCAAGCACCTGCCCTTCCACCACCGGCATTCATGATGCAACAGCAATTACAAGTGTGAAATGGTATCCAGTACCTGCCAGCAGCATGCTCCATGTAAGCGGAATGACAAATGAAACGAGACTTACGATTTTCAATCCCGAAGGAAAAATAGTGCTTGATCAGCTTTTGTATGTAAGCGAATCCGACCTGGATGTTTCATCGCTTGCTGAAGGACTGTACTTTGTAAGGCTTATTTCAGGAAACAGCACGACCACGGGCAAAATCACCATCAGCCGGTAACCTTCAGGGAAACTGGTCCCAGCTGTTGTGCTCAATCCTGAATTTATGATCCAGGATCACCTGCACATACTCTTTTATTTCCGGCGCATTGCCATTCACCATGCTGGTGCGGGCTGCATCAAGGGCAAGCATATTGGCAAGCAGTGCTTCATGCCGCTTTCCACGAAGGTACAGGTACCAGCTGTATTTGTCCCAGGAGCGGAAATCAAAATTTCTTGAATCTTCATTCAGCACGGGGTTCAGCCTGACCATATAGTACAGGCTGCTGGAAGGCACCGCCGACAGGAAAATAAAGAAAACAAAATAAGCGATGAATAACGTTTGAGGTAAACGAAAACGATGTCCTTTCACAATGTGGACCACGATCCATATCAGCGCCGGTATATTGGCGGGGATAAACAGCAATCCCGCCAGGAAAAAAAACTGAAGCCTTGCAGCAATGTATAATGTGATGGCCAGTACCGACAGGTATATCAGGGAGAAATACCGTCCCGATCTCCTGTGCATGTAAACATGGATCAGGCTGTGCACGGTCATCAGCAGACAACCTGTGTTGATCAGTAATTCAGCATGACCGAAGTGAAAAAAAAGCAGGATGATGCCGCTAAGTGTTACGGCCCATGATAACAGGTATAAATTGCGCATCGTCCGGATAATAAACCTGAACGAAACTACTCCTTCACTTCCTTAAATGCAAAAAATTCAGAAATAATTAACCAGCCTGTTCAACCTGGTTAATACACCAATGCCCTGCACCCTGTTATTTTTCCATTGCCGGTTTCATTTACCAGAAAATACAGCCCCGGAGGCAGATTCAGCTGCATCCGTTTTGTTCCGGGCAGTATGGTGGTCATTTGTTGCAGCGCACCCAAAGTGTTGTACACTTTTAATGTCCCTTCTGTAACGGAGCTGTTTTGCCAGGAAACCACCAGGTCGCCATGGGAAGGGTTGGGTAAAACCATCATGCCGTTTTCAAAATCAGGTGAAACAATGCCGGCGCCGGGAGTGACACTGAAAGATACGTATTGCGTATCGGGCGGAATCGGACCTTCCAGGCAGGTTGGCCCAGTTCCTGTGCTGAGGATAAACATAAAAGTATACTGGCCGGGCGGCATCGGCGGTACTATTACCGTATCCTCATCGTAACAGAGGGCAGCCAGCATACCCATGCAATGAAGGGCGCTTGCTGTAATCGTATCACCGTTCCCACCCCAGTAAATGGCGGTGCCTTCACAACCGCTGTAGGTAAAGTAACAGTTAATGTAAAAAGTGATGGAATCACCATTGGATGGAACAGCCGGTGTGTAATAAATGCTGTCGACTGTTTGCGCAGTGGCTGAAGAAAGCCTTAACAAATAAATAACAAGAATAGAAAAGTAGATTTTTTTCATGGTTATTAATTTTTTGGTTCAGTGATAAAGATACATCACGCCTGCATAAAATCTCCTGCCAGTGATTAAAAATTACAAAAAAATCATACTACCAATTTAGCGTAAATGTTCCCGCAGGTACCACTCAAGATACGATTCTGTCATTGCTCTTTTATCCAGGTAATACCTGCTGATGAATTTCATGGGCAGCAATTGCAAAAGCGTTTCATTGATCACCGGGTTGAGCACACACCGGCTGACCTTTTCACCTGCATCACCTGTTGAGAATTCAAACCAGGCCTGCCTGAAATGATCCTTCGTATTCCCTTCAAACCGGTAGGAACGTCCGGGAGTAGAAATGGTAATAAGTATCCTGTCCCAGTAATCAGCATTCATGTTGTAAAAGCAGGCAGTATCAATGTGTGATTTCAGGAATGAATTAAATTTTTCCTGATCACCTGAAATCGCGCTGATCAGTTTTTCCTTCCCGGTAGCTGATTCGTTTAGCTTTGCCGTTAGCTTTAAATTATTTGCAACAAGCAATATTGCAGTATCATTCACCAGCGACCTGAACGTTTCAGCATCCATTAACATGGAATCCAGTGGCATATCTTGGTTCAGCGCATCAAACAGTTTCATCAGCAAGTTGCCTTCAACCTGCCGGGGCTCATAACCCGGCATTTCCATTTCATTTTTAAATGGCTCTTCATTTTTATCTGAAGGAGTGTAATAGGTGCCTTTTTTAAAGCTGCCTGCAACATATTGCCGGCCCGTAGTGTCATAATTAATTTCAAGCACATCCCGCTTCCCGATATTTGCCTTTCTTTCGGGGTGATAAAAGCCTGTTATGGATTCCAGCGTCACCTGTGTAACAGTTTCATTCCTGAATATAAGCTGTTGGGATTGTACAGGAAAAAAAGATAAGATGAATAGTAATAAAAGCAGCTGTTTCATGGCCTTCCGGCTAAGAAAAATAAAAAATGCACGGGCTGATCATCAGATAAAAGGTGAACGCAGCTGCTTCAGCTGGGGATCGTTATTATCCAGCTTAACCGCCTGCTTATAATTTTCAATGGTCTTGTATATTTCCTTTTCACGCGTGGTTTCAAAAGTACGGCTTTCATACTTTGCCTTCGATATGAGCTTTTGCTTTTTAGCAGGCGCTTCCGATGGTGTTTTGTAAACGGAAAGCGGATCAAACTGCAGCTCGCTGAAAAGGTACAGGTTGATTTTTTTATCCTTAAGATACACCTTCTGCAATTCCAGGCTGTTATATTTTGCTTCCTCATGCTGTATCTCCATGTTGCCGCGGATGAAAACGCAATTGCCTTCCCTGATATAATAATACTGTGACGATTGTATATGCTTGTCAACATACCGTTCTTCGATTCTCACAATGTCATTTCCTTTCATGGAATAGATCAGTGAAAAAACATTTCCATTCACCGCCTTTGTAATGCTGTCGGTCAGATTCAGCTTGTCAATGCTGTCGCAATACGTGTTAATCATTTTGATCCAGTCCTCCTGGGCACTGGCTTTTCCAGCCGGCAAAAACAACAATAATACAGCAACAGCTAATTTGATTTTCATAGGGGTTAATATGAATTATGAAACGGATACGGCTGCAAAAATGAAAATAATTTAACTATAAAAACGCCGTGATGTAAATATCACGAAAATAAATTATTCTTCCAAAAAAAAATGCATGGCATGAATAAGTATTATCCTTTCAGGCTTTTCCAGCTGCCGTAAGTCATTTCAAATTTCACTTCTCCCTGATGGACGATTCCTGCACGCTTCCACCCTGCCCTGCTGTAGAAACTTTCAGCGCGTGTTTCCGGTGCCGTACCAAGCCAGGCTGTATCCCTTGTTTTCGTAAAATACCAGTCCATCATCAGCTCATGCAGCTTACGGCCTATGCCTTTGCCTTCATATCCCGGTTTTACAAACAGGGCCCAGATGTTTTTTTCCTCCAGGTCAGCAATGGAAAATCCAATGACACTTCCGTTTACTTCACATACCCAGCCTTTTCCACGTCGCAAAATAAAATCTGCTGTTATTTCAGGGGTCACCAGGCCAGGTGTCTGAAGCACATTTTCCCGCACCGACATCCTCACTTCCATCATATCGCTGATGTCCCTTTTTTCCGCTTCCCTGAAGATCATCTTTTTATTTTTCTCCCAGAAGTCCTTCGCGAAGTGTCTTTTCATCAAGCACCTTCATCTTGCGCCAGTCAACCAGCAGCAGCTTTTCCTTTTTTAAAAACCCGGCCATCGGTTCCATGCCTGCTTTCAGGGCATCCAGGCTTTCGGCCGAAAAAATACAGAAACTTTTTACCGTGTCGTTTTCTGTCATGCCATAATACGTAATGCCATTGGCAACAAATGAAAAACCGCCCTTAACCTGGCCTGGATGGTTATAGATCACCACCTTTTTCAACGGAAGATCCTTTCCGAAATATGATTTCAGCTTTTCAAAACCTGAACCAACAGGATTCACATTCATTTCGCGCATGTAAACTTTGCTGAAATGCGTATATACTCCGTCGTTGTTGCTGTGATGGGTAAAGATGTCCTGTATTTTCACGATCTCACTGTCAATTTCGCTGCGTTGATTTTTTGAAATGAATTCAATCTGACGCCACTCTTCTTCCGTAATCCTTAACAAAGCGGTGTCGCTGATGGTCTCATAAGGAGGAAACTGTGCATTCAGCGTGGGCATCAGGAAATCCGCTGCAGGCCCGGCGGCCGGTATTGTCGCTGCAGATTCATGTGATTTATTTTCCGCCTTTTTTCCCCCGCTGCAGCCGGCGGCAATCACATATAAAATGAAATAAATAAAAATGCTGACTCTCATGAAATTTTATTTGTGATGACAAATATAGTATGATTTGGAAACAAACAATCCTGCACTTTATTTACTCCTGTCCTGCTCTCTCCCGGCCAAGCCGGGAACCCGATCAGGTTTAGCTTAATAGCTGTGGTGCTGTTTAATTGCTTTCTTCTTACTACCCATTTACCTTCCTGATTGAAGTTTTCTCCGGAAAGGAATTGCTTACAATTAATTTGTCATTCAGGAAAATTCCTGCATTCGAGAAATTTAATTTTAATCAATAACCCTTAAACATGCGACCCCTTCAGGGTCGAATTGTTGATCCCACGTCTTTACTATAAACATGTGAACCCTTCGGGTTCATTATTAATTTAACAGACCCCGACGGGGTCAAATGTTTATAGAAACATCGTTAACCATATAACCCGACCCTGAAGGGGTCGCATGTTCGCTGAATGTGATGCCATTATTTTCTTTATCAGCAACACAGCCCGACAGACATATAAGAAATATGATAAAATAAAATTTCATTAATATATTGAAACTGCTTCAGCGTTAACAGCATTACTGTAGGGTAACATATGCCTAAACGCAGTATATTTTTATCTGACTCCGTTATTCTCAATCACATAAACCTCCATCCCCTGCGCATTCCCCTCCGCCGGCATACATTTCACAAACCTGAATTTCTCCAGCAGCTTTAATGACGCTTCGTTCTTAGCATGCGTATAGGCTTCAATACGGAGCAGCTTCATGGTATTGAATCCATATGGGATCACAGCTTCCAAAGCCTCCTGCATATATCCCTTCCCCTGGAATTCAGGAAGCAGCATATAGCCTGCTTCGCCCTGGCTGCCATCAGCATAGATATTCCATATACATACCGTTCCCATCAGCTTGACCGAGCCCTTTTGATAAAGACCCCAGTTGATCCATTCATTATCGTCAATGCCTTTGTCAATTTTCCGGATGAAAGCTTTGGCATCTTCCAGGTCTTTCGCAATGGGAATGTCAACATATTGCACCATGCGCTCATCCGACCGCATGATGAATATTTCACCGGCATCCTCCATCCTTACCCTTCGAAGATCAAGCCTCCGGGTGGCAAGGTTTGGAAAAGGAGTGAACTGAATGGGCAACATGTGAAACCAGCCTGTGGAGCCAAAGTAATAAAAAAATGAAGAAGTGTGGATTTTGTCCTAATTTTGCACTTATGAACCTGCAAAAAAATCTTACCCTGTTTTTATTGCTGCTCCTGTTCATCCCTTTACATGCATGGGCGCAGGAAGACATGGACAACCTCGACGATACGGAAGTCATCGGGCTGCAGAGCATTAAAGGCCTGCATTTCGGCTTTAACCTCGGTGCCTATTTCGCAAACGACTACCCCGCCATGCTGTACGACGGTTATGGATTCGATATCAACGGAAATAAAAACACCTTTATCAACAGCCTCATGTACCGGAAGATTGTGGTGGAGAACAGCGGGCAGAACGGGCAGGGTGATCTCATCGCCGAGCAGCTGGGTGTGCAGGCTGGACAATGGAGCTTTGATGAAAGCAACATGCCGGTGGACTACGAATACAAAACTTCCTTTTTACTGGGCCTTCACTTCAATTACGGTTTCTCCAAACGCGAAGCGTTCATCTTTAACTTCAATTATACGAGGCTTACCGTTACCGCCAATTTCACCATTGAAACCGACCCCCCGATCGGTTCAAACCAGCTTTACCCAAGCATTCATAACTATCCCCTCCGCGGCACCGAAGACCGCACCTTTATACAGCTTGGTTACAGCCGCATTTTCGGCAATCACAAAGTGATCAATCCTGTTGCTGAAGCAGGGATTTCAGTTAATTACGCCGGCATGCAGAAGTACTTTATCATGATTGAAGATCTGAAGCTCGACCTTACCACTTTCAATTACATGTACGGCTATACCGATTACAAGCCTGAGCAGTATACTGGCTGGGGGTTTGGCGCTTTTGCCGGGATGGGGGCCTATGTCAGGCTTAGCAGGAAATACTCTCTTGAGGTGCTCTATTCACCCTCTTACGAAAAAATTAATATCGGGCTTGAGCCCAAACCGAAACTGCAGCAGGCTGCCAGCATCCGCATTTATTACTTGCTGTAATGGTTTTCCCTCACTTTATTAATGGCACATTTCCCGGTTTTAGTAAAGGTATTGACCTGATTTTCATTTGATTTTTTCCGGAAACAGGACCTTTTTTTCATCGTATTTCAGTCCTTTATTTGCCGGTGAAACAATGCGCCGTATTCATGATTTTTTTTTCAGGATGCTTCAAACCGTTACCATAAATGAACTTTTCTTACATGAGCAACACCGCGGTTTCTACTGCATCCAGCCAGCCCGGCCGGCTGAATACCCCTGCCGCTGCTGGAAATAATTAATCTTACGGATAATTAAAAACTTTGCTCCCGGTCCTTCCCTTCATCGTTTCTTACTTTTCATACAACCGTAAGAATTCGGCTGAATGATCGCTAAAACAGCCGGATTCTGCTGAAATCCCTTCATGCACCGATTCCATTACGGGTCAGAAATGCAGGTATATAAAAGTGGTACGGTTATCACAAGTGTTGGTTCCTGACAGGTACCGGCGGGCATTCGTTTGGTCCATTAAATACAGGGAATCGCAGATTCCTGCTTTCCGGTCCTGGCTCCATAAACAGTCAGACAATGACAACAATACTTTCATATCGATTAAGGCAGCTGGTGATTACCTGCCTGCTGTCGTTATGTTTTATTGTCATAACGGCTGCATGCCATTCACAAAGCTGTGCCAATTACGCCGTGGCCAGAAATACAGCGATCACCTACAGTACTATTTCAGGTACGGGAAATGTAGTGGCTTACTGGCGTGGTCAGACGGCAAACCAGAACGACGACAACAGGAGCATACCGGTTCCCATCGGATTCGACTTCTGGTACCTGGGAGTCCGTTACACAGCTGTAAATATCTGCATCAACGGTTATATTGATTTTTCAACTACGAGCTATGATGGCAACTGGCCGCTTGGCGATCCCAGCCCGCAGCCTCCGGGATATGCAGCATGCAGCGGCTATATCGCTTACCGGGAAGACGGAAGGTCATTCTACAACGTGCCATGCGGAAACGGCAACCCGCCCAATTCATATGATGGTACATACTGGGCACTGGCTCCCATGTACTGCGACCTGTGGTGCAGCAACGGGGCCACGCCGCTTGCCAACAGCATCAAGTATCTGACATCAGGCACCGCTCCGTCGAGGGTCTTCACGGCTGAATATATCAATATGGATGACTGGGCCAGCGCCTCCACTTCGAACTATAACTTCCAGGTAAAAATATTTGAGTCAACCGGAGTCATACAATTCGTATACGGCTCCATGGCTCCTGCGCCCGGTGCGCCCACACCCTATTCATGCGGTATTAACGGAAGAATAAAAACCAATCCCGCCGCTGCCGCCGACCTGCTCTCGCAGCGGAATGACAATACAGCAACTTTCAGCAATATAAACCCGCGCAGACACACTGCAGCTCCTACCTCCAACAGCCGGATCACGTTTACGCCCCCCGTTCCGGCCAACACGGCGGCTGCAATAACATTTACCAATATAGGTAATACATCGATGACCCTGAACTGGCCAAACTGGGCCACCAATGAAAATGGCTATGTAATTTATATTTCAACCGACGGCATTAACTACACATTTTACACCCAGACCGCCGCCAATGCAACTTCCTATGCAGCTACAGGATTATACGGATCCACTTACTGGTGGAAAGTGTATGCAGTAACGGAAGGATGCCTCAGCACCCCATGTTCAGGCTCACAGGCCACGCTGGTTGCAGGAAGATTCATTTCCATTAAAACAGGAAACTGGAATGATCCCACCGTCTGGGATGCAGGAGTTGTTCCCAGCAATGGCGACAGCGTGATCATTGATGACGGTGATACCGTTACGATCAACGGATCATACGGTTGTACACACCTCACCGTGGGAAGGGGAACCAGCGGCCTGCTGCTGATCGGGAACAGTACAACGGCCAGGACCATTTCCATACTGGGAGATATCAGGATCAATACCGGAGGTTCATTTATAGCGAACACTTCATTTGCAGCTGTACATACTATGGCCATATCAGGCAACCTGGTGAATAACGGCACGTTCGACATGCGGCCAAATGCCACCAGCCTGTGCAACCTTACCTTCAACAGGAACGGCAACCAGACCATCAGCGGTTCGGGTGCGGTGAACAGCTATAATAATATGGCGCTGAGCATGGGAAGCAGCGTAAGCAACATCCTGGAAGTGACAGCTGATAATTTTTCGGCCCCTTCCAATTTTCTCACCATGAACAACGGTACATTCAAATTCTCGGTTCCCGTAAATGCAGTTACACTGAATGTGTTTACAACAGCAACTACCATCCCCTATACGTGCGGGTTATGGATGAACAGTCCCAACTCCACCATGTATGCCCATTCAACACTTTACTTCCAGGGCGACCTTACCTGTGATGCCGGTGTTATCAATATTGGAGATAATGCAGATGAAACGCTGATGTCGAACGGTGCATTCCTGAAGCTGACAGGCGGAGTCATTTCAGTTGCCGGTCGCCTGGACCGGCCAAGCTATGTGGCTGTGACCAATGTGATGATCACAGGGGGTACGCTCAACCTGAACACCATCGGATCCACTTCCACCACCTCTGCGCCGTTTATGATTGATGTGGTCGGATCCTCCTTCTACATGACAGGAGGAAAAATCATTATACGAAGAGCCGGAGCCAATAACCTTGGTTACTACAACATTAACTGTTCATCTTATACGTTTTCCGGCGGGACGCTGCAGTTCGGCAACGGATCAACACCTGTTGGACCGCCGATGGAAATATATACCGATCATTCCATTGCCAATTTATCCGTACAGTCAACCAACAACCCTATAGCACGCATGGCAAGCACCTTAAACGTGACGGGAAATATCGATGTGAGGATAAACGGAACACTTAACTGCAACAGCCTGGACCTGGCCATTGGCGGTAATCTGATCAATGAGGGCACCGTAACAACAGGAAACAATACGGTTACTTTCAATGGCGCTGCCGCACAGCAGGTGACGGGCAAATACAATTCGCTTAGCTTATACAACCTGAACATCAACAACACTTCCGGTGATGTGACACTGAATAACAGTGCAGATGTAACCGTAAACGGAACCCTGGGCTTTACTGACGGAAAAATTATTCTTGACACCGCCAACCTCATTATTGCCAGCGGAAATGCTGTAACCGGCTACAACGATTCAAGCTTTGTTGTAACCAGAGGAACAGCAACCAATGGCAGCTACCTGGGGATCAGCGGCATTTCCGCCTCACGTGATTTTCCCATTGGATCTTCTGTAACAAGCTATTCACCGGTACGTAGCTTTGTCAATGCAGGAACAGCCGATCGCTTTAATGCAAGGGTATTCGATGGCGTATTGCAATATGCAGTTACCGGCAATGTGATCACAGATGCAGTGGTAAATAAAACCTGGCTGATCAATGAATCCGTCCCGGGCGGCTCGAATGTTTATTTCAGACTGGAATGGAACAGCAGTGAGGAGCTCAGCGGCTTTAGCAGGTCCAGCAGCGGCATCAGCGTATATGATACTGTTAATGCAGCCTGGGATACACCTTCATCATGGAATGCTGCAAGTCCGAATCCGTCACCGTATTACAACATCATGAGAAACGGAATAAGCTCATTCCCTGCTTTCATGGTCAAATCGGGCATCACACCATTACCTGTTGAATTATTGAATTTCTCCGCAATACTCAATAATCAGCATCAGACATCCTTAACCTGGGAAACCGCTTCGGAGCTTAACAATGATTATTTTGACATAGGCCGGTCAACCGACAACATCCATTTTAAAACCGTTGCACGCGTGAAGGGAGCCGGTAACAGCAGCACACCTGTAAAGTATCATATCCTGGATTACTTTCCCGAAACCGGAATTAATTACTACAGGCTTGGCCAGGTAGATTTTAATTCACAGGTAAAATGGTCACCGGTAAAAAGTGTGCTTGTGGAAACAAATCAGCCTGCAGCTGTCAGCGTAACCATGAAAGACAACAGGAACCTGCAGCTGAGGTTTAACTATACGCCTTCAGGTGCTGCAACGATAGTTATATACGACAGTCTTGGAAAGGAAACCTCAACCAGGATCGTACACAGCATTGAAAATGGCGATGAGGTTCCGGTGGACTGCAGCAGGTTATCGAAAGGAATATATTATGTGCTTGTTACCGATCACATCCTGTCATTTCAGTCCCGTTTTCTTAAAGAATAATCAGGAATTTTTTCAATAAAAAAGCGGTAACAAATAATGTTACCGCTTTTTTTATTTTATGAAGGGAGACTGTTATCCCCGCATCAAAAAGCTTATTGTGCTACGATCTTGGTAGTCACTTGTACTCCGTCAGCATTCATCGTACAGAAATAAACGCCTGTTGAGAATTCAGTGCTGTTGATGTCAAAAGTATGGACACCGGCTTTCATATTGGTTTCATTGGTTTCAAAAACCAGCACGCCGCGTACATCGCAAATTTTGATGTTTACGTTTGAAGCGCCTTTCTTCAGCTCATAGCTGATGGTGGTTTTATCGGTAAACGGATTCGGCTGGTTTTTCAGCATGAATGCATTTCCATGTGATGCTTCGCTGATACCGATAGTACCTGAAGAAACTTTATAAGAGATCAGGTGGTGCTCAAAAGAATAACCAACAGTATATGCATAAGAAGGAATAAACAGACCATTCCAGCCAGCTGCCATATCATATCTTACATCCTGTGGTACAATGTGTGAACAGTTGTAATCGCAGGCTGCTGATAAGTTGTTGCAGTCCCAATAAGACTGGTAAGTACCGGTTCCGCCATTGTCGCCAAACTCTTCCAGTGAAGTGAAGAAGAAAGCATTATGCTGGTAATCGATTGAATCACCCAGTGCATAGCTGTATCCTGGAATAAACTGGATATCTACAGCGAGTAATTTGTCAGCTGCCACTGCATAAGAGCCTGGAACTGCAAATTGTTTTTCCCTGAAGAAAGTGATAGCTGTATCAGCATCATCCAGCGTCACCTTGAAAGTATATTTTCCGATTGCGTCAATTGAATTGGCAGGCTGGAAATATTTCAGTGCACGGAAACATACAGTATCAGTTCCGTAGTTAGCCGTGAAAGTAGGATCATAAAAATAATAACCCGGCATGTTTCCCGCAGTTGAGTTGGTGATGAGCGTGATCACCAGTGTATCAACTACACTTTCCACCCTGGTGTAAGCGTATGAAATGGCCAGTGAATCCAGGCTGTATGCTGTGGTTGCATCCCAGGTTACGCCATCAATCTGGTTAAAGATAAGTGATTTCACATCGAGCACGTCACCCAGGTGGTGAACCCAGCAGGGTGCAAAATTGCCTGCACCAAATTCACCATAGCAGAGTGAATCAGGAAACAGGTAGTTAGAGCTGATCGTAGCAGGTCCGGTCATACCGGCACCACCGCCATTAAACTGATCGATGCTGCTTCCGTAATTCAGCCAGTATTCAGTAAATACTGATGATCCTTTTGCAGCTTGTGATTTCGGCTGGAGGCTTTTCATTTTGCTGCGGTCAAACTGAGGCTTGAACAAGGGTTTCTGATTACTGGGTGCAGGAATCAGATCCTGCTGGGCCTGAATGAATGAAGGTGCCAACAGTGCCAGAAAAAGTAAAATTTTTCTCATTTTAATTTTGTTTTTTGTTAGTCTGTTTCTACTCATATGGCTTTTCGAATACGCCCCGTTTTTATACTGTTTGCCGGCCTACAGTTGCCAATGAAACCGGGTTAAACACCCGCCATCGAAGGGTGACAAAGATATAAAAAGTATTTAATCACCAAGTCTTAATCGTGTAAAACTATACGAAAAATGCATGACTGTCATAAAACAGTCATGCAATAGGTAGGGGTTACGGGTGCTTAATTGGACGATTTTACAAAACGAAACGATTTGGTTGATTGACTGCTCATGATGTAAGTACGATAAGGTGCATGCGTGCCGGTCAGTGTGGTCCGCGTAGCGAGTAATTGAATGGTTTGTCCTGAATGCTTTCGACGTATTTTTTTTGTTAGGCTTCTGATCTGATAATTGACAAGGTAAAAACAGCGGCGGTGAGGATGGTTGTTGTTAAAATTCTATTGGGGTACATGGCTTAGCTTTTTTAAAGATTCATTTTGCGTTTTAGTTGAATTGAGTTCACCGCGATAAGCGAATATAATGCTAAATGATTCAAAATGAATAAATTACTTTTAAACTTTTTTTAATGATCTGGTTATCAAAAAGATATTGTACGAAAAGTGTGATGTTTTATATTTTCACCATTACAAATCATATATTAACTTGATTTTTAATGACGTTCACCCAAATTAATTGTTTTATGGCATGGGGAGTTCAATGATCAGGAATTGTCCAAAAAAATCTTTTTTCTGTCATGCCGAATCCCGGTAAATAAAGGTCTGATTATGAAATTTAAATCACACCAAACGAGAAAGCATGAAAAAAGAGAGAATTGATTAAATTAACAGGAAGAGACCCCACTGGAAAAGATTTACTTATAAAAGCAACATTCATCCTGCCTTGACTTCCTGCTGATAAAGCTGCCTGATTTCGTCAAGGTCGGTTTTGTTGAGCGGCTTATTAATGAATTTTTTCACAACAGGATTGTTTTTCGCCCGGTCATGATCAATCGGATCAAGCGAAGAAGACAGCAGTACAATATAGCAGCTTTGCCTGAACGACTTGGGCAAACGGGAAAGGCGTCCGAGAAATTCGAAGCCGTCCATTTCAGGCATCCGGATATCAAGAATAATAACCTGCGGAAGACTTTCAGGATGCCTGAGGTTGTCTTCCAGGTAAGCCAGGGCTTTTGAAGCCAGGTCGAATTCCATCACGGTACGTGCAAACTGATTTTTCCTGATCATGTAACCGGCAATGTACCTGTCGATTTTAGTGTCATCGATCACCATCACACAATCAAAAGTAAATGCTCCGCTTTCCATTATTGACAGTTATCAAAAAGATTTAATATCTATTGGTTCGGGCGCTGGCGGTTGTTTGCTTTGCCATTCATTAAACCATACAATATACGACATCCCAGCAAGAATTATAATCAGCCAAAGGATCACTAAAAATTTTTTCATTCTTACACACTTTAAAAAGTTTTTCAAATTGTTCCAAACCTTAAAAATCACGGAACAACAGCAGGCTTTACGCCTGAATTCAGGTTTGTAAACACAGAAAAACGACGGATGTTCGGATGAAAAAAGGTAAAATCTTACAAAAACGGCCGTGCCGGAAATTTTTAAGCTTATTATACGCTGATCGATTTCCACTTACCCCTTCTGAACAGGATAAAAATGGCAATAGCCATCAGCGTTTCAGCCACCGGGACCGAAATAAATATTCCGGTAATGCCCAGGGATGTGTGACGATGCAGCAGATAGGCGAATGGGATCTGAAAAAGCCAGAAGCCGGCAAAATAAATCCATGTCGGCGTACGCGTATCACCCGCTCCGTTGAATGCCTGGTTAAGCACCATGCCGATGCCGTAAAAAATATAGCCTGAGCTGATGATCTGCAGGGAAAGAACTGCATAGTTCATTTGCTGAACTTCTGCCGCAGGTATAAAAATGCCAATCAGGGGAGCTGAGAAAAAAAGAAATATGATTGTCACAAACGCCATGAAGCCCGCATTGTACCAGGCGGTAATTTTCACACTCTGTTCTGCCCTGTCAGGCATGTTTGCACCAAGATTCTGACCGACCAGCGTTGCCACTGCGTTGCTCATTCCCCAGGCGGGTAAAATAAAAAAGATGACGAGCCTGATGGCGGTCTGGTAGCCTGCAGATGCAGCGCTTCCATATTCAGCGATCATGGAGGCCAGGACGATCCAGCTTGCTGATGCAATAATGAACTGGAACGATGCAGGTGATGCAATTTTAATCAGGCCGTTGAGCACGGAAAAATCAGGTCTGAAATGCTCCGGTCTGAATTTGAGCACTCCGGAGGATTTCCATAAATGATAAAGCTGGTATAATACACCGATGCCACGACCTGTTGTGGTTGCAATAGCAGCGCCTGCAACACCAAATGCAGGAAAAAATCCAATGCCGAAAATCAGCAACGGGTCGAGTATGATATTGAAAATATTCCCGATCCAGAGGCTCTTCATGGCAATGGACGCATTTCCGGCTCCTCGGAAAACCCCGTTTATCAGGAACAGCAGTATAATCACTGCGTTCCCGGCGAACATGATCTGCGTATATAACAGCCCTTCGGCAATCGCTTCCGGTTCAGCACCCATCAGCTTTAAAATATCTCCTGCATAAATATATCCCGGAATTGCAAGTGCAAACGATGCCAGCGTAGCCAGGATAATTGACTGGGCGCCTGCACGTGAAGCCGCTTCCGTATTTTTTTCTCCCACCCGCCTGGCCACCATGGCCGTTGCTGCCGCACTCAGGCCGATACCGGCAGAATATACAATGGTCAGTACCGACTCGGTTAAACCCACAATGGAAACTGCATGCACACCCAGCCGGTTAACAAAAAAAATATCCACCACGGCAAAAACCGACTCAAGCGCCAGCTCCAGCATCATGGGAATGGCCAGGAGCACTACTGCTTTCCGCAGGTCAATGGCTGTAAAATCGTAAGCGTCGCCCCGGATGGCCGAGCGGATGATGGACAGGTATCGTTTCCACCGTGGCTGGTTATTCACCATATATTAAGATCAGGTTGCCCGGATGATTGCAGCAGAAACGAAATTCATGCAATGGCTTCCGGAGGTACATTCATGCCTTGCGCAGATAATTTTCCAGTGAAGTTCCGATAATTTCAGTCCATCCTGCAGCAAAGTTCTCTTTTGCAAAATCCTTGATATCGACAGGAAATGATCCGAGCCCGCTGTGGGTAAGCTTCAGTTTTGTTTTACCTGACTCATTCGACAGCTCAAACGTTACATACGAAATTCCTTCATATCCGTCATAACGCCAGCTATACGATATTCGCTTCCCGGGAATCACCTCGGTGACCCTGCACAGATGAAGGTACTGCCTGTCTTCAGGCCCGCCGGTGAACTGGAACTCAAAGCCCGTTTCAGGTTTGAACTCAGCCAGGTCAAAATACCACTGCTTCATGTCATCCTTATTGGTGATGGCCTTCCATACTTTTTCAATCGGCGCATCAAATGTACGCTCGATAATAAATGGTTCGTCTTTCATTTTATCACGTTTATCTGAAATAATTTTTATGAAACCATGCCGGCAATATATTCATCCAGTCGCTGCAGGGTCTGACGTCCGCCTTCTTCAGCGCCAAACTTCCTTGCAGTCTCCAGCGCCTCAGCACTTGCAAAAGTGGAATAAAGGGTGAGTTTTGTTTTCTTTCCCTGGTCTTCAAAAGTTACAATTACCTCAAACCGGTCCGGATCTCCATCTTCACCTGAATCATGTACGTATTCCAGCAATTCAGGTCTGACCACCTTTTTAAATATCACCCTGTTCGGATAAGCGGTGCCGTCAGGGCCGTGCATGGTAAACAGCCAAATCCCGCCTGCCTTCAGCTCCATCGAAGAAGTAGTGGTGTTAAATCCGTTGGGCCCCCACCAGGCTCCAATATGATCCGGGTCGGTCCATACTTTAAACACAAGTTCCCTGGGTGCATTGATTACCCGGGCAATGGTAAGCTCCCGCGATGCAGTAGCCGAAATCACTTCATTTTTGTTTTCCATGGTTTTGCTTTTTTAATGGGACACGTTTCTTTTTTATTCGTATAGGGGGTTTCACCCGCTTTAATTCCCGGGATGATTTTTTCCCACTCACCTTATTATTCCCGTCTTTCCCTTTCTTCTTTTCCTGCAATCTGTTGATATAATTTTCAAGCGCATCCAGCTTTGCATTCCAGAATTTCCTGTGCTGTTCAACCCAGTCCGTTACTTCGTCCAGCTTTTCAAGCCTTGCTGCACAATACCTTTCCCTACCCTCCTGCCTGATGGTGATCAGTCCGCATTCAGCCAGGATCTTCATGTGTTTCGAGATGGCCGGGCGGCTTACATCAAAATTTTCTGCCACGGCATTCAGGTTCAGCGGCTGCTGCGCCACCAGGTGGATGATCGCCCTCCTGGTGGGATCGGCTATAGCCTGGAATACATCTCTCCTCATCTGATTCGGTGGAATAGGTAACTAATCGGTTACAAATATATAGGAAACCATTTGGTTACGCAAATAATTTCGTAATTTTTTTTCAACAACGGGAAATTATTACTCCATCAGCCGGCACAGGTATCCTGCCGACTCCACGATGGCAATGATTTCCCCTGCATCAACTCCATTGCCCTTCACCCGCAAGATACGGTCGCAATCTTCAAGATCGAAATTTATGCTGAAGTGCGGAAATAAGGCAAGCATCTTTTCCACCAGTTCCCTGGCTGAGGCTTCACCCTGCACATTGGTGCTGAAAACTTCAACCACGGAGCCGTTTTTCTTCATTCCTTCTCCAACAATGGTTCCTGCGAATTGTCGATCCGGTATCACTTCGTGGTGTAATCGTAATTTACCATCCACTGGATTCCGAATTTATCGTCGAGCATGCCAAAGTAAGCGCCCCAGAATGTTTTGGCAAGCGGCATTTTTACCTTGCCACCAGCGGATAATCCGCTGAATATCTTTTCAGCTTCCTTTTCGCTGTCGGCATTGATTGAAATGGAGAAATTGGTTCCTGTATTCACCGGCGGAAATGAATCAGGCGTATCGCTTCCCATCAGGATGTTATCGCCGCTGATGGGCAGGGCAACATGCATGATTTTATCTCCCTGTGCAGGTTGACCGGGGGTTCCTTCGGGCATATCTTTAAATCGCATCAAGGTGATAAAGTTCCCGCCGAAAACAGATTTGTAAAAGTTGAACGCATCTTCGGTATTGCCGTTAAAATTCAAATAAGGGTTAATTTTTGCCATGTATCAAAGTTGTTTAATGTTAATTGATGTTTGATTTATCTAACTGTTAATTTAATGTTATGAATTTGTTCTTACCATGCATACCAGTTGCTCTTCACTTTTGTACCACTCAACACAAAAAGACTTTTTATCAATATTTTCATTTGATAGTAGGGTTTGAAAAACGTCGGGAATTTCGCCTGTGCGCTTTTTCCATCCCATGATGGTTTCTGTCAGATATATTCCCTTCGGAATAATCAGGGTTTCCATCCCGTCTTGCCCGGCTTCCCCCTCCTTTACCTCCTTTGCGGCTTTATATTGAACAACTCCGTTCCTGTCAGGTTGAGATATGCCGTATAAAGTCCCGTCACTATCCCGGGTCCTTTTTTTCAGGGCGTCAAAGGCTTCCTGTATTCCATCCGGGAACGAGCTCGCTGCAATACAAACAACCCTGATATCATTTTTCAATTCATATTTTTCCATGTTCACGAATTTTTCCGGGGACACAAATATAAAACCTGTTTGTCATTTGCATGAAGTATCAAACATTATTAAGAATTATTTTCTTCAACATACATCCGGTTAATAAAAAAAGGAGGCCATAAAAATAAAACAGCCTCCTCTTTCCATGGTTTACATGAATGCCTCAAATTTTACAGGCAGCATTCCATGACTGGTAAGTGCAACAAAATAGCTGACATCAGGAAAATTTCCGGTTACCTGGCAAAGGCCGTTATGCATCGGTGATTTTACCACGGGGGCATAGAACACCTCATCATCAACAGCAATGGCAATGGCCCTGTTCAGGTTGCGTTCAGTAACTGTTGCCCACTTTTTAATTGCATCATCCTTAAAGCTGATACCAATTGCATAATCATGGTCCGATGCACCTCTTTCCATACGAATGGAAGATACATCTGCCCCCATTAAAACCGGACTGCCATCGGCATTCAATTTCAAAGCATACAGGCAGCGTGGCACATTGCCATTCCTTGTCCAGCTCAGCCGGTATGACCGGTTTGGCTCAGTCGTGCGAAGGTAATCATCCACCTTGCCTGCAGCAGCTCCTGTCGCACAGCCGATTGCTGTCTGATGCTCATCAGCCTGCAACAGCTGTAACAACGCTTCATCCTTTTGCATCTCTTCTCTTTTCAACGTTTCATAAAATGCAAGCGCTCCTTTATTGCATGCAAGATTTTTTGCAAGGTCATAATCCCATCCTTCACCGAGCCTGATTTCAAGCATCCCGTTGCCGGCAGGCTTGATGTCAAACGGTCGGGATCCGGCGCTTTTTAACCGTTGCGTAATTATTTCTGCTGAGCGGTTGAGCTCCTGCTGTGTAATTTTTCCTGTTGCCTTCAAAACCAGAACACTATTTGGTTTCATGCTGTGGTATCCTGTGGCAACAATTCCGGCACCAAGTACAATGATTAATAATATGGCTATGACGCCTTTTATATTTATTGATTTCATTTTTTTTATTTTAGTTAATACCATTTTATCCCCCTGTTAAAAAGGAGGTTGTAATGTTTGAATGTGAGTAAAAAATTAACTGCGGGGTAACGGGTGGTCACCTGAAATATGGACCCGCTGATAAAAAAACCCGTAATAAGCCAGGGGCCTGATCGTAAAAATTTCCTGATCAGCCAGTTTTAACCGATGAGCAGTTTTTATATTGTCAGGTAAAAGTTTTTGCTCCTCATACAAAAAAAGGCGGTGGAATTTATGACTTTGATATGCGTCGCACTTTTTTATACCACCTGAGGGGTTACCTGACGGAAGTATTGCATTTAAATATTCTCGTGACAAGTCATAAGAAAGCTCATGACTTTCAGCATCGAATAAATGAAATGAAATTTTACCGGAGTATGCCGACACCAGGGTCATAAAGACACCCACGAACAAAACCCTTACGAGGATACCTGCGACATCAGCTTTTTGCTTTTTCACGGAACAAATATACGTTAATATTATTTTATTTTTTTGGATTCAATCAAAATAATCCTGCAATCCGTAAAGAGATTGAATAACGGGTAGGTAAAGCACTTTCGAAAATGGAAGCGCTTTGATAAATGCTTCACAGGTGACAGGCGCATCGGCAAAGTAAAGGTTGAACCTGATTGATTTTCCTTCAGCTGTCAATACAACATGTCCGTTCTTATTCATTGGTTAAATTCTGATAAATAATGTATTCGGGCTGCATCATTTATTTTTTTAAGGTGTTCAGTATGGCACGTATATCGGCCAGGTGATGGTCATCGTGTTCGGCAGTAAAAAAAGCCACGTCAACAGGTCGCATCGAAATCTGCAACCTTGGATGCATCGACCTGGTCAGCAAGGTGGCTTCATCCAGCGAAAGCAGTCTTTCCACAAATTGCTCACGCCTCCTGGTAAAATCATTGATCAGTTGCACCACGCTCCGGGTATTGTGACCGGCTTCATGAGTCTTTTTATTCGACATATCAGCTGCGCGCAGGGTGGATTTTCGTTCCATGAAATCATCAATTCTTCCTTCATGAAGGTCTTCCAGGTCCGTAAGGTGCCCGATGTTTTCTTTGATGCTCCATTTGTTTCCCGGTTTCAGCTGAGCCTGTTCATCCGTAAGATGGCCTGTTATTTCCCTGAGGCGTGCAGGCGTGCCGGCCAGGCGTTCAAGGATATTGAACATCCATCCTTCCGGAAAATCAAAGCTGAATTTTCTTTCAGTCCATTTGGTCCGTTCCATGATAAGTCATTTATGTAGTCGACTACACAAATATAGCCGTAACAGGATTTAAATGCAAATTTTTTTTTAGAATATTTATTTGGGAAACGCAAGGATGGATCATCCTGCCATGGCAACGATTTTATTTGCCAGCACTTTTTTTTCGGCGTCGGACTTCGTTTGCTCCATGGCGGTTTCAAAATACTTTTTAGCTTCTGCATGATGACCCAGCCTCGAATGGATCTCACCCAGCAGGCCATTGTACAGGTAAAATGAAGCAAGCTTTTTGCTATCGCTGATATTTTCCACAGCGGTCAGCGCCTGCTGCGGCCCATGCACCTGCATGATAACCACTGCCCTGTTAAGCTCTGAGACCGGTGAAGGAACCATCCTGCAAAGCCATTCGTACAATTCAAGTATCCGTTTCCAGTTGGTGCTTTCAAAGCTTTCAGCGATGCAATGTTCAAAAGCAATGGCCGCTTCCAGGTGATAGGCGCTCACTTCTTTTCCAAAAGCCGCTCTGTTCATGTAATCATTTCCCTGGTCAATGAGCGCTTGGTCCCATTTGGTTCTGTCCTGCATCGGCAACAGTATAATGGCTCCTTCAGTAGTGAGGCGGCTGTTGCTCCTGGCCATGTGGAAACACATCAACGCCATTAAAGCAAATACTTCGGGGAGCTGCGTATGACTGTTCTCGGCAAGCAGCCGGCAAAGCATCATGGCTTCTTCCATCAGGTCGCGGCGGATCAGCGCTTCAGCCTGGGAGGAATTGTAACCTTCATTAAAAAGCAGGTAGACCGCATTCAGCACAACATCAACGCGGTGACCAATCTCAGCCACAGAAGGAATTTCCAGCTTCACCCTGTTTTCCCTGAAAAATTCCTTTGTGCGATACAGCCGTTTTGTAATTGTTTCTTCCGAGGTAAGAAAAGCCTTGGCAATTTCAGCAGTTGAAAAATTACAAAGTGTTTTTAAAATAAGCGTAATCTGTCCTTCAGCCGAAACACCCGGATGGCAGCAGATAAACATCATGCGCAGCATATCGTCCCTGATCAGCTCTTCGCTCCACCGGTTTTCCATGGTGGCAGCCAGCGTATACCCTGACGTTAGCAGGATGTGATCCCTGTCGCTGAAATCAAACTGTACCGTATGCTTATTCCTGCGGATGACATCGATGGCCTTGTTTTTTGCCACGCGGAAAAGCCATGCCGACGGATTGTCCGGAATCCCTTTCAGCTTCCATACATTCATGGCCTCCATGAATGTGGTCTGAACCACATCCTCCGCTGTCTCCATGTTTTCGGCGCCGAAAATGTTGGTTAAAACAGAAACCATCTTCTTCGCTTCATTGCGAAAAAGATGGTCTGTCAGCTTGTCGATATTCGGGAATTCCGTCAAATTTTTCGTTGTGCTGGTGGCATGGTCAGGAAACCTTAACAATATACGTAATTTTTTCCGGGCCGGTGAAAAACCGGCAACGGATGTTACATACCCATGTCTTCAATTTCCCTCACTTCCACAACACCGTCGTCAAATTCGAGGATGGGACAACCTTTGGCAATGCCAACCGCTTCGTCATACGAATCGGCTTTGCACATGAGATAACCACCAACCATTTCTTTCCCTTCCATAAAAGGACCGTCGGTAACGACCTTTTTATTTCCGGTAACCTGCTTGCCGGACTGATTCAACGGCTGGGCTCCGACAAACTTTCCTTCATTGCCGAGATCCCCCATCCATTTCATCCATTTTTGCATGTGTGCCTGCCATTTCTCGGGCGATTGCCTGAGGGTCCTTCCGTCGCCGCCCCTGAATAAAAATAAGTATTCTTTCATTTTAATAATTTTTTAAATTCAGTGACCTGTTGTTAATTCTGTGAATGTAAGGCCACTGTATTCCCTTCGGTATCGGTAAAGAAAGCCATGTAACCGATATCATCACTGATCTTCGTCTTGGGCATGGTTACCTTTCCACCGGCCTTTTCAATTTTTGCAAGTGCATTGGTAAGGTCCGGGTTGCCGTTCAGGTAAATTTTAGCCCCGTCAGCACTTGGCTTATGCATGGTTCCCTGAACAAGTCCGCCCGAAGCTTTTCCATTTCCCATGTCGCTTGGGAAAAAGGCCATTTCCATGCCCATCATGCTTTGTGTTTCCATTTTGATCCCGAAGATGGTCTCATAAAATTTTTTTGCCCTGTTGATATCTGAAACTGATATTTCAAACCAGTTCAGACTGTTTTCATTTGCATTCATGTTTTTTTGTTTTTAAAGTTAGATTAATAATAAATTCAGCTAATTTCTGAAAGATACCTGATGACGAACAGAAGTCCCCGATCCGGACAAGCCTTCAAAAATAATTTCTGAAATCATAAAAATAAAAAGCAGCCTTAACTTTTAACTATTTATTAACTATTTGATGATTGCCTGAAACATCAGGCTTCCTGATGCATTCCTTTGCCTGCTTCGCCACGTGTAAACCGGTTATGAAAAAGAAAAGTAATAGCCAGTGCAAGCAGGCAGCCTGCAATCACCGATATGATCCGTTCAAATGCAGCTTCCCACAGGTTCCTGCCTTCTTCATGAAGCATAATAATAATGGTAGCCGCAAGCGCTGAACGTATGCCCGTATCCAGTTGCATCAGGTAACACAATGCAAGCGTCATAAGCAAACCGGCGCTGATCAGCCACATGTTGCTCATTGAAACCCACAGGAAAAATACCCCCACTGCCACGCCTGTAAAGTTTGCCTTGATCCTGGTTAGGGCCAGCGGAACTGAATCCCTTCCATCCGGCGAAAGCACCAGCATAACGGAAATCAGGCACCAGGCAACGTCGGAATAATTGATGAGTTTACCGACAATAAAAACCGTCAGCGCTCCCGTGATGCATTTTCCTGCATACACGAAAAAACTTTTTACCCTTTCATTCATCTTATTACATTTGGAGTAAAGGTAAAATTTTTTGAATGAATGAAATCCGTATTTCATGCAGGCTGTTTCCTGTTTTTTTTTTGAAAACCGGCTGTACAGCCCTGGTCACGCTCCAGTCCTGCTGTCCGGTCGCAGGAGCTCCCTCCCAACAGGTTTATTTTACTGGCGCCTGTATTTCATCGCTTACTTTTGATTTACCTAAAGAATAATAAAATCCCATATTCAATCCTGCATTCCATAAATAATCATCGAAATACCATCCGTCACCAATCGATAAAAGTCCATATCTGAAGGTGGGTTCGATTTTCAGTTTCATTCGTTCTGTCAGCCGCCAGTCAATTCCGACCCCGGCCATGGGTGAAATATTAATTGCGTTGATTGGATTGATATTTGTCCCTTTCGAATGCTCCACATGTCCGTCATTGTATTTAAGAATGGCTCTTGTCTTTGCATCCAGAAAAATATTGGTTGTAATTCCCAATGTTGCACAAAACCTTATTTTACCATGACCGTATGCATAGTTAATTTTTACCGGCACATCCAAGTAATAAAAATTAAAGTAAACTCTTCCCTTTCCAAGAATAGAGTCCGAAAAGTCCAATGACTCTATATCGATCATCTTTGTTTTGTATCCTTTGTTGGAAAATAACAGGCCGGTCTCTATTGTCCAATTTGAAGATAAACCATAGGCTGCAGCCAGTCCGGCTGTATAACCGAATTTAGGAATTTCAGAATTGTTAAAGTAAGCTATGTCAAATTTTGAATCTGTGTTTTTCAGGGTGCGGTAACAAAGATCCGGGGATACAACCGCTCCGAGATACCATTTTCTCATCTGCTGTTTTACCTGGTTATTTAAAGTATCCTGGCCATGAGCCGCGAGTGAAATGACAAAGAAAAAAATTGTAATAAGTCTCATAAATGAATTCTTTGATTTCGTCTTTGGTTTATTGTTGTATACATTTATCGTTCATGCTTACTACATCCTATTGTGTGATAGTATCCAATTGAAAGCCCGGCATTCCATAGATAAGTATCAACAGCTATATCATTGATGGATAATACTGCATATCTGAATGTGGGCTCTATTTTCAGATTCATTTTATCGTTTAACCGCCAGTCAACTCCCAACCCGCCAAGGAGAGAAATATCAACGCGCCAGTTGTTGTCATTCATGTTGTCGGTTTCCCTCTCCTTGTGACCATCAGTATATTGAATTATTTCTCGCTGGTCCGTATCCAGTAATACGTTAGCAGCAACTCCTAAACTCATGCAAAATCTCAATTTGCTGCTACTGCATGAATAATAGTTTACCTTAAAAGGAATATCAAGATAATCATACTTGTAAATAAACCCCATCTTCTCCGGATGTGACTCTGGGCCTGCATTATTAAAGTAAAATGCTGTCATTTTGGTCCGGTATCCCTTGTTGGAATATTGCAAACCAGATTCCAGCTCCCAATGTTTTGAAAGGGTACATGATACAATTAAGCCTGATGTAAATCCTATCTTTGGAATCTGACGACTGTGAAACGGAGGATCTCCGAATTGAGATTTATCACTGTTTATCAATGTTCTGTAACATATATCAGGCGATACCATGGCACCAACCTTCCACCGGCTGCAATTACCTTTTAATGGATCTTTCAGGGTATCCTGTGCGCAAAGGTGCAATGAAATACAAATAAAAAAAAGTGTCAGATATTTCAATGAAAGTTATTTTCCTGCTCAAATATAACGAAATTAACTATACAATCAATTACCACAAAACCTCTATTGCCTGATAAGCTTTCCTTTGCTGATTAATTTCTGATCATTAAACAATTCATAAAAATAAATTCCTGATGCATGCTGAGATAAATTCAATTTTGTTGACCGGGTTATAAGCAGTTGCTCTGCAATTTTTTCACCGATTGAATTATAAAGTGCAAACTGCCATTTTTGATCCGAATTAGCGTGGAGCTCAATGGTAATTTCATCCGAAAACGGATCCGGATAGAACAGGAAATCATGGTCAGCTTTTCCAACTTCAGCTACATCAGTCATTTCAACCAGGTGCCTGATATAAATTCCATTCGAATAAATGGCAGCAAACAGATCAGGACCAACAGGTGTGAGCGAAAATGGAATTCCCGTTGGGATCTGCAGGCCTGTATTCACTGCATTCCAGCTGATGGCTCCCGTATCTGAAATAAAAATACCATCATTGCTTAATCCTGCAAAAATAGAAGACCCGTTTACGGCAAGTGAATTAACAACAGCACCAGGCAATCCGCTATTTACGGGATTCCATGTTAAGCCATTGTCGGTTGATTTGTAAATTCCCGAATCAGTTCCGGAAAAAAGCAATGAACCTGCTGAAGCAAAAGCATGCACGGTGGTATTGGAGGGGATGCCGCTGCTTACAGGAAGCCAGCTGATGCCTCCATTGGATGATATAAATGCTCCTCCACCCTCCGTGCCTGCCAGCAGATCTGCACCGTTTTTGAACAGGCACCGGGTAATGGGCACCGTAATCCCGGTACCCGAAGGATTCCAGCTGCTTCCGTTATTGCCGGAAATGAATATACCATTTCCTGTTCCTGCAAAAATAGTTGCACCATCAACCAGCAGGCTGTAAATGTTTGTATCTGTCAGTCCGTTATTCACCGGATTCCAGGTTGCACCGCTATCAACTGAAAGGTAAACACCGCTGCCCAGGGTAGCGCTAATCAGGGTATCGCCATTTCCGGCAAAGCCTAAAACCGGGCCGCTGCTGGTAATGCCCGTCCAGCTTGCGCCCTGGTTGACAGAGACGCATATACCAATGTTTGTCCCGGCAAAAATGGAATTTCCGTTTTGTTTTATTGAAAATACGCCGCTGTTGATCAGTCCGTTGTTGGCCAGGATCCACTGACCATTTGCATACATGGTAAAAATAATCTGTGTGACAAAAAAAATGGTGGTGAATTTTTTCATGATCATCCAATTAAAAAAGTACCTCTAAAGCCGGGCATGCTTTGAAAAACGAAGGCCCTGAAAAATTTCAGTGCATACGAATATATGAAATAATCATTGATCATGTACATATTCTAAGCAGGATGAAATTTTATAACGAAAGAATCCGGAAGTCGATTCGTGTTTGAACATTCAGTAAAGTATTTTACTTTTGAAAAAAGCCTTTTAAAATGTCCGGTAATAAAAACAACCTCTGGTGGGGTCCGCCAAAAAATTTCAATGAAAGGAAACATGAACGGAAAATCAGCTGGCTTGAATTGTTTTATGACCTGGTGTATGTTGCTGCCATCAGCCAGCTTACCCATCACCTGGCTGAACATCCCGGCTGGAACGAAACCTTTTTTTCATTCCTGGTATTTTCGCTTGTGTTCTGGTCGTGGGTAAACGGCAGCCAGTATTACGATCTCCATGGCAATGACGGTATCCGTACACGAATTTTCACTTTCTGCCAGATGCTGGCCGTGGCAGCGGTGGCCATCACGCTTCCCGGAACGTTTGAAGGACATCACCAGGGGTTCGCATTTTCATTTGCGCTGGTTGAAGCCATGATTACGTACCTCTGGTTCAGTGTGGGATTTTACGATCCATCTCACAGGGTCTTCAATAAATTCTATACGATCAACTATACAATTGCATTTTTGCTTCTTATCGCATCTGCTTTTGTTGCCAATGAAACCGCGATCCTGATCTGGGTGCTGGTCCTGTTACTGAACCTCACTCCTCCGCTTACGGGAGCACGTACCATTGTCAGGGTGCTGAAAGAACGCGGACAGGTTTTTACCGCATCAGCCACGCTGGTGGAACGCTTTGGCCTGTTTACCATTATTGTGCTGGCCGAAAGCATTCTTGGAACTGTTACCGGTATTGCAGCTGCACACGAAAATAATCCGGCAGCCTGGATTGCATTTATCCTTGCCATCCTGATTGCATTTTTGCTGTGGAGCCTTTATTTTGATATGACCAGCGAGCAGGAAACAAAAACCGGTTATGGTTATCTGCAATGGCTCATCTTTCTTCACTTCCCTTTGCTGGCCGCATTGGGAATGGTAGGTGCCTGCATGAAAGTAATGCTGATGGAGCTCGAAACCGGTCTTACTTCAGAAGTGCGGTGGATGTTCTGCATTTCAGTTTCCACTATCCTGATTATGATTGTAGGCATTGCCGCCATCATGAAAGAAGAGGAGGAAGACCGCGCTTACATCCGGCCGATTTCACGCTTACTTATCTTTGCTGCAGCAGGAATTTTATTTGTTCCCTTATTCGGCAACCTGCACACCCTTGCATTTATGTTGCTTGTAGCGGTTTTTTTATTTGTACCTGTATTTGTTGGGATAAAAAGCTGGGTGAAGTATAAATTTTACGAACGAAAATAATTAATAAAAAACATAACACCCATAGCACCAGCTTTCTAAATCTATCTCACCCCGATCAATCGAAAAATATCGTATCTTTGAAATGATATTCGTTCTTACAATAAAATTGTAATACCATGAAAAAAGCAAAGCATTATCTTAAAATCCTTTTTTCAAGCTTGTTTGGGTTTGTTTCATTAAATGGCTTTAGCCAGCCTGCAAACGGCCTTTATGGAATTTTTGTAAGTAACCCTAACCCTGTACATATTTCAAAAGCCGATTTGACAACAGGCAACTTATCTAACCTGGCTGACCTGACGATTGCATTAGGTTCTTATGTGTCAAATAGCCTTACTACCAATGCTCATGATGGATTAATTTATGCTTCGAATGGCCACCAGCTCGCTACATTTGATATCAATACAGGGGTATTTATTGATTCAATCAGTATTTATCCTTTATCACCCAATGAAGAATTTGTGCAAATCGAATTTAATTCCTGTGATTCAAACCTGTATGGGATGGTACGTTTGCAATCCCCGATAGATTTCAAACTTGGCAGGCTGGATCCCTCAACCGGACAGTTAACAGTTATTTCACCCCAGACTGTTGGTGGTATAGCATGTATTGGCTGTGGTTATGCTATTGATCCGTATCAGCATACCTATTATGCCATGACTGGTAATCTGGTAGGAATTGATATCTATACGGGTCTGGAGACTGTAAATATTACACCGGTTTGTCCTTCGGGATATGTATTCAGCGAACTGAGGTTTGATTGTAAAGATTCAACTTTGTATGGACTTTCAGCCAACATTACAACCATGTCAAAATATTTTGCAACCATTGAGCCTGTTGCAGGAAATGTATCGCACATTTCTGCAATAAATAATTTGAATAACTATTTCTGGAAACAGGCTTATCCCGGACAAACCATGGATCCCGGTAACGGTGAATATTATTTTGTTTCCGGATCAACAAACGTAATTGGTGTTGATATTTTGAGCGGAGCAGCAAATACAGTTCAGCCTTTATCTATTAGCGGAAATGAGAGTTTTTTAAACATTACTTATTACCCGCAGTGCCTTTGTGGGGCAACAACAGGTATTAATGAAGATGTGACCGGTGATAAAGGTTTTTCGATTTTTCCTAACCCGGCTAACACAGTACTTCATATCAAATTAAATCAGCCTGCCAATATTACCATCACCGATCTGCTTGGACAAGTTAAATGGGAGAAAAATATTCAGACCTATACTGATGAAAAATTGCAGCTTGACATTTCATCTTTTTCAGCAGGAATTTATTTTATCCGCGCAGGAGATGAAGTTAGAAAGTTTGTGAAAGAATAATTCAAATTATTGCTTTCTTAAAACAGAGACTCGTCTCCACACCAACATAGGGACCGTAATTTTCGGTTCGCTTGTAACCCTTTTTCTCATACAAAGCAATGGCTTCAGTTTGTTTCGTTCCTGTTTCGAGCACGGCATTTTTAATTCCACGTTCCTTCGCCCAGTTTTCCAGTTCCAGTAGAATGGCTGATGCAATTCCTTTTTTACGAAGCTCAGGTCTTACAAACATTCTTTTGATCTCCACTGAATTATTATCATATTTTTTGAAGCACCCGCAACCCACTGCTTCACCTTTTTCATAAGCAATAACCACCGTTTCCAGGTATCCTACCAGGTTATGAGGTGCGTAGGTGGTCGCATGATTTTCATACTGACCGGACAGGCCACGGTCAAGTTCAACGATCAGGTTTTGAAAATCGTCATTGTAGCTGTCCGATCTTTTTAGTTCGAGCATCTGATTAATCCTGTATGATTATTTTTTTTGTTACTGTTTGCTTTTCTGAAGTAACTGTTACAAAATAAATTCCTGGCACGTTCAGGTCAAAGCTATTACTTGCCTGTCTGATCTTGTCTTTAAAAACAGTTTGTCCCAAAATATCGGAGATAAGGATCTCATCCATCCCTTTGCAATTGCTGATGCGAAATTTGCCATTGGATGGGTTTGGAAAAATTCGAATTTCGTCCAGAGGACTGTTTTCCTTCACAATACCTGTAGCAATTCCTGTTTTGGCTACAAAGCCCGCTCCCATTTGTAAAATGTTACTGCCAAATGCAAGATTAGCGCTGCTAAAATTACCGGTTACGAATAAACTTCCGTTCTCATCCATAGCAATTCCGTTGGCTAATTCATCATCTATACCCCCGATTTTCTCAGTCCAGACAACATTACCTGCAGGGTCATACTTTACAAGAAAAAAATCAAAATTTCCACCAGCTGTATTCATAAGAGCGATGCCATCAAAGATGATTGAGTCACCGTCGAAAGAGCCTGTTAAATAAAGATTTCCTGAAGGGTCAGTCACAAGTGCGCTTCCTATATCAACCAGTCCGTCTTCACCGGGACTTTTCGCCCAGACCACGCTACCCGAAGCATTATATTTCACAATAAAAATATCGCTCCCATTCCATGAATTTACAATGGTAACACTGTCAAAGGTAAGAGTTGAACTTCCAAAATTTCCTGTTATATAAACATTTCCGGAGGTATCCGTCGCAACACCATAAGTTAAAACAAGGGGTCCGATAACATCATTTTCGCTTCCCTTCCTTCCCCATAATCCGTTTCCGTTATTATCAAATTTCATAACAAAAACATACAAGTTAGGGGCATCCATATTGGTTAAGGTTATTCCACCAAAATCAAAGACAGGACTAAAATATGTTCCTCCTATAATAACATTGCCATTTATGTCAGTTGCAATGTAGTCGCATGACTCACCACCCGTTCCTGAACCGCTTATAGCCCATAATACATTACCGGAAGAATTAAATTTAGCGATAAAACAATCGCTTTGCTGATTCGTATTCGTCAAAACAATGGTGTCAAGAGTCAGTGTTGGACTTAGATAAGACCCGCAAATTAACAGATCTCCATTTGCATCACAGGTTACGTGAGGGCTTGATTCATAGTCAGCACCAATTGGTTTTATCGCCCAAATCAAATTACCGACTGTATCGTATTTAACAATAAAAATGTCCGCTCCAACTCCGCCATGGTGCAGGGTGGTGTTTCCTAAAACAATGGAATCACTCAAAAATGCACCTCCAACATATATATTACCGTTATAGTCAGTGCAAACACTGAAACTTTCCTCATTCAAATTACCACCAACCCGCTTTGTCCACAAAACATTCCCCGACGGGTCATACCTGACGATAAACACGTCTGCTACGCCTGTAGGACTGGCATTAATTAAGGTATCACTGCCAAAGATAACAGTTGGGCCATAAAACATCCCTGTTACAATTGCATTTCCGTATGCATCGATGCATACGGAATGCCCCCTGTCATCATAATTTCCCACACCGCTTTTAGCCCACAGCCATCCGGGTGCCTGTGCAAATACTGTCATGCTGCATAACATCATCAATGCAGACAAGTATAGTTTCGTTTTCATGACTTTTGATTTTAATACTGTAAACAGAAATTGTTTATTCCTGTAAGATTATAACTGTTCGTTTTCCGGATGTAAGCGAAACAAAATAAATCGCCTGATGATCCAGATGCTAAGAAAAATTTTTATCTCCGGTATATTGTGCCAAAATATTTTGCTCATGCTGATCAATGGATCAAAACAGGTAAATACAATTTCTTTTTTATGACTTTACATGTTTAATTCAAAATTGCACCGAAAGTTAAGTTTATTATTGGAACATTCTGAGAAAATCAGGTGTTAAATTTTAATAAAAAATCTGGAAGATATTTTTATCATAATTTTGCATCCGGGTGAAAAATGATTTTCACCTGTAAAATAAAACCCCCATGAAAAAGTCATCGTCAATTCATGTTCTTGCCTCATGCATCATTTCGTTGATGCTGATTATTGTTACCAGCACAGGCTGCAGGAAAGAAATCAGCCATGCTGAATTTCAAATGACTTTCCAGGATGGAAGCACTGAATCCATTTACCTTGGAAAAGATGCCGTACTGCTGATTAATCAGGGTTCTTACCAGTATCTTATCCGCACCAAAGAAATGAAATCGGATTGTGCTGAGCTGGAAATCGTAAAGACTTCATTCGTTACCGATACGGTGCAACGGATATTTACCATTAAAAAAGAAAACACCAGCGTTAAGCACTTTGATCTGAAGAAAGGAGAAGCGCTGGATGGTAATGATGGTCCGGTGAAAGTGAGTCTTAACACCGTTGTTGCACTGGAAACTGAAAAGCCGCCTGCAGTTTGTTATGGCAATACGGCCTGTTGCACAGCCACCTGCTTTACCACCACCTGCTGCACAGGCAGTGGTGGCCCCTGCAAAGATGCAGCATGCGACTGCAAGCCAGCGGGCCCATGCCCCAATGATCCGCCAAAGCCGGGGCTGCATTATTTTGCCGAATTGTTTGATGCATCGAAAAGTCTTGTAACGGCTAAAATGGAATAAAAAAAGCGGAGATCCCATCATATCCTGGAAAAGTCAACGCTTATTAATAAAACGGGATTAACTTTTATTGGGATTTATGTCCAAGTCTGAACACCAATCCGCCTGTGAAACCAAACTGGGTAATGGTGCTGAAAGTAGAAACTCCTGTGCTGACTCCGCCGGAGCCTGCATAAATGGATGCACCCGCTCCCTGGACAGGGATGTTGAGGTTGGTCTGAATACGTAAACCCATCAGGTCTGAAAACCAGAACCGGGTTCCCAGGCTGAGACCGAATGCAAACCGCCATACATCGTTATATTCTTTCGGTGAGATTAACACCGCACCCAGGTTGATTCCTCCGATTCCTTCAGCTTTCCCCGAAGAGCCGAAAGGAAGGATTCGCGTGCCTGCCACCTGTATGTAATTTACCGACAGTGGGATGTCATGATCCGAATACGGCAGAAGGGAATAATAATCATAATAGGAATATTCTCCTTTTGCCTCCTGCCTGGTGTAATACAGTTCCACTGCATAGTGCGGGTTTATTTTTTTTCCCAGCATGATACCGTATAAAATTCCATCACCCACCTTTCCATATCCGTCGATGATGTCAAACTCATCTGCGAAATTATATCCGAATAAGGGAGTGATCTCAATGCCCTGTGCTTTTACCACCGGAGTATAAATTAAGGACATCATCAAAATTGCAATAACGTATAATGGTTTTGGTTTCATCATTTTTTACTGATTGGTAACGGTTAGAAAAATTAGCTGACTCAAAGGAAATGTATAATATCTGTAAAAACAAGAAAGAAATCAATAAGATCCGGTTCATACCATAATACACACCAGCGAAAGCAGGACTTCCCGCATCTTTTTCAGCATGTTTAAAAAATGTTCATAATAAGCTCAAATCATTTTCGATCTGTTCAACGGCCATTAATGCCGGTTCAGCGGGCTTTATTTTTTCACTGCTTAAAGTCGGTGTACATTGGTATGGAATTTTTTTTTCAGACTTTCCCCGGCATAACTCCATATCATTAACCAGCATACTTCAGCAAATGAAACCAAACTTACCTGCAATAATCATTTTCTTTTTTTTCCTTAGTTTCTCCATCCGGGCACAGAGTCCGCTGGTAAAGCAATGGGATTTCAGCTATGGCGGATATGATTCTGATTTCCTGGGCCAGGTACTGCCATGTGCTGACGGGGGCTTTTTTGCTGCAGGAAACTCCCTTTCCGACAGCCTGTATGAAAAATCAGCCAATAATTATGATTCCACAAGGACAACTTATGACTGGTGGGTCATCAAATGCGATGCGAACGGAACCGAACTCTGGGATATAACCCTCGGCGGCTCATCCATGGAATTTTACTATAATGCCATTTCCACTTCCGACAGCGGACTCCTGGTTGTTGGCTCCACCAAATCTCCTGTGAGCGGTAATGTTTCATCTCCCACCAAGGGCCTTACTGATATGTGGGTTGTGAAGCTGACCTCAGGCGGGACGATCCAGTGGGAAAAACGGCTGGGCGGTGATTCAACGGATGCGGCAAGCACAGCCCTGGAAGTACCGGGCGGTTACATGATCGGGGGATATACGAATTCAACGGTAAGTGGTGATGTGAGCCAGCCGTCGTTCGGCACCTTCGATTACTGGATCCTCAGGCTGGATGCAAACGGAAATGTGCTTTGGGACAAACGTTACGGTGGTCCTGACAGCGAATCGCTGAACAGCATCCTATCAACTCCTGAACATGGTTTCCTCCTTGCAGGCGCCTCCATTTCCGACGCTGGCGGAACCAAATCGCAGAACAATTATGTACAGGGGCAGGCCGATATTTGGTTTGTAATGACCGATTCGTCGGGCGGTGTAATCACCGACAAAACCATCGGCAGCCTTGATAACGATTATGCGATTCGCGCCATCAGTACAAACGACAGCTGTTACCTGGTAATGGCGCTTAATTTCGCTAATGCGGGTGCGGATAAAACTGAAAACACTTACGGAGTGGATGATTTCTGGCTCATGAAGCTGGATACTGCCCTGCAGTTTCAGTGGCAGCACTCTGTGGGGGGCAACAGCAATGAGGATGATGTTGGAAGCCTGTTTGAAATGCAGGACGGGACTTATCTTGTATCCGGCACTTCTTATTCAGTGCCCGGTTTCTGGAAATCGGAAACCAACATTGGTCCTGAAGCTACCTGGGTGCTTAAAATTGATCAGCAGGGTAATAAGGTCTGGGATAAAACGATTATGACTCCTTTCAGTCACGACGAATTCGGAACAGCCATTCAGCTTCAGGATGGATGCATCCTCATCGCCAATGACGGACAGGGCATGACGGGTCTTGAAAAAACTGATACATCCTGGAGCTTCGATTACTGGTGCATTAAATTCTGCGATACCACTTCCATTACTTCCCAGGTTCCGCAGGTGGGTTTTTATTCTTCCGACACCGTTTGGTGCGATAAAAAAGCCATTGATTATTTCGATATCTCCACCAACAATCCCACTTCATGGCAATGGTATTTTCAGGGTGCCGTGCCGGACACCAGTACGGAACAAAATCCTGATTCAATCTATTACCCGGCTTATGGATCCTTTGATGTCGACCTGGTGGTATGCAATGCTGCAGGATGTGACTCGCTGCATATGACGGCATTCATCAATGAGCTGCAGCTCCCTCCTGCTCCGGTAATCACTGTATCGAATGATACGCTTTACATCACTCAGCTTCCCTCATATACCTATCAGTGGTACAATCAGAATGGAATAATAGCCGGTGAAACGGGATCTTACTATGTTGCCTCGCAGCCAGGCAGCTATTACGTTACTGTCGAAGATTCGATCGGATGCATTTCAGCTTCCGGTACATTTGTTTTCACAGCAATGCCTGTTGTACAAAATACAGGTACGGGTGCATGGCTTGCCGAAACATTTACAGGTTCGTATAAGCTAATTGTTATACTTGATAAAAATGAACAGGCCGAAATAATTTTATCGGATATAAGCGGCCGGATAATCAAAGATATTTTTTACAGGAATATGAATGCAGGAAAAAACGTGGTGGATTTAAATACGACAGGGCTTACCCCCGGCGTATATACATGCAGTATAAAAACACCAACCTTGAAGTCAGTAGTCCGGTTGGTGTTCAGGTAAATGAATTGAAGTTTTTGTTAACAGGCAAATCGTTTTAATTATTCCCTGAACAGGAGCCCCGGATCAGGTTTAATTTATCTTTAGCGGTATCTGGTTTCCCCGCATTCTACGCCTTCTTTAGCAGTTGAGGCGGACGCGCTTGCCAACTTTCATGCCAAACCTGAAATCATTGTTTTTTTGCACTTTTTTTAAAATCCTGTGGAATACACTCTACAATTTTGAGCTATGCTATTGCAAATAAAAAAATTTTCTATTCAATTTGTATACTTACTGAAAACAGACCATCCGTAAGCTTTATTTCGATCCAACACAAGTAACCCAAAATAGTACTATGGCTTCAAAAAAAAATAATCCCGGAGCAGATGACTCCGGGGTAGGGCTTGCTGCAATCCGCGAACAGCCTCGTACCAAACCACATAAAAACGGCAATGGCGTGAGTAAATTAAAAAACAGCCAGGCGGTTAAAGCAAATTCCGTGTACATTCATGACGAGGCATACGACAGTCGCCAGCTGCTTGATGTGCTGATGCAGGTACGCAACGGAAATTTCAGTGTGCGCATGCCCATTGATCAGACAGGAGTGAATGGGAAGATCTGTGATACGCTGAATGACATCATTTCCATGAATGAAAAGATGATTCAGGAATTTACAAAGGCTGGCAATACCATTGGTAAACAGGGAAAGCTCACCCAGCGTATTGAGTTACCGCATGCCAAGGGTGAATGGAGCACGGGAATTGAATCGCTCAACACCCTGATTTCAGATCTGGTACATCCTACCATTGAAATTGCACACGTTATCGGTTCGGTGGCCAAGGGAAACCTGTCGCAGCAAATGCCACAGGAAATCGGCGGCCGGGAGCTGCAGGGTGAATTTGCACGCATTGCCAAAGAAGTGAACGACATGGTGAAGCAGCTCAACCTGTTCTCCATGGAGGTGACCCGCGTGGCGCGTGAAGTGGGATCAGAAGGAAAGCTGGGCGGTCAGGCCAAGGTTAAAGGTGTTGCCGGTGTATGGAAAGATCTGACTGATTCGGTAAACCAGATGGGAAGCAACCTGAC
>Ga0157380_10000057_pt1 | contig 63054 bp, 59 predicted proteins | sample S35metaG_FD_119757 | JGI IMG/M metagenome (GOLD analysis project Ga0157380, IMG submission 119757) | Switchgrass rhizosphere microbial communities from Kellogg Biological Station, Michigan, USA - S3-5 metaG | ecosystem: Host-associated > Plants > Roots > Rhizosphere > Soil | place: USA...
GCCGCCACTCGAGCCGATAGTCGTAGCGATGCTGGAACAGATGGCGCGCAAGCGCTTTTTTGATGCAGTGGCGGTAGCGGGTCGACGGGAAGAAGCTGAGCGCGAAAACCACGAAGGCGAGCGCGATGGTGATCTGCGGCAGCCGGGCCTGATAGCCGCCGACCGCAAGCAGGCGGCTGAGCAACACCATCAGCGCCAAATAGGCGCCGCTCACCACCAGCGTGAGCGACTGCAAGCGCGCACCGCGCGAAGCGCGCATACGATCGAGCGTTGCAAGACGGCTGACGGTGACCAGCATCGGCGCGATCAACACCATCATGATCCCGCGAAGCGCGAACAGGCCGAGCGGCCAGCCATCGATCAGATAGGCGACCGTCGCCAAGTGAAGATCGAAGCCCCACATCACCGCGAGCGCCAGCATCGGCGGGCCAAGCCCCCAGCGCGCCTCGGGCGACGCGGCGGTATACAGATTGTGCAGCAGGCACAGCCCGCCGATCGTGATCATGATTCGCGACGCCTGGCCGGCGAGGAACAGCCCTTCCCTGATCCGCGGGCTGCCCGGGAACAGCAGCGGCAGCAGCTTGATCGTCACCGCCGCGACGATGAACGCCAAGATCAGGACGAACAGGCCAAGAATGACAGGGCGCCGCCGCCCCGCCGCGACCGGTGGCTGCAGCGCGAACAGGAATGCCAGCCAGCCGGCATCGGCGATGCTCTTGGCGACGCTCGACGATATCCCGCCGGCCCCATAGACCGCCACCAGCCCGCACCACAGGGCTGTCAGCGCGCAGGCCGTGGCCAGCGCGACGCGGCGCCAGCCGCCGGTTCTGACCGTGGCCTGCCATCCCACCAACGCGGCGAACATGAAAGCGGCGAGCGCATGGCCCCACTGGGTCGCAGCGAGAATGACAGGCACGGGCAGCGATGTCGTCTGCAGAGCGGCAAGCTCCGCTGGCTGCGCGAAGGTCGCAATCTCCATTCCGAGAACCACCACGGTTACCGCACCGCCGGATGTTTCACCATCTCGGACATGAAACCCCCTTGCCGCCCGTCCATTTCCTGTCCGATAACAGCGAAAATCCCGTTAACCATTCACCCTTCTGAACCATGGAGCCGACCATTTCCACCACCTTGATTACGCCCGTGATCCTTTCCGGCGGTTCGGGTACGCGGCTATGGCCGCTGTCGCGATCGAAAAAGCCCAAGCAGCTGCTGGCGCTCACCAGCGATCGCACCATGCTTCAGATGACCACCGAGCGCTGCGCCGACACCGCGCGCTTCGGCAAGGCGATCATCGTCACCAACGCCCTCCACGCCGACGAAATCGCGATGCAGCTGGATGGCGACCAAACCGCGGCGATCATCCTCGAGCCCGTCGGCCGCAACACGGCCCCCGCGATCGCGCTCGCCGCGATGGAGGCTACGCCCGATGCGGCGCTGCTGGTGATGCCCAGCGATCATGTGATCGATGACGTCGCGGCATTCCACGCCGCGATCGAGGCGGCCATCCCGCTGGTGCGGGACGGCTGGCTGATCACCTTCGGGATAACCCCCGACAAGCCCGAAACCGGCTATGGCTATATCCGGCGCGGCGAGACGGTGGCGCCCGGCGTGCAAAAGGTCGACGCCTTCATCGAAAAGCCTGACCTCGCGCGCGCCGCGACCTATCTTGCCGCGGGCAACTACAGCTGGAACGGCGGGATATTCCTGTTCCGGGCCGACGCCTATCTCGCGGCGCTCGAGCAGTTCGAACCCGCGATGGTCAGCGCCGTGCGCCAATCACTGTCCGGCGCCGAGCGCGAGGGGGCGATGATCCGTCCCGCACGTGAGGCCTTCCTGGCCTGCCCCTCCGAATCGATCGACTATGCGGTGATGGAGAAAGCTGAGCGGGTGGCGGTGGTGCCGGTGGAAATGGGCTGGTCCGACGTCGGGAGCTGGGACGCGCTCCACGCGCTCGGGCTGGGCGACGAGAAGGCCAATGTCACACAAGGCGATGTCGTGGCGCTCGATACCAGCGGCTGCCTGATCCGCAGCGAGGGCCCGGTGATCACCACGGTCGGCGTGCACGACCTGATCGTGGTCGCGACCCACGACGCCGTCATGATTCTGCCCCGCGGCAGCAGCCAGGAGGTCAAGAAGATCGTCGAGACGCTGAAGCAAAAAGGGCATCAGACACTCGACGAACCCTTCTGAGCCTGCGGGCTTGGCGGGATCAATCGCCTGCGAAGGCGAACGGCGCCAGCCCGCGCTCGCGCTCGTTGATGATCAGCACGCGGCCGATCGGCGGGGCCGCGCGCTGGACGCACTCGACGCGCTGGCAATGGCTGCAGCCAAGACCGATCGGCTCGGCGGGCCCCGACAGTTCGATCCCGCGGGCAAGCGCCATATGGCCCGCATGTTCGGCCGCAAGGCCGAGCGCGACGACATGTTCGGCGACCGGCACGTCGGCTGCGCCGCCATGGTGACGAACGCTGCGGGCGACCGTGAACCAGCGCGAGCCGTCCTCGAGCTCGGCAAGCTGATGCACGAACCGCCCGGGCCGATCGAAGGCATGGTGGATCGCCCATAAGGGACAGCGACGCGCCGCATCGACCAGCGCCGATCCGCTCGCTCCCGCAAAGGCCTTCGACACCTGTCCCGCCCGGTCGATGCGCAGCATGAAGAAGGGCAGCCCGCGCGCGCCCACGCGCTGCATCGTCGTCAGCCGGTGAGCGACCTGTTCATAGCCCGCGCCGAAACGGCGCTGAAGCAACTGGATGTCATAGCCGGCGGTTTCGCACGCCCGCAGGAACCGCCCGTAAGGCATCATCAGCGCGGCGGCGAAATAAGAGGTGACATGGCGGCGGTAGAGCCGTTCGGCCCCCCGGTCGCCGAAGGCCGCCCCCGCCACCAGCGCATCAATCTCGCCGCGCGCCTCAATTTGCGCAAGCTGGAACGCCGCCTGGAAGCAGCGCGCCGGTGGATCGAGCAGTTCGGACAACTGCAGCTGCCGGGCGTGGAGATCGAGCCGCCGCAGCCGATCGGGCATCACGTCGAACGGCAGGATGCGGATGGTGAGCTGGTGCTTGACGCGCAGCCGTTCGGCGATCGCGCCATAGAGATCGCCCGCGCCGATCCGCAATTCGTCGGCCAGAGCCTCGGCATGCGCGTCGAGATCGGCGAAATGGTTGCGCCAGCGCTCGACCTCGCGCCGCACGGCACCGACCGGCCCCGGCCCCTGCTCGTCGCCACTCCCGCCGCCTTCGCGCCAGCGATCGAACAGCCGGGCAAACGCCTCGGCCGCCGCGGGAGCGTTGTCCATCCACGCCTCGAGTTCGGCGCGATCAACCGAGATGTCCGCGAACAGCGGATCGGAGAGCCGCCGCCGCATCGCGGCGGCCCCGCCTCCCGGCTCCTCCTGGCTGAGGCTGCGAATGTCGAAGTCGAACAGCTCGGCCAGCCGGAGAATCAGCGCCGCGGTCAGCGGGCGCCGGTTGCCCTCGATCAGCGCGAGATAGCTGTCCGAAATGCCGAGCATCTCGGCCATGACCTGCTGGGTGAGCGCTTGATCACGACGCAACCGCCGAACCCGCGGTCCCGCCAATATTCCCTGCTTGGCCATCGAGTAAGATCCTTACAACACTACATGCCCTCTAGCAGGATCACCAACAACCGAACATCAAAATCAGATGATATGGATGGAAGGAGCGGCCTTTTCCCCCGTAGACGACGGGCGAGGATGCATAGCCGCGACGAGCTCGGAAGAAAGCTTTGTAAATCCGGCCACGATCTTTTCCTGGGGAGGAAGAGCGACGCCCGCCAGGCCTCCTGGCGGGCGTCTTATTTGAGAGCGCTATCGTATAGCCGAACCCCGATCTGCGTCGGGCGATTGCGTAAAGTGCGTTTCTAGGTCATCACCGGTGGTCGGGCATGCTGACGAGGAAAATGCTGTGGGTCACCCTCCATCGGGTACGCGGGTTCTGATCGTCGAGGACGACACCATCATCGCGATGACGGCGGAAGACATGCTGGATGAGGTCGGCTGTAAGACGGCCGCCATCGCCGGCACGGTGGCCGAAGCGCTGGCGCGCGCCGACGACACCGAGTTCGACATCGCGTTGCTCGACCTCAACCTGAAGGACGAGAACAGCCTGCCGGTGGCGCAGCGGCTGCGGGACGACGGCAAGCGATTTATCTTCGCGACCGGCTATGACGGGCTCCCGCCCGGCACCGGCTTCGCCGACGCGCCGGTGATCTCGAAGCCCTATCGCATCGAGCAGCTGGCGACGATGATCGCGAACACCCTCGCCAGCTGACCGGGGCTCCGGGCTCTAACGCCAGCCGCCCGCATCATTTCCGCGCGAGCACGCTGAGCGCAGCGCTGGTCATCGCCTCGACCGCGGTCGAGATCACAGCTGGCGCGTCGGGGGCCCAGAACGGGCTGTGGATCGAGGGCAATTTGGTCACGTCGCCCTTTACCGCTTCCCATTTGGCCTTCGGCACGCCGCCGACCCAGAACAGCATCGACTGGATCGACGGGTCGGCCAGATAATATTCGCTGAAGTCTTCGCCACCCATTTGCGGGCGCACCGCGGTCACCCGATCCTTGCCGAACCGCTGCGTGAAAAGCCCGATCATCGCCATGGTCAGTTCGTGGGTGTTGAAGGTGGCGGGCGTATGTTCATCCTTGATCTTGACGACCGGCAGCAGATCGTCGGGCATATCTGCGGCGATCGCTTCGCCCTTCGCGATGCGGGCGATTCCGTCGAGCAGATGCTGGCGCACCTCGGGTTTGTAGGATCGCACGGTGATCTGCAGCTTGGCTTCGGGCGGAATGATGTTGTGCTTGGCGCCCGCCTGAAAACTGCCGACGGTGACGACGCCCGATTCGAGCGGATCGATCTCACGCGAGATCAGCGTCTGCAACGTGGTGACGATCCGCGACGCGATCACGATCGGATCCTTGGCGAGATGCGGATAGGCACCGTGGCCACCGACGCCCCTCACCAGCAGGTCGACCGAATCGACATTCGCCAAGATATAGCCGTCGACATAACCGATCGTGCCCGCGGGAAGGCTGGCCGAATCGTGGAAGGCGATCACCGTGCCGGGCTTGGGAAAACGCTTGTAGAGACCGTCGCGGAGCATCGCGCGGGCGCCCGACCCCCGCTCCTCGGCGGGCTGGGCGATCATGACAAGCGTGCCCGACCAGCGATCTTTGAGCGCCGCCATCCGCCGCGCGGTCCCGATCCAGCTCGCCATATGCGTGTCATGGCCGCAGGCGTGCATCACGCCCGAAACCTGGCTGGCATAGGCAAGGCCGGTCTGTTCGGTCACCGGCAGCGCATCCATGTCGGCGCGCAGCATCAACACCGGCCCGGGACCGTTGCGCAACACCGCGACGACGCCCGTGCCGCCCACGCCGCTTGTCACTTCATACCCCGCCTTGCGAACCTCGGCCGCCATGATCCCGGCGCTGCGGCTTTCCTCGAAGCTGAGCTCAGGGTGAGCGTGCAGATCGCGGTAGATCGCCATCAGGCTCGGCAAGTCCGTAGCGATCGCCTGATCGAGCGGATCGGCGCGGACCGGCGCGGCGGCGACGGCGAGCAGAGCGAACGCGACCAATCTGGAGAGCATATTATTCCTTTGGAACGAGTTCGAGGATGTCGATGGTCGACTCCCAATGCGGATAGGGGAACACGATCCGCCATCGGCGCGGACCAACCCGCTCGACGATCCCCGCCATGTCGCGCTCGGCATCGCGGCCATAAGGCAGGGGGCGTGCCTCGTCACCGAGCGTCATGGCGCCGAGAAAGATCATCCGGCGCGGCTCATCGGCGAAGATGTCGCCGACCGGTCGTTGCGAGCCGTCGATCTTCGCGAGATGAACCAGCCCTTCCTCGACGCCAACCCGGCAGAGGAAGGCGGGATAGGCGACATAATCGAGCAGCCCCTTGGTCTGCGCGCCCATCTTGATGGTGCGGCAGCGATAGTCGCCGGACGGCGGCAGCGGATCATCGAGCGCAAGATCGGGCTTGAGCAGCGCGCCCTGGGCCGCAATCTGGGCCGCGTTGCCGGATGAGGTCGCCTTCTCGAGACCGGTGATCCAGGCGGTCCGCCAACGCGCAAGCCGTTCCCGATCGGCTTGGCTGGCAATCAGGCGCCAGTCATTGGGGCGCGGCTTGGGCGCCTTCGGTTCGAGCGTCTTCGACCCGCAGGCCGCCAGCATCAGCACCGCGGCCAGGGCCAGCGTCGCCGCCCAACATCGCAAGAGCCGTCTCCTCTCGCCCAAAAGCCGAGCCTGCCCGCCGCAGCCCGGCTTGGCAAGCGCCGCCGCGATCCCTCGTCATTGCGCCGTCCAGCCGCCATCGATCGACATATTGGCGCCGGTGATCGACGCCGCCTCCTCGCGGCACAGATAAAGCGCCATCGCGGCGACCTGCTCGGCGGTGACGAACTGCTTGGTCGGCTGCCCCGCGAGCAGCACGTCGTTCATCACCTGCTCGCGCGTCAGCCCGCGCGCCTTCATCGTGTCGGGAATCTGCTTTTCGACCAGCGGAGTCCACACATAGCCGGGGCTGATGCAATTGGCTGTGATGCCAAACGTCGCCGTTTCCAGCGCGATGGTCTTGGTAAGGCCGGCGAGGCCGTGCTTCGCGGTGACATAGGCCGATTTGAACGGCGAGGCAGTGAGCGAATGGGCCGAGGCCGTCTGAATGATCCGCCCCCACCGGCGCGACTTCATCCAGGGCAGCGCCAGCCGGGTGGTGTGGAAGGCGCTCGTCAGATTGAGGGCGATGATAAGATCCCATTTCTCGACCGGGAATTCCTCGATCGGCGCGACATGCTGGACGCCGGCATTGTTGATCAGGATATCGACGCCCCCGAACGCTGCTGCGGCGTCGGCCATCATGGCCTCGATCTGATCGGTCTTCGAAAGATCATGCCCGCTATACAGCGCACGCGCGCCACTCACCGACTCGAGCGCCTGCCGCTCGGTTTCGATCGCGGCGGGGTCGCCGAAACCGTTGATCACCACATTGGCGCCTTCGGCGGCGAGCCCCTTGGCATAGGCCAGCCCGATGCCCGAGGTGGAACCTGTGATCAGCGCGGTCTTTCCCTTGAGGAACATGGAAGCGTCTCCGTGGCGGCTATTTGCGGGTGAGATCGAAGGCAGCCGTCTGCCCGTTATAGATGTTATGTGCGATCAGTTCGGATCGGGTCATCGTCTCGGCGATGGCGGCGCGGCCGGCGGCGATATGGTCGCGCATCGTCCGCTGCGAGAATTCATAGTCACGGGAGCCGCCTTCCCACGCATTGGCGCGGTAGATCAGCTGGACGACGCTGAGGCTCGACTCGCGCGTCGCGGCGCGCAGAGCGATCACGTCGGGATCGTCGGCCAGTTCGGCCGGCAGCTTGTCGAGCAGCCGCGCGACCCGCTGATGCTCGCGGCGCGCCCGCACCAGTTGATCCGATATCTGCCGCGTGCGGCTCGAATAGCGGATCTCCTTTTCGCGGGCGAGGACATCGAGCATCGTCCGGGGCGGCTCGTGGGCGGCCGAGAACAGATCGACCTGAAACACGAGCATGTCGGCCTGCTGGTTGTCGACGATGTGGCTGAGCGGGGTGTTCGAGACGAGGCCGCCATCCCACCAGGCCTTGCCGTCGATCTCGATCGGCGGCAGCCCGGGCGGCAACGCCCCCGACGCCATGATGTGGCGGGCGTCGATGCGATCGGTGCGGTTGTCGAAATAGCGGAAATTCCCGCTTTCGATTTCCACCGCGCCGACCGACAGGCGCATCGGCCCGTCATTGAGCAGATCCCAGTCCACCAGCTCGTCGAGCGTTTCCGCAAGCGGCGCGCTATCGTAAAAGCTCAGCGCCTCGGGAGTTCCGTCGGGCGCGAAAAAGGGCGGGAGAAGCCTGGGGCGGAAAAAGCCGGGCACGCCGAACGCCGCCACCATCGCCGCCGCGGTCTGGTGCAGCGCCTCGCGGCCATAATCGCCGTTGAGCACCGCCAGCGCGGGGAGCGCCCCGGTGATCCGATCCCAGAATGCCTGGAGCCGTTCGAGCCGGCGCTCGCATGGATTGCCCGCGATGATCGCGGCGTTGACGGCGCCGATCGAGATGCCGGCGACCCAGTCGATCTCGATTCGCGCGGCATCGAGCGCCTCGAACACGCCGAGCTGATAAGCCCCCAACGCTCCGCCGCCCTGCAGCACCAGCGCCACCTGATCGGGCAAGGGCAGGCCCGTTGCGGCGCGCTTCGAAGGTTCGGCATCGGCCATAGCCCCATAGTGGGGCCGATGTTGCAGCGCATCAAGGGTGGACCGACAAGGCGATCGCAAAAAGGGCCGGTCGAACGACCGGCCCTTGCTCAGCAGGCGTCACGGATCAGTAGGTGCCCGCGAACGCCCGATTGAGGATATGCGGGCCTTCGCCCTGCTCTTCGTCCTTCCAGGCGGCCTGGGCCTGCGCCGCGGTGCGGTTGATCCGCACCTTGTCGCCAACCTCCGCGATCCAGCCGCACGGGATCGAGTGATGGCGGCCGCCTGCGTCCTTGTCGGTCCTGGTCAGCAGGATCCGGTCGTCGCGGACATGATCGACGGTGCCGATATGAACGCCGTCCGATCCGACGACATCCTGATGCTCCTGGACCTGGCCGAGCGCGCGGCGCTGGACCTGGCGGTTGCTGCGCCAGCTGCCGAAATCGTCGTGAAAGCGACTCAGATTTTCGCGCCGATATTCCTCATAATCGCGATCGAACGCCTCCATCTGGCGGCGGCGCCAGCTGCGATAATTGGGATCGAGGCCCCAGCCGTCATGATCGGGGCCCGCGCCCAGGCCATAAGTGCTGGTGGCGCCGGCGCCGCGGCCGACCCCGTAGCTTTCACCGCCATAACCCGCGCTGCCATAGCCCGCGCCGAAGCCGGCCGCGCCGCCATAGCCCGATGCATAGCCTCCGCTCCGATCGACATAGGGATCGTTGCGATAGTCGCGATCACCGCGCTCATATCCGCGTTGCTGGACGCGCTCGTCCCAGCGGCGGCGGCGTTCGGCCTCCTCGTCGCCGAACCAGGACCGCAGTTCATCGCCCGCGCGATCGAAAAAACCACGATCCTCGTCATAATCGCGCGGGCGGCCATAGCCGGCCTCCCGGTCGCGATAACGCCGTTCAACGTCATCGTCGCGACGTCGCACGCCGTAGCCGCGCTCGTCCTCGCCGCGATAATAGCGGCCGGGGTTGCGTTCATATCCCATGACATCCTCCTGCGTTGGATAGCTGCTGCCGTGGCGTTCGCGCTTCGGCGTCGCCCGGTCGAGTTGCAGGAAAACGCGTCGGCCCGATCGCTGTTCCTGGAAGGACAGCGCAGACAAACGTTCGGCGGCGAGCCGGGCCGGAAGAAAGGCGGGCCGGAAGCCTCTCGCCTGTTGCATCGCGCCCCCGCTCCCGCTAGAGGGAGCGCCCGGCGTGCGGGGCTGTAGCTCAGATGGGAGAGCGCTGCAATCGCACTGCAGAGGTCAGGGGTTCGATTCCCCTCAGCTCCACCACCGCACGCCGTTGATAAATATCAGCTTTTTAACGTAGATGGCGTTGACAAGCCACGGTGCGCATCGCGGCAGAGCTGCGGTTCACCACCGCGTCGGCCTTCGCGGCAGCCTTTCACCGGGCGCTGGGATGAACTCGGGCGTCTATGGCCAGCGGTGGCGCTCAGGCCGCGTCACCGAGCCTGATCCCACGCGTTTCGGGTAGCACGAACAGCGCCAGCGGGACGGCAAGCAACCCGAGCATCCCCAATGCAGCGTTGGCGCCCCCGACCCCGCCCGTCGCCTCTGCAAGCGCACCGGACAGCCACGGAGCGATGACGAATCCCCAGCGGCCAATGAGGTTGTTGCACCATCCGTTGGCGGCGGCGCGGAGTTCGGTCGGGAACAGTTCCGAATTGACGGTGTAGGCCGCGATCCATACGCCGAGCACGATCTGGATGCCGACGAAGGCTGCGCCGATCGACCACCAATTATGTGCCTGATAGGCGACAGCGGTCAGGCCGCCAAGCAGCCCCATCAGTACCGCGATGGTGTAACGCCGACCGATCGCGTCGAGCATCAACCCAGTGACGACCGATCCCGCGAAGGCGCCTGCCAGCCCGAATGGCGCAAGCAGCGCGAGATCGGACGCCGGCCACCCGCGTTCGCGCATCACGTAAAGGGTGAAAAACAGCGCCGCGTTGGCCGAGGCGAAATTGACGAGGAACCAGAGCGTGCTCATCGCGAGAAACCGGCGGCGAAGCGCGGGCGCCCAGAGGTTGCGAAGTTCCGCCAGCAGCGAAGATCGCGACACGCTTTTCCCTCGGGTGGCGAGCCACAACGGCGTTTCCGGCAGTTTCCACAGCATCAGCGGTACGATCAGCAGCGGTCCCGCACCTATAGCGAATAACAGCCGCCAGCCCAGCGGGCTTTCGATCGCCGAAGCGAGCAACAGGAACGGCAGCGCCGCGCCGAGGCTGCCCAGCGAGCCCAGCAGGCCGTTCACCCGTCCTCGAAGGTGGGGCGGCAGCGTTTCCGATACGATCAGGTAGGAGATCGCAATTTGAGTCACCAGCAGCACACGCGCGACGAACTGGACAACCGCGTAACCGGTGACACTGGTGGTCGCGACCGTGGCGAGCGACGCGAGCGCGAAACCGGCCGACGACAGGAGCAGGATCGGACGGCGGCCGAAACTGTCGGCCAGGCGGATAACGAAGCAGGCGACGATCGCACCGGTCGCCACCACCGCGAGCGCGCGGCCGAGGAGATCGGGCGCTGCGCCATAATCCTTGGCCAGATAAGGCAGCACCACGCTCGACAGGCTGATGTCGAATCCTTCGAACATCACCACCGGCGCCAGCATCGCGATCAGCGCGATCTGCCGTCCGGTTAGGCGTTCGCGTGGCGCCGCAGCCCGCGGGTCAGCCATCCATGTCGTCCATCTCGAAGACGCTGGCGGGTACGTCGACGATCCCGGCCTGCGCGGCATAGCGATTCCATGCGGACACAAGCTCGGCCAATATCGCCGGCCGCTGCTCGGTGAGATCGTCGATCTCCCCCGGATCGGCGTCGAGATCGTAAAGCTGCCAGCGGCCCTCGCCCTCAGGCGAGCGCAGCCAGATCGCCTTATAGCTGTCCCGCCGGATCGCCCGCCGGCCGAACAGCTCCCATCCCGCCTCGAATCCCGATGGATGAACCGCGGCCGCCTCGTCCGCCAGATGCGCGCGCATCGATCGTCCGAGTATCGGCGCGATCGCCTTACCGCGCCATTCCGCCGGATGCTCGACACCCGCCAGATCGAGGATGGTCGCCGGAACGTCCATAGCAGTGGCGAAGGCGCGGCTCACGCGGCCCCCGCCCGCCACGCCCGGTCCGGACACGAAGAAAGGCACGCGGATGCCGCCTTCGGAGGTGAACGCCTTATGCAGCCGCGACGGCGCGGTAGCCGCCTGCGCCCAGCGCGGGCCGTACCAGAAACAGCTGTCCGGCCGGCCGAGATTGTCGATGCTGTTGTCGAAATGCTTCGCAATCTGATCGGCGATCATGGCGCCGACGATCGGCATCGCCTCGACCATCGCTCCTTCCGCGCCGTTGTCCGATAGGAACATGACGATCGTGTTATCGAGGTCGCCGGCTTCGCGCAGATGATCGATGACCCGGCCGACAGCCCAGTCCATCCGGTCTACCATCCCGGCATAGACTTCCATAGCGCGCGCCGACCAGGCGCGCTCGTCGTTCGTCATCTCGGTCCAGGGCGTGCCGCCGACGAACGGATGGGGGACGACGTCCGGAGCGCAAAGCCCCTCGGCCTTCAGACCTTCCAGCCGCGCCGCGCGCAACGCTTCGGGGCCGTCGGCATAGCGGCCGCGGTAACGCAGGATGCTTGCATCGGGAGCCTGCAGCGGCCAGTGCGGCGCGGTGAACGGCAGATAGGCAAAGAACGGTTTTACGGCCGGCCGGTCTCTGAGGAAACCAACCATCCGTTCAGCGAAATAGTCCGAAGAATAATAGTCGTCGGGAAGCCGCGCGACAGGCCTTCCGTCCTCCTGATAATTGGCCTCTACGGTCGAAAAGCGGTTGATGTCGCCCTTGCCATAATGGCTACCCCCTGCCGGCAGCAGCGAGAAAGACTTGGCGAAGCCACGTGCGGCGGGGATGCTCTCCGGCGTTTCGCCGAGGTGCCACTTGCCCGAAAGAATGGTGTGGTAACCGGCCTCGCGCAGCAGCTCGGTCACGGTCACCACCCGATCGTTGAGGTGGCCTTCATATCCGGGCGCGCCGGTAAAATCCGGATGCGCCACCTCCAGCATCGTCCCGATCCCCGCAATATGCGGGTCGGTGCCCGTCATCAGCATCGCGCGCGTCGGCGAACAGGCCGGCGCGGAATGGAAGTCGCGGAAACGGACGCCGGCGCGGGCCAGCGCATCCAGGTTGGGGGTCGATATCTCACCGCCGAACGCGCCAAGATCCGAAAAGCCCAGATCATCCGCGACGATCAGCAGGATGTTGGGCCGCGCATTCGACGATGCCATGATGCGATGTTTCTCCCGATTGCGCCGACGCTCAGAAGTCGACCGTCAGATCGACGCCGTAGGTGCGCGGCGTGCCGAACTGCGCGCCGGGCACGAACGCATTGAAATGCGTGATGTAATATTCCTTGTCCGTCAAATTCTTGCCCCAGACCGCCAGCTTGACACCCGAATTGAACAGCGGGATCTTCGCCAGCGTCAGCCGCGCGTCTAGCAGGCCGTAGCTCGGGATGATGTAGCGCGCGTCCCCCGGCTGGCTGAACTGCCGGTCGACCTGCGAATAGCTGACGTTGACGCTGAATTCGCCGACCGACGTCTCCGGAAACACATAATCGACCGACGCGGTCAGCGAATGCTTCGGCGCCTGCACGAAGGGGAAGGTCGGCGCGATGTTAACCCCGGCGCTGTTGATTACCTCAGTGAATGTGGCGTCGAGATAACCGTAGTTGACCGCGACCGTCAGGCCGTCGGTCGGTCGTGCGGTAATGTCCATTTCAAGCCCGCGGATGCGCGCCTTGCCCGCGTTAATGATGTCGACGAGGACCGGATTGACCGCATCGGGCACGCCGACCTGGATGTCGCGATAGTCCATGTGGAACAGCGCGAGGTTGAAGCGAAGCGTCCGATCGAGCCATTCGGATTTGAGCCCGACCTCGTACGACTTCACGTCCTCCGGCCCAAATCCGGCGATGAACTTGGCGAGCGAGGAGGCGTTCACGTTGAAGCCGCCGGTCTTATAACCACTGACGAACTTCGCGTAGAAGTTGATGTCGCGCGTCACATCATAGGCGACGGTGAAGTTCGGGCTGAAGTCGCTCGACGATCGCGTGCCTTCGCCGAACGGGCCGACGACCTGCGGACCGACCATCGGCGTTACGCTGCGCTGGAAGGATCCTGCGCGCTTGTCGTGCGAATAACGGCCGCCCATGGTCAGGTGCAGCCGGCGATCAAGCCCCTCCGGGCTGTAAGTCGCCTGCGCATAGGCCGCGTAGGCGGTGTTTTTCGCCGTCACGTTGCGCTCGATGAAATTCAGCCCTGGATTGGCGAAATTGAAATTGAACTGACGCGACGTATCGTAGTTATCCGCCGATTCGGTCAGATAATACACCCCCCCGACATATCGCAGCTGATCGTCGAACAGGTCGCCGATCAGCTGGATTTCCTGCGAGAATTGATCCTGATTCTGGAAGAACTGGTTGCGGTTCGCCGGGAACGGCCCGAACGCGCCGGGGGCGGCGTTCTGGTTATATTGCGTATCGAGCTTTCGATATCCGGTCAGCGACTTGATCTGCAGCGTATCGGCGACGTCCCAGGTCGCGATCAGCGAATGGCCCTGCGCGGTGATGTCGTTGCGCTCCAGATCGCGCACGAACGGCGAGGATTCGCTCGGCCGCCGCGCCCTGTTGGGATAAAAGGGAACGGGCGTCAGGCCATAGGGTGCGGTATCGCCCACCTCGCTTCGGTCATAGCTGTAGCGGATGTCGATGTCGTCGGTCGGCTGCCAGCGCACCGCCGCGCGGTAGGCGTCGCGGCGGCGATCGCCGAAGCGCGGCGCGCCGGTGCCGAGGTTCTTCACGAAGCCGTCACGCTCCGAATGGAGATAAGAAAGCTGAACGGCCAGCCGGTCGGCGATCGGCGCGTTGACGAAGGTCCGTGCCTCGAACAAGTCGTAATTGCCGATGCTCAGCCGCTGCGATCCCGAAAAGCCGTCGAAGCTCGGCGCGCGCGAGATGAAGTTGATCGCGCCGCCGGTCGCGTTGCGGCCATAGAGCGATCCCTGCGGACCGCGCAGCACTTCGACGCGCTCGAGTTCGGCCACCTCGGTCGCTTGGCCCTGGATACGCGCGGCGTAGATGCCGTCGAGATAGACCGCGACGCTCGGATCCTGCGTGATCTGGTCGTTCACGTTGCCGATGCCGCGGATGAAGATACGGATGTTGGTGCCGACGTTGGGAAAGGGAGTGAACTGGACGTTGGGGATCGCCGCGTTCAGATCACCGATGCCGGTGATGCCCTTCATCTCCAGCGCGCGCGGGCCAAACGAGCTGATCGAGATCGGGATGTCCTGCAGATTTTGCTCGCGCCGCTCGGCGGTGACCACGATGTCTTGGAGACCGCCGCCGGTTGGCGCTTCGGCGATCGGCGCAGGGGTCGGGTCGGATCGCGGCGCGGGTGGTTCGTCGCGTTGCAGGACGAGCGCGCCGCCCGGCGCCTCGAGGAAGGCGAGGCCGGTGCCGTTCAACATCACGCGCAGCGCCGCCGCCGAGGTGAGCGTGCCGTTCACGCCGTTGGAGCGCAGCCCGCGCACGAAGCGGGGATCATAGAGCAATGGCCGCCCCGTCTGCTCTCCCAGTTTCGAGAGCGCGGGGCCGAGATTGCCGGCAGCGATGCGTACCGGAAATCGCTGTTCCTGCCCATGTGCGAAAGCGGGCGTCGCGACGCCAATCGCGATGGCGGTCAGCGCGCAGCCGAATCCGGCGCGCAAGATGAGATTTCTCATGGTTGCCCCTCCATATTGTTGAGACCGGCGTTCGCCCCGGTCCGCCCCGTTAGACGCAGCGCAAACCGGAACCCGAACCCTCCCGCCGACATTTTTCCACACCCCTCCCGGCAGGCTCAAAATCAATCCCGGTAGCTGAGAAATATTTGCCCTCCAGCGCTGCGGTGCATTCGCACGGGAAAGGCAGCCTGCATCGCCTCAGCAAAGCCCGCGCTGCCGTGCGTCGGGAACGATCCGCTGATCCGGATGGCCCCCACCCGGGCATCGAGCAGGACGGGAACCGCGTTGTAGCGGTTGAACTCACGCACCGCATCCGCCAGCGGCACATCGTCGAACTGAATGACGCCCCGGGTCCAGCTCAGGAAACGACCGAGATCGGCATAGTGGCGCACCGACACGCCCCGCCCGGTCGCCACCAACCTGTCGTTCGGACGCATCGTGACTTCTCGGGCCGGCTTGTCGCCGAGCTTCGCCACGGTAACGACCCCTTCGACCAACGCCACCTCCATTGCCCGCTCGTCATATCGGACATTGAACCGCGTTCCGTGCGCTGTGACGGTGCGACCTGCGACGGCGACGGTGAAGGGCCGCGCGGGCGCCTTCGCGACGTCGAACAGCGCCTGCCCCCGCACCAGCGCAAGCCGTCGCGCGCCGGCCGTATATTGCATCCGCACCGTCGTCCCGGTGTCGAGACGCAGTTCCGATCCATCTTCCAACACGACGTTCAGCCGCTCGCCCACCCGCGTGCCGAAGCTGCGCGTAGGACCTTCGGCGATCATGGCCATGCCCGTCGCGGCCGTCGGCTCGGGCCGTGCGGACAGCGTCCACCACAGCATCCCGCCAGCCAGCACGAGACTCGCGGCCATCCCCGCGACCGTCCGCCACGGCACCGCGGCATGGCCGCGCATCACGACCCGCGCCAGCGTTTCATGGCGCAACGCCATGATATCGGGCTCGGAGCCGAACGACCGTGCCAGCGCCGAAGCCCACTCGATGCGCGCGAAGGCGGCGGCATTGGCCGGGTCCGCCGAACGCCAGCTATCGAAGGCCTCCAGATCTGCTGGGCGCGGATCGGACGCGAGCCGTTCGTGCCAGCGTGCGGCGGCGATCGCGGGCCCCTCCCCCTCGTCGATGGCTGAGGCACGCGTCATCCGATCAGCCTCGGAAAGGGGCCAGTGCGAGGGCGATCGCGACGAGCGCCTTGGCGTGATGTTTCTCCACCGCGCGCGTCGAAATACCTAGCGCACGGGCCACGGCGGCAGTCCTCTGATCCTCCAGCACCTTCAACACGAACACGTCACGCGTCCTTTCGGGCAAGCTTTTCAACGCGATCTGCAAGCGATCAACCGCCTGTCTTCCTTCCAAGACGTCGGCGGGAGAGAAATCGGAACCTCCGTGGCGCTCCGCATCGAAAATTTCCTGCCGGTCCGATTTGCGCACCGCGCGACGCCGGAAATGATCACGCAGCGTGCTCGCCGCCGTCGTGAACAGATATTGCTCAGGCTGGCGGATGCGGCCTGGATCGGGCAGGCGCGCAAGCCGCAGGAATACCTCCTGCACCAGATCGGGCACCTCCTCGCTCTGCGCCACGCGCCGCCGGAAGAAGCGCGACAGCGCCGGGGAATAGCGCCGCGCCAGCGCGTCGAGCCACCCGCCGGCCTCGTCGGCGGCAGGATCGATCGACCGCTCGCTTTGCCCGCCGACCGTCATGCGGCTCCCTTTCCCAGCCCGGCACCATAAGCAACCGGCACCATAGCTCCAGAGGCTCGTGGTCCCAGATGAGGCGGCGACGTTAAGGCATGCGGGTTCGCCTCAAATCGCCGGCGAAAAATGCCCCTATTGGTTCATGGCCCGATCAATCTGCAGCTCGGGACAGGATGACGATCCGCGCTGATCCATCGCAAAAGCGCGGTGCCTTCTGCATGACCGCAAGTGTCGATCCAGTTGCCGAAGCCCGGGTCTTCTTCCGAAACCACGATCACCAAACGTCCGTCAGCGCTCAGCCTGGCCTTGTTTATGTTGGTCCAGGCCGATGGGATATTGCGGTAGTCGGCTGACTCCATCCACCAGTTTTGCAGGACGAAGTTCCAGAACCGGCATTGCGGCACATCGGTTTCGATCACCCACATTTCTCCTGGAGACAGGCGCCAATATCCGTGAAGATAATGAATATTTGGGTCGCCGCCGACCTTTTGGAAAATGTCCTGGTTCCAGGGCAGAAGCTCATTGGGCCGCGTCATGAATAGTTTCGCCCAATCCGCAAATGCGTTCGCCGTGACCTTAACAAAGCTGGCAGCTTGATCAAGCTGCCGTTCCAGCCAATCAGACGACAATGGGCGCGGCATTACAGGACCGTTCAGGCGCTCAATAGTGATAGAGGCGGGTCGCTCCGCAGCCCGATCGAGAAACGTCTGACGGACGAGCAGGAAAGATGTGTCGTCGCTCATCGGAAGCCGGTTACCGCCCTGGGCTGTCCGGCTGACGATGATCTCGAACGACCCATCGGCTTCGAAATGCATCTTCGTGTCTTCCAACTCGCCAGTGGAGACCATGCCGCCATCGAGTGCAAAGCGGTTCGCCTTGGTTCCGAAACTCAGATAGGGCACCGATCCGCGGTTGCCGCAAATGCGGTAATCGCGATCCCCGGCTATTGTGGCATTCCAGTAGACATTGTCGGGATTGTCGCCACCGATCTTGATCGTGTCGTTCGACATCTGGAACAGGCGGGGAAAATCCGGGTCAGCGGATTCCACCAACGAGTCCAGCGCCGCCCTGGTGAGGCGACTGAGATAACGGACTCCCTCGGCCTGACTCAGGGCGTCCCGAGGCGCCCCGGGCCGCACGAGGACGTGGCGCGCCTCCGCCAGTTGCTTGCAGAAATTGGTCCACAGGGCGTCGAGCGTGGTTTCCCGCACCACATGTTCCCCGTCATCTTTTGAGCGAGATGACCCTGCAGGTGGGCACGGGATGGCTCTCGGCCTCGATCCAGCGCCACAGACCCGTTCCCTGCGGGTGCCCCGCCAAGTCGATCCAATTACCAAAGCCCGGATCCGCGTCCGCACACACGACGATGATGCGTCCGTCCTCCTCATAGGTGGCCTGGGAACTGTTCACCCAAATCTTCTGATGGACGTGGTCCAGCGATTCCATCCACCAGTTGTCCAATTGAACGTTCCACATACGGCAGCGCGGCGGTTGAACTTCGATGACCAATGCCTCATCCGGCTTCAGGTCATAGTAAAAATGGCCGTACCAGATTTTCGGATCGCCTCCCGCCCGATACCAGACGGACTGGTCCTTCTGCTGATAGATCCGATTGGGTTCCTGCTTGAACCACTCCGACCAATCCGCGAACATGTTCGCAGTGCCCTTCACCCACGCCGCTGCCTTGTTCAGTTGTGTTGTGATGGTTTCGGGCGTCAGCAACGGCTTTGCCGGGAGGCGGCTCAGGCATTCGACGTAGATTTCGGCCGGAATCTGACGCTTTTTGTCCTCGAACGTCTGACGGATGATCAGCAGACTGCTATCTTCGGCCAGCGGCAGCCAGTCGCGACCGGGTTTGGGCTCGCGGCTGGCGATGATCTCGAAGCAGCCATTTTCATCGACCTTAACGCTGGAAAACTCGATCTCACCTGTCGATGCCATCGAACCATCGGTCGCATAGCGGTTCGCCTTGCTGCCGATGCTGAGGTACGGAACGGTTCCGCGCTTGCCCCAGATCCGATAGTCGCGATCACCCGAAACTACGGCCTGTTGGTAGATATTGTCGGGATTGTCCGCGCCGATCTTGATCGCGTCGTCGCTCAGCTGAAAGAGCCTGGGGAAGTCAGGGTCCGAGGAATCGACCTCCATGTTCAGCGCGGTTCGGGTAAGCCGGCTGAGATATCGCAGCCCCTCGGCCTGGTCCAACGCGTTCTTCGGTGTTTCCGGCCGCAGCAAGACCTCGCCCGCCTCGGCGAGCTGATCGCAGAAGCCGCGCCAAACATGCACAAGCGAGGCATCGGCCTGTTGAGGGTCGGTCGGCCGCGTCAATCGGCTCGTGATATCGTCCATCGCCACTCTCCTTGTGAGCACAGCTTTCATCGCTTGCGTCACCTTTCAAGACGGTGGCAGAAAACATGCGCGTCTCGCGATATTTTGCGTCCGCGACGTTCTTATCGCCCGACTTGGGCGCAGCTGTCGGAGCCGACCGGGCGGGTACGGGGTGCGCAGCTAGCTGCGCGTCGGTTGGACGGGACAGCCCTGGTCGATCAATGGCCCGACCGCCGCTGCTGGCGGTAGCTGTTCGGATTCATGCCAAGTACACGCCGGAATGCCGCAGCAAAGGCAGAGGCGTTTGCAAAGCGCAAGCTTGCTGCAATATCCCGAATGGAATGGCTGCTATCGGTTAGCAGAGTACAAGCCCTCTCGATCCGCAACATCGCGATGTGAGTCGCGATGGACCGGCCCGTACTCTGGCGGAATGCTCGTGCCGCATGCCCAGCACTTATCCCGCAAAGCTCCGCGATTTCGCTGATTGAACTGTTCCACTGACCAGACTGGAGATATTCGTCTATTCGGCGCAACTGCCATGGGGAGAGTCCCCCTTTGCGATGACGATGTGGCTGCCGTAATGACATGGCCCGGCCCAATTCGGCGCCAATCACAAGTCCCAGTCCTTCCACGAGGGCGTTGCTGCAAAAGCCAGGGGATATAGCCTCTCGCGCTAGCTGGGCGAGGCTTGAGAAGATCGCATCATTATGGAAGTCGGTGCAGCCATTCAGCAGGGACGGTTCAAGCTCGAAGGAAACGCGAGAAGGCAGCCGACAGTGCAACATTCTGCGTGCAGGCATCGCTTCCGACCGAACACGAAGCGGAAAACCCGCCGGAACCGTCACGATTGATCCAAGCGGCACGTCTCCGCAATGCCATTCCTTGGTGAGAAAGCGGCCACGTGAGGAGTTAGGCTGAGGCGACATCCAGAAGCCGAGGGTGGTTCGACTGTCGCAGTGGGTGCGATCGATGTGATCGACGCCCGGGTGCTCCGCCACTGCCACCCACATGTCTCCGGCTGTAATTTCGCCGAGAACCTGCCATTGCGCGTAGGAGATCATTCGCCGCTTGTAACACATTCCGTACCAGGCACGCACCATGCTCTCCACACTCGCATAAGCCCTTGCTGAGAAACCAACGGCGCGCAGGCAGCGGCTATGATGCCCCCCGGGCTCAAGTCTGGCGATTGGGCCGTCATCCTCGCTATCCCGCCCGCCTCCATGGGTTGTTTGCAGCCTGGCCACCTCCCCAGCAACCTCCCTGAATATCCTGCTGCTGGCCAGTTGATCAGCAGCAAGTTATCGATAGGCGTTTCCCGACTTGTTCATCGCCGATTGTCGCGCGCGCTATCTCGGCCGAGTGAAGCGGGAGCGGTTGGAACGGGAGAGCAGTGTGATGAGTATCGAAACGCTGGATCGCGGCCTCAAAGGTAAAGTCGCACTGATTGCCGGGGGTGGAGGCATTGGGGGAGAAACCGCGCGGCGACTGACGGCTGAGGGGTGCAAGGTAATGATCGGCGATCTCTTCGCCGACGCGGCCGAGGCGACTGCGCAATCCATCCGCGAAAGCGGCGGGATCTGCGCCGCGCATGGCTATGACCAAGCCGACGACGCCTCCGTGGCATCGCTCATCGAGGCAACGGTGCGCGAATTTGGGACGATCGATTTCCTTCTCGCCAACGCTGCGGACATGGCAGCCCTGACACAGGACAGCGATTTGCTCGCGATCGATCTGGCGATCTTCGACCGCACCATGGCGGTGGGTATGCGTGGGGTCATGATGTGCGCGCGACTGGCCTTGCCGTACATCGTTGCCAATCGTGGGGCGTTCGTCTTCATGAGCTCGGGTGCTGCCCATGCGGGCGAGGCGCAGCGTTTCTCCTACGCCATGGCAAAGTCGGCCATGAATGCGCTCATGCGCCATATCGCCCGCCGCTGGGGCCCTGAAGGGGTGCGGGCCAACGCCATTCTCCCCGGGTTGGTGCTCAGCGACCAAGTCAAAAGGAACATGGACAAGGCCGTGGTTGAACAGATGAAGAACGCCGTTCCCGCCGGCCGCCTGGGCGAAACATATGATATCGCCGCCATGGTCGCCATGCTGTTTTCGCGCGACGGCGAGTGGATCACTGGCCAGACGCTTTCGGTGGACGGGGGTTCGTCGATGCGGCCGTGAGGCCTGCCCTTCTTGGGTGGGCGGCGTTGAATTGGAAGTGCAGCGGCCTGATGCGAGCAGCCCTTCGTCGCCGAGGTCAAGACTGAAGCCAACATCGGACTGAAGTCGGAGGGGTTTCGCCTCACCGAGGACTCTGAATGGGGAACTATTCGAATCGAGATCGCCGCCAATCACCGACCCGCGTCACGCCGCCATATGCTGCCCGCCGTTGACGTGGAGCAACGCGCCCGTCATGGCCGCCGACAGGTCAGACAGCAGGAAGATCACGGCGCCCGCACAGTCTTCGTCCGTCGGAATGCGGCGCAGCGGAATCGCCGCCATCAGCTCTTGTGTCAGCGCCGCCTGCGTCACGCCGCGCGCCTGCGCGCGGGCGGCGAATCCCTGGCGCAGGGGCTCACCGTCCATCCAGCCCATGAGCGTCCCATTGACCCTCACGCCAGAGGGGCCGAGCTCCTGGGCAAGCTGCCGCGTCGCCATATCCAGCGCCGCCTTGGCGATATTGTATCCGCCGGCGCCCACGGTCATGACCCGCGTGCCAATGGTGCTCACGTTGACGACCGTGCCGCGCCTTGCCCGCAAGTGGGTGAGCGCGGCCTGAGTCAGCCGCAGCGAGCCGAAGCAGGCCACGTCCATCGCGGCGCGCCAGCTTTCGAGGTCCGCGTCCTCGAACAGGCCGGTCTCGAAGCGGAAGGCGCTGTTGACGAGGCCGTCGATCCCGCCATGGCGGTCGGCCGCGAGGTCGATGAGCCGGCGGCAGGCTTCGGGGTCCGTGACATCGGTGGCCACCCACAGCGCCGTTCCGCCGGCCGCCTCGACTTCTCGGCCTAGCCCTTCGAGGAAGTCCGCCGAGCGCGCGCCGAGGGTCAGCACGGCGCCCTCCGCCGCGCAGCGCAACGCTAACTTGCGACCAAGGCCCGGCCCCACCCCGCTGATGACGATGCTGCGCCCCGCGAGCAGGCCGCCGCTCACCGCAGTTGGTCCGTATACCGGTCGGTCCCGAAATCGACCGGCAGGAACGGTGAGGCGAAGGCAATGGACCCCAGCTCCGCGGCCTCCAGCGCGCGGCCGAGCGGGACATAGCGCTCTTCCCAGACCGACAACGGATCCTCTATCGAGAAGCTGAGGAACAGGGCGTGGTCACCCGCGCTTTCCGGCACGTCCGCCGGGCTCCGTTCGTCCAGAGGGACGGGCGAACCGAGCAAGGCCACATCCCCGGGACGATCCCACGCGTCAAGGAACTCCGCCACATCCTTGGCGCCCTTGCCGGGCGCCAGATCGAGGATGAAGGCAACCACGCCGCCATAGCGACGGTCGAGCGCCAACTCGATCGGCGTGGCGCTGCCCTCGCCATTATACTCCGCTTCATATCGGTAGCATCCGGTGTGGATATGATCGCGCTCGCGGAACATGCGGCCCTCGGCGTGGAGGCGGTTTACCTGCACCACCGCCCACTCGTCCCAGTCCTTGTAATGACCGTCCAGGATCCAGTAGAGCGCCAGATAGGATCCCACCGCCGCATCAAGGCGGCCGGAGCCGAAGCGCTGCGCCTTGCAGTCGCGCGTCGCGACGAACCGGCCGCCCGCCAGCGTGTAGGCGCCGATCATGCACCCGCTGTAGAAATGATCCCGCTCATACCAGCGATTATAGGCGACCTCATGCCCAAGCCGGGGCTCGACCATGGTGAAGAGCAGGGAGCCGAGGCGGATCGGACGCTCTTGGCGTGAATGCTCGACCCGGCCGTAGAAATCCTCACAACATTCCATGTCTGCCTCCTGTCCCGATGCCGCCGATGTCGCGGGGCCTGGGAACCGGCGTCAAAGCGTAGCCACCGGCTTCCGCCCTTGCGGAACGGATCATCGCATGCCGCCCGCACTGATCGGAGCATATCCAGAAGCGTTATAGGGTGATAGCGGCCGACGGCACTTCAGCTCGAGGAAGAGCAGCTATAAGGCAACCGAAAGCTGCCTGTCTGGACACGGCCGCAGGGCTACCGCGCAGGTCAGATTAGCTCCGCACATCCTCTTCGTTGCTCCCCCTGTACTGACAGCTCGACCGAGAGTGGATATCGTTTGTCGGACATGCCGTCGGAGCAGCCCGGCTGGGCTAGAATCCGGAGTTCGAATGGCTGCCCGCCGAGCGCGCCAGTCCATGTGCCACCGCTTGGCGTTTCCGTGTAGCGGGTCCACAGGCGCGAGCCACCCGGGTCCTCCTTGAAGAGCTGTTCGAAGGCAGTGATTGCGGTGTCTTCGCGAACCGATCCAGCGCTTCGCACAGGAGCAGGAAGTGTGCGGCATGGTCGGTGACGGTGAGCGGATAACAGTATCGGCCGTTGCCGAGCTTGAACTCACCCTTGAAGTCGGCGCACCATAGCGCATTGGGCTCGGCTCCTGGGAGAGCGGCGTGCCGGTCGCCCTGCGGCGCGGGCGCATCCGCTGGACCAGGCCATGGCGATCGAGCACGGCGTGGATCGTGCTTGTGGCGGGCATACGCATGTCGCCGGGCAGGCGCCTGATCATCAGTTCGCGGATCTTGCGGGCGCCCCAATGGGGTTTGTCCTGCTTTGCCCTGACGATCATCCGCTCAACAGGTTCGGGTAGCTGGTTGGCATAACGCACCGGCCGCCGAGACCGGTCGGTCAGAGCCTCCAGCCCATGCTGCTCATAGCGCTCGAAAATCTTGTAGCCGGTCTTGCGCGAGATGCCGAACTCCCGGCACAGATCGCTCATGGCCTCGCCGCCCAGGCGGCGCAGAACGAAGCGCATGCGCTCTTCCATTACCGAACACTCCTTCCAGGGCATTCACACCTCCCGCATGTAATTGCATGCGGGAGGTGTTACCCATGTCTCGGGTCACTCATCGCCATTTTTCGGATATCTCCGAAAGGGCCAAAATCGAGATCGGTACCCTATAGCTACCCAAACCGGTTTTGCTTGCATCGAGGCGGAGGCAACCTCGTCGGTGGCAGCCGCCCTGATCGTCCACGGGCCATCGATTATAGCCGGCGGGCAGCACCGTCCCGCAGGCTTGGTGGTACAGCCAAGTGGGCGCGGTCGTGTGCAGCGATCAGAAGCACCAAATCTTCGATCACTCAGCAGCTTGCGTGAGAATTTCGTGACGCAAAATTTAGTCGGACGTGAGGCGATCGTCACGGCCCTCCATTAGCCTTGTTCCAGCAGAATCGAATTGGAGATCGCAGATGCGTTGGGTCGAAACTTGCAGTTCGGCGCGAAGACACATGCTCGGATCACCGGCGACCGAACGAATCGGCGTCGATACGTGACGCGGTTCCCGCGGACTGCCGTTCGGGTCTTCTCCGCTCGCGCAGGTTGGACGATAATGTCATGGTGGTCATCCCCGAGGGGCCGCCTGGGCCTTTGCGCAGCGATTCTGGCTGGCGCGATCACGAGCCCGGCGGCCGCGCAGATCGTGGCCGACGGCGCCGGGTTCTCGTTGACCGTCGAGGGCTATGCGAACGGGACTGCCGGACATCCATTCGACGAAGCAAGCGCGACCCGCGATCGAGGCCGCGGCTATGGTGAGGCCGCGCTGCGCATATATCCGCGCCTTCAGCTCGGCGAGGATCGGACCGTCGGCGTCCGGCTGGTGGGCCAGACGAGCACGGACGACCCCGCGAGCTGGGGCGAACGTAGCCTCGTCTTCACCGACCGCTGGGGTCGGATCGAAGCGGGCTGGCGTCAGGGCTTTCCGGACGTTCTGACCGGGTATGCGCCCAACGCCTTCCAATTCGTATCTATCGAGTTCGGTCCCGCATCGGGCCTGAGTCTCGATCCAGCGGGCGGCCTTGCGCCACACATGTTGGGGCGCGCTTTCGCGGCGCATTACGGCGAACTTGCGACGCTCGGCGTCTCCACCACCTTCTTCGGCGACATCTCGCCCAAGGCGATCTACGTATCGCCTCGCCTCAACGGCTGGCTGCTGGGCGCTTCCTGGGCGCCGCGCATCGAGCGTCCCGATGCAGCCGGCCACCGCAACAATCTCATACAGATCGGCATAATCAAGGAACGCTATGTCGGACGCTCCGAATGGCGGTTCGGCGGAAGCTATTCCTATGCCGACGGACAACGCGACGGGCCAATCCGGGTTCACGCGCTTCATTCGTTATCTGGCGGCATCGAGTATAGTTACGACGCGAGCCTCTACATCGGAGCGAGTTTCACCTGGAACGGCGACAGCGGGCTGCGCCCGATGTCCGGGGGCCATCGCGCTTCGGACGCTTTCGGCCTCGCCACGAGTCTGAATTATTCGACAGGGCCCTGGCAGCTGGGCTTTTTTGCCCAGTGGGCCGTCGCGGAAGGCGACACGGGCCTCCGCGGCAACGATCGTTTGTTCGCGGTGCAGGGCGGCGGCGCCTACCGCTTCAGCCGCAAGGCCCGCTTATATGCGTCACTCGGCTATTACCGCCTTGATGACGAAAACCAATTGCTTGGCGGGAGCCCGCTGTTCCTGCTCGGTGCGCGTGTCACCCTCTAACCGGAAAGGAGCCATTTCATGTCTCGTCGCCCCCTCCATTACCTTGCTACGGCCGTCCTCATCGGAACGACCGTTCCCGCTGCGGCGCAGGTCCATCCGGAGAAGCCGACCTACAAATACGAGAAATGCTATGGGATCGCCAAGGCCGGCAGAAACGACTGCTTCACTGCGACCAACTCATGCGGCGGCACCGCCACGCACGACAACGACCCGCGCTTCTGGAGCTATATTCCTGCTGGAACCTGCCTCAAGATGGGCGGCAGCCTGCAACCGGGCGCCCAGGATAAGCAAGTTTGAGCATGGGCTCGCGCCGGCTGTCGCTTTCAGGGTCATGGAGTCAGCCGAGAACGGCAGTGGGTGCGGCGGTCGCGACCCGGGTTACGAAACGGATTTGCCCTACCTGGCCCGTCCGGTTGCCTTGGTTCTCGGCGGATTGGAGCCGCGGGCCGGCAATCGGGCATCGAAAGATGTAACCGCGCGACCGCCACGGCCGAACAACTCTTCGCAAAGTATGGACGGCAGAGTTGCGAGGTGAAGCTTGGATAATAATGCAGTTGTGATCGCCGATCCGGCCGGCGTCATCCGCTTCTGGAGCAAGGGCGCTGAGAAGGCGTTCGGCTATTCCGCCGAACGGGCGGTCGGCCAAACGCTGGATCTGATCGTCCCGCCCGAATATCGTCAAGCGCATTGGATCGGGTTCGAGCGCGCCGTGGAAAGCGGTGCTGCCGGAGTGGAGGGACTGATCAGTCCCTTTCCCGTTCGACACGCATGCGGCGACGTCGCGCCGGCTCCGGGAAGACTCACTTTGGTGCGACAGGCGCAGGGCAAGGTGATCGCGGCGATGGTCGTCTTCGGCTGAATTCGGGTATTGGCATCCTCCTCGACAAACTGGCGTGGTGGCGACGGCAGCTCCCGACGGCGACGGCGTTGCATTTCGAAGTTCCCGCACCTGAAAGCTGCCGCTACGATGGAGAATTCGCAGAGCATATTGGATTATCGGCTGGCTCGAAAAAGTGATGACGGGTGATCTCTGGGCCTTGTTTGCCACTATGATGTTAGCGAGCATTCAGTTTACAATTTCCAGTATTTTGACGCTCCGTCAGCTTGGTGGAATATGGGTCGCGGGCTCACGTGACATGCCGCGAGAGGTTAGCGGAATCAGCGGACGCTTCGTTCGTGCTCATCGCAATCTACTTGAGATCTTTCCGCAATTTACCGCTGCACTTTTCCTGGTACATGCAAGCGGCGCGGTGGGAGCCCTATCTACAGTGGGAGCATGGCTGTTCGTAGCCGCTAGAATTTTTTATGTTCCTGCCTATGCATTCGCGCCTGTCGGCGTGCGACCGATTTTCTGGCTGGCAGCATGGTTGGGATTGCTCTCATCGTGATGGACCTGTTCTTCTGACGATGTCCGCTTAATCTCGCTGACCTCACGCGACCGGACGGTCCGCTCCCCACGCCATCCCGGTCATTCGGCTATCGACCGAAGCCGGGTACCAAGCGTCAGATTTTGACCGCTAGGAACCTCGTGATGAAATTGTGAGCGACGCGCGACGATGGCGCGAAGCGGACGGTCCAGAACGCTTTGGTCGGACGGCCGCAGGCTCTCCGCACGTTTTCGAAACGAATCAGGAGACCATCATGACCCGTACGTCCACTACCACCATCATCATCGGTGCCGCGCTTGCCGGCCTCTTTGCGGCGGCCGCGCCCGCGGCCCCCTCCAAGACGGCCGAACCGGCAAAGGAGAAGTGCGCCGGAATCGTCAAGGCCAGTCTCAACGATTGTGCGACGAGCACGAATGCCTGCCATGGCCACGTTACGACCGATAGCAACAGCGAGGCTTGGATCTATCTGCCGGCTGGCACCTGCTCACGGATCGTCGGCGCCCATCTCAGCGGTGCTATCGATCCCACGCCGCCGAACCAGTAATTCCTCTCGCACGATCTGTCCTTCCCGCCCCCTCCTCCTGGAAGGACAGCGACCGGGAGGCGTGCCCCCCGCCTCCCGGTCCCCCATAAAGGAAATCACGATGACCCGAACCCTATCCGCGGGCGCGCTGGCGCTCAGCCTCTTGCTCACCGCCACCGGCGCGCGCGCTGCCGATATCGGAATCGAGGATGCCCGCCGCGTCATGTCGGCTGCCGAAACCAAGGCCAGGGCGCTTGATGCGCCGGGTGGCGCGATCGCGATCGTCGATGGCGGCGGCAACGCCGTTCTGGTCGAACGCCTCGACGGCACCTTTCCGGCCGCGTCGACCGTTTCGATCGGCAAGGCTCGCACGGCTGCGTTGTTCCACAAGCCGACCTCTGCGTTCGAAACCACGATCAACGGAGGCCGCGTGGCGATGACGGCGCTGCCCGACAGCTTCTTCACTCCGCTCCAAGGCGGCGTGCCGATTGTCGTCGACGGTAAGGTGATAGGCGCGGTCGGCGTGTCGGGCGCGAAAACCGCCGCGCAGGACGAAGAGATCGCGACCGCCGCAGCGGCTGCGCTGGCGCGCTGACCCGCCATGTCGTTCTCTGCTCTCACAGCGCTGCTCCTGACCGGGGCGGCACTTCCCACCGTTCCCGCGCCCGTTACCGTCGATCTCGCGACAAGCGCCGGGCTCACTTCGGTGGATGGACGCTGGCGCTATCAGGATGCCCGCATCGCCGCCGTGACGTTTCGCCGTCCGGCGGCCGATGGACAGCCCGGCCCGATTGTCGCGCCAACCTTCGATATAATCCCCAAGGCGGGCGGAGCGAGGTTCGACGACAGCCTCTGGCCCTCCATCGCTCCCGAGAGCCTGGTCGAACGGCGTGGCAGCGGCCGCCTCAGCTTCAACTGGTATCGGCTGAAGTTCACCGTCCCGAAACAGATTGGTGGCATCGCCACGGATCACGCCATCCTCGTTTTCCGGACCAGCATAGACGACTATGCGGAGGTGTGGGTCGATGGCGAGCTTTCCCGTGCACCTGCGCAGAGCGGCGGTTCCGTGGTCGCCGGCTGGAACGCCGTCAACCGGCTAGTCGTGAGCCGCGATGCCCGGCCCGGCCAGTCGATCAGCATAGCGGTGTTCGGCGCCAACGGTCCATTGTCCGCGCCGCCTACGAATTATATCTGGATGCGTGAGGCAAAGATCGAGGTCTATCCGCAGGCAAACGCGGCAGAGCCGGTCGCCATCGAACGACAGGAGGTGAATGTCGAGGTCGTCCGCAAAGATCCCGACCTCGACCGGATCGTCCCGCTCAACCTCAAGATGTTCAAGCTCGCCGAAGGATTTCAATTCACCGAAGGCCCTCTCTGGGTAGAGGCGCCCGGCGGCGGGCACCTGTTATTCAGCGACCCCAACGCCAATCGCATTTATCGCTATTCGTCCACCGACGGGCTTGCCGTCTTCCGTGAGAAGAGCGGCTATGATGGCGCCGATATCGGCGAATATCGCCAACCGGGATCGAACGGCCTGACGATCGATCCTCGGGGGCATCTGGTCATCAATCAGCATGGTCGACGCCGCGTCGTGCGGCTCGACGGCAATCGCGAAGTGGTGATCGCGGATCGTTATCAGGGCAAGCGGCTGAACAGTCCGAACGACCTGATCGCGAAGTCGGACGGCGCCATTTATTTCACCGATCCTGTGTTCGGCCTCCCGAAATTCAGCAACGATCCCCGGCGCGAATTGCCGTTCGCGGGCGTCTTTCGTGCAAAGGATGGCAAAGTGACCCTGCTCACCAGCAAATTGAGTGGGCCCAACGGCATCGCCTTCTCGCCCGACGAGAAACACCTGTATGTCGGCAACTGGGACGATCGTGCGAAGCTAGTGATGCGTTATCCGGTTCTGCGCGACGGCTCGATCGGCGCAGGGACCATCTTCGCCGACCTAACGTCCACCCCTGGTGAGGATGCGATCGACGGCGTCAAGGTCGATCGGCTCGGCGACGTCTATGTCTCGGGCCCCGGTGGCCTCTGGATATTCGCGCCCGATGGACGGCATCTCGGAACGATCATAGGACCGCGCCATCCGCACAACATGGCCTGGGGCGGTCCGGAAGGACGGACGCTGTTCCTCGCCGCTCAGGACCGTCTCTACGAAATCACGCTCAACATCGAAGGCGTGCGCGCCCACGCGCGATAACCGCCGTCTTCATTGCACGATGAAGGGCTCCCGTGGCGTTTGCGGGAGCCATTTTTTGTTCCACCGCAAATCAAATTTTCGTCGTGATACTTTCTTGAACTGTCCGCGATGAGGCCGTGAGCGGCATCCGCCAAAAATCTCCTCACCGAAACGCAAAGGCATTTCGGAAGATCTGATCGACGAGGAGTATCCTTATGAAGATTTCGAACCGTATCACCGGTGCCCTGCTCTTGGGTGCCATCGCGGCGTCGCCGGCCTTCGCGGCCGATGCGCCCAAGGAAAAATGCGCTGGCGTCGCGAAGGCCGGCAAGAACGACTGCGCCACCAAGGCGAACAGCTGCGCTGGTCACGCCACCAAGGATCGCCAGGCCGATGCTTGGATCTACGTTCCCGCCGGCACCTGCGCGAAGATCGCGGGCGGCAGAGTCCTTCCCAAGTAAGCCATCGGGAAAGGCAAACCCTCATGCGAGCCCCTTCAACATCTCCATCGGCCATCCCGAGCCGAAGCGGCATCGGTCTACGCACCGCACATTATCAGGATGTGTTTCAGACCATGGCGGACCTCGGTTTCGTGGAAGTCCATTCGGAGAATTTCTTCGACATGGGCGGCCAGCCGATGGCGGTGCTGGAGCGGGCTCGTGATCTTTATCCACTGAGCCTACACGGCATCGGTTTGTCGCTGGGTAGCGCCGAGCCTCTCGACCGACGGCATCTGCGCCAACTGAAGGCGCTGGTCGACCATATCGATCCCTGGATCGTATCGGATCACCTCGCCTGGGTCGGCCTCGACGGCGTCTATTCCAACGACCTGCTGCCCGTGCCGCTGACCGCCGAGGCGCTCCGCCATATCGTCGATCATGTCGACGAGGTACAGCAGCTGCTCGGCCGCCGCCTGCTGATCGAAAACCCGTCGACCTATCTCAGCTTCGCGGCATCGAGCATCGCCGAACCCGACTTCCTCGCGCTGGTCGTCGATCAAACCCAGTGCGGGCTGCTGCTGGACATCAACAATGTCTATGTCAGCGCCCATAATCACGGCTTCGATGCGGGGGAGTATCTTGCCCGGATCCCCGCCGCATCGGTCGCCGAAATCCATCTGGCCGGTCACACCGACACCGGCGATATCCTGATCGACACTCATGACCGACGGGTCATTGAACCTGTGTGGAAACTCTATCGCCAGGCCCTCGACCGGTTCGGCGACGTCCCGACCCTGATCGAATGGGATGCAGCGCTGCCGCCATTAGCGACGCTGATCGACGAGGCGCGCCTGGCCGATGCGATCCGCTCCGACGTCTCGCATTCGGGGGTTCAGCATGTCCTCGCTGCTTGAACTTCAACGAGCCTTCCTGACAGCGACGCTCGGCCCTGATGACGTTGCTTTCGCCGGAGCCGCAGTGCAGCGTGGCGATCCGGCCATCGCGCTGGCAATCTATCGCGGCAATGCGCGCGCCAATCGCATCGGCGCGCTGACCGACGGCTATCCTGTGGTCGCGCAGCTGGTCGGTCCCGATTTCTTTGGCTGGATGGCCCGCCGCTATGCCGACGAGACTCCATCGCGTTCAGCCAATCTCGAAGAATATGGGCATGATTTTCATTGCTTCGTCGCGGCCTTCGACCCGGCGGCCTCACTGCCATATCTGGCGGATGTCGCGCGGTTTGAAAGGACGATCGAGGACGTGTTCGTCGCGATCGACGACCCCGCCGAGCCGGTCTCTCCGATTGCCGCGCTGGCGCCTCCGTCGCGCCGCCAGCTTCGCCTCGACGCGCGCGCGCGCCTGTTCGAAAGTCGTTGGCCGGTCGCGCGGATCTGGGAGGTCAACCAGCCGAATGCCGACGACGACACGGTCGATCTCCACGAACCGGGAACGCGCGTCCTGATCCGACGTGACGGACTGTCCGTGTTGATCGAGCCGATCGGGATCGGCGAATGGGCGATGCTCGATGCCATCCGCCGCGGCCGGTCGCTGCTCCAGGCGATCGAAGCTGCGCTGTGCGCGGACCCGCAATTCAACGCCGGCAAGGTCGTGCGGGCGCGCTGCCGACAACACCTGTTCCGCCTTGAATCCACCCAACCCACCCAATCCACCCGACCGGAGTTCCGCATATGATACCGAGCTTATCAGTGAACGATTTCAGCCTGTCGGGCCAACGCGCCATCGTTACTGGCGCGAGTTCGGGGATCGGCGCCAGCATCGCGCGAATGCTGGCCGCGGCCGGCGCCCAAGTCGTCATCAACTACCGCAGCGGCGCTGACGAGGCACACAGGATGGTGGACGAGATCACCGATGCCGGCGGCACCGCCTTCGCCGTCGGAGGTGATGTTTCTGTCGAAGGGGATGTCGTCGACCTGTTCCAGTCCGCCCGTGACCTAATGGGCCGGCTCGACATCCTCGTCAGCAACGCTGGACTGCAGCAGGATGCGCCTTTCCAGGATATGAGCCTTGCCCAATGGAACAAGGTGATCGCCGTCAACCTTACCGGCCAGTTTCTTTGCGCGCGCGAAGCGGTTCGCAGCTTCTTCGCACAGGACTTCGATCCGACGACCCAGCTCTGCGCTGGCAAGATCATCTGCATCTCCTCGGTTCACGACAAGATTCCCTGGGCTGGCCACGTCAACTACGCCGCATCCAAGGGCGGGCTGTCACTGATGATGCAATCGGTGGCGCAGGAGCTTGCGGGCCGCAAGATCCGGTGTAACTCCGTATCTCCAGGCGCGATCAAGACCGCGATCAACCGTGAAGCCTGGGCTACAGCCGAAGCCGAAAAGGCGCTGCTGAAATTCATCCCTTACGAGAGGGTGGGCGTGCCCGACGACATCGCGCGGGTGGTGGCCTGGTTGGCCTCGGATCATAGCGATTATATTAACGGCGCGACGCTTTATGTCGACGGTGGCATGACGCTCTATCCCTCATTCCGGTTCGGGGGCTGAGAGATGCGCCGGCCCTTTCGCCTCCATCTCTGTGGTCTCGTCGCTGTGCTCTGCGCGCCGGCCTGGGGTCTGGAGCTACCCGATCCGGTCGTTACGCCGCTGCCGGATAACCAGGCTCCATGGTGGCCGAGCCTCTATGGGCAACAGGACCAGATCGGCAGCCTCAACCGCATCACCCCGGCCGTAACCGCCGCTGCTGCCAAGCTGGTGCGATCTGGTGAGACTGTCGATCTCGGCAGGACGCTCGACGAAAAAAGCCCCGCCTTTCCTGGACGTTGGTGGCATCAGAGCCTGAACGTCGCGCCGCACTTCATCAATCGGCACGACGATCCGGATGGCCTCGGCCGCAATCAGGTCAACTGGATCACCGAGATCCAGTCGGGCACCTTCCAGGTCGGCACCCAGCTCGACACGATCGGTCATCTCCAGATCGGCGACCGATTCTACAACGGCTGGACGACCCGCCAGCTCGTCACCGAATCCGGGCTCGCCAGGTTCGGCACCGAGACGATCCCGCCGATCGTCACGCGCGGCATCCTCCTCGACATCGCCGCGCTCAAGGGCGTCGACCGGCTCGACAAGGGCTATGTCATCACCGTCGCCGATATCGAAGCCGCACTGAAGCGCGAGCGGCTCGAGATCCGTGCTGGCGATGCGGTGCTGTTTCACACCGGCTGGGGCGCACTGTGGGGCAAGGACGACAAGACCTTCTTGTCGGGGGAGCCGGGCGTAGGCCTCGCGGCCGCCACGTGGCTCAACGATCACAAGATCGCGATCACCGGCGCCGATACCTGGAGTTATGGCGCGGTGCCGGGCGAGGATCCCGATCGCCCCTTCATCGTGCCGCAAACGATGTACGTCCGCTGGGGCCTGTTCGGCCTGGAAAACCTCGCGACCGAGGCGATCGCACGACGCGGCGTCCACGAGTTCCTGTTCGTCGTCACCCACGCGAAAACGCGCGGATCGACCGCCGCGATCGTCGCGCCAGCCGCCGTCTTTTGAGGAAACGCCATGATCTATGACGCGATCATCATCGGATCGGGTGCCGGCGGATCGGCCGCCGCATACCGGCTCGCACTGCACGGGGCCTCGGTGCTCATGCTCGAGCGCGGCCCCGAACTTCCGCGCGACGGCAGTACGCTGGACGTCGACACTGTGGTCCGCAGGGGAGTCTTCAAGGCCAAGGAACAATGGCGCGACCGCCACGGGGCGACTGTCAGCCCATCCGAATATCCCAATCTGGGCGGCAAGACCAAATGGTACGGCGCCGCGCTGCTCCGGTTCGCCCGCCACGAATTCGGCGCGGATGAGGCACATCAATGCCCGGCCTGGCCGATCGGCTATGCCGACCTTGCACCCTATTATGACGAGGCGGAATCGCTGCTCGGCGTGCGCCGTTTCGCGACCGAGCCGGACCTTTCGGCGCTGGTCGACGGGCTGCGCCGGCTCGACCCGCGATGGGACAAGGGCCAGCTGCCCGTCGCGATGGCGGCGAACATCCTCGATCATCCCGACGAAGCCCGGCATTTCGACGGCTATGCCTCGGTCAAGGGCCTGAAGGGCGATGCTGACGTCTCGCTGCTCGCGCACATCCGCAGCCTTCCCAATTTCGAACTGCGCACCGGGCTTGGCGCAGTTGAATTGCTTGCGTCCGACGACAGCCGCCATGTCGCCGGCGTGCGATGCAGCGACGGTTCGGTGGTGAGCGGCAAGTCGATCATTTTGGCGGCGGGCGCGCTCCATTCGCCGCGTCTGCTATCCGATTATCTTGCCCGCACGGGGTTGGATGCCCGGCTCGACTGGGCCGGCAACGTCGGACGGAACTATAAATGCCACCTCAACAGCGCGCTGCTCGCGGTGTCGTTGCGCAAGGTCGGCGACGTACTGCGCAAGACGACGATCCTCACCCATCCCGAATTCGCCCATTCGACAGTGCAGAACACCGGCTGGCTGGACGGGGAGATCATGTCGATCGCCGGCCCGCGCTGGATTCCGCGCTGGTCGTATGACCTGCTCGCCGCCCGCGCCTATGGCTTCTGGATCACAACCGAGGACGGGTCCGACGTGGATAACCGGATCTGCCGCGACGGCCCGGTCATCGATTATGATCGCAATCGGCTGCAACCAGCCGAGCAGGAGCATCGCCGGCTGTTGCGCCGGCTGCGCACCCAACTCGCATTGCGCGGCTATGCCAGCGTGGTCGAACGGATGCCGGTTGGCAACACGGCGCACGCCTGCGGCACGCTCGCCGCGGGCAACGACCGGATGCGCTCCGTTGTCGATGGCGAGGCGCGCGTCCACGATTTCGCCAATCTCTATGTGTCTGACGGCAGCGTCCTGACCCGATCGAGCCGCGTCAATCCGGCGCTCACCATCTACGCATGGGGCCTCCGCCTCGGCCACCGGCTGGCGACAGCGTGATGACCGATGTCCAATCGATCCGGTTCGGCCGGGCGATCTGCAACGATCTCGTGCAGGCGGAGCGGCGCGAATGGTGGCTGAGCAACGGCTGCGGTGGCTATGCCGCGGGGACCATCGCCGGCACGCTCACCCGACGTTACCACGGGCTTCTCGTCGCCGCACTCGACAAGCCGGTCGGCCGGCGGATGCGCTTTTCCAAGGCCGACGCGACCGCAGTGGTCGATGGGCACGCCTTTGCGCTGTACGGCAATCGCTGGGGAAGCGGCGCGATCGTGCCGGAGGGCTATGCCAATATCGAGCAATTCGAGCTCGACAATGGCACCCCCGCCTGGCGCTATCGGCTCGGCGCCGCACTCATCGAGCATCGCATCGAAATGCCGCACGGGACCGACAGCGTGCGATTGAGCTGGCGGCTGATCGCGGGCGAGAGCGCCGAACTCCGGGTTCGCCTGCTGGCGACCGACCGCGATCACCATGGCGGTGCGATCGCCGGCGATCCGCATGTCGACGTCATCGACGATACGCGGCTAGACATAAGCTTCGGCAACCGTGAACCGCTTCGCTTCGAGGCGATGAATGGCAAGTTCGTTCCAGTGGGTGAATGGGTCCGCGATGTCCTTCTACCCGTCGAGCGAGCGCGGGGACTGGATGATCGCGAGGATCTGTTCTGCGCGGCAGAAGCGACCTTCATTCTTGACCATGGCGCGACAGCAATCATCCTCGCATCCTGCGGTGGGACGACGGAAGGGCAGCCATCCATCGATCCGGTCGCCGTCGCGCAAGCGGCTCACGACGAATATACCACCGCCCCGCACTGGATCCGGGAACTCATCCGAGCCGCCGACGCCTTCATATTCGAGCGCCCGATCGGTGACGCGCGCGGCCGCAGCGTCATCGCCGGTTTTCCCTGGTTCGGGGACTGGGGCCGCGACACCATGATCGCGCTTCCCGGACTGACGCTGGCGACCGGACGGCGGGAGGCCGCGCTGGATATCCTGCGCACCTTCCTGGCGCATGTCGATGGCGGGATGCTGCCGAACTATTTCCCCGGGGCAGGCGCCGCCGCCGAATATAACACGGTGGATGCGGCGCTCTGGTATGTCGAGGCGTGGCGCGCCTATGTCGCTCACAGCGGCGATGTCGCGGCCTTGGCAGAAGCCTTTCCGGTGCTGGCCTCGATCATAGCGCATCATGTTAGCGGTACCCGCTACGGGATCGGCTGCGATCCCGTCGACGGGCTGCTCCATGCGGGAGAACCGGGCGTCCAGCTTACATGGATGGACGCCAAGGTCGGCGACTGGGTGGTCACGCCACGCATCGGCAAGCCGGTCGAGATCAATGCGCTCTGGTTCAATGCCTTGTGTGCGATGGCCGATTTCGCAGCGATGCTGGGGAAGGATGGATCGACCTGGCGAAAGCTGGCGGATAGGGTTGAGAACGCATTCATCCGCTTCGCTGGCGGCGATGGCGGTGGGCTGAAGGACGTCATTGACGGCATCGACGGGGACGACGTCACCTTGCGTCCCAACCAGATCTTCGCGGTAAGCCTGACTCATTCGCCACTGGAGCCTTCGTTGCAGCAAGCGGCGTTGGCCGCCGTTCGCGATGCGCTGCTGACCTCTTATGGTCTCCGCAGCCTGGTGCCCGGCCATCCCGGCTATCGGTCGACCTATCGCGGTGGCGTCCTGGAACGCGACGGCAGCTACCATCAGGGTACGGTATGGCCCTGGCTGCTCGGCCCCTACGCGCTCGCCGAATATCGCGTGACCGGCGATGTGCGGCTCGCCCAGTCGCGGCTCGATCCAATCTCCGATCATCTGCTCGATGCCGGTCTAGGCACGATCAGCGAGATCATGGACGCCGATCCCCCTCATGAACCGCAGGGGTGCCCCGCGCAGGCCTGGTCGGTCGCCTGCATCCTCGACGCCTGGCTGACGCTCGAAAAGCTCAAGGGAGACATGAAATGAACCGAGAACAAGCGCGCCTCGATGCACAGCGCGCCGGTACCGAGAACTGGAAGGAATGGGGTCCCTATCTCAGCGAGCGGGCCTGGGGCACTGTCCGGGAGGATTACAGCCCCCACGGCAATGCCTGGGAATACCTCGACCATGACCAGGCGCGTTCTCGCGCCTATCGCTGGAGCGAGGATGGCCTCGGCGGCATCTCCGACGAGGGGCAGCATCTGTGCTTCGCGCTGGCGCTTTGGAACGGGTGCGATCCGATCCTCAAGGAGCGTGCCTTCGGTCTGACCGGCAATCAGGGCAACCGCGGCGAGGATGTCAAGGATCTCTACTTCTATACCGACGCGACGCCGAGCCACAGCTGGCTTCGTTATCTCTATAAATATCCCCAGGCCGAATTCCCCTATGCAAGGCTGATCGAGGAGAACCGGCGGCGTTCGCGTCAGGATCCGCCGTTCGGCATCCTCGACACCGGCATATTCGATGACGGCCACTATTGGGATGTCGACATCCAATATGCGCGTGGAGATGCGCGCACGACACATATCCGTATCATCGCGACCAACCGCGGATCGCTGCGGGCGACGCTCCACATCTTGCCCACCCTCTGGTTCCGCAACGACTGGAGTTGGGATGATGGCGGTGTGCGCCCGCGCATCGCGAAGGCCAATGCGACACTGGGGGTGGCTTGGTCGATCGACGCGCATCATGCGACTTATGGCGATTATCGCCTGTCCGGCCTGCAGCCCGCCGATCTGCTGTTCACCGAGAATGAGAGCAACGCCGAGCGGCTGTGGGGCCAGCCCAATGCAACCCCGCACGTCAAGGACGGCTTCCATGAGCGTGTCATCCACGGTGTGCTCGACGCCGTGAATGCCGATGGCCGTGGCACCAAGGCTGCGGCCTGGCACATCATCACCGCCGAAGCCGGAGAGTCGCATGTCATCGACCTGGTGCTGGCGCCGGCCGAGGCGGAACCCCGCATCGCGGACCATGATAACGCCATCGCCATGCGCATGGCTGAGGCAGATGCCTTCTACGCGGGACTGTTACCCGACGCCGACAGCCACGTGGGCACCGTCTTCCGGCAGGCGCTAGCCGGGATGGTGTGGACCAAGCAATTCTTCCACCTGGATGCCGAGCGCTGGTTGAAAGGCGATATCGTCCCGGCACCCGCGACCCGGCTGACCGGCCGGAACGCCCAATGGCGGCATCTTGAAGCGCGTGACATCATCTCGATGCCCGACGCCTGGGAATATCCATGGTTCGCCGCCTGGGATCTCGCTTTCCATTGCGGCGCGCTCGCCCTGATCGATGTCGATTTCGCCAAACAGCAGATCGAGCTGCTGCTCAACGATCGCTACATGCACCCCAATGGCCAGATACCAGCCTACGAATGGGCATTCGGCGACGTCAATCCGCCGGTCATCGGCTGGGCGGCACTGAAGCTGTTTCGCGCCGAGCGCGTCCAGCGCGGCCAGGGTGATCTGCGCTTCCTGCAGCGGGTCCTGCACAAGTTGATGATGAACCTCGTCTGGTGGACCAACCGGAAGGACGTCGAAGGCAACAGCATTTTCGAGGGCGGCTTCCTGGGCCTCGACAACATTTCGGTTTTCGATCGGTCGCAACCGCTGCCCGAGGGCTTTCATCTTGAACAGGCCGACGCGACGGGATGGATGGCGATGTTTACCCTCAACCTCACGGCGATCGCGCTCGAACTCACCGCTGACGACGAGGATTACGAACATATCGCGTTACATTGCTACAAGCAGTTCCTGGCCATCGCCCGCGCTGTCGCGGGCCAGCGCGGCGGCGAGGCGTTGTGGGACGAGCGCGACGGCTTCTTCAAGGACGCGGTCATTGGCCGCAACGGCCAGGCGCAACGCATCGACGTCTTCTCGCTCGTCGGCCTGATTCCGCTGTTCGCGGTCGAGGTCATCGACGAGCGGCTGTTGCGGAACGCCCCTGCGATGCGCGCGCTGCTCGATGGCCATAGCGGGGGGATGATCGACAACCAGATCGTGTGTGCCTGCCCCGCGACCACCAACGCCCGCGGCGAGCATCTGCTGTCGCTGGTCGATCCGGCGAAACTGCCGCGCATCCTTGAGAAGCTGCTCGACGAAGCGCATTTTCTGTCGCCCTACGGCGTCCGCAGCCTGTCACGGATTCACGCCGAACAGCGCGAACTCGGCGACCTGATCGGCCTCGGCCGTGTCTCGATCGAATATGTGCCCGGCGAATCGACCAGCGGGCTCTTCGGCGGCAATTCCAACTGGCGTGGCCCGATCTGGATGCCGGTCAACTATCTGCTGATCCAAAGCATCGAGAAGTTCCACCGTTATTATGGCGACGACTTCCGGATCGAGGCCGAGGCGCTAGGGTCCGAGCCGGTCAATCTCGAGCAGGTCGCCCGGCGGTTGTCCGACCGGTTGGTGGCGTTGTTCACGCCCGATGCCGAGGGCCGCATCCCGGCCTTGCCCGACAACGCCCTGTTCCATGACGGCGGCGACTGGAGCGGCCTGATGCTGTTCCCCGAATATTTCCACGCCGACAGCGGCCAGGGTGTAGGCGCCATGCACCAAACCGGCTGGACCGGATTGATCGCCAATCTCATCCAGCGTCAGTATCGCACCGACATACCGGGCTATTGGCGCGACATCGCGACCGCCCCCTCGACGGATTTGGCCGCATGACCGCCATGGCCCGGCCCGCCGTTCGAGGACCGGCGATCGCGCTTCTCTATGGCAGCGCGCTATTGCAAGGGCTGACGCTTGTCAGCTTCCCCGCGGCGGCAACGATATTGAAGACTGCGGGCCTATCCGACGCCGCCTTCGGCGCAATTTTCCTGCCGCAGGTCGCCGCTGCCGTCTTGGGCGCGCTGGCCGGCGGCACCCTGTCGTCGCGCATTGGCCTGTTTCCCGTGCTGGTGATCGCGCTCATCGCCAATGCCGGATCGCAACTGCTGCTCGCCATGGCAACAGCGATCGCGCCGGCTCTGCTGACCCCGTGCCTGATGATCGGCACCGCGCTGCTCGGGCTCGGTTTCGGCCTTGCCGGGGCCCCGTTCAACAGTCTGCCCGGCCGCCTGTTCCCCGGGCGCGGCGATACCGCGCTTGTCGTGGCGCACAGCAGTCTCGGCGCCGGCCTTGCGCTCGGCCCACTGCTGCTTCAGTCGCTCATGTCGGCGGGGGCTTGGCGAGCGGATCCACTCATCCTGGCCGGTACGGCGACGCTGCTCGCACTCCTGACGGCACGTGCGCGCGATCCGATGGCGCGGCAGGCACAAGCCATGAGGGAACCAGTATCGCTGACCCAGCCGGCGTTGCTGCTGCCGTGCGCCATCGCCGTGCTCTACGCGTTCGCCGAGGGGACGCTGTCCAACTGGATCGTCGTTTATGTGGTCCAGGATCGCGGCCTCGCCCAGGTGACGGCCTCGACCGCCTTGTCAGCCTTCTGGCTGGCGCTGGTAGGCGGGCGTCTCGTGGCATCCGCGGTCGTCGTGCGGATCCCCGCGGTCCTCATCTGGCGCAGCCTGCCTCTGGGGATCATGGTGGCATTGCTGCTCCTGCCGCATGTGTCCGGCGATGCCCAGGCGATCATGGCCTTCGGCTTTGCCGGGCTTGCCTGCTCAGCCTTCTTTCCGCTCAGCGTGGCGACCGTTTCGGCGCGCTTTCCGCAGGCGGTCCCCTTCGTATCCTCGCTCCTCACCGCGGCCCTGATGATCGGGGTGGGAGTGGGATCATTCATCATCGGCGGGCTGTCGGGCGTGCTCGGTCTCGATCGGCTCTACCTGCTCTCCGTCGCCTATCCCGCCGCCATTCTCCTCCTGATGCTTCTCGACGCACGACTGACCCGAAGGAAGATCTCATGACGCTCCAATATCTTGGCAGCCGTACGCGGTCCCATATGCGGGTGACCCTGCGCGTCTGGCTCAAGCTCTATACGTCCGCCCTCCGCACGATAAGGCCACCGATCGATCTGCTCGCGCGCTTCTGGCTGGGGCAGGCGTTCCTCGTGTCGGGACTGCTCAAGCTCGCCGATTGGGACAATGCGCTCTATCTCGCGGCGCATGAATATCCCGTAAGCTGGATGGACCCGCATAGCGCTGCGGTCGTCGGCGTCGCCATCGAAGTGATATGCCCGCTGTTCCTGATCGCCGGGCTGTTCACCCGCGCCGCTGCCTTGCCGATGCTGGTGCTGACCCTTGTGAGCCAATTCGCCTATCTGCCATTCGACACGAACCTGTTCTGGGCCGCGCTGTTTGGATGGTATGTCGTGCACGGCCCAGACGCGCTCTCACTTGACCGTCTGCTGGCCACCGGCATCCGCGATAGCGCGCTGCCTATCCTGCCGCGAACGGTGGTGATGGGCGACTGGCTGCGCGACAATGCTGCGCCATGGTATCTGGCGGTCCTGCGGCTGTGGATGAGTTTCGGCCTGTCGGGCCTTCCGGCCGATCCACGCCACATACCGATACGCAGCTTGAGCGCCTTGCCGGCGTCGCTGGCGATCCCGGCGGCCGTGCTAGGAACCCTCGGCTTCGGAATGCAAATATTGTCCAAAGTGCTGTTCGTCGGCTTTGTCGGGCTGCAGGTGATGGATCCTGGCCGGGCCGAATCGCTCTATGTGCTGCTCTTTTTAGGCCTCATCGGGCTCTATGGCGCCGGCAACGCGTCGAGCGACGACGAGATCGCCGAGTGGCTGCAAAAGAAGGTGGCGCCCGATCGAACCATTGCCGACATCCCGACCGCGTGGCCGCATGTGGTGATCGTCGGGGCCGGCTTCGGCGGCTTGGCCTGCGCCGCCAAGCTACGCCATCTGCCAGTGCGGCTGACCATCGTCGATCGCGCCAATTATCATCTGTTTCAGCCGCTCCTGTACCAGGTCGCGTCGGGTAGTCTCTCCCCTGCAGACGTGGCGACGCCGATCCGCGGCGTGTTCCGTGAAGATCCGAACGTCACCGTGCTGATGGGAACGGTGACGGGAGTCGATACGAATCGGCGGGAGGTGGTGCTGGAGCGTGATCGGCTGTCCTATGACATGCTGGTCATCGCGACCGGCGCAAGTCACAGCTATTTTGGGCGTGACGACTGGGCGCCCTACGCGCCGGGGCTCAAGCGGATCGCGGACGCGGTTTCGGTGCGCGGCAAGATCCTGCGTGCTTTCGAACTCGCCGAAACCGCCGTGAGCGATATGGAACGGCAGAGGTTGCTCACGTTCGCGATCGTCGGTGGCGGCCCGACAGGGGTGGAGTTGGCAGGCGCCATCGCCGAACTGGCGCGGCATGGCTTGCGCGACGAGTATCGGCGGATCGATCCCGCCGACGCACGGATCATGCTGATCCAGTCCGGCGATGCCATTCTGCCGACCTTTCCAGCGAGCCTCGGTCGCGCCGCGCAGCGGTCGCTCGAGGGATTGGGCGTCGAAGTTCGGTTGGGAGGGCGCGTTACCGAGATCGACGATCGTGGCGTGATGATCGGCGACGAACGCATTGCTGCTGCAACCGTACTGTGGGCGGCGGGTGTGGTTGCATCCCCGGCGGCGCAGTGGCTCGGCGCGGACGCCGATCGCACCGGACGCGTGGTCGTCGGCCCCGATCTCTCGGTGCCTAAGCACCCCGACATATTCGTGATTGGCGATACGACTGCCAGCACGGCCTGGAAGGGCCGCCCGGTGCCTGGACTCGCGCCCGCCGCCAAGCAGGGCGGCGGCTATGTAGCGGCCGTCATTCGCGCCCGCGTCGAAGGACGCACGCCGCCGCCACCCTTTCGCTACCAGCATATGGGGAGCCTGGCGACGATCGGGCGCAAGAGCGCGGTAGCCGATTTCGGTGTGATGCGGTTGAGTGGCGCACCAGCCTGGTGGCTATGGGGAGTGATCCACGTCTTCTTTCTCGTCGGCCTGCGCAATAGGCTCTCGGTGGTCGTCAATTGGATCTGGTCCTATTTGACCTTCCGGGTCGGCGTCCGGCTGATAACCGACGATGTCGCACCTGAACACACCGGCGCAAAGATGCTAAGCCAGCCGCCACAAGCGGCTTGAGAGGGGAACAGGCGTGCTGAAACGAAATGTCCTGGTGGTCGAGGACGCGATCGATATCGCCAATCTCGTGCGCCTGCATCTGCAGGAGATCGGCTGCCAGGTGAAGCTGGCCCATGACGGCGATGTCGGCCTGTCGGAAGCGGAGACCAAGGCCTATGATCTGATCATCCTCGACCTCATGCTGCCTGGTGTAGACGGACTGGAAATTTGCCGGCGGTTGCGCGCGCGGTCCAACTACACGCCGGTCCTGATGCTCACCTCGCGCTCGACCGAGGTCGATCGCGTCGTCGGATTAGAAATGGGCGCCGATGATTATCTGGTGAAGCCGTTCAGTGTCAGCGAACTGGTCGCTAGGGTGAAGGCGATTTTCCGGCGGATCTCGGCGATCACCGGCGGCGACGTGAATGCAACGCGACAGATACGCGCCGGCAAGCTCAGCATCGATGTCGAGCGGCGCGCGGTACGGCTGGAAGAAGATGATATTGAGCTGACCGCCAAGGAATTCGATCTGCTGCTCCACCTGATGCAGAATCCCGGTCGGGTCTATACCCGCGATCAACTGCTCGATTTCGTCTGGGGCTATAGCCACAGCGGTTACGAACACACCGTCAATTCACACATTAACCGGCTGCGCGCCAAACTTGAGCCCGATCCGGCCAAGCCGACCTATGTCCTCACGGTGTGGGGCGTGGGATATAAGTTCAACGACACGCTGGAACGTGCTGCCTGATATCATGAGCTTGTTGTCACTTCGTACCAAGCTGGCCGCGCTCCTCGGCGTGCTGATGGCCGCGCTCGTCGCGCTGATCTGCTATGTCCAGTGGCGGATCATGGGTCATCAGGACGAGATACTCGTGCTGGCGGCAATCCTGATCGTCGCCGGCCTGCCGCTGTTCCTGATCGGCATCGCTATTATTTCGGGTATGACGGGGCGGCTGCGTCGGCTGATCGCCGTGATGGAATCGGCGCGTGGCATCGACACGCTCAAGCCGCTGCCCGAGTTCGCCATCCCCGTCAGCCATGGCGACGAGATCGATCAGCTTGGCCACGCTTTCAACGCGCTCGTTCGGCGAACCAACAGCCAGATCGAGATGGTGCGCACCACCGATACCGCGCGCCGCGATCTGTTCGCCAATGTGAGCCATGATCTGCGAACGCCGCTGGCGGCGCTGCGCGGCTATGTCGAAACGCTGCTGCTCGGCGGCGATGCGATCAGCGCGCGCGATACCCGCATGTATCTGGAAGTCGCGATGCGTCAGATCGAGCAATTGTCGCGGATGGTCGACGAGCTTTTCGACCTAGCGCGTCTCGACGCGCCTGACGCGCAGCTCCGCCGAGAAACCTTCCATCCGTCTGAACTCGCGCAGGATGTTGTCCAGAAATTCGAGACGCTCGCCGCCAAGGCCAATGTGCGGATTGAACCCGAACTGGGCGAGACGCTGCCGCTGGTGGAAGGCGATGTCGCCCTGCTCGAACGCGTGCTCAGCAATATCTTGCAGAATGCGCTCCAGCACACGCCCGGGGGCGGGCGGATCGCGGTCGGCACCGACCTGTCGGGATCGGATGTCCGCTTCACGGTGCGTGACTCGGGATCGGGTATCGCCGCGCACGACCTGCCGTTCATCTTCGATCGCTTCTACAAGGTGGATCGCAGTCGCAATCCGCAGCAAGGTGGCTCGGGACTCGGGCTCGCCATCGCGCGCCGGATCATCGACCTCCATCATGGCAATATCCGGGTGGAGAGCGAAATCGGCTGCGGGACGAGCTTTCTCGTCACGCTACCGATCTCGGCGGCGCAAGGCGACCTGGTACCGTACGAAACCCAACATTGAGAAGGAGGCGAGGGCATTGAAGATGTTGATCTCGGGTCTGGCCATCGCGATCGCCTTTGTCGCCGGATGGGCAATTAGCCGCGCCCGCGCCCGGACTCAGACCCGCGCGATATTGGCGCAGGTCGATCCGCACTCCGAAATTCCGGTCGCGGCGTCGGGTGGACCGCTCGGTCAGCTGCAAGACCACCTGGTCGCCGCTAGGGTCGCGCAGGCCAAACTCGACAACGAGCTGGCGTCGGAACGCGCCGCGCGTCGCGAACTCGAACGCGCGTTGGGTGCGTCGGAAGCGCGCTACGCGCTGGCGCTACGCTCGGCGAGCGACGGGATCTGGGAGATGGATGTCGCGACCCGCAGTCTCGAGCTCTCGCCGACGGTTCGGTCGATGCTCGGCCTGGATGCCGTTACGGATCAGGTGAACTGGATCGATATCCTCCATACGAACGATGCCGCGGCACTGTTGAGCGAAATTGATCTCCACCTCGACGAGCAATCGAACATGGTCGACATAAGCTGTCGTGCGCGCATGGAGAATGGCGGCCAACGCTGGCTGCACGTGCGGGGACGAGCGTTGCGCCATGCCAATGATCGTCCCTACAAATTGATCGGTGTCGTTCGTGACATCACCGATCGCAAACGCGCCGAAGACGTGTTGCACGGTATCGCCGTGGGCATGGCAACCGCTTCGGGCGACGACTTCTTTCGCTTGATCGTCCGGAATTTCGCCGAAGTGATGGGCGCCAATCTGGCATTCGTTGCCCGTTGCAAGGACAAGCCGCCGACTGAGGTCCAGATTCTCGCGGCGTGGAAGGGCGGCGATTTCATCGAGCCGTTCGATTTCGCGCTGGTCGGCACGCCATGTCAGGCGACGATCCGCGACAAGCGGATCACTACGGTCTGCGAAAATCTCGAAGGCCTCTACCCGATCGAGGTCGGTTTCGAGAGCTATCTCGGCGTGCCGATATTCGATCCGGATGGCGAAGTGCTCGGCCATCTCGCGTGTTTCGGGCGGCAATCGATGACCGAGGAGCCGCATCTTGAACCCATCTTCAGCATATTCGCGACCCGCGCCGGGCTTGAGATCGAGCGGCGGCAAATGCTGATGCTGCTCGAACAGCCACCGCAAGGCGCAGCGCATTGATCGCTCGACTTACATTGTGATGAAATCGTTAGTCGTGCGTGATCGCCACGCCGCTGTTTGGTGGCACATCCCTGAGTACCGACCCAGGGAGCACCGCGATGAGTTCATATTCCCGATTGCAGACCGCAACCCGACCACCGGCCATCGCCCGCTGCTATGCCATGGTCCTCGCGGGAGGTCGGGGGACGCGGCTGGTCAATCTTACTGACCATCGCGCCAAGCCCGCCGTGCCCTTCGGCGGCCAGCATCGGATCATCGATTTCGCCCTGTCGAACTGCCTCAACAGCGGCGTCCGCCAGATCGGCGTCGCCACCCAATTCAAGGCCCACAGCCTGATACGTCATGTTCGCGACGGCTGGACAATGTTCGATCCGCGTCGCGGCGAAGCGCTCGATCTGCTCCCCGCCCAACAGCGTACCGGTGAGGGTTGGTACGGCGGCACTGCGGATGCGGTCTTCCAGAACCTGGATGTCATCCGTGCCGCCCGACCCGAATATGTCCTGATCCTGGCGGGTGACCACGTCTACCGCATGGATTATGCTCAGATGCTGTCTGATCATGTCGCCAAGGGCGCCGATCTCAGCATCGCGTGCATCGACGTACCTGTTGCTGATGCCAGGGGCTTCGGTGTTATGGGGGTCGACACCGGCGATCGGATCGTCCGCTTCACGGAAAAGCCCGATTGTCCCGATCCGATCCCCGGTTCGCCGGGACGCGCGCTCGCCAGCATGGGCATCTATATTTTCAACGCTTCGTTCCTGTTTTATGAGCTCGAACGCGACGCGCGAACGCAGAAATCGAGTCACGATTTCGGCAAGGATATCATTCCGTTTCTCGTCGATCGCGCCCGCGTCTACGCGCACCGCTTCGCATCGAGTGCGGTCGGCGCCCCCTATTGGCGCGATGTCGGTACGGTAGCGTCCTATTGGGCGGCCAACATGGAGCTGCTCGGCGGCGATCCCGCCTTCGATCCATTCGATCGGTTTTGGCCGATTGCCGGCGGCAGCCAGCTACCGCATCCCGCCCGCTTCGTTACCGATGGCAGCGGCAATCGCTCGATCGCTGTTGATTCCCTGGTCGCTGGCGGCTGCGTCGTCGAAGGATCGCGGATCGAACGCTCGGTCCTCTCGCCGAATGTATCGATCGGCGGCGGCACCACGATCGCCGAGTCGGTTCTGTTGCCCGGTGTTCAGGTAGGCCGCAACGTGCGGCTGCGACGTGTCATCGTCGACAGCGGCTGCGTTATCCCGGACTATATGGCGATCGGTGAGAACGCGGCGACGGATGGAGCCTCCTTTCACGTCGATGCGGATGGCATCGTGCTGGTGAACGCCGAAATGCTCGCGCGGATCGATTGTAGGCAAGAGCGCCACGCGGCCGCGTGAGCCGAAGTGATGAAAGCGTGATCTTTACGCGAGAGAGACGCGATCCCCGCATCGCAAGGTGGTCGCACACACAGGATGGAGGTTCCCATGAAGATTGTCTCTTTGCTGGAGCGCGGCCGCTCACTGCTCGATCATATTCCCTATAGCGCGCTCGCCCTGCTGGCGCGCGTGTCCGCTGCGACCGTTTTCTGGCGATCGGGCGAAACCAAGGTCGACGGCTGGACCGTCACCCAGACCACGATCGACCTGTTTCGCGATGAGTATCGCGTCCCCATCATCCCGCCCGAGATCGCGGCCTATATGGCGGCAATCCAAGAGCATTTGTTCGCCGTCCTGCTCATTGTTGGATTTGCGTCGCGGCTGTCGGCGCTGGGCCTTTTCGGCATGACCGCGGTCATTCAGCTGTTTGTCTATCCCGACAACTGGCCCGACCACATATTGTGGACCAGCGTACTGCTGCTGATCGTCGCGCGCGGACCCGGCGTGCTCTCGCTCGACCATTTGCTTTTCGGATGGCGGCGCGATAACCGGCCCAAGGATATGATGTTGACCGTCGCAGCGTGAGAATCTGCCGCGCGCGTCTTGACCCTGCTCCACCCCTGTGCCCCAGGGCAACGGGGTGGCCTTGACCGTAACGGCACGCTATCCTCGGCGCCCAAGGGGTGCCGCTCATGGAAATGCAGCAGGTTCGATATTTTCTGGCGTTATCGCGCACGCTCAATTTTCGGCGAGCGGCCGAAGAATGCAATGTAAGCCAGCCCGCCTTGACGCGGGCGATCCAGGGGCTGGAAGCGGAATTTGGCGGCGAACTCATCCGCCGCGAGCGTCGCCTTACGCATTTGACCGAACTTGGCCGCCGCATGTTGCCGCCGATGCAGCAATGCTATGACGCGGCGATGTCGGCGCAGCGGCTCGCCCACGCGGTCAAGAGCAATGATGCCGCGCCATTGTCGATTGCATTGGCCCGCAGCATCAACGTCGAGTTGATCGTCGGACCGCTCACCCAGTTGTTCGGTGCCTATCCCGGCGTCCGGCTCAAGATCCGCCGCGGTACCGGCGTGGAAATACTGGAGATGCTGAAAAAGGGGGAAGTCGAGCTGGTGGTCGGCGTCGACACCGATGCAAGCTGGGATCGACTTGATCGCTGGCCTCTGTTCGACGAGCCCTTCGTCGTGGTGATCCACCAGCAGCATCCGCTGGGGCGCCACAACATGCTTCACGTCCGCAATCTGGTGGGTGAGCAGCTGTTGTTTCGATCGCAGTGCGAGCTGGCGGAGCCGCTGGCCTCCGAACTGGCGTCGAAGGGGCTGACGTCCGACAATCGTCATGAGGTCGAGGCCGATCATGATCTCATCGCGCTGATCGAGGCGAACGCCGGGGCGGGGCTTCTGCCGGCCAGCGCTCCCCGGTCCGATCGGTTGCGGCATCAGGCGATCGACGACCTCACGCTGCGCCGGACGATCGCGATCTATGCGGCGGCCGGCCGCCAGCGCTCCCCCGTCGGGGCTACGCTGCTGAACCTATTGCGCGTCCACGATTGGCCGGAATCGGATTTGCCGGAATAGAGCGCACGGCCAGGATCAGATCGTCGATTTCCATCCGCATACGATAGTCGGGATCGAGATAACGTGCCGTGATCACGCCGTTGCTCGCAATGACGAAGGTTGCCGGGATGGGCAGCATCCAACCCGAATTGCCCTGATAGTGCGGCACTTTCCAACCCGCTCCATCGATCAGCTGTTCCATTTCCGATCCGACCCAAATCGCAAGATTCAGCGAGAGCGCATAGCCATTGTCCATGTCGCTCAGGATCGGGAAGGTCGCATCTGAATCGGACTTCATAGCCTGCGTGAATTTGCGCCGCTCCGGCGTGATCGCGACCAGCGTGGCCCCCTCGGCCCGCACAGCGGCATCAATCTGTGACAGCGCCATGGCATTGAGCCGACAATAGGGGCACCAATGGCCTCGATTGAAGGAAATGACGACGGGCCCTTGTCGAAGAAGGCCTTCCAGCGACACCAGCACGCCTTGATCGTCGGGCAACAGGAAGCTGGGCATCAAATCGCCGGGCGCGGGCGCGGATGATCCGGCGCCGCCCTCTTGCTGGCGCGAAATCATCCGCTCGACCGCATCCGCGAACAAATCACTGAGCGAGCGTACCCTGTCGGCGACAAGTTGCAGGCGGTCCCGCAGGGGTGCGTCCATAACTCGCGCCTGCTGAACAGCCTCTTCCAGGGCGATGACGAGAGGATGGCTACTCATTCAGCACGTCTCCCAGGCGATCCGCGAACTCGATAGGGCCATGATACCACCATCCCGATATTTGCTCGATACCCGTTTCGCATCGAATCGATGCGAAACGGCGATTGGATCGCTCCGGCGGCGAACGGCATGTTGAGCCCATGGCGAGCGCGTGGATCGGTCGCGGGCGGGCGACGATGTCCTAGTCCATCGGGCAAAATGGGGAACAATCATGCTGAATCTTTTAGCGACGAGCAGCACGACCGAGGATCGAGATCCGGATCAAGTTCATCCACCGTGCGTTCTCGAGAGCCTTGGAGTTCCCCTCCGTCCCGCGCGCATGGAGGCCCTCGGCACCCTATCCTGTTCGATCGCACACGACCTCAATAATGTGCTGACGCCCATATTGCTCGGCCTCGATACTCTACAGCAGGAGGATATCAGCCGCCGGGCGCGGTTGGCGCTGGCCATCATAGAGTCCAATACACGCCGAGCGGCCGATCTTGTCGACCAGATCACCGCTTTTGCACTGGGGGCCGAGCGGCCGCGCGTCCTGATGAACGCCGGAAATATCATTCGGGAAGTCGCTCGGACCGCCCGCATGTCCGCGCGAAAGGGGCTGTCGGTGTCCACGAGGATCCCAGCCGGCCTCTGGCGCGTAAAGGGCGATCCTGGACAGATTCACCGCGTGCTCACCAACCTCGCCACCAATGCCTGCGAGGCGATGGGCGGCAAAGGTGACCTTAGGATAACAGCCGAAAATATACGGATCGAAGCGTCCCGCGAAAGCGATCCGCCGTCTCTTGGTTCGGGCGATTATGTCCGCATTTCGGTCTCGGATTCAGGGCCCGGCATCCCGCTCGATCTTCGCGACCGTATCTTCGCCCCCTTCTTCACGACGAAAGCAACGGGAACAGGCCTGGGCCTTACCACGTCGGCGAAAATGGCGGCGTCCCAAGGCGGGCTACTTACTCTGGGGCGAACGGACCACGCGGGATCGGATTTTCACCTGTTTTTGCCGGCCGCGTGATGCCCATCAAGATAGCAGCGGAGTATGGACGGCGCGGTTCGCCGAGAGCTGCTGCGTCAGGTTCGTCCGTTCACAAGCACCGGATTAGCCCGATATAGCGCTGGAAACCCCTGCTTGAGCGCCGCTACCTTTGGTAGATCGTTGATCCTGATATAGGCCGATCCCGGATTGAGCGTCAGGTAATCCTGATGATAGTCTTCTGCCGGGTAGAGCCGTTAAAGCGCTCGACCCTGGTCACGATTGGTCGGTGCCAAATTTTGGTTTGGTCCAATTGCGCAATATAGCGCTTCGCTACGTCCGCCTGTTCCGGTGTCGTGGGAAATAACGCGCTTCGATACTGCGTGCCATGGTCCGGACCTTGATAATTGAGCGCAGTCGGGTCGGCCACCACCGAAAAATAGATCCGCAACAATGTACCATAGCTGACCCGGGTCGGATCGAACGTCACGCGGACGACCTCGGCATGGCCGGTGTCGCCGCTGCCTACATCATCATAGTGCGCGGTTTCCCGAGCTCCGCCGGCATAGCCCGAAACGGCGCTGCTGACTCCCTTCACATGCTGAAAGACGCCTTGTACCCCCCAGAAGCAACCGCCCGCGAAAATCGCAGTTGCGGTTTTCGCGGTGATTGGCGTGTCAACGACGGGGGCCGGGAGGCCGACGAGGTTGGCCGCCGCGACCGCCTGACTGTTGATCTGGCTCAGCAGCCCTACGGACAGGGCGGCGGCTCCAAGCCCGGCTAAGATTTTCTGACGTACGGTCGGCATCGTCGGCAACTCCATGATGTGCCATGAATACGGAAGAACCGATCGAAAGGTTACAGATTGGTGGGATCTGGTTGAGGTTGATCCCCTCCTATTCATCTAGCGATGTAACTTTCTGCGCCGCTCCGGCGAATGCCTGTCCAGGAGCAACTATGCGGCCGAGTGAAAACCAGCTCAGAGCGATGATGATCAGCGCCCTTGACGGGGACGCTGCGATCTATGCCGCGCTGTTGGCTACGGCTACGCTCGTGCAGTTGCCGCATGCCTTCTACCGTCGTCGAATGGCCAGCGCGGGAGACGACATCGAGGAGCTTGAGGAAACACTCGTCGCCGACGGCTTGGAGGACGCCGCCAATGCGCGGATGGATATGGGCCGCCTGCTCGAAGTTCTGCCGACCAAGCAATCGCGCGCGATCCGCGAGACGAGGATCGAGGGCCTTAGCATCTCTGAAGCGGCTGCGCGCGCCGGCATCGGCGAATCCGATGTCGAGGTTTTGGTCCACCGTGGATTGAAGAACCTTGTCGCCCGGATCGCCAGGGACCGCCGATGATTACCGATGTTCTTATTCGGTCGCTCGCAGCGGACATTCGGCCGGTGCCGCGTCATGCTGTGGGCCGCCGTCTGGCGGTTGGTATCGCGGGCGGTGCGATTGTTACGGTTGGGGTGATCATCCTCGGCTTTGGTATCCGCCCCGATATCGCGCTTGCGATGCGCGGCTACTCCTTCTGGATGAAGTGGGCCTATACGATCTCGCTCGCCATCGGCGCACTGGTCATGGCGGGTCGGCTTGCTCTTCCTGAGACGGTGCGGCGGCGCCGGTTGTGGCTGCCCACAATCCCGATGACGCTGCTCGCATTGCTCGCCGGGCTGGAAATGGCGCATGCCCCACCTGCCGATTGGCTGACGATGTGGCTCGGGCAGAGCTGGATGAAGTGCCCCTGGCTCGTACTTATGCTGTCGGCGCCGATCTTCATCGGGTTGCTATGGTCGTTCCGACGACTGGCACCGACACGCCTGCGCGCCGCGGGAACCTCAGCAGGGTTCGCCTCGGGTGCGTGCGCCGCAACGCTGTATTGTCTGCACTGTCCCGAGGTCTCGGCACTCTTCATCCTGACCTGGTACACGCTTGGCATCGGTCTGGCCGCGGCGATTGGGGCGCTCGTTGGACCAAGGCGGCTGCGGTGGTGAAACCCGATGGCCGGCTCTTGGAGCATCCATCTCATGATTCCCAGGACCCTCGTTTACGGTGGAGGGAAGGGATGTCCGAAGCGCTTCAATGATGAGCTGGAAAGTCCGCACGCAGACGCTCACTTTTTCTTCCGGACATGCCCATTGAAATCATGTTTCCCGAACGATCCGCCATCCCTCGGCCCGACGCAGCCAACGGTCGACATATTCGCCGGTCGAATCGAATATTGGACCGACGGGATCATCCCGGCGTTGATGGCGCGCCTGAACATAGGCCCGACTTACCGCTCATCGCCGGCTACGTCGACAACGATGCTGCCCAGCAGATGCTGCGTGGGACCGCATATATCAAGATAGACCCGCATCCGCTGTTCCAGCGTCGCGATTCCCGCTTCCTCACCTTGACCATAGTCGAAGGTAAGATCGTGCGCGAACACGTCAGGAAGTCCCGTCCACTCTTTCTGATCGAGGATACGGGCGAAACGTCCAAGACCGCGGGTAATCTCACGCTCGTCAAGCAATGTCTGGATATCGGTCATACGCGTGTACCCGCTTTCGCTTGGAGAGCGTCATCCATGAAGCGCGTTACGCCGTGCGTTTCCGTACGTAGGCCATAGTCGCTGTCCTCGGGCGATCCAGACATCATCATGTTGTAGAAGCCGGCGGTCCAGCCCCCGTCGACCGCCAGTTCGGCACCGATAATATAGGACGCCTCATCGCTCGCCAGGAAGAGGCTGGCGGCCGCGATCTCGTGTGCAAGGCCGATGCGGCCGGCTGGAACGAGGGTGCCAAAGCCCTTGTCGATCTCCTCCCTGGCCGTGTCGACGGGGTTGCCCATCGTAGTATAGACGCCGCCCGGATGTACGGAATTCACGCGCACGCTGCGCGGCCCGAATTCCAGCGCGGCAACCTTGGTCAGGCCCCGCACACCCCATTTGCTGGTCGAATAGGCCGCGTAACCGTTGGCCCCGCGCATCCCATCGACCGAGGAGATGTTGACGATCGCGCCCTTGCGATTGCGGACCATCGCGCCGCCGACGATCTTCAGGCCGAGAAACGTGCCCACCAGATTGACGTCGAGCACTTGCCGAAAATCACCAATCTCGCATTCCAGCAAGGAGCGGAAGCGCTGGATGGCGGCGTTGTTCACCAGCACGTCGGGCACGCCGAACGTCTGTTCAGTCCGTTGCAGGAGTTCCTGCCAGTCATCCGGTTGCGATACGTCCAGCTTCTGGAAAAAGACGTTGGGGCCGAGTTCGCGCGCCAGATCCTCGCCATCGAGTACGTCCGCGATCACGACTTTGGCCCCTTCGCTGGCAAAAAGGCGCGCCGTCGCCTCGCCCATGCCTCTTGCCGCGCCCGTCACGACCGCTACCTTGCCGTTCAATCTCCCCACTCCGTCTCTCCCTTATACCGCGTCGTGGAAGGGACGGGCGCGGCCGATGCAGGCGCGATATCCCATGCGCTGGTAGCCCGCAATTTCGTGGATGTGCCGGACTTTACAATTTGTGGCATGGTGATCCTTGCGGGAATCATGTTTATTGGTGTCGAGTTTGTCATAGAATGAGCGCGAAGCGGGGAGAGGATTGTGACGGTTTCGCCTGATCTGTGGACCGTTCAAGCCGAAAGCGTAGCACCGCTGGCCACTGTTCAATTGCGTCAATATCATTTTCCCACCCCTAACGAAGTGGTCGAGGATGAGGCTCGACCGATCTTGTCCTTCGCATTTCCGCGCATGCACGGTCGTGAAGGACGGGGCCGGTTTCTGTATGGGTCAAAGTCCCTGTCGGGCCTGGGACCCGTCATCCTACGCCCGCCCGCCAACCCTTTTTACGCCTACGGCGTCGGTGGTCCTTCGCGGATCCTTACATGTGACTATGATAAAGTCGCTTTCGAACAACTGACGGAGCTTTCCGACTGGGACGATGGGCGCCTGCGCCGGTGCGTTGATATAAGATCGCCCGGCATCGGTCGGGCCATGCGGCGCATCGCGCAGGAACTGGAACGGCCAGGGTTTGGAAGTGACATATTGGTGGAGTCCCTCGCTCAGTCGATCCTCATCGACCTGGCCCGCTGGTTCCATATGGCGACGGGACGGGAATCCGTCTCTCAAGGTGGACTTGCCGCGTGGCAAGTAAAACGGGTTAAGGACATGCTTAATGATAGTGTCGGCGGATGGCCTACCATTGCTGGCCTTGCAGAAGCATGTGGGATTAGCCGATGTCATTTGTCCCGAAGTTTTCGCCAGGCGACCGGATCGACGCTTGTCGATTATTCGGCGATGGTCCGCATGTTACGCGCAAAGACCCTGCTGAGCGAAGGGCTGATGGCGGTGGGCGACGTCGCAAAGCGCGTCGGCTTTCGATCGACAAGCAGCTTTTCGACTGCATTTCGACGTGAAACCGGCACTTCGCCGGCGCGCTTCATCCAGATGCGGAGAGGGAATGGAAGCCTGCCGGACGACATGCCGCTACCCTGAAATCGCGCCTCTCAGAGCCTTCATCCGGCATCAACGCGCAGCCGCGACAGGCGGATATCCTTGATCCGCCACTCACCCTCAAGACGCACGTAACGCTCGTGATAATGGCCATAGCCATGCATCCAGCGGAACGGCAGTCCTGAGTCGTCGTCGGCCCACAGCTTGTCTTCCATCGCCCAGATGCCGGTCGCTTCGTTGGCTGACAGGATCGTGATTTCGGGCATGTGCCCATGGTGGACGGTGGTGACTTTCTCCAGAATCGGCGCGAGCTTGGCAACGTAGGGGGCGGCGCCCTGCGTAAGCATATCTTCGTCCGAGCCGCCCGTGGAGGCACGGAAATCGGCAAGAAGGTCCGGCGCGAAGACGGCTTCCAGGCCAGCCCAGTCCTTCATGTCCATCATACGAAAATAGCGGGCCTTTAACCCGTGGATTTCCAAGGTTGCGGCAATCTTCTCATTTTCGGTCATACGTCCCTCCACACGGTCTGTCGCATGATGGGCATTCTTCTCAACGAACGAAAACGACAAAAGTGGTTAGGTTGCGTTTTCAGCACATCTGCAAAAGCCTGTCACATTAGAGCATTCTGCCAGTTGGAGTCCTCGATGAGGAGGAACCCATCATCTTGGTACCGGTGCTGTCGACAAGATGCAGACCGCCCGAACTGGGGCGATCGCCAAGCATCATCGGCAGCCAACTGGCAGGACATCAATCCCACACCCAGTGCGATTGGGGCGATCAAGATCGGACCGGTGTGCGCCGGAGGCCCTTGCCTCAAAGGCGGGAAAGCTGCCGCGCTCAAGGATGGCCTGCACCACGCGAGCGAAGAACTGATCGGCGAGATCAAGGTCAACCTTGGACTTCGGTGGAAGCACACCCGAATGGGCCGCATCTGACCGGCCTTGTAGCGGTGCTTCATCTCGTCGAAGATCGTGGCACGCTCGTTGGCATCCGCGCCCGGGAACCAGGCGGCGCGACTACCGATCTTATGGGCGATTCCGTATTGGACGTGCCGTTATCGTGGATCAGCACGATTCCGCCGCCATCCCCAGAGCGGGCGCGCGGTCGACGGCCGCGAGCCGCGACACTATTCTGAGCGTCCTCGGCAACATCCCAGCTACCGAAGCCGAAGAGCAATATCACGTTGCCGCGGACCTCATCGACATGGCCGCGTGGCTAACACATCCATGCCTCCGGCAGGCCCGACGGTTCAATTTGCCCATAACTATGAGAATATGATCATGATATCTTGTCGTCTCAGGCAGACAAGCCATCCCGCACCTGTAAGTGTCATGTTGCCCTCGGGAACAAACACTTCGCATTAGGTCTGATCGCGCTTAGCGCATGTCCCGGCAGGAGAAGATGGCGACATGGTCACGAACAACGGAGGACTGGAGCGTTTCGACGGCAAGGTCGTGGTCGTCACCGGCGCTGCAGGGGGCCTCGGCAGGGCCACCGCCTGCGCTTTTGCGGCGGTCGGTGCGGATCTGGCAATCTGCGATGTCGACGCCGTTGGGCTTGCCGCGACCGCTACCGAAATTGCCGCAACGGGCGGGGCGGTTTTCCAGCGCACGGTCGATCTCGCCGATCCCGCTGCATGCCGCGGCTTTGTGCACGAGGCTGCCGGGGCACTGCAAGGCTTGGACGTGCTGGTCAACGTCGCGGGAGTGCTTGGCATCACCGCCGTCGCCGACGTCACCGAGAAGTTGTGGAACACAATCATCGCCGTGAACCTCTCGGCTCCGTTCTGGCTGTCCCAGGCAGCCCTGCCCTATCTCCTTGCGCGGGGAGGGAACATCGTCAATGTGGCGTCGTCAGGTGCAATCGTCGGGGAGGCTTATCTGGTCCCTTACACGGCATCCAAGGCAGCGCTCATGCACATGACGAAGTCGATGGCGATGGAGTTCATCAAGCAGAACATTCGCATAAACGCCGTTGCACCCGGTGCCATGGCTACGAACATGGCGGCCAATGACGTCCTGCCCGAAGGCGCCGACCTCGAGCTTTTCCAGCGGTTCATGTCGATCAGGCCCGCCGCGGATCCGGCGCAAGTGGCTGATCTGATCGTCTATCTGGCGTCCGATCGGGCGTCCAACATTCATGGCGCCTGCCTTTCAACCGACGCGGGCATCACCGCAGGTTGATCAAGGTATCGCGCGCGCTATTTGCCTTCAGCCCTTGCAGCCATTAGCGGAGCCAACATGTGCGGCGCTTCGGCCAGGGAGCGCAGCATGTCATTGAGATGCGTGCAGCCCTGCTCTCGCGCCAGGTCCCTGACGACGGTGGTGCGCAGGCTTGAGACCGCAGTGCCCACCAGGCGGCCGATGTTCAGAACGGCTGCGGGGCAATAGTCGAACGGAAGCACGCGCGGGTCGGCCGCAATCTCTTCGATCAGCATCGTCTGGCAGTCGACTCTGGCATGCAACAGATATTCGTGGACGGCCATCCGCTGACCGTCGGGCCGGGTGGCGCTGTCCTGGAAATGAGCGCCCACCACGATCTTGTCATCCTCTATGCGAACATCGATGCGGCGCGCGCGGCGCGCTGCCGGCCCGTCCTGCGCGGGCAGCGAATGCCAGGCCAGAGGGTCGGCGACATCGTCCAGCGAGGCGACGATCTGCGGGTGCTCTATGCGGTCTTCGGGGCCACCGAGCATGACTGGCGAGTCCGAGCTGAAGCCGATGCAGACGCCTCGCATCTTCTCGCGCTGGGCTTCGGCACCGGGCCCCTTGCTGACCGAAACTGCCAAGTCCGGCAGCCAAAGCGACCATACACCGAGGCACACGAGGCTGGCACCGGCAATGTCATCAAGCAGGAGGTATAGCGGCGTGCCGCGCTCCATTTCGGAGGGCATCGAGTCCACGATCGTGGTGCGAAGCTGCCTTCCTGCTTGCGCGCCTGCCAGTTTTTCCAACCCTTCTCTGGGCGGCAGGGCGTCGATTTCGATGATCTGCCGGCCCGGCGTGAGGCGCGCGGTGAAGCTGTCCTCCGCCACCACGACAGGCGCGTCGGCATCGCTGGTGGTAAGAAGGTCGCGCGCCTGGCCGACCATTTGCAGGTCCGTGCCCATGCCGTTGGGCCAGCACGTATCGATCGTGGACGTGCGCCTGACCGACCATGGGTGTCTTGGCGGCGTCGGCGGCGCCGGACCGCGCACGGTTGGGACATTGATCATGGGCATGGACAGTTCCTCTGGCCCCTAAGGTGGCATGTGGAATCGGCAGGGAAAGACATTTTATGCGCGCCGTTCGTTTATCGCGAACATGAACGCTCGCGCATTGCCTTGGCGGCGGATGCGCACGACTATCTTCCCACGCGATCCTCCGCGCAAGGCTCCGGCCATAGCGCCGCGCATGCTGTGCTGGGTGGGAATCGGGCTGCCCCCTCGTCCACTGGACGTTCGCTCGATCGTCCGATGGTCCCGGGCGCTACGCTGTCAGCCCGACGCGCGACGAAGAGAAGACTGGCGACCATGGCCGCGGAGCACAGGCCGGCGAGGATCAGCACGGCGGGGACGTAGCTGTGGGTGACCTCGGCGGCATAGGCGACCATCGGCGCAGGGACGGTTCCTATCAGCGCGGAAAAGTTGAAGAAGCCATAGGCCCGCGAGAAGCCGTGCGAGCCGAACTCGCTGGCAATGCAGGAGGCGGCCATGACCATGGCCCCCTGCCCCAGCGCAAGCAGTACGTAGGCGACGCCAAGCGCGAGGCTGCCATGGGCCAAAGCCAGCAGCACCAGCCCAATAGTGCTGCTCGCCGCCATGAGGAATAGCGGCACGCGATTACCGTATCGGTCGGCCAGAAGGCCGCAGCTGAGCTTGCCCACAGCCGCGCTGACGCTGAACAGGGCCAACAGGGTGGCCGCCTCATCCATTGCCAGGCCACGATCGGCGACGAATGGGGCAAGGTTCACCGACATGGCGCTGTTGGCCATCATCGGCGGAAGGCAGGCCGCTATGGTGATCCAGAAATTCCGCCGCGACAGGATTTTACGCAGCGTCATCTGCGGGCTGGCGGCGTCGGCGGCGTTTTCCGGGGCGTGGGCGCCGTAGGCCGTCTCGTCGGGCCGGGGGAAATCGCGTAGCACCCACGCGATCAGGGTGCAGACGACGACGAGATTGAACGCTGCGAAGATCCACCACGTCCAGCGCCAGCCCAGCGATTCCATGAGCCTGACCACCAAGGGCGGATAGACCACCCCGGCAGCGACGAGCCCGATCGCAGATAGGCTGAAAGCCAGGCCGCGGCGCCGGACGAACCAGCGCGAGACAAGCGACTGCGCCGGAATGCTCGACGAAAAGGTTATGCCGATGGGCAGGCACAGGGCAAAGACGGCAATGACATGCCAGGCCTGCGTGGCGAAACCGACAGCCGCATAACTGGCGCTGACGACGGCCATGCCGACCAATATCGTCCTCGAAATCGAGAAGCGACCGGCCACCCAGCCCGCCACCGGCGCCAGAAAGGCGCACGGGAAGCTGAACAGGGTGATCGCCATCACCATGGTGCTGACCGGCACGCCGAACGCCCTCGACCAGTCTTCCAGGAAGAAGCTGAAACAGTTGGCCATGACGCCAAGGCCGGCGGCCTGCACGATGATGCAGACGGCCACGATATTCCAGCCATGGTACCACGGCATTACAGCCCGCACTTTGGATGCCATTCAGGTTCCTCCCATCGGCAAGTGGTTTCACGATCCCTGCCCGGAGTGAAGCACGGACCTGTCCAGCGAGCCGGTGATCCCGAGTATGATATGTCGCGCGCGGGGTTGGCCTTGCGCTGACCGCTCCGGCATCAATCGGCGCGGCGCATCGCCACAGCGATTGACCCACGCGGAGAGAGACGATGAAAGTTCCGTTCGCCGGACCGGCGCTGGGCAGCATCATGCAAGTGGCATGGGTGACCCCGGACATGGACGCCACGATCGAGCAGTTCAGGACCATGTACCGGGTGCCCGAATTCATGGTGATGGAGCAGAGCTTTCCCGCCGAAGTCTTTGGCGAAAAGGGCGAGATGAGCCTGCGGATCGCGCTGGCCAACGTGGACAACATGCAACTGGAGCTGATCCAGCCGCTGGGCGGCGGCGTCGACCGGATCTATCGCGATGTCCTGCCGCGCGACGGATCGCACGCCAACATATTCCACCATGTCTGCGTGCGGATCGAAGGTTCGCTGGAGGACTGGGGCGCGTATCTCGCCACATTGGGTCTGGATCGGCCGGTGGTCTATACCGGAGATGTCGGGCCGGGCTGCCGTTTCGTCTATACCGACGAACGCAAGACGCTGGGCATGTATGTCGAGCATGTCTGGTTTTCGGCAGAGACGGCCGCCAGCATGGCCGCGACCGTGCCGACCTACCGCACCATTTGAAGAAGGCGCGCCATGACCGTCTATCGCACGCTTGACCACCTGATCCTGCCGATCATCGCGTGGGACCCGGAACGGCGGGCGGAATGGGTCAACGACCATATCGCCATGGTTCATGCGACGTCGAACGCCTATGTCATCGCATCGGACCGGGGCGACGTGATGGTCAACACAACCACCGCCGCGCAGGCGCCGCGCGCCCGGGAGAAATTCGAGACCCTGCTGGGCCGGCCGCTGAACGTGGTGGCGATCGTCTTCACGCAAAGCCATCCCGACCACATCGGCGGCTGGCAGACATTTGCGCAGCCGGGCACCCGGATGTTCGGCCAGCGCATGTTCCGCCAGATCTGCGCGGAGCGGAAAATGCTGGGGTCGTTCTTTGCCACGCGCAATGCCAACGTGCTTGCGGCGATGATCCCCCCGGGCGTGACCCATGGCTGGTTCGACACGCCCGACCCCGAACCGCTCACCACCTTTCCCGAAAGCCTCGCCTTCGAGGCGGCCGGCCGCCGCTATGAACTGCTGTCGGTGTCTTCGGGCGAAACGATTGATGCCCTTGCGGTATGGCTGCCCGACGAGAAGACCCTGTTCACCGGCAACTGGGCCGGCGCGATCCATGGCGCGCTGCCCAATTTCTACACCGCGCGGGGTGACCGCGACCGTTCGATCCCCGGCTGGCTGAATGATTGCGACAAGCTTCTGGCGCTGGAGCCGGAACTGCTCATCACAGGGCACGAGCGGGCGATCGCCGGGGCCGACCGCATCCGGACGGATTGGCAGAAGGTGCGCCGGACCATCCAGCTCATCCATGACCGGACCGTGGACGGCATGACGTCGGGCAAGACCCTGCCCGAAATCCAGGCCGGGATGTCTCTGCCCGCAGACCTGACCCCGCGTGACGGACGCAGTCCGCCGCACTGGATCGCCCGGAGCGTGTGGGAGGAATATACTGGCTGGTTCCGGCAGGAGCGCACGAGCGAACTCTATCCCACCCCACCCAGTGCCGTCTGGCCGGAGGTGGTGGCCATGGCTGGCGGCGCAGCGGTGCTGGTGCAGCGCGCGCGTGAGCATCTTGATGCCGGAAAGGCCGAACTCGCGCTGCATCTGGTGGAGATGGCGGTCGTCGCCGAGCCGCAAAACCGGGAGGTGCGGGAAGCGGAACTGGCGGTTTACGACGAACTGATGGACCGGACGGAGGGGCGCATCTTTGACCTGCTCGGCTGGCTGGAGGGCCGGGTGATGGCAGGAAAGGCCGTGCTGAACGGATGAGCCATGGAATTAGCACCCTGATGACAGCGAGAGAATATAAAGGGGAGTAATGGATGGCCGAGAATCTTTTCGATCTGACGGGCAAGGTCGCGCTTGTGACCGGCGCCAATTCCGGGCTCGGCCTTGCCATGGCGCAAGGTCTGGCGCGCGCAGGCGCCGACTTGGTGATCTGGGGGCGGCGCGAAGACCGTAACGCCGAAGCAGCGCAGCGGCTGCGAGCGCATGGCGGACGCGTTGCAACCCGCTCGGTCGACGTCTCCAGCGAACAGGCGGTGGTCGAAGGCTTCGCCGCCGCAGTAGCCGAATTCGGCCGGGTGGACTGCGTGATCGCCAATGCCGGAACCGCCGGGCTTTCCCCCATGGTCGATATGACCGCCGAAACCTGGCACGGCCTTCTCAACACCAACCTGCACGGGGTGTTCCTGACCGTTCGCGAAGCGGCGCGCCATATGAAGGCGCGGGCCGCCGAAGGCGACCGCGGCGGTTCGATCATCCTCAATGCCAGCCTGTCGGTGTTCAGCGGCGTACCCGGCCTGACCCACTATGCCGCGGCCAAGGGCGCGCTCAATTCGATGTCCAAGCCGCTGGCGGTCGAGCTGGGCGAATATGACGTGCGCGTCAACGTGATCTGCCCCGGTTTCATCCCCACCGAAATCACGTCGCCCGAAAGCCAGCCGATCATCGACGCCACTTTGGCCCGAAGCCCGATCAAGCGGATCGGGACAGCTGAGGACCTTCAGGGCATCGCGGTTTACCTGGCCAGTGACATGTCGAAATACCACTCCGGCGACACCATTACGCTGGACGGCGGGATGATGGCCCAGCTTTACTGAAAGGCGAAACCCATGAAACTCGTAAGAGTCCACGCGCCCGGTCGCTATTCCATTGACGAGGTGGCGGCGCCGGAGGCCGGCCCGAAGGATGCGATCGTGCGCGTCGTATCCTGCGGGGTTTGCGGCAGCGACGTGCACTTCGTGAGGGGCGGCGTGCTGCAGCCCAACGGAGAGCCGATGCCGCTGGGCCATGAGGCGGCGGGCATTGTGGAACAGGTCGGCGAAGCCGTGCACGGGGTGACGCCGGGCATGCGGGTGTTCATCAACCCGATGGGCGATCCAGGCAATGTGATCGGCAACGGCGGCAGCGAAGGCGCTTTCGCCC
>Ga0157380_10000058_pt1 | contig 62870 bp, 40 predicted proteins | sample S35metaG_FD_119757 | JGI IMG/M metagenome (GOLD analysis project Ga0157380, IMG submission 119757) | Switchgrass rhizosphere microbial communities from Kellogg Biological Station, Michigan, USA - S3-5 metaG | ecosystem: Host-associated > Plants > Roots > Rhizosphere > Soil | place: USA...
CCAAGACCGGTGGCCGTGGCTGTGCCCTGGGCCGGTACGGTGTTCCAAAGAATCGTATAGGGCGGGGTGCCGCCTGTTATGCCGCTTACGCTGGCTGTTCCGTTATTGCTGCCAAAGCAGCTGATAGTGCTTCCTGAAGTGTTCAGCGTGATGATTGATGGCTCAGCAATCAGCACTCCATTGAGGGTGATGCTGCATGCATTGGCATCTGTAACAGTTACGCTATAGGTTCCTGCTACAAGGCCCGTTGCCGTCTGGGTGGTCTGGCCATCGCTCCACAGGTAGCTGTATACTCCTGTGCCGCCAGTGGTGTTAACCGTAGCTGTGCCTGTGCCACCATTGCAGCTTGCATTGGTGCTGCTGTAATTTGCTATAAGTGCATTAGGCTGGGTAAGGGTTACACTGCAGATGGTTGTGCAACCATTGGCATCCGTTACCACTACGCTGTATCCTCCTGCAGTCAGACCGGTTGCCGTAGCAGTGGTCTGTACCGGATTGGTGTTCCACAGGTATGTGAGTGTGCCTGTTCCTCCAACTGCCGTTACTGTTGCCGTGCCGTTATTACCGCCATTGCAGCTGATGTTGGTGCCTGTTGCACTGCAGGTGAGCTGTGCAGGCTGGGTCACTGTATAGCTGCATGAGGTCGTACAGCCTTTGCTGTCTGTTACAATCACCGTGTAGCTGCCCGCTCCAAGGCCGGTGGCCTGTGAGGTGGTCTGTACAGGAGTAGTGCTCCAAACATAGCTGTATGGTGATGAGCCGCCTGTTGGTGTTACCTGCAGTCCTGCATTATGATCGCCATAGCATGCATTGGTGCCGCAGCAGGGTGCGATGCTGCAGGCCAGGGCCGCAGGCTGGATAACTGTTTTGCTGCCTGTCTTGGTGCAGCCTTTGCCGTCGGTAACAGTTACCGTATAGGTTCCTGCTACAAGTCCGGTGGCCGTTGCCGTGGTCTGTCCGTTGCTCCACAGATAACTGTATGGCGTGGTGCCTCCGGTTGCAAGCGCCGTGGTCTTGCCGTTGCTGCCTCCAAAGCAGCTTACATTATTATGTGTTATGCTCAGGTTCAGTATGGTTGGCTGGGTAATGGTGATAATAGCCGTTACCACGCAACCTTTCTGATCTTTCACCTGCACGGTGAATACCCCTGCTGTGAGACCGCTCTGGTTCTGTACGGTGCTTCCATTGCTCCAGCTGTAGGTATATGGTGCAGTTCCGCCCGTTACTGTCAGGCTGATTGTTCCGTCGTTGCCTCCGTTACAGCTTACGTTGGTAGTTGAATACAGCGCCACCATTTTATTTGGCTGAATGATATTAATGGAAGTTGACTTGGTGCATCCGATGGAAGATGTTACGGTTACCGTATACGTTCCTGCACTCAGACCGGTAACAACATTGGTGGTTTTTCCGTTGCTCCACAGGTAGGTGAATGGAGCGCCACCGCCGCCGCTGGCCGTTACACTGGCTGTGCCATTGGCTCCGCCAAAGCAGCTGATGTTGGTCTTGTTGGTGGTCAGGTTCATGGCGGCCGGCTGGGTCACAGTTCCGGTTACCACCTTGGTGCAACCATTGTTATCTGTAATTACAACGGTATAGCTACCTGCTGTCAAACCTGTTGCAATGTTTGTAGTTTGAACAGGAACGGTATTCCAGGAGTAAGTATAGGGAAGTGAACCTCCGCTGACAATTACCTGGATAACACCATCATTTCCACTATTGCAGTGAACATTGGTCACAACAGCCATAGCTGCAAGCGGTGCAGGCTGATTTACTGTGGCATTACCCACATGGATACAGCCGTTGGCATCGGTGATCGTCACTGTATAAGTTCCGGCTACAAGTCCGCAGATGGTCTGGGTCTGCTGGCCGTTGCTCCAGAGATAACTGTATGGCATAGTTCCACCCATCGGGTTGGCTGTGATGCAGCCGTTGGATCCGCCAAAGCAGCTTACGTTGGTTATTGAGGAATTGCAGATGCAGGTCAGGGCTGCCGGCTCTGTTACCGTAAAGCTAGCCACTGAAGAGCAGCCGCTGTTATCAGAAACGGTTACCGAATAAATTCCGGCAGGAAGACCGTTGATTGCCTGGGTAGTGGCACCTGTGCTCCAGTTGTAGAAATAAGGTGATACACCTCCCGTAACACTAACCACAATAGCTCCGTTTACCGATCCGTTGCAGCTTACATTGGTTACCGTTCCGTTGATTGCAAGTGCTGCAGCCTGGGTAAGGGTGAATGTCTGGGTTACCACACATCCGCTTGCATCAGTTACTGTTACCGTATATGATCCGGCAGTCAGGCCTGAGTTGGTGGCGGTTGTGTTTCCATTTGACCAGAGGTAAACATAAGGAGCTGTTCCGCCTGTCACAAACAATTCGACCTCTCCCGAATTATCACCATTGCATGCTATACCTGTAATTGCCGGGTTAAGCAGGAGTGAGTCAGGCTGAATTACAGTCACTGCATCCGTGAAGCTGCATCCGGCCGCATCAGTCACGATTACTGTATATGTTCCAGCACAAAGTCCGTTTATAGTTGCTGTGGTAGCTGCAGGATTTGTATTCCATAAGTAGCTGTAAGGTGCAAGACCACCTGAAACAACACTGATGCTTGCTCCTCCATTGCATATTCCATTGCAGCTTGCATTAACTGTTGTCATGTTGTAGACGAAACCTGCAGGCTGACTGACTGTGACATTGGCTACCACCTGGCAACCATTGGCGTCAGTAACAATTACCACATGTGTTCCGGCGCTCAGGCCGGTAGCAGTAGCTGTAGTTTGTACCGGAGTTGTATTCCAGGCATAGCTGTAATCGGGAGACCCGCCTGCCACTACAATAGTTGCTGATCCGTCAGAACCACCCGGGCATGTTACATCATCAACATTATATACAAAGCTCAATGCATCAGGCTCTGTAATCTGTATAACAAGATATTTTATACAACCTGTTGAATCCATGATTGTGCAGGTATACGATCCGGCGCAAAGCCCGGTAGCTGTTTGTGTATTCTGAACAGGAATTGAATTCCATGAATAGGTATAAGGACTTCCTACCTGGTAAGGAGTACCTCCTGAAGGCAGGGCAGTAACAGATCCGTTGCAAAGGCCTGCGCAGGTTACATTATTTTGAACTGAAGTTGCCTGGAGTAATGAAGGCTCTGCAATCAGTATGCAGATGATGGTATCACAACCCACCGCATCAGTTATGGTTACGCAGTAATTTCCGGCCGCAAGGTCAAATGCTGTCATGGTCGTGTCGCCATTGCTCCAGCTATAACTGTACGGAGGAATTCCTCCTGTTACATCAACTGTGGCTGTTCCGTCACCTCCGTTATAGCAGCTTACATTCGTAAATGAAGTTGCAACGATCATCTGAGGGTTTTCAATAATATCCACAGCCATGATAAAGCTGCAGCCATGCAGATCTGTCACAGTTACCGTATAAGTTCCTGCAACAAGACCAGACTGGTCTTCATCTGTTGATGCATTGCTCCACTCATAGCTATAAGGTTCTGTTCCGCCGCTTACCGTGAGGTCAATGGATCCTGAATCATAGCCAAAGCATGCTATATCCTGGTGTGTTTCCTGTACCTGGAGATTCGCAGGATCTGCAAGGAATAAGCTGCCTTGTGCCGAACAGCCATTTTGATCTGTTACTGTGACAGTATAAAAATCGCTGGGCAGGTTGGATATGGTATCAGTATTCCCTACAATTATATTCAGACTGTTTTCCCAACTGTAAGTATAAACGCCATTGCCATTCATTGCACTTGCTGCCAGAGTTCCATCAGCAGCGCCGGTACATGAAACACTGTCAACAACAACTGTTGTTACTGCAATGGAAAGCGGCTCGTCTATATTTACTGTGCCAGTCGTTGTACAGCCATTGTTATCAGTTACCGTAACGGTATAAATACCGGAAGGCAGATTGCTGAAAGTTACCGGACCGGTAACGTCATTGAAGCTTTGTACGTTCGGATCAGGGGTGATTACAAAATCGTAAAGCATAGTACCCCCTGAAACAACAGCTGTAATGTTACCGTCGAAGCTGCCATAGCAATTTGCACTGTCAGAAGTAAGTGCTATTGTTAATAAGGCCGGTTCTGAAATAATTCCGTTTACTGTTATTGAACAGCCATTTGCATCGGTTACAACAAATGAATAAGGTCCTGCAGAAACAATATGGACACCATCATTTGAATAAGGTGAAGTTCCTCCTGCAGCTGTGATGGTCACCGTGGTGGAACCGCCATTGCAGAGGATGCTGTCTTCAGCAACTGTAGCTGTCAGCAAAGCTGGCTCAGCCAGGGTGCCACTGACGGTTACGGAACAGCCATTGGCATCAGTTACAACAAATGAATATGGACCTGCATTCACCGTGTGTACACCATCATTGCTGTAAGGAGGTGTGCCACCGAAAGCAGTAATTGTTATAGTGGTTGAACCACCGTTGCACAGTATGGTATCTTCCACTGCTGATGCAGTAAGCTGTGAAGCTTCCGTCACTGTAAATGATGCATTGATTGAGCAGTTATTGAAATCGTAAATGGTTACTGTATAGGTACCAGCAGTAAGACCGCCAATATCTTCTGTGGAAGCGCCATTGCTCCAGTCAAAATAATAGAATGGAGGACCATTAGGATCCTGAATTCCGCCGGCTACAGTTATATCAAGTGAACCATTGTTTCCGCCAAAGCAGGTAACTGCGGTTTCAATACCTGAAACTGTTAACAATACCGGTTCATTCACATTGATTACAGTAGTTTCAATACATCCGTTGGCATCGGTCACGGTAAGCGTATATGCACCGGCTGTTAATCCGTAGATGTTCTGAACCGTGCTGCCGTTGTTCCACAGGAATGTATAGGAAGGTGTTCCGCCAATTGGAGTAGTTTCAATTGATCCATCTGAATCACCGTTGCATTGCAGGTCAGTAATGGAGAACTGGATCATTACAGGATCGGAAGGCTCGGTTATTTCAAGGGAAGCATTTACGGAATCACCGCATGCGTCAGTAACGGTTACATCGTAAAATCCTGCAACCAGTCCGGTAGCAGTAGCTGTTGTCTGTCCGTCACTCCATAAGAAGCTGTAAGGAGTTGTTCCGTTAGAAGCGTTAAATGTCGCCTGGCCGGTGTTTCCGCCATAGCAGCTTACATTGTTATCAACTACTGCCAGGGCAGCCAGTGGAGCAGGTTCAGTCAGGTTACCACTGACCGTTACAGAACAGCCATTGGCATCAGTTACAACGAACGAATATGGTCCGGCAAAAACAGCGTGAGGGCCATCGTTCGTATATGGGGCAGTACCGCCAGCAGCTGTGATTGTTACAGTTGCAGAACCTCCATTGCAAAGGATTGAATCTTCAACAGCAGAAGCTGTAAGCAGTGCAGGTTCGGTGATATTGCCGCTTACAGTTACAGAGCAGCCATTGGCATCGGTTACAACAAATGAATATGGGCCTGCAGTAACAGTATGTACACCGTCATTGCTGTACGGGATTGTACCACCGGATGCAGTAATAGTAATATTTGCTGATCCGCCGTTGCACAGGATCGTACCTTCAGCAGCTGAAGCAGTCAGAAGAGCTGGCTCATTCATAATACCGCTGACGGTTACTGTGCAACCATTTGAATCGGTAACAACAAATGAATAAGGGCCGGCATTAACCAGGTGAATGCCATCATTGATATAAGGAGGTGTACCGCCTGCAGCAGTGATGGTAATATTTGCTGATCCGCCATTGCAAAGGATCGTTCCTTCAACAGCTGATGCAGTAAGCAGCGTAGGTTCAGCGATATTTCCGTTAACAGTTACTGAACAGCCATTGGCATCAGTAACAATGAAGGCATAAGGACCTGCTGAAACAATATGAGCTCCATCATTGGTATATGGTGCAGTGCCACCGGCAGCTGTAATGGTTACTGTAGTAGTTCCGCCATTGCAAAGGATGGTTCCATCAACAGCTGAAGCAGTAAACAGTGCAGGTTCCGTGATCGTACCACTGACAGTTACTGAACAGCCATTTGCATCTGTTACAGTGAAAGTATATGGGCCGGCAGAAACAATATGCGCACCATCATTGGTATAAGGCGCAGTACCACCAGTAGCTGTGATGGTTACAGTTGCAGTTCCGCCATTGCAAAGAATGCTTCCTTCAACAGCAGAAGCGGTAAGAAGCGCCGGTTCAGCAATAGTACCGCTGACAGTTACAGAGCAGCCATTTGCATCTGTTATAACAAACGTATAAAGACCTGCTCCTACGATATGAATACCGTCATTGGTATAAGGTGAAGTACCGCCTGAAGCAGTGATAGTAACAATGGTTGAATCTCCATTGCAAAGGATCGTACCTTCAACAACTGAAGCTGTCAGCTGAGCAGGTTCATTAACTGTGAAACTAGCGTTAACAGGACAGTTAAAGAAATCCAAAACGTATACGGTATAATTTCCGGCGCTGATTGCCGACAAATCTTCATCTGTAGCGCTGTTGCTCCAGGTGTAGGTATAAAATGGAGGTCCTGCAGGATCAGGTGTTCCGCCTGTAACGGTGATATCAATTGCACCGTCAGATGCTCCAAAGCAGCTTGCCGGAGTAACAGTACCTGAGATAACGATCAGGGCAGGTTCATTTACGGTAACTGTAGTCATGTCAAAGCAACCATTTGCATCGGTAACAGTAACAGTATAAGTACCGGCTGATAGCCCGCTGATCATATTAGTAGTTGCAGCATTGCTCCAGAGATAAGTATAAGGCGCTGTTCCGCCTGATATAGTCAGTTCAATTTCTGCATCATCATCACCGTTGCACTGGAGGTCGGTGAGTGCAACCTGGATCTGGATCGGATCCAAAGGTTCGGTGATTTCAACGGATGCATTCACTGAATCGCCACATGCATCAGTTACGGTTACATCATAGAAACCGGCGATAAGGCCCGTAGCGGTAGCGGTGGTTTGGCCATCACTCCATAAATAGCTGTAAGGAGTTGTTCCATTTGAAGCGCTAAGGGTTGCCTGGCCGTTATTTCCGCCAAAGCAGCTCACATTGTTATCAACAGCAACTGTTGCTGATAACGGAGCCGGTTCACTGATGTTTCCGCTTACAATTACTGAACAGCCGTTAGCATCAGTTACGATAAATGAATACGGACCGGCTGCAACGGTATGAGCACCGTCATTGGTATAAGGAGCTGTTCCTCCGGCAGCAGTGATGGAAACAGTGGTTGAACCGCCATTACAGGGAATAGTTCCTTCAACCGCTGTTGCAGTCAGAAGAGCAGGCTCAGTGATACTGCCACTGACCGTTACTGTACAGCCGTTGGCATCTGTAACTATGAATGAATAGAGTCCTGCAGTCACGGTGTGAACGCCGTCATTCGTATATGGTGCAGTTCCACCGGCTGCGGTAACAGTTACTGTTGTAGAACCACCATTGCAAAGGATCGTACCTTCAACAGCAGAAGCAGTAAGAAGTGCTGGTTCGGAAATATTGCCGCTAACGGTAACCGTACAACCGTTGGCATCAGCTATAACAAATGAATAAGGCCCTGCTGAAACAAGATGAGCTCCATCATTAAGGTATGGAGGAGTGCCACCTGCAGCAGTGATAGTTACTGTGGTAGAACCGCCATTGCAAAGGATCGTACCTTCAACTGCGGTAGCAGTAAGAAGTGCCGGCTCAGCAATATTCCCGCTAACAGTTACCGTACAACCATTTGCATCTGTAACAACGAATGAGTAGGGACCGGCTGAAACCGTGTGTACACCATCATTGGTATAGGGCGCAGTTCCGCCTGCAGCTGTGATTGTTACAGTTGTTGAACCGCCATTGCAAAGGATCGTACCTTCAACCGCAGAAGCAGTAAGGAGTGCGGGTTCGGAAATATTGCCACTAACCGTTACTGAACAGCTATTTGCATCAGTAACTGTAAATGAATATGGGCCGGCAGAGACAAGATGAGCTCCGTCATTAATATATGGAGCGGTACCACCTGCAGCGGTGATTGTTACTGTGGTAGAACCACCATTGCAAAGGATCGTACCTTCAACAGCAGAAGCAGTAAGAAGTGCCGGCTCAGCAATATTCCCGCTAACAGTTACCGTACAACCATTTGCATCTGTAACAACGAATGAGTAGGGACCTGCTGAAACCGTATGTACACCATCATTGGTATAGGGCGCAGTACCGCCTGCAGCTGTAATTGTTACTGTAGTGGAACCGCCATTGCAAAGGATCGTACCTTCAACCGCAGAAGCAGTAAGAAGTGCAGGTTCTGAAATATTGCCGCTAACCGTTACAGTACATCCATTGACATCAGAAACGATGAATGAATAAGGGCCTGCAGTTACAGTATGAACTCCGTCATTGGTATATGGAGCAGTACCGCCTGCAGCTGTAATTGTTACTGTAGTGGAACCGCCATTGCAAAGGATTGTACCTTCAGCTGCGGAAGCAGTAAGTAAAGCTGGTTCAGTGATGTTACCACTGACTGATACAGAGCAGCCATTTGAATCAGTAACGATGAACGAGTAAGAACCGGCTGAAACGATGTGTATGCTGTCATTGGTGTATGGCGCTGTTCCTCCGTTCGCAGTAATGGTTACTGTAGTAGTACCGCCATTGCAAAGGATTGTTCCTTCAGCAGCAGCAGCAGTAAGCAGGGCAGGTTCAGTGATAGTACCACTAACGGTTACTGAACATCCGTTTGCATCCGTAACAACAAATGAATACGGACCTGCCGTAACTGTGTGAACACCGTCGTTGAAATAGGGTGAGGTACCTCCTGAAGCTGTAATCGTTACCGTGGTTGAACCACCGTTGCAAAGGATTGTTCCTTCGGAGGCAGAGGCTGCAAGCTGTGAAGGTTGAGTGACAGTGAAGGTTGCACTCATCTGACAATTGAAGAAATCAGTTACAGTTACTGTATACGTACCTGCTGAAAGTCCTGAAAGGTCTTCGTCAGTTGAGCTGTTGCTCCAGAGGAAAGAATAGAACGGAGGACCAAAAGGATCAGGAGTTCCACCAATGACATTAATATCGATGGTTCCATTGCCTGCACCAAAGCATGACGCATTGGTGATTGTATCTGTGATAATGATCGGATCAGGATCGCTAATTGTAACAATGGTCACTTCCGAACAGCCATTTGAATCAGTAACGGTAAGTGTATAGGTTCCCGCTGACAGTCCCGTGATCATGTTTGTGGTATCAGCATTGCTCCAGAGATAGGTATAAGGTGGAGTTCCGCCAGTAACTGTAGCTTCAATTTCGGCATCATTCTCACCTGTACACTGTAGTTCGGTTATTGCCACCTGGGTCTGTATGGGATCAAGGGGTTCAGTAATTTCAATGGTGTTAATCACTGTATCCAGGCCAAGATCTGTAACAGTTACATCATAAAATCCTGCAATAAGACCGGTTGCTGTGGCAGTGGTTTGACCATCGCTCCATAAATATGCATATGGAGAAGTACCATCTGTTGCATTAACCGTTGCCTGGCCATTGTTTCCGCCATAGCAGCTTACATTGCTGTTAATTACAACTGTTGCGGCCAATGGATTTGGCTGTGTTATTAAACCGCTTACGGTTACAGAACAGCCATTGTCATCAGTTACTACAAATGCATAAGGACCCGCTGTGACCACATGAATACCGTCGTTCTGGTAAGGAGGTGTGCCTCCCAATGCAGTGATGTCTACTATGGTAGAACCTCCATTGAACTGGATTGTACCTTCAATAACAGTTGCACTGAGTATTGCTGGTTCGGTGATATTTCCGCTGATGGCAATTGAACAGCCATTGGCATCTGAAATAACATAAGAATATGGGCCTGCATTTACCGTATATACACCATCATTGGTATATGGCGGAGTTCCGCCTGAAGGAGTAATAGTAACTGTGGTTGCGCCACCATTACAGAGTATCGAACCTTCTGCCACAGGAGCTGTAAGTACAGCAGGTTCGGCGATGTTACCATTTACGGTAACAGAACAGCCGTTGGCATCTGAAACGATATACGAATACGGACCGGCTGAAATTACGTGTACACCATCGTTGGTATAAGGTGTGGTACCACCGGTTGCTGTAATGGTGACAATGGTGGAATCACCGTTGCAAAGGATAGTGCCATCCACTGCTGTGGCAGTGAATTGGGCAGGTTGGATAATATTGCCACTAACGGTTACTGAACAGCCATTGGCATCGGTTACCACAAATGAATATGGACCTGCATTCACCGTATGGGCACCGTCATTCGTATATGGAGCAGTACCTCCGGAAGCGGTTACAGTTACGGTAGTTGAACCTTCATTGCAAAGGATCGTTCCTTCCACTGCAGAAGCAGTAAGCAAAGCTGGTTCAGTGATATTACCGCTGACAGTGACAGAGCAGCCATTGGCGTCAGTCACAACAAATGAATAAGGACCTGCACCAACAGTATGAACACCATCATTGGTGTAAGGGAGGGTGCCGCCTAAAGCAGTGATGGTTACAGATGTGAAACCACTATTGCAAAGGATAGCACCTTCCACTGCAGAAGCAGTAAGCAGGGCAGGTTCAGCGATATTTCCACTGACCGTAACAGAACAACCGTTGGCATCAGTTACAACAAATGAATATGGACCCGCTGAAACAGTATGAATTCCGTCATTGGTATAAGGTGCTGTGCCGCCTGCAGCTGTGATGGTTACGGTAGTTGAACCACCATTGCAAAGGATCGTGCCTTCAACCGCTGAAGCAGTGAACAGCGAAGGTTCAGTAACCGTGAAGGTTGCATTCATGGAACAGTTAAAGAAATCGATAACGGTTACGGTATAGGTTCCTGCAGTTAATGCCGACAGATCTTCATCAGCTGAGCTGTTGCTCCAGATGAAGGTGTAAAAGGGAGGCCCTGACGGATCAGGAGTACCACCTGTAACAGTGATATCGATGGCTCCGCTGGCAGCGCCAAAGCATGAAACATGTGTAACAACGCCGGTGATGCTGATCAGATCAGGCTCACTTAAAGTGACAATTGAGATATCAGTACATCCGTTTGCATCAGTAACGGTAAGTGTATAGGTTCCGGTAGTAAGACCGGTTATGATATTGGTGGTGTCTGAAGTGCTCCACAGGTAAGTGTAAGGAGGTGTTCCGCCTGATACGGTGGCTTCAATTTCACCGTCAGCATCTCCATTACACTGGAGGTCGGTAAGGGAAATCTGGGTCTGGATCGGATCCAGCGGTTCAGTAATTTCGACAGAAGTATTAACCGAATCGCCGCAGGCATCTGTAACAGTTACATCATAAAATCCTGCAACCAGGGCTGAAGCAGTGGCCGTTGTCTGACCGTCGCTCCATAAGTAGCTGAAAGGAGCTGTGCCATTTGAAGCGTTGATTGTTGCCTGGCCGTTATTTCCGCCATAGCAGCTGACATTGTTATCAACAACAGCTGCAGCAGTTAAAACAGAAGGTTCGGTGAGGTTACCGCTTACCGTTACGGAGCAGCCATTGACATCAGTAACAACGAATGAATATGATCCGGCTGATACGATATGAACACCGTCATTGGTATAAGGAGCAGTACCTCCGCTGGCAGTAATGGTCACTGTTGCTGACCCGCCATTGCAAAGGATGGTGCCTTCAATTGCTGAAGCCGTGAGCACGGTAGGTTCTGAGATATTACCGCTTACTGTTACCGAACAGCCATTGACATCGGTTACCACAAATGAATAGGGACCTGCATTCACTGTATGAACACCGTCATTGGTATAAGGAGCAGTACCACCTGCAGCCGAAATGGTTACTGTCGTTGAACCTCCGTTACAGAGAATCGATCCTTCAACTGCCGAACCGGTTAATAAGGAAGGTTCAGAAATGTTACCACTAACTGTTACTGTACAGCCGTTAGCATCAGTTACAACAAACGAATAAGAGCCTGCACTTACAGTGTGAACACCATCATTGATATAAGGAGGAGTTCCGCCCAAAGCAGTGATGGTAACAGTTGTGGACCCGCCATTGCAAAGGATCGCACCTTCAACAGCTGATGCAGTGAGCAGGGATGGCTGGGTAATAATTCCACTCACAGTAACCGAACATCCATTGGCATCTGTAATGACAAATGAGTAAGGACCTGCCGAAACTGTATGAACACCGGCGTTGGTATACGGAGCTGTTCCACCTGTTGCTGTCAATGTTACTGTTGTAGTGCCGCCATTGCAAAGGATGGATCCTTCAGCAGCGCTTGCAGTAAGTACAGCCGGCTCAAGTATCTCGTAAATAGCCATTGCTGCACAGGAAATTTCATCGTAAACAAACAGGATATAGGTACCAGGCAGCTGGTTGCTGATATCCTGAGTGGTATCGCCGTTTGACCAGTCATATGTGTATATACCTGTGCCGCCAGAAACGGAAACATTTATAGCTCCGTCAATCATACCATTACAGGAAATATGATGTATGCTGTCTAAGGTAATAATAAGTGCAGGAGGTTCATTAACTGAAAATACGGAAGTGAGTACACAGCCAAGGGAGTCTGTAACCGTTACCGTATAGTTTCCGCCTGCCAGGTTTGAAATAGTTTCAGTTGAACCAGCAACGGACCATTGATAGTTATATGGCTGACCAACTGTATAAGGGGTAGCGCCAATAACCTGAACTGTGATTTCACCTTCTAAATCACCAAAGCACTGTATATCGGTAATGTTGATCTGATCAAAAGCAATAGCCGTTTCAGGTTCTGTGATGGTTACTGATATTGATGCAGTATTACCGCATGAATCAGTCACATCAAGATCATAATCTCCGGCAAACAGGTTGCTCCTGTCCTGGGTGGTTGTCCCATCATCCCACAGGTAAGTAAAAGGAGCCGTTCCGGCCGTGATGGTTATATCAATGGAACCGGTAGCTTCACCGTAGCAGTTTACATCCTGGTGAGTCTCTGAAACGGTCAGCACACCCGGTTGGGAAATGCTGATGTTGAGAGAAACAGTCACACCGCATGAATCGGTTATTATAACTGAATAATTGCCCGGCAGGAGACCTGTGCGGTCTTCAGTGGTAACTGAATCATTCCATAAGTAAGTATAGGGAAGAGTACCCGCACTCACCGTTACATCAATGCTGCCGTTGGATCCACCGAGGCACGATGCGTCAAGGTGTGTCTGGGTAGCGCTCAGGGCACCGGGTCCAACAATGGTTAACGATCCTGTTTTTGTACATCCCTGGGAATCACTAACAGTTACTGTGTAAGTTCCTTCAGACAGGCCGGATACAGTTTGAGTGGTTGCTGCATTTGACCATAAATAAGTATAACCGGGAGTACCTCCTGCCACGTTCGCTGTAGCTGAGCCATTGGAGCCACCGGTGCAGGTAGTTGCTGACTGGTTGAAAGATATCGAAATGGCTGAAGCCTGACCGACCGTAGCACTGGTTGTTCCTGTACAGCCAAAGGTGTTGGAAACAGTTGCTGTATACGTTCCTGCTGATAATCCTGAAACGTCTTCCGTTGTCTGGCCGTTTGACCAGAGGAAGGTAGGAGGTCCGACAATAGCAGTAACGGTTAAGTTAAGTGCGCCGGTATTGCCGCCAAAGCAGGAAACATTGGTAATTCCTGAGATAGTGGCCGCCGGAGAAGGAGATACCGTCACTGCTGTGCTTCTGGGAGCAGTATAGGTAACTGCTAATTTGGGAGCGTTGGCACCGCCATTATATCCAAAGAAAATATATGTTGCAGAACCACCCCTGTCAAAGCCCATGGCAATGTAACCGGGGGTTACTATTCTGTTTTGAATATCCGTATTTGCTGTACCATTTAATGATAATACAACGGTACCTGTGTTACTCCAGGTTGCAGCATCGTATGAAGTACCATTTCCGATAGCAGTATATAATGTCGATGCACCTGTAGTCAGAGGGTCATTATTTCCAAGGGCCCTGATATCATTGGTGGCGCCGCTTAAGCTTCCCGATCCGTTGTTGGTTACAGTAAGCGTTGACGATGTAATTATTGCTCCGGCCGGAAGTACACTTAAAGGAAACTTTGCGTATCCCCTGAGATTTGAGTTGTTGCACTGAATATCGCCATCAGTCTTTGCTGAAGAGGTGCAATAGCCTGTATTATTTGTTCCTATGACCGGGAAAATGTTCGCATTGGTTGTCGGATTGGTGCTTCCGCAGACGTTGCTTGCTATTACGGTTATAATTCCATTCTGACCTGCACTTCCGGATGTAACATTGAGTGAATTGGTTCCCTGACCACCGGTAATGTTCCATCCTGCAGGAACAGTCCAGGTATAGTTGGTAGCGCCTGCAACAGGAGTAATGCTGTATGTAAGTCCTGCAACTCCGGCACAAACTGTTGCCGTTCCGCTGATGTTTCCGGCTGCTGCAGGAGGAGAAGTAATGGTAAGTGTTTTGGAGGAAGTAGCATTGGTACAGCCTGAAAGTGCATTTGCAGTCAGCGTAAGCGTTACACTGCCAGCTGAAATGTCTGCTGCACTGGGATTATACGTACACGTTGTCAGTGATGATGCGTTTAAAAATGCTCCTGTACCGCTGCTCGTCCAGGTAACGCTTGCCATATTGGTTGCGCTGGCCCCTGCAGTAATATTTACTGCTCCGGAAGCGGCACAGGTGTTTACAGGTGTTCCTGCTACTGCTGTAGCAACCTGGTTAATATTAATCGTCTTTGTTGAAATTGCATTTCCGCAGGTTCCGTTTCCGGTAGCGGTAAGTGTCAGTATCCTGCTTCCTGCTGCAATATCAGCGGCACTGGGCGTATATGTGCAAAGGGTTAAAGAGTTCGGGTTGGTAAAAGTTCCTGTACCATTACAGGTCCATGTAATTCCTGCATTGTTTACTGAACTTGATCCTGCAGTGATATTAACCGCTCCCGATGAAGCACAGGTGTTGACAACATTACCTGCAACAGCAGTAGGTGCTGCAGTAATGGTAAGTGATTTGGTAGAAGTTGCATTGGTACAGCCAGCACTTGCAACGGCAGTTAAAGTAAGTGTTACTCCACCTGCTGTAATATCAGCTGCACTGGGTGTATAGGTTGCAGTGGTAAGAGAAGTAGCATTTGAAAAGCTTCCTGTTCCGCTGGACGTCCAGTTTACACTGGCCTGATTGGTTGCACTTGCACCTGCAGTAATACTGATTGACCCTGAAGCATAACAGAATACAATAGGGGTTCCTGCATTGGATGTAGGAGGCTGGTTAATGTTGATGGTTTTGTTAGAAACAGCATTACCGCAGGAGCCGTTTCCGGTTGCGGTAAGTGTGAGCGTCCTGCTGCCGGCTGCAATATCAGCGGCACTGGGAGTATATGTACAAAGGGTTAAAGAGTTCGGGTTGGTAAAGGTTCCTGTTCCGTTCGAGGACCAGGTTATGCCTGCATGGTTGGTTGCATTTGATCCTGCTGTAATGTTAACCGCGCCTGATGTTGCACAGGTGTTGATCACCGAACCAGCCACAGCCGTAGGAGCCGCTGTAATGGTAAGCGATTTGGTTGACGTTGCGTTGGTACAGCCTGCAGTTGCAACAGCGGTTAATGTAAGTGTTACACCACCTGCCGTAATATCAGCCGCACTGGGTGTATAAGTTGCCGTGGTAAGAGAAGTTGCATTGGAAAAGTTACCTGTTCCGCTGGAAGTCCAGCTTACACTGGCCTGGTTGGTTGCACTTGCACCGGCTGTAATGCCGATAGATCCCGAAGTATAACATGAAACAACAGGTGTTCCGGCATTGGATGTTGGAGGCTGGTTAATGTTGATTGTCTTGTTAGAAACAGCATTACCGCAAGAGCCGTTTCCGGTTGCGGTAAGTGTGAGCGTCCTGCTGCCGGCTGCAATATCAGCAGCACTGGGAGTGTAGGTACAAAGTGTCAAGGAGTTCGGATTGGTAAATGTTCCTGTTCCGTTTGAAGTCCAGGTTACACCGGCGTTATTGGTTGCGCTTGATCCTGCTGTGATGTTTACTGCACCTGATGTTGCACACGTGTTGATTACTGAACCAGCTACAGCAGTAGGAGGGGCTGTAACCGTTATAACAACGGTATTATTGCTGCTGATGGCGCTGCTGCAACCCCCCGAAGCAAGCAGTGTGACTGTTACTGTTGTATTTCCTGCATTTGCAAGGTTAGAAGTTGTAAAAGTACCGGTCCCTGGACTGCCTGCGGTGAACGTCATCGTCGCCGTGCTTCCTGTAGCTGTATTGGCACCGGTTAAATTATAGGTTACGGTATAGGTCCCTGAGGGAAGTGAGCTTGATTTAAGCGTTACAACTGATGTAGATGCACCGCAAAAAGGACCTGTTGCAGTTGCTGCGGCAGTAAGCGCATAGGTAGGACAAACAAAGGTAAGAATCACTCTTCCATTGGCGCCATCACCTGATGTTGATCCCACATCACCCCGGCCACCACCGCCACCACCGGGAACTGTACCATCGACGCCTGAATTATTTGCACTTCCTCCGGCTCCTCCATCACCATCGGCACCATTACCTCCTGCACCTCCGGTTCCACTTGATGTGCTTGCGCCATTAACACCATTTGCAACTGCTGTAGCCGAACTGCCACCACCACCACCGCCACCACCTGAGGCTGTATTACCATTACCTCCTGTACCACCTGAGAACTTAACTGTACCTGTGCTGCCTGAAGCTAAACCGCCCGCACCACCTATACCTGATGATGTTGTATTATTTGCATTTGCGCCTCCTAAAGCGATGATGGATGCACCAAAACTCGACTGTCCTCCCGGAGCACCATTCACAGAGGAAGTACCACCGACTCCACCAGTTCCAACCGTAACAGTGACAGTAGCACCCGGAGTAACTGATACAGCTCCTCCTGCATATGCTCCGCCGCCGCCGCCGCCTTTTCCGTTTGCTGAAGTGCTGGCTAAACCTCCGCCACCACCACCACCCCAGGCTTGAACATTAACCGAAGTAACACCTGCAGGAACAACAAAACTTCCTGAGGTGTTAAATGTCTGCGTTTGAGCAGAACTTACCGTCGCCAGAAAGCCTGTTAAAAAGGCGGTTAAAACTACCAGTCGCGTGCGCTGGATCAGTTTACCCTGCTTTAATACAGCATAACTTCCTGTACAACCTTTTTCAAGTACTGCTTTAAATGCGCCAATTCTTGAAATTGATGGAGTGGCATTTACGTAATTGTTGTTCATGATTTTGTTTGTTTTACTTTACTGCTTGATTATTAATCGTTTACTGTGTGTTATTGCTGGTTTGACTTTAAATAGTGTTCAGATTATAGTTTATAAATTATTGTAATTAATTAATTTAAAATGATTTATATAAACTATTACTTTAGTATCTGATTTTTGCATAATTTATCCCTTACCAATATTGGTAATAATCTGATAATTAAATATTTATATTGATTAGCGTTGCTTCAATTGGATGCCCGGAAATGAACTGGAAATAAAACTAAAGAAATCAACCTGCTTTAAAACTAAATTACTAGTATTGTTATTCATTAATATTCAGTTATTTACTTTAATTTAAGTTAGTTGATACTTTGTTTAAGGTTGTTGAAGCAGTTTATAGGTTCAGGACTATAAATTTGCACCCAAAGAGGAGCTATTGTGTGGCTATTTTGGTAAATCAGGATAAAAACCAAGCAGGAATCTGGTTTTTAACCGGCGAATCAATCAATTGGGAAGATGAAGACCTGCTTCTGAAAAGGGGGCGCCTGGAAGTTCAGCAAAAAGCCGGGAATTTATAACAGGGTGGTTGCCAGGTTGGCCAGCTCAGATCGCTCACCTTTTTCAAGGGTAATGTGGGCGTAAAGCTTGTTATTCTTGATTTTATCAATCATATTAGACAGACCATTTGAATGCCCGTCGAGGTAAGGCGTGTCAATCTGAAAAATATCGCCCGTGAATATGATTTTGGTATTCTCCCCGGCCCTGGAAATAATGGTTTTCACTTCATGGGGAGTGAGGTTTTGGGCTTCATCAACAATAAAGCAGATGTTTGACAGACTTCTGCCCCTTATGTAGGCCAATGGGGTGATATGCAGCTTTTCATGTTCCACCATTTCATTGATCTTCTGGTATTCTTTATCAGTTTCCCTGTATTGGTTCTGAATCAGCTTCAGGTTGTCCCAAAGAGGCTCCATATAAGGGTTAATCTTTGATTTGATGTCTCCGGGCAGGTAACCGATATCCTTGTTACTCAGGGGGACAATCGGACGCGCCAGGAATATCTGCCTGAATTTGCTTTTCTGTTCCATGGCTGATGCAAGTGCAATCAGCGTTTTACCGGTTCCGGCTACACCCTGTATCGAAACAAGCAATACATTGGGGTTCAAAGCAGCATGCATGGCAAAAGTCTGCTCTGCGTTCCGGGGCCGTATGTTATAAGCTGATTCCTTCATAACACGCTCAATCCTGTCGGCTTCAGCATTATAATAGGCAAGGGCAGAGGTGCTCTCCATCTTGCCTTTCAGTATAAAATAATGGTTTGCAACAGGACGGTTTTTGGATAGCTCTTTCCAGTTGCACCAGCCCTGCGAATAGATCTGATCTATTACTTTTTTGGAAACATTTTCAAGTACGGTCTTGCCGGTATAAAGTCCTTCCAGATCCTGCACCTTGCCGGTCTGGTAGTCCTCGGCAAGCAGGTTAAGGGATTTGGCTTTTAACCGCAGGTTAATGTCCTTGCTGACCAGAATAACCTTTCTTGCACCGGATTCTTTTTTTAACGACAGTGCGGCATTCAGGATCTTATGATCCGCTTTTTTCTCTCCGAAAATCTTATCTGTGTCAATTTCACTATGGTCATGCATCAGTACCCTGAACTTCCCTTTGGTAGGACCATTGAGCGGAATCCAGTCCTGCAGCGAAAAAGAGCCCGAAAGCTTGTCTATATTTCTGATGAATTCCCTCGCTTCAAAATTTATGACATCATTGCCCTTTTTAAAACGATCTATCTCTTCTAAAACTGTAATGGGTATGGCTACATCGTGTTCCTTGAAATTGTGAATTACATTATGATCAAATAAAATTGCTGAGGTATCAATAACAAAAATCTTTTTGTCGTTCTTTTCATTCTTAGCCATAAAGCGTAGGTATTTTGACTCATCTCCGGATTCATCTCCCTGCTGTGAAGTACAACGTTATTTAATTCCGGCTTCATCTGTTAAATTGGATTTCTTACCTAACAAATATAACGAATGACGAATCCGGATTACATCTGCTAAGCAGGAATAAATTGACACCACAATGTTAATAAGCATGCCTGGCTTTCAGCGCCTATAAATATGAATCCATCTCCCAAAAAAGGCTATCTTTGGCCCGCTTTCAAAAAATATCCGTTATTTCCGGCATGGGACTGAGGTTTGTTTATCCTGAATTTCTTTTTTCACTTCTGCTTCTTGCCATCCCCGTCATTATTCATCTTTTCAATTTCAGACGGTATAAAAAGATATTCTTTACCAATGTTCAGTTTCTGAAAGAAGTAAAAGAAGAAACCACCTCAAGAAGTAAATTAAAACACCTGCTGGTGCTTTTTGCCAGGCTGCTTGCCGTAAGCTTCCTCATATTTGCATTTGCCCAACCCTATATCCCTTCGGCCAGTCAGGAAAAAATAACAAATAGCAGGGCCGTTAGCATATATGTCGACAATTCATTTTCGATGGAAGCAAGCGGGAGGGAAGGAACGCTTCTGGATGAGGCAAAAGACAAGGCTGCCGAAGTTGCAAAAGCGTATCAGCCTTCTGACCGGTTTCAATTACTGACCTCTGATTTTGATCCCGCACATCAGCGCCTGGTGAACAGGGAGGAATTTCTTGACCAGGTGCAGCAGGTCCGCATCAGCCCTGATGTAAAGTCGCTCAGCGAAGTGGTTTCACGGCAGGCCGATGCCCTCAACAACAGTGGTTCAAAAGAGAAATCAGCTTTTATTATTTCAGACTTTCAGAAAACCACCACCGACCTGGCCAACTGCAAAAGTGATTCTGCGATACGTGTAGGATTGTTTGCTGTGAAAAGCGAGCTCAGGAATAATATTTTTATTGATTCCTGCTGGTTCACTTCACCGATTGTCCAGCTGAATACACCCTGTGAGGTCAACATCAGGGTGAAAAATTCATCACAGGCTGTGGTTGAAAATATTCCTGTGAAGCTGGTCATCAACGGCCTCCAAAAATCCCTGGCCAGTGTAACCGTTCCGTCCGAAGGATCGGCTGTAATTACCATGAGCTTCAGCATTACTGCAGCCGGATGGCAGAAAGCCACTGTCAGCCTGACCGATAACCCGGTCACATTTGATGATCAGTACTTTTTCTCCTTCAACGTTTCCGGTCATATCCAGATCATCAGCATCAATGGTTCGGGCGAAAGTGTTTATCTCAAAGCTTTGTTCGGATCCGGGGATAATTTTGGATTTTCAAATACAGGAGTATCACAGATTGACTTCGGCATGTTTCCAAAAAGTCAGCTGATTATTCTGAATGAATTGCCTGAGGTTTCTTCAGGCCTGGCAGGCGAATTAAAGAAATTCGTAACCAATGGGGGTAGCCTTGTCATATTTCCCGACAGTAACCCCGATTTGCAGTCGTACAACAGCCTGATGGCCTCGCTTAACGCTGATGGATTTACAGGCCTTAATACCATCCAGGACAAGGTTGCACGAATAGATGCCAAAAGTGACCTGTTTGCTGATGTATTTGAAAAAGTTCCTGAGAACATGGACCTTCCTGTTGCTGAAAAGCACTTTGAAATGACTTCTTCCACACGAACAAGCAAGGAGGTTTTAATGCGGCTTGAAGGTGGTTCGCCGCTGTTGAGCAGGTATGCGCTGGCTAAAGGAAAGATCTATGTGTTTACCGTCCCGTTGAACCCGGTATTCAGCGGACTGGCACGACATGCCGTATTTGTCCCTGCCATGTATAAAATTGCATTGTTAAGCAAGGCTTCATCGGCTTTGTCGTATGTGATTGGAAAAAACGCTTCTGTCAATATCGGCAATGCTGCCATTGGTGGTGAGGATGTATTTCACCTGGTGAATGAAGTGGGAAAAATTGATGTTATTCCCGGACATCGTAATGACCAGTCAGGTACCATCATTGATATTCCTGCTGACATCAGGGATGCTGGTAATTATGAGCTGACCTGGAAAGGAAATGTAACGGCCGTCATTTCGCTTAATTACGACAGAAAAGAATCTGAAATGAGTGCCTATCTCAGTGACGAGCTGAGCAAGCAGGCTGAATCAGGAAGGCTGTTTAATTTCAGATCCATTGCCCCTGAAACGAAAGACATTACCAGGGCGTTGCGCGAAATGAATGAAGGTACACGGCTCTGGAAATGGTGTATCATCTTTGCTTTATTATTTTTGATTGCTGAAATACTGCTGTTAAAATTATTAAAATAATGGAACTACTCATCCGGTCTGCTTTCATTGTAAACCCTGCTTCTCCTTTTCATGGGAAGAAAAAGGACATCCTTGTCAGGAATGGTGTGATTGTTACTATTGCCGATGACATCAAACCAAAGCAGGATAAAAAATTCAGGGTTATCGAAGCCGACAACCTGCATGTATCAGCCGGTTGGTTCGACCTGAAGGCAAATTTCTGTGACCCTGGCCATGAGCAGAAAGAAGACTTGTTTTCCGGCATGGAAGCAGCAGCAGCCGGAGGTTTTACAGGCGTCCTGATCATGCCATCCACCAAACCTGATGTGCAAAGCAAAGCAGGAGTAGCGTATCTCGTTAACAAAGCAAAAGGACTGCCTGTAGACCTTTATCCTGCCGGCGCTTTAACAGTTAACAGGGAAGGGAAGGACCTCACTGAGATGCACGATATGAAAATCTCAGGTTCGCTTGCTTTTACGGATGACAAACGCACCATTGCCGACTCAGGTGTCATGCAGCGTGCGCTGTTATACGGAAAACAGGTCAATACGCTGATTATTTCCTATTCTCAGGATGAAAGCGTTGCCGGCAAAGCCATCGTGAATGAAAGCCTGAATACAACCAGCCTGGGTTTAAAAGGAATTCCTCCCATGGCTGAAGAGCTGATCGTTGCACGTGACCTGCGGCTGTGCCGATATACTGAAAGCCGCATGCATTTCAGCCTCGTATCAACTGCCGGATCCGTTGACCTGATCCGGGCTGCAAAGAAACAGGGACTGCAGGTGACTGCTGACGTGAGCGCCTATCATCTGTTGCTTGATGATTCAAAGCTGGAAAGCTTCGACAGCAACTATAAAACAAGGCCACCCTTGCGTTCAAAGGAAGATCAAAAGGCACTTATTAAAGGACTTGCTGATGGCACCCTGGATGCCATCGTTTCAGATCATACACCCGAAGACGAGGAAAACAAAAAAGTTGAATTTGATTTTGCAGCCTATGGAATGATCGGTCTCGAAACGGCTTATGCTGTAGCGAATACAGCTTTAAAGGGACATCTTAACACGGAAGCCATCATCGGGAAATTTACGGCCGGCAGGACGATCGCCGGACTGAAACCTGTTACCATCAATGAAAACGAACCGGCCAACCTGACTCTATTCAATCCCGCTTCTGAATGGTTGTTTCAGGAAACAGATATCAGATCAAAATGCAGGAACACCCCTTTTCTCGGTGAAAAATTTACAGGCAGGGTTGCAGGCATCATCAACAATGGAGTTTTCATATGAGCGGTCTTTACAGCTAACGGAACGCTTTTAAAAAATGAAAAAAATACTTTTGGCCGGACCGTGGGTTGGTGAGCTTGGATGGGAGTTGTTTTGCTGGCAGGGTCATATCAGGTGGCTTTCAAAGAAATATGATAAGGTTATCGTTCTCTGCCGGAAAGGACATGAATTTTTATACAGCGATTTTACTGACCACTTTGTTACCTTTCAGGTAGCGCCCCAGCTGTCGGCTGATATGTGGATGTGTGAAGGGATAGATATTGATATGCTGGTTGGTTCGGTAAAAGATCAATATACAGAAGTATTGCTGCCTTTTAATATCGGAGTCTACCTCGACGGAACCGGAAACATTACAACAAGACCTGGTGAAGCCTATCACCGGCAGCGATTTATCAGATATAAATCCGATACGCTTGATAAGCGCTATGACCTGATTTTTCATCCGAGGAACAAACGGGTGGGTGACAGCAGGAACTGGGATCGGAGCAACTGGCAGTCGCTGGTTGATTTGTTGAAGGATCAATACAGCATAGCAGTTATTGGAAACAATGAATCTTTTCAGCTGGATGGAGTGGCTGATCACAGAAATATATCCATTGAGGATTCAGTGGCATTGATGAACCGTTGCAGGCTGGTGGTGGGGCAGTCTTCAGGGCCGATGCATCTTGCGGCATTAGCGGGAGCAAAACACCTGGTATGGTCGCATGAAAAAAACAGGGCCCGGTTTAAAACCATCTGGAATCCGCTCACGACCCCATGCATTTTTTACGGTGAAAAAGATTTTAATCCGGCTGTTGATGACATCAGCATCCAGGTACAATTTGCGCTGAATGCAAAGAATTCAATCTGGAGCAGGATTTACCGGAAGCTTGCCGGCTAAGCGTTTATCAGGGTCAGATAAACTTGATCTTACGGGCAGCAAATGCACACATCTTCAGTAAAATCAATCCATGCCTGAACCTGGATATATTGGTTGTGCCATAAGTACGCTCCCTGTACCGGATGGGAATCTCAACGATCCGCAGGTTTAATTTGTAAGCGCCGAAAATGAGATCATAATCCCCGAAAGGATCAAACTCCCCGAAAAAGCTGCGGTTGGTAACCAGCTTGTCATAATCATTTCTGAAAATAACCTTGGTCCCGCAAAGGGTATCTTTAAAGCTCTGCTCAAGAAGAAAAGTGAATGCCATGCTGAAGAATTTATTACCAAGCAGGTTTAAAAACCGCATGGCTTCTTTTTCCATCTGGTAAACCAGCCTGGAACCATTGATAAAATCACCCTTTCCGGTTGATATTGCATTGTAAAATTTGGGAAGATCTTCGGGGGGAACAGTAAGGTCGGCATCCAGTATCATCAGGATGTCGCCTGTGGCCATTGAAAACCCCTTCCTTACTGCATCATTCTTTCCTTTTCCGGGTTGCTTGCCTGTTTTAATGTCATACCTGCCTGCGTATTTTTTTTGAATTTCCTGGATCTTTTCCCAGGTGTCATCAGTTGAATTTCCTTCAATAAAAATTATTTCCTGGTGTTTGCCGAAAGCAGGCAGCCTGGTAATTGCATTTTCAATATTCCCGCTTTCATTTCTTGCAGGAATGACAATGGAAACAGAATATGCCTGGGCAGCCTGCTCCCGGCTGACGGTGCTGCGGAGATGGGCAAATGAATAACTGTTCAGCGCCATGGCGCGAATCAGGGGAAGCTTTACCAGGAACTTGTTAAACAGTTCTGAAATCAGCGGAATATAAACTGGCAGCAGCATCATATTCGTACGCCTGTATTCATCGAAACCGGCTAAAAACAACAGGTTTTTTATATCAGCCTGGGTAAGCCAGTTCTGATTCGGTGTTTTGGTTTTAAGGCCCAGCCATTCTGAAAGCTTTAAAATGGGCTCCCAGAAATAATTGTAATAGGTTACGATGATCTTGGTACGGCTGTGACAGACTTTGTGAAGCTGCTCAAATACAAACTGCACATCATCCACAAATCCGATCAGGTTGGAAAGGATAATCAGATCGAACTTTTCAGGGAGATCAAGGTTTTCCGCCGCCATCACTTTAAACTCAGCCTGGCCATGATGGCTCTTTTGTGCTTCTTCAATCATTTTCGGACTGAAGTCAATGCCTACCTTTCTGCTTCCCTTGATCTGGCTGATCAGCTCACCGGTGCCGCAGCCGATCTCAAGCACGGATGTTTTTTCATGGGCAAAATAATTGCAATACCTGGTTATCTCGTTCCAGTAATAACCATGTTTTTTTCTTGATTTTTTTCTTGCCGGAGCAAGCCCTTCAAAATAGTCGAGGTAACGCAATGCTGAAAATTAATTTGGCGTCAAATAACCGTATTTTTTTCCTTTCAGGGAAATTAAACTGCAATGGAGAATAAAAGGTTCCATCAGCCTTCATTTCAGGAGTTCAGGCGAAGCAGATGTTGACAGGGGAGTGTACCGGCAATATAAATAACCACTGTTATTTTTTACCGTAAATAATAACCGATCCTGCTATTTCCTTGAGGACAGGTATTTTTTCAACCAGCTTTCCAATACCGTTTACAAGTGGAATCAATGGTTTGGGAGTTACGGGATGGAGAAAATCATAAGGAAAAATGGAAATATCATGGAAGCCGGTATGCTTCATCAGTTTGCTGAAATTCCAGCGGACAATGGCCGTTTCATCAGGCGAGTCGCCCAGCCATTTTTTGATAAAAGGGATGTTTTTCTGGATGAGGATCTGCGGATTGATCATGTTGGGTTCTGCAAAAACCATTCTGCCACCGGGTTTCAGCACACGGAAGATTTCTTTCACCGATTTTTCCATGTCCAGGTGATGAAGCACAGAGCTGCCAAAAACCACATCAAATGACTGGTCAGGGAAGCTGAGATTCATGGCGTCATCAATTTTGAATTCGGCATCTGGCAGCAGTTTTTTGGCTTCGGTTAAAAGCTCTTCGGAAATATCGGTTGCCGTAATGGAAGCTTTGGTTTGCTGATAAACTTTACGCGTAAACAGCCCTGTTCCGCAACCGATTTCCAACACCCTGTCTTTGGAAGTAATGCCTGCCTGCTGTACAAAGTAGGCAGCCCTGCGGTCGGCCCTTACCTGACCGGCCGGACTCGACCAGTTCCATATGCTTTCAGCTCCTTCTGCTGAAAGCTTTTTACCATGTTCAATTTCATGGGCAATGCGTTGGTCCATATCGGAAAATTAAGCTTTTAATATTTCAATTCATAAAGGTAGGCAGGTTCCGTCTCCCCAATCTGCTTCACCAGCACCAGTTTCTGAGGATATTTCTGCTGGACGGGTATCAGCATCCTGTGCAGGGTATTGATAATATAACCGTCAATCTTTTTGGGATCGCGCCTGAGGCTGGCCAGTAATACATGTGTTACGCTGTCGCGCCTGAAAATGTTCAGGACTGAATCGGCATCGGTGCTCAGCACGGTATATACAGGATAAAATTTCTTTCCCCTCCCATATACGAAGCTCATGGGCGCTTTCCTGCAGGCCACAAGCGCATTGTCCGGAAGACTGTCCCCAACAAAACGGCTCATCTTAAGATAATTCTGCCAGTCAGGCGTATAACCGTAATAGATATCACCCTTCAGGTTCTTTTTCAGTATCGGATACCTGGCAACGGATTTTCCAATGCTTGAAAACAGGCTGCTGCATAACAGGATGCCAGTAAAAACAAAATATAAAAACTGAACAAACGAACCTTTATCCTTCAGCAGATGATAAAGTCCGTAAAATAAAATGATCATGATAAATGGCACATACACCAGGATCATCCGGGGCTGATCCCAGCGGATCTGAAGGACTATGAAAGTGATGGCCATCATGGCTGCTGCATAAATGACGAGATATTGCATCAGCTTGTTTTTGCTCCTCCAGATGGCAATAACTGCAATTAGGAAAAAAACAATAAACAGGAATGAAAGCCCGGTGTTGACTGTCGTGTCATCCATAGACTTGAATCCAAAAATCTGAAAGAGTCTTTTTGAAATATATAAGTTGATATTCCCGGTAAACCGATCCATAAATCCTGCAAAATCTTCCTGGCCCTTGGAGGCATCATAAGGATCTTTCTGCAGCAAAATGGTAGTCTGGCTTCCATACTGGCTTGTTCCCTTCCAGATCAGGCCTTTTATAACATCGAAAGGGATCTTAAATATAAGAAAGGAGAGAAGGGTGTAGATGATCTGTTTGAAACGCAGGTTGATGGCAAAATAGAAAAACATCACCAGCAGGGAGGCAATGGCCAGGTTTTTACTTAAGGTGGTGACGAAAGAAATCAAACCCAGCAGCAACCACTGTTTCCAGTTCGATGGAACCGTTTCATTTTTATTATCATTTTCATAAACCCTGATAAATGCCCAGATAAATAAGGCCTGCAGCATCATAAAAAACGATTCGGTGAAAGTCTGGCTTGCGAAATACTGAAACGATGAATTTACTGCAATGATAAAGAGGACGGGCACCAGCACCACCATTGGCAGTCGTTTGCGGAATGCCATAAATAAAAAAAGCAGGTGCAGCAGTGAAAATACAAGTGAAAATGATTTAAGCAGGATGATGTTGATTCCGGCAAAGCGGATTGGAATGCTCAGCAGCATCGGATAGAGCGGGGCATTGGCCGTATAATAGTTCCTGAAATTCTGTGCGAAATTATAACCCGCTTCCACATACAGGGAATCATCATTCGCTTCGCTGATCTTAACATCAAACAGCAGCAGGCCAAACAGCAGGCTAAAAGCACCGGCTATAGCAATGATGATCCACTGGTTTTTCCGAAACGAAGCCTCTGCGCTTTCAAAAAGCGTTTTACGAACTGGCTTGACGGGAATCCTGGGCGGTGAAACGGATTTTCCCGAAGACGGCTTTTTTTTTGACATTAAAATGGCCTGCTAATAAACCGTTAATTGGATTTGGAATGATCGGCCAGGAACTTGGCCAAACCAATATCAGTTAATGGATGCTTGAGCAAATCAGTAATTGCGCTTAAGGGGCAGGTGGCTACATCAGCCCCGGCTTCAGCACAACGCACAATGTGCATCGCATGCCTGATGGAAGCGGCAAGGATCTGTGTTTTATAACCGTAATTGCGATAAATTAAAACGATCTGCTTAATGAGATCAACACCATCGTATGAAATATCATCAAGCCTGCCGATAAAAGGGGAAACATAGTTGGCCCCTGCCTTCGCTGCCAGCAAAGCCTGACCGGCTGAAAAAACAAGTGTACAGTTGGTCTTGATGCCTTTGTCGCTGAAATATTTCAACGCCTTCACGCCGTCCTTGATCATCGGCACTTTCACGGTAATCTGCGGATGCAGGGCTGCAAGGGCATTACCTTCCCTGATCATGCCGTCAAAATCGGTTGATATAACTTCTGCACTCACATCACCTTTTACAATGCTGCAGATATCCCTGTAATGCTGGTATATTTTTTCCTGACCCCTGATCCCTTCTTTTGCCATCAGTGAAGGGTTAGTAGTAACACCATCCAGAACTCCCATGTCCTGCGCTTCTTTGATCTGGGCCAGATTGGCTGTATCTATAAAGAATTTCATTGAATTGTAAGATAAAATTTTGGGCTAAAATAATTAAAGCATTTGGTTTTATCTGAATAAAATTTGGCAAGGACACTCAGATTTCTGTCCTGGTAAGAAGCAGGTTGAAATATTCTTCTTCCGGCTTATCGGTATAGGCTGAAAGATCATGCTGCTTCACAGGTACATCACCGATGATAAGGTAAAACAGAAACCCCCTGTCTTTTAAAAACTGCTGAAATTTTTCAACCGGACACCCCGATTTCTTTAATGCAAAAGGCCAGAATTCAGTCAGCATCATGATGTCTGAATTACTGTCGAGCGTTTGTTTCATACCTTCCAGGGCAAAAAATTCAGCGCCCTGGATGTCCATTTTAATGAAATTGACCCGCCTTCCGGCCATGTACTGATCAATGGTCTCCGCTTTTACCGTAAAGGTTGTACCGAAATCGTCGACAGGATAAGACCGGTGATCCACATTTAAAAGATTCGAAGTATACAGCTTCAGCTCACCGGGAACATTATTGACTGCTGCATTGTTAATGGAAACGTTTTTCAGGTTTTTTACCGAATCACTGAGGTGCCTGTAATTAACAGGATCGGGTTCAAAAGCATGGACATAACCGTCTTTTCCTGCAAGGCCGGAAATGATCCGGGTGTAAAAGCCAACGTTGGCGCCAATATCAAGGACCGTGTCGCCGGGTTTTATGAATTTTTTAAGAAGGCTGATTTCAGTGGCATCCTGCCGGCGTTTGAAAATAAAATAAACAAACCTGTAGAGCGGGTAAAAATACCTGAACAGGACATTTGCTAAGGCAAATACAGCTTTTGTCATTAACTTCTGGTCTTCAGCCGGGGTGTTGCTGAAACTATTGGAATTAAAAAATGGGTAAGCTACTTATATCGCACCGCTACAACCGTTTATCCTTGCTTCCTTCCGGACCTGGGGAGGTTCACAGGAGCTGGTCGTATAAGACTTACCCGGTGCAAAAGTAGCAATACGGATTCAATATACAAATCAGCAACTGTAAATTAGCTTGTATTTTTTACCTTCGCAGCCACTTCATTTTAAAAAATCGATGAGTCAGTCCGGAAAAGTGTTGTTGAATTATGGCGCCATGAGTGGTTTAAGCTGCTTTGGCTTTTTCCTGCTCCTGTTTTACCTGGGCGTAAATCCGCTTGGAATGGGAGCCTGGCTTGGCAGCTGGATACCCATTGTTTTTATCTGTCTTGCCACAGGATTCACAAGAAACAGGATCATGGGCGGGTTTATTACCTACAGGCAGGCCTTACGGATTGGTTTCCTCACCGCAGTTTCAAGCGGATTCTTATTCGCCCTGCTGGTGTATATTTTCGGAACTGTGATTCATCCTGAGCTGATTGAAGAATACAAAGCAGGCATGGTGGCTGATATGGGACAGAGCAAAGGCCTGCTGCCTTCAGAGATGTATGAAACAGCACTTGAAAACCTGGAGAAAGCCACCCTGTTCAATATTGTTTCTGCTGATTTCTTTTATAAATGTGTCGGGGGATTTTTGGTTTCACTGATCACAGCAGGATTTTATAAGCGAATTAATTTTAATCAGGGAAATGACAGCATCGAATAACCTGGATATTTCAGTGGTGATCCCGCTGTTAAATGAAGAGCAGTCATTGCCTGAGCTTGCGGCCTGGATTGGCAGGGTGATGAATGAAAATAAATTCAGCTATGAAATTATTTTTATTGATGACGGAAGCAGGGATGGTTCATGGAATATAATCGAAAGCCTATCAACGCAGGACCAGCATATCAAAGGAATAAAATTCAAAAGGAATTATGGTAAATCTGCTGCGCTCAGCACTGGCTTTGATGCAGCAGCAGGAGAGGTTGTCATTACCATGGACGCAGATCTTCAGGACAGTCCTGATGAAATTCCGGAGCTCTACAGGTTGATCCATCAGGAAGGATTTGAGCTAGTTTCAGGCTGGAAGAAAAAAAGACACGACCCCATCAGTAAAACAATTCCCACCAGGCTCTTTAACTGGGCCACCAGGAGGATGTCAGGCATTCATAACCTGCATGATTTTAACTGCGGATTGAAATCATACAGGAGCGAAGTGGTCAAAAATATTGAGGTGTATGGTGAAATGCACCGCTATATTCCCGTAATCGCCAAATGGCATGGCTTTACCAGGATCACCGAGAAGGTGGTGGAGCACAGGGCCCGAAAGTATGGTGTAACCAAGTTTGGACTGGAAAGGTTTATCAATGGCTTTCTGGATTTATTGTCGATCAGCTTTGTTTCACGATTTGGAAAACGACCCATGCACCTCTTCGGATTCCTTGGAACGCTCATGTTTTTCCTGGGATTTATGGCGGCATTGTGGCTGGGATTATCAAAGCTGTATCTTTCTTATCATTATATACCTGCCCGTTTGCTGACCAACAGACCTTCTTTTTATATTTCACTGGTATGTATGATCATCGGATCGCAAATGTTTCTTGCCGGTTTTCTTGGTGAAATGCTTGCCAGGATCTCACCAAACCGCAATCATTACCTGGTGGAGAAAAAAGCGAATCTCTAACCTGCACTGCATGAAATGCTTTATTCTTGGACCGGCTTTTCCTTACAGGGGGGGTATTGCCAATTTCAATGAAGCGCTTGCCCGGTCGTTGCAAGAAAAAGGAATTGATTGCAGCATCATTTCATTTTCCCTGCAATATCCTTCATTTCTTTTTCCGGGTAAAACACAAATGGAGGAAGGGAAAGCACCCGAAGGGATTGCCATCCATAACCTGATCAATTCTGTTAACCCTGTTTCATGGTTTAATACGGCAGCTTTCATTAAGCGTCAGAAGCCTGATTTCATCATCGTCAGGTATTGGTTGCCGTTTATGGCTCCCAGCCTGGGTACCATTTCCAGGCTGGTGAAAAAAACGACAAGGGTCATAGCAGTGACTGATAATATTATTCCGCATGAAAAGCGTCCCGGCGACAGGATGCTTACCAGATATTTCACCGGTTCCTGTCATGCATTCGTTTCCATGTCAAAAGCAGTATTGAAGGAGCTTGATCAGTTTACCGGTAATCCAAACCGGTACTTTTCGCCGCACCCGGTTTATGACATTTTTGGTGAGAAAGTTGCCAAGCCGGCAGCACGTCAACAATTGAAGCTGGATGTAAACGGCCGTTTCCTGCTTTTTTTCGGTTTTATCAGGAAGTATAAAGGACTTGATCTGCTGCTGGAAGCAATGGGAAATGCCGAAATCAAAAATGAAAATATCAGACTGATTGTAGCGGGTGAATTTTATGATGATGAAAATGAATACCAGGAGTTGATTGAGAAATATGATCTGAAGGACAATGTGATTTTTTACAACAGTTACATTCCGCGTGAACAGGTGAAGCTGTATTTTTCTGCTGCCGATATGATCGTACAGCCATACCGCGAAGCCACACAAAGCGGAGTTACGCAGATTGCCTATCATTTTGAACGGCCCATGCTGGTAACCAGGGTAGGCGGATTGCCAGAAATTGTGAAAGACGGGCGGGTAGGATATGTAACCGGCCTGAACCCGGAAGAAATTGCAAAGGCTATTCTTGATTTTTACCGCAACAACAGGGAGGCAGCATTTTCAGCGCAGGCAGCAATGGATAAAAATGACTTTAGCTGGAACACCTTCTCCAATGTTATTCTCAGCGCTTACAGGCAGGAAAAGCAATAAGCCGCCTGCATTTTTTATTTGATATGAATGCTTGCAAAAGTTTGCGTTTTACCTATTGTATTTGTACATTCGCCTATTAAAATCATCGGTATACGGATGAAAATTTAACCTTTGAATTATACTTTTGTTTACAGAATAGCATTTTGTCCCATTAAATCGGCTAAACTCTTTTGAACCTACTTTATAACTCCCTGAATTATGCAAAAAGAAAAAAAAAGCTGGAAGCTTTTCCTTTTGAAAAAATTGCCATTGTATGTTTTGCTGGTGCTTGCAGGCTTCGTTGCCGCTTTGATCATGGCTTTTTATAATGAGAAGAAAGAAATAAATATCCAGGCAGCCAGGCCGGTTTCCATCCCTTCAACCAGTCAGTCGTTCAGGCAGATCCGCGACAGGAACTTTAAGCTTATTCAGCCGCTTCTTATCACAGAGACCGTCGATGAATCAGAAAAGCTGAACTCGATGAAAGAAGAGGTTACCAGATTTATCACCAAGCAAAAAGAAGAGGGAGTCATTACTTCAGCATCGGTTTATGTAAGCAGGTTAAAGGATGGCAGCTGGATGGCGATTAATAAGAATGAAACTTTCAGTCCGGGCAGTCTGATGAAGATACCAACCCTGATTACCGTTTTGAAAGATGCCGAAAGGAAACCCGGTATACTGGAAGAAAAAATATATTTCAGAAAGCATTTCAGCGGCATTCCTGAAGCAACAATAACGGGAGAGCCGCTTGTTGAGAACAGGTTCTATAAAGTGAGCGACCTCCTGTATTACATGATCGTGTATTCCGACAATGATGCCACAGCGCTGCTCAACAACTACCTGAATTTCGAAACCATGAAAAAGCTGTTTGCCGACCTGCAGCTTCCTGTTCCAAATTACAGGCAGCCGGATTACAAGATTGATGTTGCCGACTGTGCCAAGTTTCTGAAGATATTATTCAATGCGACCTATCTCAACAAGGAAATGTCGCAATATGCAATGGAGCTTTTATCAAAAAGTGCCTATAAAGAAGGAATCATAAAGGACCTGGATCCCTCCATCGTTGTGGCTCATAAATTCGGCGAAAGAAATGTTGATGGAGAACAGCAGCTGCATGAATTTGGCATCGTTTACTATGATGACGATCCGTATTTACTTGGCGTGATGACCAAAGGCGGGAATCATTTAATTCTGCCTCAGGTTTTAAGTGGCGTATCGGATCTGATCTACCAGTCGATGAAGCAATGAATCGTTAAAACCTGATTTTATCGGGATCCGTGATGGTAACTTCAGGATGGCAGGGGGCAGGGGCGCTGTATGTTTGTGATTCAGGGCAGTCAAAAAAAAAGCCTTTCCTCAATGGAAAGGCTTCTGTTTTTAACGGCAACAATCAGTTGGATCCGTTTTTTGATCCGAGTAAAAGCACTTCGTTTACGATCACTTCCGTGATGTATTTTTTAACGCCTTCTTTATCGGTGTAGCTCCTGTTGATCAGTTTGCCTTCAACAGCTACCTCAGATCCTTTCTTCAGGTACTTTTCCATGATGTCGGCTGTTTTTTCCCATGCCACCACATTGTGCCATTGCGTCTCCGTAACCTTTTCCCCTTTGCTGTTCTTGTAGGTCTCATTGGTTGCGATGGAAACACGGAGCAGCTTTTTTCCGCTATCTATTTTTTTGACGTCAGGATCCTGGCCTAAATGACCGATCAGTTGAACTTTGTTTCTTAATGCATTCATGTGTCTTAATTTTTGATTTTTCTTTTGATGAATTGATTTATTAATTTATTTTTGTCTTTGTCAAAATGCGCGCTTCATTTTTTAACGACGAAGCAAAAGTAAATTGACACCAGAAGCGGAGTCGGTTTTTAATTGTTTATATCCGGATATAACCGTTTAAAACCGATTGTTTGAATACGGTAATACACTTTTTTTTATGAACATATGGAAACAATTAAAGCAAAGTCCTGCCTGGAATGCGGCGACAGCATCAGGGGACGCTCAGACAAAAAATTCTGCGGCGATCAGTGCCGGAATACCTGGAATAACAGATGTTCCCAGGAAGCAAACAGTTTTATGCGCGGGGTGAATCACATCCTGCGGAAAAACAGGAAAATTCTGGAAGAGCTGAATCCGGATGAAATGTCCTGCGTAAGCAGACGGTACCTCCAGGCTAAAGGATTTAATTTTGAGTTCACCACCAGCACGCTCAAAACCAATGATGGCAGCCTGTATTTTTATTGCTATGAATATGGCTACATGCCTCTCCAGGATGACCTGATCAGGCTGGTGAAGGGAATGGAATACCAGGATTTTTTTTAACAGCTTTCTTTCCTTCGGTTCATAAATATTGATAACTTCTGAAGAGCAATGCTGGCAAGTCATCGCACTTAAGATTATTTTCGTATTTCATATTCCTGGAGGTAAAAAACGACTGGAGTGGTATGAAAATTTATGAGCCGGAATAGGCAGTGATTATGATACTGCCATTTTGCTTTACCAAATTGAAATTTCATGGATTTTATTTTTGACAAGCAGATTTTACAAACCTATTTTTCATCAGCATTTTCCCTGACCAATAAAACAATCAGGAGAATTGGCTTTCCCATTGAGCTGAAAAGACTGCCTGATCCGGGTGAAATGATCACGCTGGAGCAGCAGCTTAACCTGAATCACCTGGTAGGACAGGTTCTTTTTTATGGAGTTCCCGGCGACGTAATAGAGCTTGGCTGTTTTACAGGATCGTCTGCCATGCAGATCAGAAAGGTGATAGATTATTATGATTCGTCAAGAAAATTTCACGTTTTCGACAGCTTCAAATGGAAACACCAGCTTCACGATATGGATGTAAAAGAATTGTTTATTCAGAACTTTCGTCAGGCCGGGCTGGATCTTCCCGAAATCCATGAAGGCTGTTTTGAAGCAACCCTGACTGATCAGCTGCCTGATCAGATTTCATTTTTGCACATTGATTGTGGTACGGGCAGGAACCCGTCTGAACACAGCCGGCTTGTACAATTCTGCCTTGAACAGGTGTACCCGAGAATGTCCAGGGGCGCCATTTGCCTGCTGATGGATTATCATGACCGCGAACTCACGTTAAAAGGTCTGGATATGAACCCCGGTGTTAAAATGGCCTGTGATACGTTCTTCAGCGACAAGAAAGAAAAAGTTTCCGTCCTCTATGGAAATCATTATTCCCATGGCTATTTCCGTAAGCTGACCTGATATTATTGTTCGTTCACTGCCTGGCTGCGAAACCTTTTATAGATAATGAAAATGGCCAGGAGGATCAGCAATTCGCCTGCTAAAAAAATTCCCCAGTTAAATGAAACGGGTACGTATTCACGGAGGTTTTCAAGCAGGGGCCTGTTTCCTGAAATCGTCCACAGTGATGTTTCCGGATGCCTGCTTCGGACAAAAAAAATATAGTCCCACATAAATGAAACAATGACCAGGATGCTTCCAACGGTCAGAAGACTCCATTCTTTTGCTATAATCCTGGTGCTGTGGCCACGTTCATCGAAATTAATGATCAGGAGTGTCAGCAGGATCATGGAAAATGAAACGATGCAGGGGGCAATGACCGGACCAACCCAGGGTACAGGGATGAGGAATAAAATGTCCCAGGTAAGCAGGGAGGAAGGCCATCCAAGCATCAGCTTCAGGAAAACATAATAAAAGATATCCCAGACAGCAAAGCAATAAATAAAAAATGCAAATTTTTGAGAGACCGTTTTTCCTGCCAGCATGCCCATGGTCAGCAGCATGACCATCGTGGCCCATTCCCGGATGAATTCTGCCTGGCCAATGGTTGTATCGATCGGGATGAGTGGAAAATCAAATCCTGCAGGATAATATAACTGACGCAAATAAATCACCACTGCCGTTTCAAGGTATCCCATGGCTATGCTGAATATGGTAAGCGTTATAATGAGCCTGGTGATGGGTTTCATAAAATATACTTTGACTGAATTAAAAATACGGTTTAAGTTTGATAAACAAAACATGTCCTGTTTTATTATCCTGAAGCAATCAATTCACCGGTATCCGGCTGCTGGTGTAATCGCAAAATGATTACCTTGCAACTTCTTTAAATGACAACAGATGATTCCGTTTTCACCGCCCAGGATTGATCAGCAGACCATTGACGAAGTGACCGATGCGCTCAGATCGGGCTGGATCACCACAGGACCAAAAACCAAGCTGTTTGAAAAGAAGCTCTCCGAATATAACGGTAACCCTGTTACCCTCTGCTTGAATTCAGCCACGGCCGGACTGGAAATCATGCTGCGCTGGTTTGGTGTAAAAGCAGGAGATGAGGTGATCCTGCCAGCGTATACTTATGCTGCAACAGCCAACGTCATTGTTCATTGTGGTGCAACACCTGTTTTTACCGATGTTGGATATGATTTCCTGGCTGACCCTTCAAAAATAAAAGCTGCCATCACCACCCGGACCAAGGTCATCATGCCCGTGGATTTTGCAGGAATGCCCTGTGATTATGATTCGCTGAATAAGCTGGTACGCGATCCGGAGATAAAGAAACTTTTTAAATCAGCGCATCCAAACCAGGAGAAGCTGGGCAGGATACTGGTGCTGGCAGATGCTGCCCACTCCATTGGCGCTACGTATAAGGGTATCAGAACCGGCAGCCTGACCGACATTTCAGTTTTTTCATTCCATGCGGTCAAGAACCTGACAACAGCTGAAGGAGGTGCCGTTGCTTTAAACCTTCCGGAGCCATTCGACAACACTGCGATTTATGAACAGCTGTGCATTTCAACGCTTCATGGACAGAACAAGGATGCCCTGGCCAAATTACAAAAGGGAAACTGGCGTTACGACATTGTGGAAGCGGGATTTAAATGCAATATGACGGATATTATGGCAGCTATCGGCCTCACGGAGCTCAACAGGTATGATCAGGACATGCTTCCCAGGAGAAAGCAGCTATTCGATGCTTATTCAGAAGCGTTGAAACATTGTTCCTGGGCCGAGATCCCTGTCTATGCTTCAGATAAAATTACATCCAGCTGCCATGTTTATGCCCTTCGTATAAGGGGGATTGGTGAACCGGAAAGGGATGAGATCATCAGGAGGATTTTTAACCGCGAAGTGGCAGTGAATGTCCACTTCATTCCTGTGCCGATGTTTTCTTTTTATAAAAGTCTTGGATATGATATAAAAAATTATCCGGTGAGTTACGATCATTTTTCAAGGGAGATTTCGCTTCCTGTTTATTATGACCTGAGCGATGAACAGCAGCAGCAGGTCATTTCAACCGTCATAGCCTGTGTGGAAGAGGTGCTGAATCAAAAACCAGTAACGGCTTGATCAGGATCAGAAAATGAAAAGATTCTTTGATCTCACGGTTTCCATTTTGCTGCTGCTGGTGTTAGCTCCGCTGTTTATTATTATTTCCCTGATGATTTTATTCGACAGCAGGGGAGGTATCTTTTACCTTCAGCACCGCGTGGGATTGCATAATATCGATTTTAAGATTTTTAAGTTCAGGACCATGTATTCCGGATCGGATAAAAAGGGATTGCTCACCGTGGGCGGAAAGGATAACAGAATTACCAAAACCGGCTTTTTGCTGAGGAAATACAAGCTTGATGAATTGCCACAGCTGCTGAATGTTTTGCTTGGTGAAATGAGCCTGGTGGGACCGAGGCCTGAGGTGAGGAAATATGTAAACCTGTATTCAGCCGAACAGAAAAAGGTGCTGGAAGTTAAGCCCGGAATTACGGATTATGCTTCTGTTTTATATTCCAATGAGAATGAATTGCTCGGAAAGTCAGCAGATCCTGAAAAAGATTACATCGAACAGATCATGCCCGCCAAGCTGGAGCTGAATATGAAATACATCAGGGAAATCAGCATGATCACCGACCTGAAAATAATCGGATCAACACTGGTCAGGATTTTATCGAGCCATTGACGACCTGCATCAACGCCTGCACCTGCGCTGTTTTTTCCTCATGTCCCAGCTTTTCATAGGAATACATCAGGTTTCTCAGAAGCCGCCTGATAATTTCCAGGTTGTTGCAGGGAACATAATAGGATGGCTGTGGTTCGAGGGAAAGCTTCTTCAGAAAGCTGTCAATCTCCTTGCTGTCGAATACAGAACCTTTGCTGAAAGGGTTAATATAAAACATTACCTCATCTGCCGAAACGGTTTCCATATCGCCCCTGAAAAAATGATTCATGAAAGCCAGGATGAAATGTTCAGGTAAGTTGACTCCGAATACAGGCAGATCCAGCTGCTGTGCAATGTGCGAATAAATGATGCTGAGCAAAAGCGGATTTCCTTTTTTGCTTTCCAGCACGATATTGATGAATGAATTTTGCGGAGCATGGAAATTGGCCGTATTCCCGCCAAAGGAATGCATATCAAACAGAATGCGGTTGATCACATTTATTTTTTCAAAAGAGGTCAGGTTGTCGTTAAGCTCCAGCCATATTTCCCGTTGAAGCTGGTTCAGCTGGTGGTATATTTTGTTTTCGTCAAGGTCAGGATACTGGAAACGTGCGATCAGGATAACGCCTTCAAGTAAATTGAACATCCTGTTTTCAGCCCATAGTCCGAGTTCGGTTTTTAGTGAATCAAACTGGATCTTGCTTACAATCTCTTCAATACGATGCTGCATGAGAACATCCATCGACTGGCCCCAGGCATCTTCCAGATACGGTATAGCTATCTTACCAATGGTTACAAGCTGATGATGAATATGGTTATAGACTTCCTTATCGGTATCATCAAGCAGACTGATCAGTGCTTTGATTTGCTTTGTTTCCATTATTGAGTTGCTGCCGCTAACAGCGAAAAATTATTTTAATGCAATATTACCCCAGCAGTAATTTGATACCCCAAGTTAATTAAAAAATTATCAACTTTCATGTGTTGAATAAAATAACGGCAAGGTATCTGTAATATTAGCGGGATGCGTGTTTGCCAGGCTCTTTAACAGCAGAACAATTTTAAATTTTCTTCGTAAAACCTCCTGATTCAGCGAATCCTGTTTAACTATGAAAAAATTACTAACTGTTTTTTTGATTATTTTTTTCCCCATTATTGCCAGGGCACAGACCTTCAATAATTCCACCGGTGGAGCGATCCCAGATAACAACACGCTTACCTGTTACCCGGTAACAGTATCAGGACTTCCTTCACTGATTGATACCTCCTTCGGGATCATTTCTGCCTGCATTAATATTGCCCATCCTTACGACTCCGACCTGCGGATTTATTTAAAGGCTCCAAACGGTTTTGTGATCGACCTTTCATCAACAAACGGTGGGTCGGGAGATGATTACACATCCTGTTGCTTCAGGATGGATGGCTTATCGGGTCCTGTAACATTTGGACTTCCCCCTTTTACCGGTACCTGGATCCCCGAGCAGAGCTTAAATCTGTTTAACACCGGTATCATAAACCCAAACGGTGACTGGTTCCTTTGCGCGCTTGATGAAGTTCCCAATGACAGCGGATCTGTAATTTCGTTCGATATAACTTTCGGAAACAGTCCGCCCCACGACCCTGCTCCTCCAACAGGAATCTGCAGTACAACGGATGCCAGCGGTTGTGCCTGCCCGGTTTCAGGTGATACTGTATGTGATTTGATGCCGGATATGACGGCATCGGCTCTGGAAATTTTGAATGACCATATTGAAAGTCCAGGCTATATTGATATGAGCAATGCAACGCCAAACATCGGTTATGGGCCGTTGGAAGTAAGAGGCACCAACCAGTGCTTTTGCGATACAATGCAGGTGCCATGTACTGTTTCCATGTGTCCCGACAGCTCCGGACCCACTGAAATAATCTCCCAGCGAATTTATCATAAGAACGGCGGTACGATGACCTATACCGATGTCACAGCCGGAACAATGACATACCATCCCTCACATGGACATATTCATGTTGATGACTGGGCAAGCTATTCATTGCGTATTCCAACCTCGGATCCCGATGCAAGGAACTGGCCCATCGTCGGACTTGGAACCAAAACAAGCTATTGCCTGGTAAATCTTGGTGACTGCAACACAGGCGCAGGCATCTGTGCCGATACCGGAGGAACTGTTTATAACCAGGGCAACCTTCCCAATTATGGTTTGGGTGCGGTGAGCGGATGTGGGACCGAACAGGGAATATATGTTGGCAGCTATGACGTATACAGCGCCATTCTCGATGGCCAGCGCATATTAATTCCGAATGTCTGTAACAATGATTACTTCATTGTTTCCATTACTGATCCCGATAATCATTTTATTGAAAAGAATGAAAATAACAACTGGGTTGCAGTTCCGGTAACCCTTACACAGCAGCCGGGGTCAACACCCGTAAGCGCATTCAGCTATGCTGCAACCGGAATGAATGTATCTTTTTTCAATAATGCTACCGGTAACAACGTATACAGGTGGAGCTTTGGCGATGGTCAGGTTGATTCTTCCGGGCAGTCATTGAGTCACACTTATCAGTCGCCTGGAACGTATGTAGTGGTATTGTCAGTCGACAATGGTATTTGCCAGGCTTCCTCGGCGCAGCTGGTAACAGTACCCGGAAGTGTAAACGTGAATGAACCGGTTGCTTCCCTGCCAAAACTGAAAATAGCTCCCAATCCTTCATCGGGTGCCATTACCTTTTCATATGAGCAGACAGGAAGACAAAAAGTAAAGCTTGAACTGTTTGACCCCTATGGCAAACTTTTGATGGAGCTTGCTGATCCCCGCAATGATGCTGGAAAACATGAGTTCAGACTTGAAAAAAATGAGCTTGTCCCTGGCGTTTATTTTGCCAGACTGACCGCTGATGAAAGGTCAGAAACTTCGAGGATCGTCATTCTGAAATAAACAGGCGCTGAACTTAATTTTTATGCTGTTTCTTTTGATCAGATCCGGCTTGTCGATATTTGTGATATATTTACGTTACAGGAATATTTTCTGTATTCGGCTTTGATGAAAAAATTTTACCGGCAGGGATTCTTTTTACTCAGCATGTTTTATTGCATGTCAGCACGTTTGGTTTTCAGCCAGCCTGGTTTTTATGATCTGCATGTTGTTCAGGAAATCAACATGGTATTTACACAGCCAAACTGGAGCTATCAACTTGATACCTCAAAGAATGGCAATGGCGGATACATTATCGCTGCGCAGGTTCAGATCAACGGAATTAATTTTGATTCGGTGGGAGTGAAATACAAGGGTACCAGCTCCTACAGCCTCAGTCAGACCAAAAATCCCTTTCACCTGTCACTCGATTTTGTGAAATCAAACCAGGACTACCAGGGATATTCCGAAGTTAAGCTTGGTAATGGATGGTCTGATCCTTCTTCAGTCAGGGAAGTTCTTTCGTATGAAATTCTCCGCAATTACATGGATGCACCCCAGTCGAACTTCGCAAGGGTTTTTATCAATGGAAATTACCAGGGACTGTACAGCAATACGGAGGATATCGGAAAAAAATTTGCCGGCGATCATTTTTATTCATCTTCAAACACACTTATCAAATGCAATCCGTGGATTCCGGGATTATATTGGTCCGACCTGGTTAACCTTGGCCAGGACAGCTCGCTGTATTTTCATCATTATGATTTGAAATCAGATTACGGCTGGAATGAACTGGTTGATCTTTGTGATACACTTGAAAATTATTCCGGTGATATTCACCGCATGCTGGATGTTGACAGGACCCTCTGGATGCTTGCCTTTAACAACGTAACGGTTAACCTGGATAGTTATACTGGTGCTTTTGCTCAGAATTATTATCTCTGCCGTGATGACAACGGACGCTTTAACCCGGTGATCTGGGACTTAAACATGTGCTTTGGAGGCTTTGGTATGACTGGTTCCGGCCCCCCGCTCAGCATCAGCACCATGCAGAACATGCCGCCCATGCTGCATGATACCAATTCATTGCGTCCGCTCATCAGCCGATTGCTGGCAAATGCTACATACAGGCATATGTATGTTGCACACATGAAAACAATTTTAAATGAATTTTTCGGAAATAATCTTTACCAGACACTTACCGACAGCTGCCAGAATCTGATCGACAGCAGTGTGCAGATCGAACCTTACGGACTGTATACCTATTTGGAGTTTCAGCAGAGTCTTACTACGAATATCGGAACAGGGCCTCTGCAGATTCCGGGTATATATAACCTGATGGGCGCCCGGGTTACCTATCTTAATAATACCCCGGAATTCCAGCAGCAGCAGCCGCTGATTGGTCCGGTATCGGTGGTGCCTTCCACACCATCCATTAACGATTCAGTCTGGTTCACCTGCAATGTTGCCAATGCATCAGCAGTAAAGCTTGGCTACCGGTATTTTACCCCATACATTTTCAACCGGATCGATATGTTCGATGATGGCAACCACCAGGATGGAGCAGCCGGTGACCAGGTTTTTGGAGTGGCAATTCCTGCATCCAGCGCCAGCCTGGAATATTACGTATATGCTGAGAGTGCCATTGCAGGCATATTCTCACCTGAGCGCGCCGAGCATGAATTTTACCACCTCCAGGTAAATACCCCGCTGGCATCGCCAGGTTCATTTGTCATCAATGAATTTCTTGCGCTCAATAATACCGGTGCAACGGATGCTCAGGGGGAACATGATGACTGGATTGAATTGTTTAATAAAACAGCCACCGATATTCCGCTTGCTGGTTTTTTCCTCAGTGATGATCCTTCCAATCCTGGCAAATGGCCTTTTCCCGCCAATACAGTCCTCCCTGCAAACGGTTACCTGACTGTTTGGGCAGATGAAGACCAGTCCTTAAACGGATTGCATTGCAACTTTAAATTGTCAGGAAACGGTGAATCCCTGATCTTATCCGATTTGAACAGCCTGGTACATGACAGTATTGCGTTCGGATTGCAATCGCCTGATGTATCTCAGGCCCGTTGTCCCGACGGAACAGGTCCATTTAACTTTAGTCTGTTGCCCTCATTGGGTGCAACCAACAATTGTAATACAGGGGTCGATGTAATAGCCGGAGGAAACCGGCTGCATGTTTTTCCCAATCCGGCCAGTGGTGTGATCAGCATATTTGCTGATGAAAAAATCAGCAGGCTCGCCCTGTACAATCCGCTTGGGGTGCTTTTAATTCAACAGACGGAGACCAGGGGTGTTCCTGTAACATTGGATTTATCAGCGCTTGGCGGAGGTGTTTATTTGCTCAGGATTAATGATGAAAAGGTGATCAGGATCATCAAGATCTGAAGAATTCCGTATTGAAAATCAGGTCATAGGGTGGTGCCGGTTAACAGCAATCTTTTTTACTATTTTTACAAAAAGTTTATATGCTCATACCTTTTTTCAAATACCAGGGTACAGGAAATGATTTTATTATGGTTGACAACCGGAACAGGGTTCTTGATCAGGGAAGGATTGACCTCGTCAGGGACCTTTGTAACCGCAGGTTTGGCATCGGAGCTGACGGATTGATTCTGCTGCAGACGATTGCAGGGTATGACTTTGAAATGGTTTATTTTAATGCCGACGGCAATATCAGCTCCATGTGCGGAAACGGCGGAAGATGCATAACAGCATTTGCCAGGAAGCTTGGGATAATTTCGGATAAGGCTTCTTTTATTGCCGTTGACGGGCCGCATACGGCCATCATCGAAAAATACGATCCCGTAAACCATCTTGCACATGTCTCCCTGAAAATGGGAGATGTGAAAAATATAAGAACCGGTGATGGTTATTATTTCCTTAACACAGGATCACCTCATTACATCACTTTTGTGAATGATGTGGCAGTTATTGATGTAGATGCAGCGGGAAGAAAAATCAGGAATAGTGATGAGTTCCGGAAAGAAGGCACCAACGTCAATTTTATTTCTGAAAGCAGTGGATTGCTTCATATCAGAACTTATGAAAGGGGAGTGGAAGCGGAAACACTTTCATGCGGAACAGGTGTGACCGCAGCAGCCCTTGTTGCAGGAATGAAAAAAAAGCTGGATGGCCCGGTTCGGTTAATGACAGCAGGAGGTCAGCTGGAAGTTGCATTTCAAGCCGACGGTGATGGTTTTAAGAATATATTTTTAAGGGGACCGGCAGCATTCGTATTTGAAGGAGTAATACCAGTTTAAAAGCCACGAATTACCAACTATGAGATCAGGAAATATTAACCTCCGCGCACCGGAACCAGGCGATCTGGGTTTGATGTATCTTTATGAGAACAATACGGATATCTGGCTCTACAGCGAGACTTCAAGGCCTTTTTCAAAATATACGCTGGAGGAATATATCAAAACAGCGCACGACGACATTTACGCAACGCGCCAGCTCCGGTTCGTCATTGAAATGGCCGGTGATAAGCAAAATAAAGCAATCGGCTTTGTTGACCTGTATGATTTTGATCCCATGCACAGGCGGGCAGGAGTGGGGATACTGATTGGGGATGAAACTGAACGAAGAAAAGGCTATGCAGGTGCAGCCCTGAAGCTGCTGGCTGAATATGCTTTTCAGACGCTGAATCTTCATCAGCTCTATTGCCTCATTGAGTCATCTCATCAGCACAGCCTGAAGCTGTTTTCCAATGCCGGGTTCGGAAAGTCTGCTGAGTTAACCGACTGGCTGCTCAAAAAAGGAAGCTGGTGTCCGGTTGTGATGATGCAGCTCATTGCTAAGGCGGGTTAATTTCGTATATATAAACGTTAGTATAAATGAAAGTTCCGCGGGCCGTCAGGGTGTTTCTTTTTTCAGCAGTTCTGGCAACCATGCTCAGTGTGCAGATTTACTGTTCAAGGAGCAATGAACCGGCAGGACAAAAGGAAGTATATGCCGGACTGGGCGATTCCGCACGCTATGTGGGCATCATGGCATGCCGCCAGTGTCATGAGTCCATCTACAATACCTTCATTGAAACAGGAATGGGTAAGTCCTTTGATGTGGCTTCACACAGGAAAAGTGCTGCAAGTTTCGGTACGCATGCACTGGTTTATGACAGCATCCTCGATTATTATTACCATCCATACTGGGATCAGGACAGCCTCCGGGTGCTGGAATTCCGCTTAAGCGGGAAAGACACTGTGCATCACCGTGTTGAAACCGTGAATTACATTGTGGGATCAGGTCAGCATACCAATTCACATATTATGAATACCAATGGTTACCTGCACCAGGTGCCTGTTACATTCTATACACAGAAAGGCACGTGGGACCTGGCTCCCGGTTTTGAAAACGGTCGTAATTCCAGGTTTCGACGGCTCATCGGCCTGGAATGCATGAGCTGCCATAATGCATTTCCGGAATTTGTATTGGGATCAGAAAACAGATATACTGCTGTCAGAAATGGAATTGACTGCGAACGCTGTCATGGTCCCGGTTCAGTGCACGTGGCGCAAAAACAGGCAGGAGCGCTGGTTGACGTTTCAAAAAAAATAGATTACTCCATCGTAAACCCTGCCAAGCTGCCGGTTGACCTGCAGTTTGATGTTTGCCAGCGATGTCATATACAGGGTAATGCAGTGCTTAACCCCGGAAGATCCTTTTATGATTTCAGACCCGGCATGCGGCTTTCCGAAGTGATGAATGTATTCATGCCGTTATACAAGGGTAACGAAGATGAGCACATCATGGCTTCGCATGCGGAGCGGTTAAAGCAAAGCAAATGTTACCTGGAAACCAGCAGGCAGATTAATTCTGAACAAAGAAAAGAAGAAGCCAGCCTCAGACCTTTTGAAAATGCGCTGACTTGTGTTACCTGTCATAATCCGCACGTCAGTGTAACGGTTACCGGTGAAGGTGTATTTAACAAAGCCTGTATGAAATGTCATGAAAATGGAAAGTCAGCCAGCTGCACGGAAGATATTTCAATAAGGGAAAAGGTAAGCGATAACTGTGTTTCATGCCACATGCCCAAATCTGGTGCAACCGATATTCCCCATGTGCGTGTAACTGATCACCGCATCAGGATCATCCTGGATGAAAATAAAAAAAATGAAATCAGGCAGTTCGCCGGTATTGCATGTATCAATAATCCAGATCCTCCACGTGAGGCCATCGGAAGAGCGTTTATTGCCTATTATGAAAAATTCGGTATGGATAGATCAGCGTTGGATTCAGCAGCAAAATATTTTGCTGACGGAACGGATCAGGAGCTTAAAGCTAATTTCCATGCATTGGTGCAGCTGGCTTTCCTGAAAGAAGAATACAATTTAGTATTGACATATGCTTCAAGGCTCACCAATGCCGTTCAGTTCCTGAATCGTCAGTCATACATGAATGAGGATGCATGGTGCTGTTACCGGATTGCTGAAGCTGCCGGATATGTCAGAAAACCGGAATTGGCTATGCAGTTTTACAGGCAGGCCGTGTTTCTGGCTCCAGATCAGCTGGACTTCCGCAGTAAATATGGGGCTTCGCTCATGGAAAACAAGCATCCGCAGGAAGCAAAGAAAGAATTTGAATTTATTACCGTTGAAGATCCGGAATATTTCCAGGCATGGTCAAATCTGGGGTACCTTTATCTGATACTGGATAATGACACTGTCAAAGCCAGGACCTGCTATGAACAGGCGCTTATGCTCAACCCCGACTATGAAAGTGCCCGTATGAACCAGGCCGGATTATTCATTTACAGGAAACAAATTCCTGATGCCATCCGACTGTTGAAAGAAATTCTAAAAAAGAATCCACGGAATTCAAATGCCAGATTACTTTTGAATCGGATAAATACTTCATCGTGACACGTGGCAAAGAAAAAGGGTAAAATAAAAAAGTGGAAGAAAATCCTGCTTTCTTTTCTGGCAGTGCTGCTGACCTTTGCCATTGTAATGGCTGTTGATCTTTATAACAGGATTTTTTCTCCCAACCTGCTCGTTTCCCCTGCCAAAGAGCAATACATCTATATCCATACAGGTGATACCTTCATACAGGTTATGCGAAACCTGCAGGAAAACAACCTGCTCAGGAACAGTGCTTCTTTCCAGTGGGTGGCCGAACGGATGGGATATACGAATAAAGTGCGGCCTGGCCGGTATAAGGTACAGTCGGGTATGAATAACAAGGAGCTGGTCTCCCTGCTCAGGTCAGGTAAGCAAACGCCGGTTCAGCTTACTTTTAACAACATCAGGTCCATTCCCGAGCTTTGCGGTATTGTCGGATCACAGCTTGAAGCTGATTCATTTTCACTGGTCAGCCTGCTGTCCGATGAAACCTTTCTGGAGGAAAACGGTTTCAATTCGCAGACATGCCTGGCCATGTTTATTCCCAATACCTATGAATTTTACTGGAATTCCAGTGCAGATCAGTTCTTCAGCCGGATGAAAAAGGAATATGCCAGGTTCTGGAATCCGCAGCGGAATTCGCTGGCAAAGCAAATGAGCCTGACCCCGGTGGAAGTTTCCGTGCTGGCATCCATCGTGGAGAAGGAAACTGTAAAAAATGATGAAAAACCGGTGATTGCAGGTGTTTACCTGAACCGATACAGAAAAGGCTGGAAGCTGGAAGCCGACCCGACGCTGGTGTATGCTTTGGGGGATTTTACCATCAGAAGGGTGCTGAATGAACATAAAGAAATTGAATCACCCTATAATACTTACCTGCACGAAGGATTGCCGCCCGGCCCGATCTGCATTCCCTCACAGTCATCCATTGATGCCGTGCTGAATTATTCAAAGCACCAGTATATGTTTTTTTGTGCAAGGGATGATTTTTCCGGATACCATGCCTTTGCCAAAGATTATGCAACGCATCTTATTAACGCCAAAAGATTTCAAAAGGAATTAAACAGGCGAAGTATCCGGTCATAGTTACATCATACCTTTTTACTAAATTTACGCCATAGCCGGAGCTATACTTTTAACCTTATGAAACAGGCCTATTTGAAGAAGTTTTTATTGTTTTGGTTCCTGTTGGTACCACCAGCGCATACAATGGCTGCTGATATCCCGGTATTGCTCAGGCTTTCCAGGGCTGATCAGGCAGATACCAACGGATGCAACTTCGTGGAGCAGCTTACCGCCATCATTTACCGTGAAATTGTGGATGGAAGAGTAAAGCTTTGGGATTCACCTGCAAAGGAAATCCAGATTACCGGAATCACCCTGCAGGAGCTTGAAAAGAACACCGATACAAAGTTTACAAGCCAGGAGTATGTGTTCATTTATGAACTATGGCAAAGCAACAGGAAGCTGCTGACATCCCAAACCCTTGGATTTAACTTCAGTAATAAAACGGGATCAGGAGAAGACGTGGCATATGGTTTTGTAGAATACAGCGCTGTAAGGGACCTTTTCCTGCGAACCAGGATCAGCACCAATGCCAATGGTGATTATTCATCTACTTATGCGTCCTACGTCAACAATAAAAATTATAATTACAGCATCATTCAGTTTAACGGAAAGGTGATTAAGGATGGCGGAGAATCAGCTAAGATCAAAAGAGATTTTATCGGAGGCCAGCAGTTTAACCCGGCAACATTTGTTTTTTCTGATCCTGACAGGCTGATCTCTTACCAGGTGGAAAAAAGCACCCAGAGTGATGAAAAATCAGTCAACAGCAACAGGTTTCTTCAAGAAGTTGAATTATACCTGACCGAAAATGAGGAGATATTCTATAATTTTGGCGGAGATAAAATCCTGAGTTATTTTCAGAAAAATCAGTTGCATGTGACGAAAATTGAATGTACGGAAATCTGGAAAAAAATCAATGATTCAATATTCACTGAAACTAAGACCATGACCATTTATGTCAACGATTCTGCACTCTATCCCATGAATACAAGAGAAATCAGCAGGCTTGAAGTCATGATCAATGGAAAGCACCTGACTGAATTCATCAGACAAAAACGATTCAATATTGTTATTACACAGATTAATGCACAGAAGGTGTCCAGGAAAGATGCTTTCCTTTACTATAAAGGATTGATGAGCGCGGAATGGCGTAACCTGACTGCCTATGTTAAAAATTATTAAATTTATTATTATAAACCTGGAATATGAGTAAGATTAAATTCGGTACTGATGGCTGGAGGGCGATCATTGCAAAAGACTTTACAGTTGCCAATGTGATCAGGGTTGCTGAAGCCACTGCAACCTGGCTGTTGGATAAAAAAGCATCCCCGTCGGTGGTCGTGGGCCATGATTGCAGGTTTGCAGGTGAATTGTTTGTGGAAACAGTGGCCAAGGTTTTATGTTCACGCGGAATTAAAGCAGAAGTTGCAAAGGGGTTTGTTTCTACTCCCATGATCTCTTTCGGTGCAGTGAAATTAAATGCCGATCTGGGCATTATCATCACTGCAAGCCATAATCCGCCTGATTACAATGGCTTTAAGCTGAAAGGCGCATATGGCGGCCCGTTATTGCCCTCGAGCGTTTCTGAAATTGAAGCCATCATTAAAGATCAGCCGGGAATCGATACGGAGCAGCTGAGCCTGGAGGATTTCCGGAAAAAGGGATTGCTATCCTATGTTGACCTGGAAACCATGTACTGTGATCATGTCATTGCAAATTTTGATCTGGATGCAATCAGGAAATCAGGACTGCGGTTTGCCTATGATGCCATGTATGGATCCGGTCAGAATGTGATTAAAAGGCTTTTTCCTGAAATTACCATGCTGCACTGTGATTACAATCCTTCATTTAAAGGCCAGGCCCCCGAACCCATCCATAAAAACCTGATCGAATTTTCAGAACTGATAAAGCGGGAAGGGAACATCAGCTGTGGCCTGGTAACCGATGGAGATGCTGACCGCATTGGCCTGTATGACGACAAAGGAAATTTTATTGATTCCCATCATATCATTCTGCTGCTGATTCATTATCTGCATAAATACAAAGGCCTTTCAGGCAAGGTCTGTTCAGCTTTCTCCACCACACCCAAGGTGGAAAAACTTTGCAGGCATTATAACCTGCCGATTGAAACAGTGAAGATCGGCTTCAAATACATCTGTGAAATCATGTTGAAGGAAGACGTCCTGCTGGGAGGAGAAGAATCAGGCGGGATTGCCATAAAGGGCCATATCCCGGAGCGTGACGGTATCTGGATGGGTCTGGTGATCTGGGAATTTATGGCGAAATCAGGCAAGAGCCTTCGTGACCTGATCAGGGAAGTTTATGACATCGTTGGCCCATTCTCCTTTGAACGGTCTGACCTGCATATCCGTGAAGAAGTGAAGCAAAAAGTGCTGCAAAACTGCCGCCAGGGAAAATACAATGCATTTGGAAATTATAAGGTCTCCAGGGTTGAAGACCTGGATGGCTATAAGTACTTTTTTGACAATGGCGACTGGCTGATGATCCGTGCTTCAGGAACTGAACCTGTCTTAAGGACCTATGCTGAATCCTCTTCCAGGGAGGCTGCTTTTGCCATCCTGAAAGCTGGTGAAAAAACACTGTTAAGCTGAACACAGAAAGACCCACCCGGTAATTAATGAAAGCCAAGCAATCCAGTTGTCCTGTACCATACGGGATTGCTTTCTCATGGAGGTCGTTGCTGGTATTCTCCCTGGCATTGCTGATGCTGGCGGGAAACCGTGCACAGGCACAGCAAAGAAAATTCCTTGCACCTGATACCGTATATAACGCAAAACGGGTAAAAGCCGTCGCCCTGGTAACAGGGGGTATATACGTTGCATCCATGGCTGGATTGTACAACCTGTGGTACAAGGATTATCCGCTTAATTCACTCCATGCTTTCAATGACAACGGTGAATGGTATCAGATGGATAAGGCAGGTCATATAGGAAGTGCATACTACCTGGGGAAAATGGGTATCGGGCTGCTTAACTGGACGGGAATGAACCGGAAAAAGGCCATCTGGTACGGAGGACTGATGGGCGCTTTTTTTCAGACCAGCATTGAAGTGCTGGATGGATTATCACCTGCCTGGGGATTTTCATGGGGTGATGTGGCTGCGAATGCAATCGGATCAGCCATGCTCATTTCACAGGAACTTGTCTGGAATGAACAACGGATCCAGTTTAAGTTCTCGTTTCACCAGACACAATACGCGCCTCAAAGACCAGAGGTGCTGGGCAATGGCTTTCTGGAAAATATGTTTAAGGATTATAACGGTCAGACCTATTGGCTTTCCTGTAATATTTCTTCTTTTTTACCGCCGGATTCACGCTTTCCAAAGTGGCTGAATATTGCCGGCGGGTATGGAGCGGAAGGCATGACAGGCGCTTTTTCCAATCCTTATCCCGGTTTGGAAAGGTACAGGCAGATCTATATTGCACCTGATATTGATCTGACCAGGATCAAAACCAGATCAAGGTTTCTGAAAGTGGTGTTCTATACAGTCAGCTTTCTCAAATTCCCGCTTCCGGCAATTGAATTTGATGTACCTGGTAAAGTTAAATTCGTACCCATTGCATTTTAAGCAGATTCCATGAATTAACAGATTGCAGTAGAACTATTTAGCATTAATGCACGTACAAAAAGTCTAATTCATAAATTTAACTAATTTTGCGTCAAATTTTTTGAGCCTATGAGGAAATATTGTTTGCTTTTTTTGGTCCTTGTTTTGTTCGGGTGCAGAAGCCTCAATCCAAGTGTAATGTTCAGAACAAAAGGAAATTACGAATATCAGATTGATCAGACCCTGGCTAATGCTGAATACAAGATCACCCCAAACGATTATCTTCAGTTTGATGTGTATTCCCGTGACGGCTTTAATCTGATTGATCAGACCGCAGTTTCTGTACAGTCTTCTGGCGCACTGGGAACCAGTGCAACTGGCGAAAGTATTACTAAATACCTCGTTGAGCTGGATGGATTTGTGAAATTGCCTATCCTTGGAAGGGTTAAAATCAAGGATTTGACCGTAAAGGAAGCCGAAAAAATGCTGGAGACCATGTATGCCACATATTACCAGAAACCCTTTGTACAGCTTAAGGTTCTGAACAGAAGGGTATTGGTTTTCCCTGGTGCAGGAGGAGCAGGAAGGGTAGTATTTCTTGAAAATGAAAATACAACGCTCGTTGAAGCGTTAGCCATTGCAGGCGGAATATCGCCTACCGGAAAAGCCTGGCGTGTTAAACTGATCAGGGGAGACCTGAGAAACCCTCAAATACAACTTATCGACTTGTCCACAATTGAAGGGTTGAAGCAAAGCAATCTGCTTTTGCAGGCCAACGATATTATTTATGTGGAACCTGTGCCCAATGTTGCACAGAATATCCTCGCCCAGATCACCCCCGTTATAGGCTTGGTTACCAGTGCCCTGGTTATTTATAACATTTTCATTACCCTGAACAAGCCGTAATGCCAAAAAAAAAGATAACTCCGCTTAACGAGGAGTTTGATTTTAAGCTGTTTGTCACCATTGCCAAGATGAATTTCTCCTGGCTGGTGTTTTTTCTCGTACTCTCCATCATATCAGCTTTTCTTTACCTGCGATATACACCACCGGTATTTGAGGTTGGTACCGTTATCAAACTATCGTCGGAAAATGATGCGAATAAGATCCTGGACCTGAGTCACAAGGGGTTTGACGACCTCAGCTCCAATCAGATCGCCGGTGATATTGAGCTGATCAGATCAAGGCTGATTGCTGAACGTGCGCTCGACAAGCTTCCATTACAAGTCAGCTATTTCTCAAAGGGTACGCTGCTTGAATTTGAAATGTATAACGGAAGTCCATTTACAGTTACTGCAGTACCTCTGGATTCAGGAATTTACGGGATGCATTTTTTTGTGGATTTTATTGATGAATTTCATTACAATCTTACTTACAATAATGCATCAGCTGAAAAAGTTACCCATACACTGAAAATAGGTGAGTGGAACAAAATGCCATTTGCCAAGATCAAACTCACGGTAAATAATTTTCCGAATATCCTTAGTCAGCAAAAGAAATTTAAAACGGATGCTTATTATTTTGTTTTAAACAGGACTTCTGATATCGCTTACGAATGTTCGCGGAACCTCACTGTTGCACCACTGAATCTGGAGGCTAAAACGATTTCAATAAAATACAAGGATAAAAATGCGATCAAGGCATCACAGATCGTAAACACAATTTCTGAAGAATTTATCAATTACGATGTTCAGAAAAGTGCTGAAGTGGCTGATACAATCCTGCAGTTTATTGACAAGACTATTGATCAGGTTAATGCCGATCTAAGCGGGTCTGAAGGAACTATTGAAGCTTTTAAAAGAGCCAATAAAATTACCAATCCGGAAGTGATGATGGGCAATGTACTTGAAAAAATCAAAGCCCTCAATGATGAAAAACTGAATTTGGATATTGAGATCGCCGTAGTTGAAAAGCTACGCCAGGAAGTGATGCTGAACGAAGAGGTAAGCACGCTGATTATGAATCTGGTTGGAAAATATGATAATGGCGCAATCTCCCAACAAATACTTGAGCTTCAGAAGCTGCTTAATCAGCGGAATGTGCTCACACTTCAGGCCACAGATCAGAGCGATATTTATAAAGCAGAAGACTATGTAATCGAAAAGCAAAAGGAAATCCTTCAACGGTCCATTACAAACAAGGAAATTGAGCTTAAGGAACGCAGGGTGTCACTTGAAAAACGGATTACTGAATTCGATTCGAGATTTGATGTAATGCCTACCAAACAGGCTGAATTCGACAGGCTGGTGAGAATATACAATATCAACGAAAGGTTTTATTCCACACTGCTTGAAAGAAAAGCGGAATTCTCAATAACACGTGCAGGTTTTGTTCCCAAAAATGTCATACTCGAATACGCCAATCCAAGCACATCACCTGTGTTTCCCAACCGGTCACTGGTGATCAGCGCCAGCCTGATGCTTGGATTCATCTGCAGCTTTTTTCTGATTATTATCCGTTACCTGTTCTACAGTGAGCTTTCTTCACTGGAAGAAATTGAGCAGTATACGGATGCCTCCCTGCTGGGAATCATTCCAAGGTATAAAAGGGAAATACCGATCTCCCAGTTGCTGGTGGATAAAAATCCGAAATCCGTTATTTCAGAAGCATTCCGGTCTATACGAACCAACCTGCAGTTCATTTCGAACGAGGCAGGTTCCAAGGTGCTTGCTGTGACTTCAACAATTTCAGGTGAGGGAAAAACATTCAATGCGATTAACCTGGCCGGTGTAATCGCGTTTTCCGGAAAAAAAGTTGTTATCCTGGATCTTGACATGAGAAAACCCAAAATTCACCTGGGTTTTAATGTTGAAAACAATCACGGCATGAGCACCATTCTGATTGGAAAGGATAAACCGGAAAACTGTATCATCAAGAGCTCACTGGAAAACCTTGATTTTATTACGGCAGGTCCGATTCCTCCCAATCCCTCAGAGCTCATTATCAGTAAAAGAATGGATGAGCTGATCAATTACCTCAAAGGAGTTTATGATATAATCATCATTGATACCCCGCCTGTGGGTATTGTGAGCGATGGTGTGCCGGTGATACAAAAGGTTGATTATCCAATTTATATTCTGAGAGCGAATTATTCGAAAAAGCTCTTTATTCATAATATCAATAAGCTGCTCAACGAGAGTAAGGTTTCCAAGCTGTCAGTAATATTAAACGGAGTGGAAATGGCCAAGCTTAAATACGGATATGGCTACGGATATGGTTATAGTTACGGTTATGGCTATGGCTATGGCTATGGGTACGGTTACGGTTATTATGAAGAAGATCACAGGCAAACCGGAATTATCAAAACAATCAAAGAATTTTTCTCGAGAAGCTGACCAGGCATTTATTATTAAATTATGAAGTTTACCGAAGTTTATCCGGGAGGGCCCGTGATCATTGAACCAAAGATATTTTCCGACAGCAGGGGATACTTTTTTGAATCGTACAATCTGGAAGTTTTTAAAAAAGCCGGCATACCGGTTCATTTCATGCAGGATAATGAATCCCAGTCATCAAAAGGAGTTTTGCGCGGACTCCATTTTCAGAATCCTCCGTTTGAGCAGGGAAAGCTGGTGCGCGTTACCTCAGGATCCGTGCTGGATGTGGCAGTTGATATCAGGAAATCAGCCGCATCCTATGGCAAACATTTTGTAATTGAACTTAGCGGTACCAATAAAAAAATGCTTTGGATACCACCGGGCTTCGCACATGGCTTCCTGGCGCTTGAAGATCAAACCTGTTTTCTGTATAAATGCACCAATGTTTACAATAAAGATTCGGAAAGCGGAATCATCTGGAACGATAAACAATTGAATATTGAATGGGGAATTTCTTCTCCTGTCGTTTCAGAAAAAGATTTGGAACTCAGGAATTTTAATAATTTTATCAATAATTTCAATTAATTTTTTGCTGTTTGAAATAACTGCCCCGGTTAATGGAAAATTTTATCGACAATAATTATTACTCCATTGTTTACTCCACTTTTTTTGCGCTGACAGTTGTGTTTTCGTTTCTGATCAACAGCCTCTTTCTGAAATTTTCGCGCACGCTGGGCATCAGGAACAACTACGATGGAACGATTATCCGTTGGGGAGCCCTTTCAAAACCTGCCATGGGAGGAATATCCTTCTACATTGTTTTTCTGATATCAGTAGCAAGTTATTCATTCTTTTTTAACCCCAAGCATGTCCTGCATAATGCACAGTTTGTAGGATTGCTGCTATCCATGGCGCTTGGATTCCTCATCGGCCTTGCTGATGATGCATATAATACAAGGCCATTGTTGAAGTTCTTTGTCCAGCTTTCCTGCAGTGCAATCCTGATTATTTCCGGAATTTATATCGATCTTTTTTCCAATGTGATATTGAACTACGCTATTACGGTATTCTGGGTTGTCGGGATAATGAACTCCATAAACCTGCTTGATAATATGGATAGCATCACCACCATTGTATCCATAGCCATTGTGGAAGCAAGCATGCTCATTATCCTTATGAACAGGGATTTCACCAACATACACCTCATTATCCTGGTTGGCGTATTATCTTCCCTGATTGCTTTCTTATATTACAACTGGAATCCGTCAAAAATGTATATGGGTGATACCGGTAGCCAGTTCCTGGGTGTATTCCTGGCTTATATGGGAATTATTTATTTCTGGAATGATCCTTACCCTGTAACGCCGCATTCACCAACAAGGCAGCTGACCATTGCCATGCTTGCTTTCATCATGCCCATCATTGATACGACGGTAGTGGTGATCAACAGGATTTCACTGGGAAATTCACCCTTTATTGGCGGGAAGGATCATACCACGCATTCCCTGGTATATATGGGACTTTCAGATAAAATGGTTGCAGTGGTATTTATGCTGATTTCCTTTGTATCAGTGTTGCTGATTTTTGTGATCAGGAATTACCTGCTAAACTGGAGTTATACCATTTTCTGGGTATTCATGGCTTACTTTTTCAGCATGCTTGCCTTTTTCTTTTATTGCACGCGGTCAAAAAAAGCCAGGAATACGCTGGCCATGAAAAATAACCTCAGCACCACTTCAGCCTGAACGGAGGTGCTTATTTTTGCTGTGAAAGCTGTTTGAGATATTCTTTCGCTTCCTTATTCTCAGGATCATACTCCAGCGATTTATTATAGCTTTCTATCGCTTTTGAATTGTCTTCTTTCTTTACATAGTAAAAACCGATGAACCTGTATGCTTCGCCTATTTCGTTTTTGGGCGATTTGGCGTCAGGCACCGCAATCTCCAGGTATTTGGTGAAGAGGGCAAAGGTGGTATCATTATTTGCCTCTTCGTTGAGGCTGTTGCTTCTGGCACGCCAAAGATATCCTGCACTTGCGGCAGGTTTCAATTCAACAACGCGTAGAAAAGCCGTGTCAGCCTTGTTATACTCTTTGTTGAAATAGTATGATTTCCCAAGTGAAAAATAATCAATGGCCGAAGCTGTTTTTGTCGCGTCAATTTTTTTCTGGTATGCCTGCTGGGCAAGTACATAATTTTTTGAGCGCATATACACATCTCCCATATCTGAATAAAGCTCAGTCTTGCTCGAATCAAGCTCCAGCGCTTTTTGGAGGTAAACAATGGCCAGTGAATCCCGGTTCGTCTTATTGACGGTATCTCTTGGTGCTTTGGCCATCAGCTTTCCGTAATATTCGTAGTCAAGTGGCAGCAATTTGGATTTATCCGATTTCTTGAAGAAATTCTCCATATAAGTAAGTCCTTCAGGATATTTCTTTTGTTCATAAAGCGAATAACCCTGTAAACGGCTCAGCAGTATATTTGATGAATCCATTCCCATCAGCTCATTGATAACAGTGATCTCTGTTGCATAATCCTTGCTTAAAAACAGGATATAGGCATACTTGGTCATGGAGGCCACTGTACTGTCGGCTTTTTGAAGATAGATCTGGTATGAATCGCGTGCCTTCTCATATTTCCTGAAAGTGAAATACAGGTCTGCACGGTCACGGTAAGCAGCTGAATAATTCGAATCAATGGCAATGGCATCACTGAATGCTTTTTCTGAACCTTCCAGGTTCCTCGACCGCGTATAAACTACTCCAATGCGTGTATTGGCCCTTGCTGATTTCGGGTTATACTCCAGCGCTTTCTCATAGTTGGTAACGGCCATGCCACCGTTATTGTCAGCCAGGAAAGCATCTCCCAGGGTAATATAAACATCCGGATTTTTGGGATCTATGGCCTGCGATTTATTAAGCGCTTCATAGGCTTTTGGAATATCTTTGTTTTTACTGTTGATATAAGCATCTGCAATGGCAATCAGGACCTTACCGTCTTTCGGAGCCAGTGTCTGTGCTTTTTCCATGTTAATTTTGGCTTCCATGACGTTATTGTTATCGAGCAAAATTTTTCCCAGCCCGATAAAGCTGTATGGGTTCTGCGGAAATAGGCTGATCCCTTTGTTGTAAATGATCTTGGCTGTATCGGAATTTCCCAATGCATAATACGTATTGCCCAGGTAATAATAAGTTTCGCCTGTGGCTGAATTGCTTTTGATCATCCCGGTAAAAATAGCCGTTGCCTTCTTGAACTGATCGTATTCCAGCGCTTTGATACCATCCTGCAATGACTGTGTTCTGGCAACAGTGGCCACGAACAAACAGCTGAGCATTAATTTGAAAGTTTTCATTTATAGTTTTAATCCTGATTTTTAAAAAGATATACCATTTTTGAAGGGCACAAAAGTAAATAATTTAACTTAAATAGTCGCAGGGCAGGGCAGGGATGCGTATTTAAAGGGATTCCGGTCACTCATTATTCCTGAAACCAACAATTCTCACTGGTTTTGTTGCCGGCATAAGACCTGATTTCAAAATGATCCGCTGCCCTTTATCGCCGGCAATAAATGCCGTTAATCCTGATGCAAGTCCGCTGCGGATATCCCTGCTGATGATATAAACGGTTCTTGTGAACGGATAAAGCTGCTGGGCTATATAAGCCTGGTAAGGCTTGTAAGAGCGTCCCGCACCTGCTGCTGTATCTGCAGGTTCAACTGCAATCACTTTTATCTTTTCCAAAAAATCAAGACTTGCCGGGTCATCACCGTCACTGATCCAGTTCACACCGATAAAACCAAGCGTTCCGGGATGGGTGTTACAGTAATTGATCACTTCCTCATTGGTATTGGAAGCAAAACAGTTGGCTGGAAATTCTTTTCCGCCAAGCAGGTTTTCCTTCATATACCGTGCAGTACCGGATTTACTGTTGTCAAAAACAATTCTGATCTCCCCTTCGTTCCTGCCATCGCCCAGTTGCTTCCAGTTGGTTATTTTGCCACTGAAAATGTCCCTTACCTCTTCATAAGTAAGCACGCTGTCAGGGTTCCCGTTGTTCGTGATCAGGGCAATGGCATCGTAAGCAATTTTAGTTACCCTTGGAACCAGGTTGAGGCTTTCGAAATATCTTTTTTCTTCTTCGTTGAGTGGCCTTGCTGCAATAATCATACGCACACTGTCAAGTAAAAGCTCTTTAAAGGCATCTCCTTCTGATAAATAATGTGCAGATACTTTTGCATTTTTATAATAATAATGGAAAGCTTCCAGCTCACTGTCAATGATAGGCTTAAAGGTCTCATCCACACCTATGTTGATGGCGCCGGTGGTCGGAGTATCCGTAAATTCCTTTATTGGCCTCTCATTGCAGGCCATAAATGCCGGCAGAAGAAGGAAAGCAGCTAAATATTTCATTTCAGATTATGCAGGTATAACACGGATGAAAATGTATTTACCCGGCATTTATTGTTCATTGTTTTCTTTACTTGTACTGTATATTCTCCAACCCCTGAACAAACCATAAACGATCAGCATAATACCCAGGGCATAACGGTAATTGGCGGGTATGGATTGACTGAACCAGGAAGCTGTTAAAACAATTACACCCATGGTGAGATAACAGGCTACCATGACAATACTAAACAAGGTAAGCAGTAAGTTATTCCAATCCGGTTTACCCGGTGCACTCATTAATCTATGATTTGAGTGAGAAGCGGACAGGAAGGTTAAATTGAACCGGAACCGCCTTTCCGTTCTGTTTTCCAGGTTTCCAGCTGGGCATGGACTTGATAACACGGATGGCTTCCTTTTCGAGGTTTGGACCACCGCTTACGCCACGCAGTACCTTGATATCAGATATTTTGCCTTCAGGATCCACAACAAAAGTTAAAAATACGGTTCCTACAATGTTGTTCTCCCTTTCCATGGCAGGATATACTATGTTCTTCTGAAGGTATTTCACAAGCTCAGCTTCACCGCCGGGGAAAGTAGGCATCTGTTCTACAATGGTAAACACAGTAGGAGGTGCTTCCACAGGAGCGGCATCTTCCAGTCCCTGTTCCACTCCTTCAGGATCACCTTCCTGGGTTTTATTACTGATATCTACGTCTTTCAGTTCTTCAACGGTAGGAGGAGGGGCATCCTGCGCTTTTTCATCTTCTACAATTTCAGGAGCCACATACTTGATGGTTGTCTTAAGTGGTGGCGGAGGCTCAGGAGGAGGTGGTGGAGGAGGAGGCTCGTTTTTATCAATCGGAGGTGGCTCCATCAGGTTGGTTACTTCAATCACCTTAACCTTTTCTTTATCACCCATAGCACCTGAAATCAGTTCAACAATTTTGGGCACTCCGATGGCCAGGATGGAAAAACTGATGGCAATAATTGCACTTCGCGTTATAGTATCGTTATAGATGTTACGCAGAAAATAAGCGCCATAGCCCTTGTTTTTATTTTCAAAGACAATTTCTGTCCAGTTTCTTGAAAAAATATTGATTTTCTCTGCCATGATTATTGCGCTTGTTGTTCGGTAATTGCCAGGGTACCGGCTATCAGCTGCTTGTCGGCATCTGTGATGTTGACCACGGCATATCTTCCGATATTGCAGATGGCCATTTCATCGAGTATGTCTACCAGGTTTTTGTACCTGGATTTTTCCATTGCCTTAATGATTACAATCAGACCTTTGGAATAGGCTTTAATGCCTGATACATGCGCCCTGTATTCCTCCTTGGTGATCCTGCGGTTCTCAAGCATGCTCCTGTAGATCGGTATAGAATCAACAGATTTGTTGCGGTCTCTGTTTTCTTTAATAAGGAGCTTCCTTATTCCGTTCGGTCCAAAATCAGTTGAATCCACAACAGGATTTTCAAAACCGATAAAATGATAGACTTTGTTTCTTTCGCCAAGGATCAGTGTAAGTGTTTGGGAGGCAGGAATTTTAGGACGGTCAATATCAGTCGTATCCTTGTCTGGCATATTGATCTCCATGGTCTGTGGCTTGCTCAGGGTAGTGGTAAGCATAAAAAAAGTGATCAGCAGAAACCCGAGATCTACCATGGGAGTAAAGTCAATATTGGTCGATTGCTTTTTTGCCCGGACCTTACCTTTTCCTTTACCTTTTCCGTGACCGCTGTCTGAAGCTTCTATTTGAGCCATTTCTTAGATTCTAAACCGGGAATAACAATAACCTGATTGTTCATCAACGGTTATTCCACATGATTATTGAAATTATTGTTTATCCGATTCGAGTGAGGTGATAAAGTTGAATTTATTAATCTTCTGATCCTGTAAGATATCAATGACACGTTTCACAACAGGATACTCCGTATCCTGATCTCCTTTTAAAGCAACAAACGATGATTTGCCCGTTATTTTCTGATTTGCCCTGCGTCCAAACAATAGCCAGTCGCGAAGCTGATTTTTGGCAGAATCAGTTGGAATTCCAGGCTGTTCTATTTTGGCGCGTTCTTCCGGTTTCAGGGCAAGATACTGTTTCAGCTGTTCAACCGGAACACCAAAGCTGGCAAGCAGGCTGAACTGTTTTACCTCTTCGGCAGTAAAGCTGATGTTATGCTGACTCCCCATTGCTTTAAGCATTTCCATCCTTGTATTCTGTCCGTCAATCCCGAAATAGACCTTTCCGTTTTTTTCTATGCTTATCTGGATCAGATTTGACTCCGGAATTTTTACATCAGAAATGGAAGAAGGGATTTCAATCTTGAAGGGTTCTTCAGGTTTGAATTTAGTGGTAAGCATAAAAAAGGTCAGCAGAAGAAATGCCACGTCTGTCATGGCAGTCATATCTATGTGACCCGGCTTACGCTTGATTTTAACTTTTGGCATGCTTTGATCGGGTTAAATCAGCCTGACTGGCAAATTATTTATGCGACTGAGCATACGTGTTCACAATGCTGAACCCGGCCTCATCGATGGAATAAGTCAATGCATCGATTTTTGATGTGAAATAGTTGTACGAAATTACGGCAAGGGCAGAGGTAAAGATACCAAAAGCCGTATTGATAAGTGCTTCAGAGATACCAGTTGCAAGAGCCGTGGAATCAGGTGCGCCGGCGAGCGATAAGGCCTTAAAGGCCCTGATCATACCAAGTACGGTACCAAGAAGTGCGAACAGTGTTCCGATTGTTGAAATGGTGGAAAGAATGATCAGGTTTTTCTGCAGCATGGGCATTTCCAGCTCTGTCGCTTCTTCGATCTGCTTCTGAATAGCAACCAGCTTCTGGTCTTTGTCCATATGCTCTTCTTTTTCTACTTCTTTGTATTTGGTCATGGCTGCCTTTACAACATTGCCCAGAGAGCCCTGTTGTTTGTCACATTCCTGCTCCACACCGGCAAGATTTCCGCTGGCCAGTAATACCCTGATTTTATTCAGGAAGGTATGTGCTGAAATTTTTCCTGCTGCTTTATTGATGGTAAGAAAACGTTCCACTGAAAAAGTAAAAACCAGAAGCAGGAGTGTCATCAGGATGGGAACCACAAAACCGCCTTTGTAAATGGTTCCGAGATAGCTGCGAAATCCATCTGTGACAGGTTCAAGCGCCGGATTTCCTTCCATGAAATTTGACGGACTCCCCATCACAAATTTAAAGATAATCACGGCCACAATAAATGCCACCAAAATAACTATAGACGCAAACATGTCTTTCAGTTTGTTTTCTTCTTTTTTACTCATCGTGAGTGTTTTTTTTAAAGTTTTACTTATTTAATGAAACTGTTAAAATTTTTATGAGAGCGCAATTTTATTAAAAAAAATTGAAAACGTAATGGTTTCACCAAATTTAATTATCAGAAACTTGTAAAGTTTAACAATTTTATATAGTATGGACGAATATCTCAGCCATCATGCAGCGTGCGCTTCCGCCTCCGGCCGATTCAATGGTAGTCAATGAAAGCGTCACCAGACGATGACGTTTTGCCAGCGTATCAAGCTGACCGGCAGTCAAAGAATCATAAGCTTGTTGCGACATGATCAGCACCGGTTTGTTATGCTTATCAAGCACTTCAAGCATGTTGCCTGCAAATTGATCAACCTGGTCCATGGTTATTTCCACAATTTCCTTCCCCTGTCGCTGAAAAATCGAACGGATTTCATTCCTGGAATTCTGATCTGCTACACAATCCAGGCAAACAACAGCACAGCTGCCAGTAATGGTCATCATTACATTGGTATGATAAATAGCCCTTCCCATGCGGTCAATTGCATGAAAAGCGAGGTAACGGTAACCGGTTTCTTCACATAGCTTACGCAGGACGTCTTCATGAGTTCTTGACGAAAGACATGCAAATGCAAACTTGTACTGGTGGTCAAAAACGATGCTCCCTGTTCCTTCCAGGAATTTATTTTCTTTTTCA